>JGI24698J34947_10000501_pt1 | contig 18414 bp, 21 predicted proteins | sample TergutMp193P3_FD_34947 | JGI IMG/M metagenome (IMG submission 34947) | reverse complement strand
TATACCGCCTTTTGAATAAAAGTGTCAAGCCCTTTTTCGAGGAATGTAACCCGCTATTAACCGGATAAGTCCCGGCAAAGCCGGCGGCGGGGCGGGCAGCGGGGGGCGGCAAAAATTTCCGGGATTCCCCGCCGGAACAGACCAGCGGTCACAATCAAAATTTGTGCTAGACTAACGGCGTCCGGCACACAAGACATGATGATAACGCTGAACTATGGAATGAGCAAACACTCGGTTGGAAGCCAAAAGGCCGGACGAGGCTGTGTAGGCGGATTCCCCCGGCTTTTTGCCGCCCCCCGCTGCCCGCCCCGCCGTCGGTCTTGTCGGGATTTTTATGGTATTACATCACCAGCGTTACAATCTGATCGCCATGAGCGCCGGTCAATTCGCGGCGGACAGGATCTACCATAAGATCCATGAACTCAAGGGGTATGACGCCAAGAAGAATATTGCCCTCCGGCAGAACCAGGGCATTACAGGAGACCTTGCGATCTTTCCAGTTAATCTGTACCGGTTCGGTTATTTTACATTCCTTTCTTACACCGCCTGCCAGAGTAGCGACACGGGTTTCTTCGATAGAAAGGCCTAATTGCTGACAAATATCCTCATTAATAACCAGGGTACTTGCGCCGGTATCAACAAGGGCGGTAAGGGTTATGGTGCGGACATCATTATTCGGGATAACCCCATCCTGTACATTGAATAGATCGCGGTTATTTTTCAGCGTGATTTCCGCATATACATTTCCCATTGTTGGCTTTCCTCCAGGTTAATCATAGCATATATTACCAAAAATATCCTATATTTGGCGCTAGTAAGGCAGAAATTCTGGTTTTTCCTATCTTGCCACTAGACAAAAACCGTATAAATTTGCTAGAATATACCCTGTATAGCCGGTTCTGCCCCGTTGAACCGGCTGCACAAACCCATGAGGAGGTCAGTTGTCGGATAAGGATTTACGGATTAATGAACAAATTCGGGTGCGGGAGGTCCGTCTCATTCAGGACGGGTCAGAGCGTCAGGGAATCATGTCAATCCAGGAGGCGCTTGCAATCGCACAGGAAACAGGCTTGGATTTGGTGGAAGTTGCGCCGCAGGCGGTTCCGCCGGTAGTAAAAATCCTGGATTACGGTAAGTTCAAATTCGAGAATGAAAAAAAGGTTCGGGATTCAAAAAAGAAGCAGAAGCTCCTAAAGCTGAAAGAAATTCGGATGCAGCCAAAGATCGATGACCACGATCTGGATTTCAAATCAAAGCACATAAAGGAATTTCTTGCCGATGGCAACAAAGTCAAGGTTACGGTCAGGTTCAGGGGCCGGGAGCTTGCGCATACCGAACTGGGATTGGATGTCCTCAAGGATGTTCTTGCACGGATTGAAGGGGAATATGTGATGGATAAACCGCCGGCGATGGAAGGCCGGTTTATGTCTATGGTATTAAGCCCTAAATCCAAAAAGTAGGAGAATGGAGATAATTTATGCCTAAGATGAAAACAAAGAAAAGCGCGGCAAAGCGCTTTAGTTTTACCGGAACCGGTAAGGTCAAGTACAAGAAGCAGAACCTTCGCCATATTTTGACCAAAAAATCCACCAAGCGGAAACGGAATCTGCGCCATGCGGGGATTCTTTCCAGTGACAATGTGCCGGTAATTAGAAAACAAATGCTGCCCTATGGTTAAGGGCGGTTGTAGAGGGGTAAGTCATGTCAAGAGCAGTTGACGGTTCCAAAAGAAAGGAACATCGAAAAAAAATACTCAAGCAGGCAAAGGGCTATTGGGGGCGCAGGCACTCAAACTACAAGACCGCCAAGGATGCGGTTACCAAGGCCCTGTCCTATGCGTACCGCGATCGGCGGGACCGCAAAGGCGAATTCCGCAAACTGTGGATCATCAGGATTAACGCGGCCTGCCGTGCCGAAGGGCTTTCGTATTCCCGGTTTATCGCCGGACTTGATAAAGCGGGAATTATTATCAACCGGAAGACTCTGGCGTATCTTGCAATAGAAGATACCCAGGCTTTTAAGGCGGTTATGGTCAAAGTAAAAACCGCGCTGGGAGCGTAAAAGCGTAAAAAGGAGGGAGGGGAATATGATAAATCTTGAGCAAGTCAAACTGCTGGAAACAAAAGTCGCAAAGGCTATTGATTATGTCGAGCGCCTGGCCAAGGAAAATGCCGTTTTACACCGACAAGAGATGGAATGGCAAACAAGGCTGGAGTCGTATCAAAAGCGGATTGATGAACTTGAGGTTCTGGTCGTGAGTTTCAAGGAAGATCAGGGGCGGATAGAAGAAGGTATTCTTGCCGCCCTTGACCGGTTGAGTCAGTTTGAAAAAGCGATAGAGAAAACCCTGAAGGACAAACCTGCCGGCGCAAAAGCCGCAAGGGATCCAGCGGCAAAAGCGCCTGCGGCGAATTCGCCGCAAGCTGCGTCGCAGCAAACGGCATCGCAGCAGACTGCGGAAGCCGCCGGCGATTCCGGTAACGGGCAAACCTGCTTTGAGATACCGGAAACCACAACCGATGGCGATGTTTCTGACCCTCTTGAAAAGACATCGGCTGATGCCGATACTGCGCCGGCGGAAGGCGGAGAGCTGGATATATTTTAGGCAAGGAAAACGGCGGTGAATATGCCCCTGCCAGAAACAGAATTTAAAGAATCTCCATCCGAGTCTCAGACAGAGACGGAACCCGGACGGCATGATCTGCGCATTAATGTACTGGGGACCAGTTTTTCCATAACTGCCGGCGAAGATCCCGCATATCTGGACGAGGTTTTGGCGCAGTATCAGGTCGCCGTTGCAAACACCCAGGGCATTTCCGGGATGAAGGATCCGCTTACCGTGGCGATTCTTACCGGCTTTTTGCTCTGCGATGAAATCAACAAACTTAAAATGCAGGTTGAAAAGGAACAGGCGCAAACAGAACTTCAACGAAAAGCCGAAACGCAAGAGTTGAATCGCATCACGCAGAATATTATTGCCCGTATTGATCAAATATTTAATGGCTGATTTATATAAACTTTGTAATCAAATTAAACATTATGAATGGGGTTCCCCGGACTTCATTCCCCGGCTATTGGGAGTTGCGGCTAACGGGAAACCCTGGGCGGAACTTTGGATGGGCAGCCATTCCGGATCGTCCTCGTTGGTCAGCCTTCCTTCAGGCGATGTCAGTTTAGGGGAACTTATCGCCGGCGATCCCCGGCGTTACCTGGGGGAAAAAACAGCGCAGCGATACGGAGAACTCCCCTTCCTGTTCAAATTGCTCGCCGTGGAAAAGCCGCTCTCCATTCAGGCCCATCCGAATTCCGCCCAGGCTTATAATGGCTACGAACGGGAAAACAGGGCGCAAATAGCGCATAACGCTCCCAACCGCAATTATTCCGATCCCAACCACAAACCTGAAATAATCTGCGCCCTTACGCCCTTTACCGGTATGTGCGGCTTTCGCAGCCGGGAAGAAATAATGCGGCTTTCTTCTGTTTTTCATGCCCAAACCGCCCCCGCTCTGTTACGCGAAGGTTTTATCCCGCTGGTACAGGCGCTTGAAATACCCAATCAGGCTTTGGCCATGCAGACTTTTTTTAGTACGTTATTCGATCTTCCTCAAGCGGTACGTGAAGCGCTTACAGACTTTATTCTCTCGGTTCATGACGATGGCTTTGAGTGGGAGCTTATGCGGGATCTTGCCCGGCAGTACCCCGGCGATCCGGCACTCATAGCGCCGCTCTACCTTTCCATTTTTCATCTTGAGCCGGGTGAGGCGATTTTCATCAAGGCCGGAGTTCCCCATTCCTATATTCACGGCTGCGGTGTGGAACTGATGGCTAATTCTGATAATGTGCTGAGGGGGGGGCTTACCGCAAAACACATTGATATTGCTGAACTAATCAATGTGCTGGACTTTAATTCCCTAAAACCGAGTCTCATAAAACCGGAATCGGGGGCTTCCAGTTTTACCTATCCCACCCCCTGTGAAGAATTTTCACTTACCGTGATGCACGGCACTGCAACAAAGCCGGCAGCCTTTGCCCGAAACTCCCCCGCGGTTTGTATCGTTACCGAAGGGGAAGTTTCCATAGAAATGCCCGACGCCACAAACAGCATGGTTCTGAAGCAGGGGGAATCGGTCTTTATTCCCCCCGCCGACCCCCTCGTATTACGAGGGGATTATACCCTTTATGCCGCCACCGTTCCATCATGAAAATTCTGGTTGATGCCGATTCCTGCCCGCGGGATGCGCGGGAATTAACCCTTAACGCTGCCAAGCGGCGGGGGCTGACAGCGGTATTTGCCGCAAACCGCCCCATACCGGGAATGAACGGGGAAAATGTTATTATGGAAATTTGCCCGCCCGGAGAAAATTCCGCCGATGACCGAATCGTGGAACTGGCCGAGGCAGGGGATATGGCGATAAGCCGCGACTTGGCTCTGGCGAAACGGCTTTTGGAAAAAAATGTTATGGTCATTGACGACCGGGGACGGGTATTTACCCGCGACACCATCAACGAATTGCTTTCCCTGCGGGATTTTGTGGTAGGTCTTGCCGAAAACGGCATGGGCGTGGAACGGACGGCAAGCTACGGCAAAAAAGAACGCAAATTATTTGCCGACAGCCTGGATCGCCAACTGGTAAAATTGCTCAAATGACGGATGACGGAGTTGTTGCCCTCTTTGCGATAACTTCCCATTGAGTCACCAGCATCCCCGCAAGCATCAGGATAAATCCCAGCAGCGTCCAATGCCCGATTTTTTCTGAAAGGAGCAGCGCTCCGCCAAAAGCGGCAAAGCAGCCTTCAAAACACAGAATGATGGTCGCATGGGCGGGAGGAGCGTCCCGCTGGGCGACTACTTGCAGGGTGTAGGCTACCCCTACGGAACCCAGGCCGCCGTACAGAATGGGAACCAATGCGTCAACAGGAAAAACAATAGTATGCGCGGCAAGGCCGGCAAGCAGGGCAGGAAATGGCAGCCATGCAAAAGTGCCCGCATCCAGCAATGCGGGATTTATCCGCTCAATCAACGGGTGGATAAACGATTCCGCCAGAAAAGCCCCGGCAAGCGCAAGAACGCCGCATACGGCAAATTGCCCCGCGGACAGCGCTATTGGATCAATATCCTGTACCAGCCGATCTATCACCAGCACATGGCAAGCCCAGAACACCGCGCTTGCCACGGTAATAATGTCGCCGGGATTTATCGAATCAAGGTGGCCGGCGGCGCAGAGAAAGTATAGTCCGGTCAAAGTAAACACCGAACCAAGCCAGGTTGCGGGGCCGGTTTTTCTGCCGAGGAAGATTCCAAAAAGGGGCGTTAGTATCACATAAAGACCGGTGATAAATCCCGCGTTGCCCGCCGTGGTGAACATTATGCCAAATTGCTGAAGGATAACGGCAATGAACAGACAGCCTCCGGCAGCCGATGAGTACAAGCATAATTTTTTTATGGAAGCTTTGGTAAGTTTGTTTGAACCAGGTTCTCTAGAACCAGGTTCGCCGGAACCAGACGCCCTCCGCCATAAAATCAACGGCAGCAGGGAAAGGCTCCCCAGAATAAAACGTATACCGTTATACGCAAACGGCCCTGTATATTCCATGCCGGAACGCTGGGCGACAAAACCAAAGCCCCAGATTCCGGCGGTAAGCAGCAGAAGAATATCCGCCCGCAGGGCGCGTTTATTCATCTATATTAACGTTCTTCCCGAATAAGAGCTTCGCTGAAACCCGCTCTTGCAAGTTTGTCTGCCACAGACTGAACTTCCGTCCCGGGTATTCCTGCAAGCACAACACGATAAAATTCCCCATTTGGCTCATACGCCGGATTAAGACCGACGCCTTTTAATTTATCAAAGGTATCAACCGCATGGCGGGGAATCTTATAGGAGCCAACCTGTATTTTGTACGTACTGTTCGGCAGCGGATTTATGGCAGGGATCAACTTGAAAGCCGGAGTCGGCGAGGATCCCAAAGGAGGCAGTTGCGGCTGAACATACTGGGGTTGAACTGGCGGCGGAACATACTGGGGCTGAACTGGCGGCGGAACATACTGAGGTTGGGCTTGGGGTTGAGCATACTGGGGTTGAACTGGCGGCGGAACATACTGGGGTTGAGCTTGGGGCTGAGCATACTGGGGCTGAACTGGCGGCGGAACATACTGGGGTTGAACTGGCGGTTGAGCATATTGAGGTTGAGCATACTCAGGCGGAGGCTGAACCTGCGCATAGGGTTGAGGCTGATGTTGAGGCTGACCATAGGCATAAGGTTGAGGCGGCAGATATTCTTCCGGCGGTGGCAGTATTTGTGGCGGAAAGATAAATTCCACCTGAGGCGGCTCCTGATACTGAGGCGGAGGAGGTGGCGGTGGAGCCGGAGGAGACGAGTATACATTAACCGTTATCGGCGGATAGGGAGAAGCCGCAGGCTCTGACGCGTGCGCAGGTTCCGCTGCGGGCGCAGGCTTTGGCGCAGATACTGGTTCTGGCGTAGGCGCGGGTTTTGGCGCAGACACCGGCTCCGGTACGGGCGCGGGAGCCACCGCTGCTACCGGCTGCGGGGCAGGCTGAGGATTAGGCGGCGGCGTGGAAACCGGAGCAACCGGAGCCGGAACAGCCGGCGCGGTCAGGGGCTGCGCATAGCTGTTTGGCATTGTCTCAATTATAACCGGCACAGTACCGGCATTAATCATATTGAGGTGTTCAGCAGCCGCTTTTGACAGATCAATGATCCGCCCCGCTACAAAGGGCCCCCGGTCATTCACCTTAACGGCGACTTGCCGATTTTCGTTTTTGTTGGTAACGATAAGAAAAGTCCCAAAAGGCAGAGTTGGATGGGCGGCGGTGAACTTGGTGGAGTTGTAAATTTCCCCGGAGGCCGTTGGCCTGCCGTCAAATTCCTCTCCATACCAGGATGCAATACCTTCTTCCCGATACCCTGTTGAGACCGGGGACGTTTGGGCTTCCGTATATTGCGGCATACACAGGATGGCAATATAAAAGGCAAATACAAATATGCTGTTTCGTCTCATACCCTTTTATCGGCATTTTTCTCGTTGAATTTACAAAGTTCTTGCTTGTAATTTAATCTATACAAATGTATAGTTAATTATGGATATTGAGCAGAAAATTGATATTCTTGCGGGAGCGGCAAAATACGACGCTTCATGCGCCTCCTCCGGCAGCGGCGCTACCAAGGGCAGCGGCGGCAAGGGATCATCGGGCGGGAAGAAGTTCGGCGCTTGCCTGCCCGCCGGAGTTTGCCACAGTTGGACCGAGGACGGACGCTGCGTCAGCCTGCTCAAGGTGCTGTATTCCAATATCTGCCGTTATGACTGCGCCTACTGCGTAAACCGCTCCTCGGCGGACATTGTACGGAGCAGTTTTACCGTACAGGAACTGGTGGATATAACCTGCGAATTTTACCGGCGTAATTATATAGAAGGATTATTCCTGTCATCGGGGATCTTTGCCGACCCGGACATCGTCATGGAAAAACTCATTGAAACCGCCCGAACGCTCCGCACGGAAGCGGGCTATGGCGGCTATATCCACCTGAAAATAATCCCCGGCACGGGTGAGCGTTTAATCCGTGAGGCAGGGCTTTGGGCAGACCGCCTGAGCGTCAACATTGAACTCCCCACCGATAAAAGCCTGCAAAACCTTGCGCCGGACAAGTCCGGGAAGGAAATTCTGGGGGCAATGGGGGATTTTTCAGGGCTGGCGTGCGAATTTGAAGAGGCCCGCCGCACGCCCCGTTTTACGCCCCAGGGTAAAATCAACGCTCCCGCCTTTGCCCCGGCAGGACAAAGCACCCAGCTTATCGTGGGGGCCAGCGCCGAGGATGACCGGCAGATCATCAACCTTTCAAGTTCCCTGTACCGTAAATTTTCCCTCAGGCGGGTGTACTACTCCGCCTTCATCCATCCGGGGTCGCCTGCCCGCGGCAGTCCCTACGATTCCCGCCTGCCGGACATTCCCGGCCCGCCGTTGGTACGCGAACACCGTCTCTACCAGGCGGACTGGCTGCTGCGGTTTTACCATTTTGCCGCCACTGAAATCCTCAGCGAAAACGAGCCGTACCTTGACCCGCATATCGATCCCAAAACCGCCTGGGCGCTCAAACACCTTGATTTTTTCCCTGTTGAAATTAACCGCGCCGATTACGAAACACTCCTCCGCGTTCCGGGCATCGGCGCAAAAAGCGCCCGCCGCATCATCGAAACCCGCCGTTCCCGCAGCCTCAACTTTGACAAACTCCGCTGCCTGGGCGCGGTACTGAAAAGGGCGCGGTATTTTATCAGTTGCGACGGCTCTTTCATTGAGCGGCCTGATGACCCGTTCCGCATACGCCGCCGTCTTGCGGACATTGACGGGGCGGGCTTACAACTTCCTCTGTTTGAATTCTGAATTTTCTTGCCCTACGCCGTGTTACATTTATTCCGTAGACGCGCTCACCGGTTCGCGCGCAATTATTGGGCGGGGCTTACAACTTCCTCTGTTTGAATTTTAGAAATTTTACCACGAACCACACAAACGCCACGAACTTGTAATCCGATAACTCTCTGTTGTTCGTGTCGTACCGAAGGTACGCGGTTCGTGTTGGTTTGTGGTTAATTTGGAGTACTAGTTTGATGTTTATCGGCAAGCGCCTTTTCCAGCACTTCAACAGTTACCTGCCTGATTTCCTTGATGATGTCCTGATGCAGCCGTTCCATTGAGCTTTCGGGAGAAGGCGGTACGCTGAACAGTTCGTAGGCTTCTATGCCAAAAGCGGCGGCTAACCGTTCAAGTACCTCAGGGGTGGGAAACTGACGGGAAAGTTCAATCATGGCTACATATTGGATTGAAATACTCGCTTTTTCCGCTAATTTTGCCTGAGAAAAGCCGCATTTTCGGCGATTTTCCCGCAGGTTGTTCGCTAATATGTCCCTCAAATTTGTCATGTTTATAGTCTGTTCATCAGTAAATAATCATAAATACCTGAAAACTCTTGACAATCAACAATAAATAGATAATAATTGGTTTTAAGTTGATAACCTGGTATTTTCCACTATTTTGATGTGGGAAATTCAAGGGAATTTAACCCTCAATCAAAAATGTCGATTTTTGGCCTTTTGGTTGCAAACTGCCCGTATGGGCGGTCAATTTTATGTGATTACCTGCTCAAAAAGGGAGGTATCACGCAGAGGAGTTTCTTATGAACAAGAAACCTATTTTCCTGGGAATGCTGCTGGTGGCGCTGCTGGCAGTAAGTTTGGCGCTGGTTGCCTGCGACAGCAGCGGCGGCGACAGCGGCGGCAATGGCAAATTTAACGGAACCTATTCACCGTCATACGGCGGCGGGGACGACGCTAAAGTAACCGGCGGTAAGAAAATTGTGATTGGCACTTGGGAAGGAACCATCGAAAAGGCCGTCAAATCGAAAGCTCCCGCAGGCTCAGGAGCTTCTGGTACGGCTTATACTGCAACCATTAAAAACGCCGCTGGAACCGACGTTGGCTCCATAATGTATGTATCTGCTAAGGCTGGCGGACAGACTTATAAAGCTACAACTATATATATACAGGATGGTTCCTTTATATGGAGCGGTGGTAGCTCAGATGACTAAACGCGCATAACGCGCAATCGTGCCTGACGTCGTACGCGTCAGGCGCTTTGGTTAACTGACCTTCAAAAAGAATAATCAATAAATACAACCGTGAACAATAACGGCATGATAAAAGAAATCATAAAAAATACGATGTACGTAATGAAAATATCTCATAGTTGAGCGTATTTATTCCCTTTGCGTATTTTTCCAATTCTGTTATACTAAAAATTAAACATGGTTCTTCTTTTTTTATGCGCTGTTCTTTTGTTCTCCTGCGAAAAACCGGCTGACCTGCCTGAAGTAACTATAATGCGGGCGGATCAGGGAGATGCGGAAATTGAACGGATAGCGGAGGATGCCCGCAATACCCTGCCCGTTTTTTTCCGGTACTTAAACAGGGTAGGCGCGGGGGAAGATTGTTATGTGAAATACCCATTCATAGCGGATGACGACAGCGGCATCAACAGGGAACAGATATGGCTTACCGGCATTCATTTCAGAAACGGCAGGTATTTCGGCGTTCTTGCCAGCGTTCCCCGGCATCTCAGCGGCATGAAAAAGGGCGATACGGTAATTTTTGACATAGGCGCTATTACCGACTGGATGTATGTCCGCGGCGGAAAAATTATCGGCGGGGAATCAATAAAATACCTTTTGGAAAAAATACCTGAAAACCAGCGTAATGACAAAGAACGGGAATTACTGCAAATGCTTTACTAAAAACAATGCGCAATGATCCCTTCAAATGCGTCAATATCCGGGGGAATAACGGCAATAGGCTCTACCTTTTTTTGAAGGGATTGAAATGTTTCCGGTATGGTTTCGCCGGTTATGCCGCCGACCAGTTCCGCTTCCCGCGCGTAGTGTCCGGTTGCAAGAACTATGGTATGAATATGCCCCTTCCAGTCTTCCCGTACCGCCATCTGCTCGGCGGCGGCGAATGCAACGGCGGTGTGTGAATCAATATGCAAATGGTATTTTTTCCAAACCTGTTCAATAGTCCGCAGGGTAAGTTCATCGTCAACAGAAGCCGGATACACCATATTGCGCATAACAGCCGGCGCTTCCTCGTAAAACGACGCAAGGCGGCTGAGGTTTGAAGGAACACGCACATCAAGCGCGGGAGATTTGGTATTAATGAGGGGCCGGGGGATAAAGGGCTTACCCTTGATAAAATCACCCAGGGCATTATTTGCGTTCATGGCGGCGATAAAGCCGTTGACCGGCATTCCGAATTTCCATGCGTACAGGCCGGCGATAAGGTTGCCAAAATTGCCGCAGGGAACGCTGAACGCCAGATCGCCGGAAAACTGCTTTTTTATTTTGATAAAGGCGTACAGGTAATAAAAAATCTGCGGCAATAACCGCCCCGGATTGGTAGTGTTGGCGCTGGTAATATTGTAGCGGGCGACAAATGGGCGATCGTTGATTACCTCATTGATAAGGCGCTGGCAATCGTCAAAAGTTCCCTGTATCTGAATGGGAATAATGTTGCCGCCATTGGTAACAAAACCCGCCGGATCCAGCCCAAGGATTGATTCTGACGAGTACGCCAGAACAGCGCCTATTCCTTTTCGCCCTTTGAAGGCATGGGCTATTGAAACTCCGGTATCGCCGCGGGCGGCGGCAAGGACAAGCGAATGCCCGGCATTTTTTTGCAGTTCCTCCAATACGGCGGCAAAAAAGGCAATGCCAAAATCCTTGAAAAGCCCTGTCGGGCCGTTGTACAGGTTCAGTATTGAATAGTTATCGTCCAGCCGGATAAGCTCCGGTGCAAAATTGAAGGCGCTTTCCGCAACGCGGGACGCGGAAAAGGGGTTAAGGTCGCCTTCCAGCAGGCTGGGCGCCACCGCCGTTACCAGATCGGGGAAAGTGGTATCTTCGTTCATGTACAAAAAAAGCTGCCGTATGTCCATTGCCTTGTCGGGAACATAGAGCCCTCCGTCCGGGGGCAGGCAATTAAGAACCGCATCCTTGAATGAGACCAATGGTTCGCTTGAATGAGTGGAACGAAACCTCATATCACCATAATACCGGAAACAGCGGGTTTTTTGAAGCGTTAACCGGCATTATTCTTTTAATTTTGCGGCTTTTGTTGCTTTTCTTCCCTGCGTTTCAACGCGGTTCTGAAAATTTGGTCTGTATCGACCTTTTCATCAACGCCAAACATCGGTACAAGCCCTCCACCGTCGATACTGCGGAACAAAACAACGGAGTTATTATCATATGCCCAACTGGACTCGTTGTTTAACAGCGTATCCAAAACCGTCATTGTTGACAATGCGAAAAAAACAAGGACTGCGTTATTTCGCTTGTCGGGGGTCAGCAGCGCGTTCAGACGCTTTGACACCGGGTTGGGTATTTCAAAATGGTACGACGCCCAGGGATCATCAATGCCGTTACAGCGGACTTTTGCGGCAGCGCCGCCCTTGCGGTTTCCCTGCTCTATGCCGGCGGCGACCATAGTCAGATATTTGCGAAGGTTCTTTACCTGGCTGTAAATAATCGTAGCTTCCTGATTTTTGAAGGGCGGCGGCCCCAAAGCCTCGAATTTATAATAGGGCAGGAAGTACAGCCGCTTGATCCAGCGAAGCTCGTTTAAGGTTTTCTTGGCGTACACTGAATTTTTGGCATCTACGGAATGTTCCAGCATACGGCAATATTCCGAAAGGCGGGGCAGATACTCCTTCATAAAACTGTCATCAATATACCGCTGCCAGTTGATGATGGCGCTCCCAATTACATCGCCGACTGCGATAGAATTCCCATCAGGCCCGATAACAAGCCCGAATGTCACATAACGAAGGGCGGCGCAAATATTTTCCATAATGTGCATCAGTACGGCGACTTGCAGCAGGGGATCGGCTGGGGAAATCAGCTCGTAGCCGTTACGCAGTCCGTAAACATTGGCAAAATAGGGATAAAAGTCAGGATACTCCGCCAGCTTCTCCCAGCCGGCCTTGGGGAACAATGTTTCCAGCGCGCCCAAGCTGTGTCCAAGCGCCTTCCTTTCAGCTTCCTCTGCGGCTTCACGCTCTTTTCGCGCAATAACTTCAGGATCATTGGGGTCTTCATTACTGGCGTTTTCACCTTCCGCCCCTGCTTCTCCCTCATTGTTGATATCGCCCTGTGTTTCTTCCAGATTCCCGCTTTCCACCTGTTCAGGGCTGAACGCCAGCGGCATGAACTGATCATCTTCTGTAGCGCCGATAAACGCCATAAAGCGGCGGTGGCGTTGAATAAACAGTTTTTCGTAGGGGAACCAACGGTCGGAAATACTTTTCATTAATAAAGGGTACAAACCATAATGAACATCACGGCGTATATCGGCAAAAGAAGTAAGCGCAACACGAATAAGTTCCTGATCTTTTTCTTTTGCCTCCGTGGGATTTTCAAGAAACAGGAATTTATACAGCAGCCTGTATGCGCCCTTGATGTGGATGTCCATATCGAGCTTTTCTAAAACAAATAAAGGTTTATAAATGGATCGCAGAATGTCGGCAAATTCGGAGATTTTTACCGAACGTGGATGAGACTGTATCTTCGCCAGGTCAGTGCCAATGCGCTCTATGTTCCAATAGCGAATGGTGTCAAGAATGTTAAACACAAAAGGAGACGCTTTTTTGAGCCGTTCGCTGCGGCGGGCATTGTTGCGGGGAAAGAGTCCTCTGGTTGAGTTGACCAACTGTTCAATTTTTCTGTAATGCACATTCATCCGCCGGCTTACAAAGCGGGGGTTTACATAATCTACCGGATCATTCACAAACGAAAAAGCCGAAATAAGCACCTGCATTGAGTTTTTTATTTCAAACTCGAACTGGGCGGCATAACGGTCCATTTTAACCCGCTCAACGTAGGATGTTCTCAGCAGAACTGAAGGATCATCGGAGGGATCGATTTTTAGTGAAACCGGTTTGCTGAGGATGTAGTCTTCTTCATCACCGCCGGCAACCTCCACCGTATGCCCCGGGCGCTTTTTGTGCTGGCCTGGCACTGCCATCTCCACCGTCTTGCGCCGAAGGTGTCCGCTTTTTTTAATCGGCTTGAATTCGGGGCTTTTCTCCGTGCCTACCTCGCCGCCCAGAAGCTGCGCCATGCGCCTGGCTTCCGTTTCATCAATCTTACCTAATTTTTCCCGTACCTTACCCAGTTCCCCGGGCTCGTAAACTGCTCTTGGTTTATTCTTATTGGCCATAATCACACCCGTAAATAGAGTTTTTCACCTATCCCCCATTGGTTACGCACCTGTATTTGTTCGTTCTCACCGCTTACCAGCGCTCCATTATAATAACCCATTAACGCAAAAAAATCACCTCTGGTTACCAAAAGATCTGCCCTAAAACGGTTGATTTCCCGTGGAGTAAACAAAAGATCCACCATGCCATCCAAATCTTGTATAACCCAGTCCGATTCCGGGCCGTTGGGCATGGTGATTCGTACCGGCGGCAGGGGGGTAAATGACCCGTTTACCCACAGCGCATTTTCGTTGTTTTTCCGCGTCTCCCGCGCCTGATTTTCTACAATGTGGAATCCATAGCGCCTGCCATCTCCGTCAAAGCCCATGCTGCCGCAAAACACCCCCCTCATACGGTAGGGAAAAAAACCTTTATAATCACAAAAAATTCCCGTACAGCGTACCGGATCCAGGTTCACATACCGCTCTCCCAGCGCCAAGGCTCCCCTTACCGCGGAGAGAGTCTTGTATGCGTACATAGTGCGCCGTCCGGTAAAATTCAGGGATACCGCAGCCGGCGTAATATCGCCATCTCCCAAACAGTACGCAAGGTGGGCGGTAAAAGCAGGCTGTTGTTTTGTCGCCGCAATGTCAAGGTCAAGCGTAATCGTATCGGCATTAAGCCAGGTATGAATACGGAAAAAAAAGCGGGAAGAATGACATTCAACTGACGCATGATTAAGGCTTCTTGGCATCCGCCAACTGTTACCAGGCATTAATTTTTTGAAAACATAATGCTTTCCGGTTTCTTTATCATATAAAAAAATTTGCGCCAGGTGAAACAGCTTAAAATTACCCAGAAGGGCTACCAGAAAAAAACGTTCATCCTGAACGCTGAAACTTTCCCATTCTTTGATCCGGTAATCTTTAAGCCAGCGCGGAAGCGGCCAGGGATAGGGATGATGGACATTCAGAAGGTTTACCTGGGAAAAAGCTTTATTCCATGTCCCCGTGAGGGGAATTCCATTTTCAATGGGGGCGCTTCTCGGAGCCTGAATTTCCCTCGTATACATAGCCTCACCTGGCCTTTGCCGCTGCGATTATCAACTCAAGCGATTCAACATTGGACGGACCGGCATTATTTTCCAGTATGCCCTTAGCGCCGGGCAAAATACTGGTGTTTATTTCATTTACGGAATATATTCTGATGTAGGTATACATTTTACCCGCTATGGTTATTTCCTCCGCATAGCGCGTCGCAAAAAGAGCCTTAATTTCTTTATTGGAAGAACTGTCTGAAGCAAGCTGTTTGATTTCTATGATCATTTTTGACTCGTTTTTTTCTATGGTTTTTACTGAAGCGCGGTACGGCGTTCTCACATGAATACCCATAGGCCCCACTGAAACCAAAACAAAATCCGCAACTGTTTCATCGGCTTCCTGTCTGACGATATGTCCCGACAACTTGCTTTTTTTACCGTTGAAGATTTTTGTGGTATCTTTCACATCAGACAGAACAGCGGCAACTTGTTCAAAGTTCGCATGATCGGTAATTACATGGGCGTCTATTTCCAGCTTGTACCAGCTTTTACCCATGTGCGTTACTCCCGCCGGGTGTACCATAGCGGGCTTATTAAGCAGGGTGTGAAGATGCTCCTCCGTGCCGGGGGCAAGCTGTTTGGCGTTTGTTTGGGCAAAAAGCGATAATCCTGTCAGACTGAAAATAATGGCAAGAAAAGCCCTCATAATAACCATTATACTATTAAAAGTGCCATACCGCAACCGATAAATCCGATGAAAAGGGGTTGGGGCGGTTAAAATCGGGCAGCCAATCGCTGCCGGTGACCAGCTCCTGGCAAAAACCGTCCTCAATGCCGAATTCCCCCAGCCAGCCAAGGACGGTTTCGTACTCCCGCTTGTCCAAAAAACGCCCCGGACTATGCCCGCCGGTTTCCGCAATCGGGGTGTATTGGCTCATCAACGAAAGCATGACGCCGCTGTGGGCGTTATCGGCGAACCAGCGCAGCGCAGAGCGGGTGGACTCAAGGTAGCCGGGAAGAATCAAGTGACGGATAATGACGCTATGCGGCCTGTTCCGCATCATCCATAGAATAGCCTCAGAAGCGGCGTGTGGATAATCGGGGGCGTTGAAAAATTGCGCCGCAAGGCTGCTGTCCAGGGTTTTCAGGTCCGGCAGCCAGGTATCAATATGGCCGTCCAGCAATTCCAGCGTTTCAACGCTTTCGTAACCGGAAGAATTCCACAAAACCGGAAGCCGGAGCCCGGCATTTTTGGCGGCGCTTAAGCATTGGACAATGGCAGGAACGGCGTGGCTGCCGGTAACGATATTGATATTCTCCGCGCCCCTATTCTGCAGCTCAACGCCAATAGCGGTAAATTCGTCCGTGGAAACAGCGCGCCCCAGACGGCTGCCGGCGGTATTACCGGCGGCATTGCCGGCGGCTTTGCCGGTGGAGATTTGCCAGTTTTGGCAAAAGGCGCAGCCTAAATTGCAGCCGCTGACAAAGATCGTGCCGGAACCGCCCTCCCCGCTCAAGGGAGGTTCCTCTCCGCGGTGCTGTCCGGCAAAGGCAAGCCTGAGCTGCGCGCCCTCTCCGCAAAAGCCGCCGCCGGCAACGCCGCCGCCGGCCAACCGGTCAACGCCGCAGGAGCGGGGGCACAACCGGCAATTCTTGTATAAGCGGGAAAGTTCCATAAGATAGAAGGGTATCATACACGGCTTGACACGTATATCACAATTCAATAAAATGCAGGGAGAAACATGAAAAAAACACTCTTGGGGTTTGCGCTTTGTTTTGCCGCTTTTTTACTCTCGGTTTGTAGTCAGAAAAATATTGACAAAGACCAGTACGCCGCTATCGATCCGTTTGATTACAAGCTGGACGAGAAAAAGGCGGAAAGGGGCGCTGAACGGCAATTTAAATCTGTTGTCCAGTATCGATTCCAAAACGGGACGGTTCTTTCTTTTTTCAGCCTTGATCAGGGAACCGCGCTGGATCTAACGGTCACCAGGCATTTTAACCCTCCGTCTCCGGGGCAGGTAGTTACCATTTATTATACGGCAACCAAAAGGATTATCGACTCATTGGTTCTTGATGAAATAGATTACCGCAACAACACCGAAGAAGGAATCAATCTGGTAAAATCTATTTTCGTTCCGCCGGATATTGACAGAGACAATTATCAGGAGATAGATCCCTTTGATTATAAAATCGAAGCGGAACACGCCCAGCGGGGCGATACGCGGAAATATAAATCAACGATGCTGTTCTCCGCCCAGAATGGCATTACCTATTATTTCATCAGCCATGCTGAAGGGACTCTGCTTTCCATGAAAGCAGGGCAGCGTTTCCCTCCTCTTGCCGCAGATCAACAAGTTACCATTTATTATACCGCGACAAAGGGAATTGTCGATTCGTTGTCACTTGACGACATAGAGTTATAACTAATGTCTTTAGCCGCCAAAAACGCGGAGGCCGTTAATAAGCACCTGGAACGGCTGATGCCGGTACTAACGCCCCTGGGCATTATGCTGGGTTTTTTGCTGTCCGGCGTGTTTATACACCTGCGTCCCTTTGTTCCCTGGCTTTTCAGCCTTATGACACTTGCAGGCGCGTTAAAACTGCGGGTTGCTGAATTCGGCGTTGTTATACGCAGCCCCATCCCCATACTGGTATTTTTTGTTTCCACCCATGTACTGATGCCGCTATGCGCCTTGTTTGTCGCTTCCTGTTTTTTGGGCGGCGATGCGGATATTGTCGCCGGTTTTATTCTGCTGTTTGCCGGCCCCGCAGCCGTTTCCAGTTTTATGTGGGTAACCATCTACAGGGGAGATAAGGCGCTCTGCTTAACGCTGATCCTGCTGGACACACTGCTTGCGCCGCTGGTAGTGCCCGGTACGGTTTCGCTTTTGATGGGAACAAAGGTAACGATGGATATAACCGGCATTGCCGTTTCCCTTATTCTGATGGTAGTAATTCCAACAATTATTGGCGTTACGCTTAATGAAACCAGCCGGAGCAAAATTCCCAATTTGGTCTGTCCATATCTTAACCCTGTCTCAAAAATATGCCTTATGCTGGTTATTGCCGCCAACACTTCGCCCGTTGCAAAAATAATCCGGCTTGACGATCCTAAAGTCTGGGAAGTCGCGGGCTTGTGTATTTTACTTTCGGTTGGAGGTTTTGTATTCTCAAAACTTGCCGCTATGCTCATTAGGTGCAACGCGGACAAAAGCATTGCCCTGTTTTTCCCCGGCGGCCTGCGCAACATCAGCGCCGTAACCACCATTGCGGTAACTTTTTTTCCCGAAGCCGCCGCCCTGCCTGCCCTGCTGGGTATTGTGTTTCAGCAGACCCTTTCGGCAATTATGGGGAAACTGTTAATGAGGAAGCCGCCTCAAAACGACTAAACCTGACACGTAACTTTGGGGAAGCGGGGGAAGATGCTCCTTGACAAATCACACTGGCAGCGGATATAATGAATCTTAAAAGGAGTGATTATGAAGATTGACATACCAAGCGAAAATTCGCTATGCTTAAAAGCGGTTCTCCGTTCTCCGTTCTCCGTTCTCCGTTCTCCGTTCTCCGTTCTCCGTTCTCCGTTCTCCGTTCTCCGTTCTCCGTTCTCCGTTCTCC
>JGI24698J34947_10000500_pt1 | contig 18458 bp, 15 predicted proteins | sample TergutMp193P3_FD_34947 | JGI IMG/M metagenome (IMG submission 34947) | reverse complement strand
GGCGAGGGGAGCTGGCTAGGAAAAGAGTGTAATCTAAGACGAATCAAAAAGGACGGTACATATAGCGCGGGAAAGTATACAATCGCTTTTTGGCCGCTGTCGGTAACGGTTAGTGGGTATGAAAAGAGTCGAGCGGCGATGAAACACAACGCCGAAAATGCTCAAATAGAAATCGTCAACGAATTAACTGGGCCGCCGTAAATTATATTTTTTGTCGCTTCCGGCGAGGGTAGAAAGGAAACGACAATGTCCATAAAAGATGAATTATGAGGGGATAAAAATATAGTCATTCTATATGAAAATGATCACCGGTTTTTGCGATGTATAGTCAATATACTTCAAAATGGGTCGACCTAATCTGTAAATCGCGCATAACGGGCGACAGATTGCTGCCCCTACGAACATTGTTTCACGACCGTTTTCAAGCCGATTGACTATAGCGTACTGGGACTTACCGTAGGTCGAGGCGGCAACCTGCCGCCCGCGGTGCTTGAACCACAATTTTCTGGTGGAATTGCTATATTATTCTCCACATCGTTCAAAATAATAAATAAATTTCCTTGACTATAGTCAATCTACTTCAAAATGGATCGGCCTAATCTGTAAATCGCGCATAACAGGCGGCAGGTTGCCGCCCCTACGAACCTTGTCCACGACCGTTTTCAAGCCGATTGACTATATTATGTGTGATGGATCGATATAAAATACATTATGCGACATTCCACAATCGTTAAAAATCAATGTATTATGTAGCATAGTTTACATATTTAAGTAGGTTTACTATATATTCGCAACAAATGGAAATATTTACCAACAAATAGCCCACCAACCCTTAAGGTACCTCTCTGTGAGAGAATAATGGGACAGTATAGACAAAAATTGATTCTATCGGTGCCGTTCAAGCCACGAGTTCCGATTTGGAAATACCGTAAAGTATGACCTCCGATCCATACACCGAATGGATGCCGATATAGAAGTAGTAAGGAATTCCGCATTCGGCGATCATAATGGGAATTTCAAAAAGGTCTTTTGGGTTGTGGTAAATGGAAATGGCTAGTTTGGGACGGTATTGGTGGATAGTACGCATGGCACCACGAAGACAAATAACCTCTGCACCCTCTATGTCGAGTTTAATAAAGTCGCAACCAGTTTTGTTTTCAGCCTCATATTCGTCGATACTACACACGTCACAGGCGATAGAATTTTCATCACAAACTTTTTTAACGGTGGAAGCTGCACCATTTGGGGTCAGAAAAGCAGTTCCTTTTTCGTCCCATAGTCCCTTGTTCACCAACGTGATATTTTGATTATTCCTAAATTTTTCTTTCAAGGGGGAGATGAACGACTCCATTGGCTCAAATGCAAATATACGTCCATCAGAGCCGACTCGCTGAAGAAATGCGTTTGTACTGTTGCCGTTTTCAATGCCGCCTTCGTAGACTATGTCGCCTCGCGTTGGCATGACCAACGGATGGAAATATTGCTGGTAGTTAGCTATCGGTATGACACGCAAAGATTGCGTGGAGCGGAAACAAGCCATAGCGAGTAGTGCATGGCGGCTTTCATAATCGGTTAGGCGAGCGTATACATACGCCAACCCTCCGATGTTACTCTCGAAATAACGTGGCCACCGACGGTGTTCCTGAAAGGACGTAATCTTGCATATAGTTTCGTCAAGATCATTAGAAGCATATCCACAGTCCTTGGCAAAACGTACAAGTTCTCGCAAAGCATACCGACACTTCCATCTTGGTGGCTGTCCGTCGTCTGGATAATATGCTACACAACCACGATCTACGAATTGAGCAGCCATGCTTGATCCAACAACACGGGTGGCGATATCTGGAAATTTTGCGAGAATATCCACTACCTGTGGCGGAATGTGGGTATCTATATCAGTAACTACCACTATCGGAAAGCTTTCTAAATCAGGAATGGCTCTTTTGTAATAGGCTAAGGTGGCTTCCAATCCAGACTGTTGTGTCATCACCACGCGCCCACATAAGTTGTTTGGCGCAATGAAATCCCGTTGGTTTGGCAGGCTCTCATATTCCCGCCGCATTTTTGATCGTAGTGTCTCTTCGGCCTCCATAGCTACTAGACGTCTTCGGACGAAATCGTCGTTTTCTAGTTCATTCATGGCACACACATCTTTCTACAACAGAGTTTTCGTCCGAAAAACAACACAGATTTTGCCATTGTTCCATAATAATAGGATATGAACAATACTTTTCGATTGCCATTCTACCTTGTTCTCCTAATTGTCTCCTTTGACACTCATCTTGACTTATCATTTCCAGCCACTCGACTACATTGTCTAAATTAATTTTTGATGGAGTTTTTGATGGCAAGCAGTACTCAAGATCCAATGCGATAGGATTATAAGAAAATGGGAATACCATGCCACAATTAAATTCTTTTATAATTTTAGAAATACCAACTACATCAGTAGTTAAAATCGGTATTTCACAAGCCATGAATTCTCCAAGGCTAATATTAAACGAATCGTGTAAACTTGTATTTATCGCTACATCACTTATAACATTCCAATGGTGAACGTTATTTCTAAGTCCAACGCATATTATCTTAAGATTTTCAATTTGTTTTCTATATATAAATGTGTCATTTTCGACAGAACAACCGTATTGCGAAAGATGATATTTAAGATGTTCAGTTACGGGGCCTATCAACAAAAGACAGATAGATATTTTTGATCTTTTTGCGAATTGCCAAACTATTTCTAACGTATGACCTAACCCTTTTATCGGTCTATTATTACTACAATGAGCGATAACGAATTCCTTTACTCCGATACCTTGGGTTATTCGTAATTTAATTTTTTTTTCACGTGTAATCGGGTGATATTTATTAGTATCAATAGCTGGGGGAATTACGAAAATTGGTCTATTAATTTTAGTACTATCAATAATTTCATTACGGAATTGATCCGAGTAAGTAACAACCCTTGTTATAACGGAGCTTTCAAGAAGATGTTTTGTCACGCTCGGTGCTTGCCTACCTATTTGCCAAATATCTGAACCAGCTGGTGTAATGATACATTTTATGCGACCGGCGAAAGAACTATGTAATATACGGGCTGCTGTCTCCATCGCCATGCAAAAAGGAAATAAGTATGTAGCATATAAGACAATCTTATTATTTGGATCAGCATTCAACCAATTTGTTGCATCAAAAATAACCTGTTCCACAAGAATCCCATAGTTTACATAATCCGATAGTGGATAAGCATCGGATTTTCCTGATCTTAACACCGTGCGAATTCCTACTCGATACATCTCTGGAGCGCGAAAAGGAATATCTTGTGAATAAAAAGACACTGTCGCCCCAAGCGTAGCGAATATTTCCAACGCACTTAAATTTGCCATTGCTGCTCCAGCAAAATTGTAAGGTGCCATACTTAAAACTAAGGTTTTTTTGTCCATGATATCGGTTCTTTCTGCGTCTAGGTCACACTCTTATTATAAATGATACACCATTCGTCTATCCACTTTTGCATATCCAACGTGATGTATTTTTTTGAACAATCGTACAATACAGCAAATATTGCCAAAAAAGCATTTATAATTTCTTTTTCACAATATCGTGGTGCAGTATTGCTTACTAATCTACGATCAGCTTCGTCTAGTTCAAGTTCAATTCTTCGATCAATATTACCTACGAATATTTTATTTTCACCATATCTTTCTCGCCGCTTTAAATCAAAAAACATTCGTCTCGCCGTTGTGCAGTAATTGTAAGCATTCCAAAGATGACCACGCTTAATGGCTTTCATAAACTTTGAGTGTAAATGTATAAGCTCAAAACCAAGATTATCAAATATATTTTTAGATAGAGTAATACGTTCGATACGACACGCAATACATCTTTGAATTACTTCATCATTGTAGTCTTTCAATATCAATACATCTGGCTCCACATAAAATGTTATTAGTTCGCTCTTCATTATAAAACCAATTTCTAGCGTAAACCATTTCTCTTCAGGGAAACTTATAGATTCAAGGTGACCGAACCACTGAAACCGATCTATTTCTGTATGGAGTAATGCTTTGTCTTTTGGGTCTTGGCTTATTAGGTTATGAAATTCATTAATTACATTTTGATACGATTCATTTTTTATACCAACAATCATATCTATATCAGACAAATCATCTGCGTCTCCTCGCGAAAAAGAACCGTGAAGAAACATGAAGTCAATGTCAGTATGGTTAAACAAATAGTTAATATATAGTGAACTTAAACCCCACCGCTTGTCTCCAATAATCGTATATAATTCCAACAAACTACATGACTTATTGTCGCTCATTTCAACCCTTTCTCATTTTAGAAGCCCAATAGTAAATTTTAGAAAGAAGCTCATCACGCGAGTGACGTTGCTCAGATCTATGAAACATAATTCGACAATCATTTTCTAAACTAACGAAGAAACAATCAGGAATGAATATACTTGATGAATATTCAGAAATATCTTTATTAATAATCCTTTGTAAGTATGAAAAGCTCTTTATATTTGCCGCAATGAGTAATGCGTTCAACCGGATCATATAGATTCTTGGAACCGGTCTCAGCGGTGTATCTTTAATATTTTTTTGAATAGTATTCATGACATCACAGATAACACCATTCTCACAAGCAATATTTTCGCCTTGGAGATGTTTAGCTAATAAAAATAAAGTTCCTGCCCAATATTTTGATGGAGTCATACAAAACGCATTATTGAAATAATTTTCGGCTTCTTTTAAATATTCCGTGCGGGAGCTATCCTCAAATCGTTTCATAGCTATACGACCCTTTAGGTGTAATGCCTCAGCTACATTGTTATTTTTCCCCAAACGGTAAGATTGTGCCTCGTTCAGAATACTCTCAACATATATTTCAGAATCTTCAATTTTGCCGATTCTTCTAAAAAAATCTGCTTTTCCAAGTAGATAGCTGGAGTGAACATCAAAGGTTAGTGGCTTGCCCATTTTGGCAAATTCTGCAACATAATAATCAGCAATATCAATAACCTCAGCCGCATCAGTATACATTTGTTTTCTAAGTAATGCCCTAATGTATGTCCTCCAAATTTTAGCGTTGCTTGGACTTGCTCGATGGGCTTTTCTGCCGATTTCAGTTGTGAGATCAAAATTACCAATTCTATAAGCTTCCTCTAAATCATGAGACACAAGATGTTTTCTGTTTGTCTTTTGGTTCGAGAGATTGACTTTATGATTCCAAAGTTCTCGGAGATATTTCTGCAAAAAAGAAGTAAGGACAGAAAATGAAACCCAAGAACAAAACTCTCTAAATCTATGATCTTTTGTCCCATCAGCATAATCTTGGACTCCTTTAATAATTAACCATTTACTTTTAGGAGCGGCCATTTTTTCCACCGTGTATGCCAAAGCAGCAGACTCCATTTCTAGGGCGATAACTTCTCTACTAGCATAACTTTTCAGGTCATCGAACGATTCAGAATATGCTAGTACATGAAAAACCTGTGCCATTACGAGTTTTTCTTCAAAATGAAGTTTTGGCCAATTCCCCTGTTGGTTTTTTGTCAATGAAAGGTTCTTTTTGTTGTCGATAAATGCTTTATCCCATCGTTCAATTAGTTCTTTTTGGAGTTTCTTCCAATGCACCTCCACAAAACTTGACACATCTTTCCTGAGGTCATCGTCAATAGAATGAAAACGATTGCCTGATTTAAAATAGCCATCAATCACTTTCCCATTAGAAATGCTGGCAACCTTTCCTGGAATTATAATATCTCCCTTGCGAGTACCTTTACGTTCTCCTGCACAAATACCAACCATGCAAATTAAAGAGCAAGAAAAATCCTTAAGAAAGCGGGAAACATAAAGGACACAAGATTCCGCCCCCCATAGTCGGTAAAGTTTGCAATGCGATACGTAGAACTTTGTGATTAGCCGTTTCAAAAAGCAGTGTGTGTAACACTTCACCATTTTTATCGTGTTCGGTTTCCCAAATGTAGGAATCAATTAACTTGGTATTGTTCAAAATGGCTTCTTTTTCGTCGGTGGTGGCGACGAAAATAATAATATCAAAATAACGCTGTATAGATAGAGTTTCGCTTTTCATATAAACTTTCTTGATACCAAGTGTCACAAAGATTTACGTATATTTTTTGTTTTGGGCATATTGTATCTCTTTTTCAAACGATTCATGTAACTTTCAAGGTAATATCGCTACGGTCGCCTGATTTTTATCGAAACAACCGAATACCATCCCTATGTTCTCTGCCGACGCGAACGTGTTCAAGGTAACAATTAGCGTTTCCGGCAGGTGTTTATCCATTTCAAGCCAAAATAATCACGACAATGTAAAGTTGCCCCATGATTCTACACCAAGAATATGATATATTCGTATTGTCCGTGTCAATAAAATTAATGATTTTTTGAAAAAAAATTAATTGCACATCCAAAAACCCTCAAATTACGTCAATTTTAGGGTTGCAACAACGTTATCCAGCATAGCTAACAGAGAATTGAAGGGTCAAAGAGGTAATCCGCATAGTTATCCGGCAAATAGACAAATTCCAACAAACTTGCCATATTAGCATATAAAAGTATATAAAATTCCCATTTTTCTGCCAAAAACCCACGTTCAACCTACCTCCTTCCACGAGCTACACCACTCCCCACCCCTACTAGCCGCGGCCAGCGTCTGGATGAAGCCAACAGGTTCACCCCCATCGAACCGCTACAACCCAACTAAATCCTTGATTTTCCTGAAAATAGGCTTTCCCTTCACCTTCCCGCCGTCTGCCGGAACCACAAACTCACGAGCTGCTGGAAGTTCGTCTAAATCCCACTTGTGAAGTAGTTCGCCGTTGGAGACTACGTATGACGCCGGGCCAGTTGTCCACGCCAGCGAAGTCATATTCTTTACTTGGCCGAGTACGACAAGTTTTTCAACAACAAGAAAATTTGGCCGCTCGTCATCGACGGGGATGGCTATAAAGAACGGGTCTTTGGGTTCTTCCGGGGCTGCTACCGCCTCTGGCGTGAGACACCCAACTACGTACCAGTTTCCTGCCGGAGAAAAACTTTGGTAGGCAAGCGCAATGCGCTCCAAGTCGAAGATCGGCGCAAGAGGCTCGAATACATCATTGAACGCAACTATTTGTCCCTTCGGCTTCTTGGCCTCCCAGCACACAGCCGTCAATTGGTGAAAAATGCTACCAGATGCGTAGTCTTCAACCATAACTCCAAACGGCAACGTGGGATGAATCGCGAGGTCTTTAATATTACCAATACGGTCGGAATTGCTATTAACGACTTCCGAAAACGGATGCGATACCGGCTGGTTGCCGTCAGTGCATAATATTTTGCCGTTATTGTACACAAACAACTTACCATCGGAAACAAACCATGTGTGATATAATGGAAAACTTGATGATATATAAGGCGTTTCGCAGAGATGTATGCTCCAACTGGTGTCTACAAGTTGTTGTTTTTCGAGTTTCACAACGTGCAAATAATTTTCATACCCGCTGTTACCCTCATCAATAGACCTGACAATCACGAATAAGTCCTTTTGCGGATCTAAAAAACGTATTCCAAGCATATAATCGTCATCACGAAGCAAACCGCACCCAACATGAAATACTTCACCCGTTTTTATGTTGGTCACGACTGCGCCTTGGGCTTTAGAATAGACAACCACCTCTTCAGAAAAATTAGGGCAAAATCGATATTTAAACGGAGGCCCTAATACCAATTCATTAAATTTTTGTGCGATAACCTTACACTCTGGCTCTTCCCCATAACCTTTGAAATTTATTAACACAATGCCATTGCTGTACTCATCGAGGGTTCCAATGGTATTTGACTCCGGCATCGGAAATATAAATATTACAGACATCATTCCCGCCGAAAGATGCTGAGGGTCATAATGTCTACAACCGTTCCTTACAAACACGTAATATTTCACTTCATTTTCCGCAACATCGTCCTCTGACATTTTTCTCATCTCTTATTGTACGATTTACTTTTGAAAATTTATACGAAATTCATAGATCGAGTTCTACTGCCAAAATTACAGCACACCACACTCCTTTTGCATAGAATCAGAACAATGGTGGTTTTAATTCAGAAATCTCAAATCACTAAATATTAAATCAAAACCTAAAATTATCCATAAAATCTTTCCGGGACAATACAGCAATACCATACTTAGTATAAATATACAAATACTTAATATTTTTTTTTCGTTACATATTTCATAAATAAATACCTTGTTAATCTTGAAAATATAACCAAGTGACTTCAAAAACTTTCATAAAATACGGCACTACCAACATCATTGCAACAAAAACAAGATAACCCCAACTAACAAATAAAATACGTTTAATTTTAGGTATACTTTTGTAAATCGTGAATACGAATAATAAACAAAATAAAAAAGACAAAAAACCAGATACTACAGAAATAGCGATAAATACAACATCAATTTTTAAAAATAAACATATTAAAGAAAAAACAGTAATTAATACATTGCCAACCAATTCAAATATAACAAATTTAATTTTTACCATACGGAAAAATAAAAATATGGGTAATGAAAATATAAAAAGGAAGATTACACCAAAGGCTCCGAATGATAGCCCACCAGTATTAAAAAATATCATTTGTTCTATGGTTAAGTTATGAACATGCGCAACCACGACACAAATAGAAACGTGTAGTAGCATAATAAGTATGATTTTCATTACCTTTTTCAGATACGGTAATAACATTTATTTGCTCCTTGACATAATCGTAGCATCGTATACTATTTTTCTTCATTAACATCAAGCATGATATTTTCATCTCTCCAATTCTTATAAAGGAGTTCTTCTATCTGAAACGCATGGGCAGCTATCCACTTACCCATATCATTTTGCATAAAACAGTGGAAGGCACTCGCGAAATTCACTATCCGGCCCGACCCCAAGAGCTGGATTAATGCAAAATCCAAGCCACAATTTTTTGATTCCTTTAGTGCGATCTTTGCATCCAACGATACGCGCAAACGGTTCATCCCACGATTTACAGACATTTCCTGTGGATGAATCATTGTTGTGAAGCCCGTAACAGCGCGGGTTGTAAAAGAACAACGGGAATAACCTGAGCGGATTTTCCAACACTGCGGTCTCCACTTTTTTAATTTGCCCTTCCCAGTCTTCCTCCACACCCATCATTGAAACTATTGCTAGATTCAAAATGTCTTTTTCATTCAGTTTTTCAGTATTTTTGGCTTCATCCTTTTGTTTTTGAATCTCTTCAAGCCAATGGTTGAGCATTTTTGTATTCAAATGGGCATCTATCATACAATGTACTTTGGGAGTTCCCAAACAGTTACAATTTGACGGATGCTTCCCTTCTGATGACATAATAATTCACCCTCAATAAAAAAGGTTAAAAAAACTACGAAATAGCCGTCTCAAATACACTAGCACGTAGGACTCCGGAAATTGGTATATCCGAGCATATAAAAATACCCGTTTTCTTATCCCAAATCAACATTCAACCCAAATAAAAACAATAACTTTTTTAATTTGAATTATTTTCTATGGTTGATTTAAATTCAAATTCGATATATTTTTTTATTTTCTTTCCATATTCTGTTTGAGTTATATCGTCTATCTCTTTACGCCATTTTTTAAAATCTTCTTTTTCAATTTTTTCTCCTAATTCCAAATATGATAAAAGTTGCGCATAAGCTTCTAACTTGTCTATCTCTTTAGCAATTTTTGAATTGATAGAATCTCTTTTTTCAAATTCTTTCCATAAATCATAAATTTTTATCGTATTGAAAAAACCATACGTCCCATACAAGGATAGCCGTTCATAAAAATCATTTTCTTTATTATTTACATCCGCCTTTTTCTCCCAGGGTAAATGATCGTGTATAACGCACTCTGCTAAATCGTGATATAATAATATATTCAATATTGTAGGTTTATTATAACCCAAATCCTTTTTATAACCGTTATCAGGTAACAATAAACTTGCCATATAGACAGCATTTAATGTATGAGATGCCACAACCTCAATTTCATTTTTAAAATTTCGATGAACCCAACCTTTTCTTTTTTCAAATTTAATATTATTAATTTGTCGCAATAACGCAAAATGAGAAAACGTCGATTTACTGAATGTTTCTTTTAATAATTTTAAATATGATTTTAACTCACTATACTCAACAACATTCTTCTCTAAAATTTTATTTATTAGGTTTGCCACTTCATTCAATTTAGTCATATCATTAAATTTTCCATCTTTGTGCCTGTGTTGAATTAAAGAAAAGAAAGTATATATCTCGGTATCCGTCAATGGTTCTTTATTAAAAGTACATATTCGGTTATAAAGATGCAGATACGTTTTTGAACAATCTTTAGTTTCGTCATCACTCGCAATGAAGCCAACGTTAAAATCGTAGGGTTGATCTCCATAATATACCAAATGAAATCCTCTATTTATACTACACCAAATAGGATTTGATAATAAAATCGTTATGTATTCTTCACTTGCGGAGTTATCTCCTAAACTAGCAAGGCTAATATAGCAAGTTCGTAGCGCCAACAATAATTCTTTTTCATTTTCAGACGGTATTTTAGTTTTATTCTTAATCCTGTTAATATCATGACTCCTCAGATAGTCTCTAATTAATATTCTAGCTTTTTCCTTAATAACACCGTCTGTCAATCTCCCAAGTAGATATAAAACACTTGCGTGAACGCGAAATTTTTTTTTCAATTTCAATTTTTTTTCTGCTACATTTAAAACGGCTTCTTGGGTTGATACGTCTATATTAATTAAATATCTACAATATGAATTAACGCGGCTTGTGTGTATAATATTTAGATTGAAATTTATATTTTTATTACCATTAGCTATTAATACCAATGAATTAATTATATGTTTTGCAATTAGAAAATACTGAATTTCTTTATTTCGATTAAACAACTGCCATGCTGGATTATGATATAAATCTTCTTCTGAAAACGTACGCTTTTCGATTTCATAGCTAAAAGCGAATTCTGCAATCTCGTTCATAATATTACCACTTGTATTTTCCGATATAGTTTTATCTAAATGGTCTAAACAAAACTCCTCAAATAAAAAAAGTACATCACCATTATTAAGGGTCTCTTCTTTTTTGTTAAAAATCAATCTCAATAAAAAAATATCAATTTCATTAAAATGACACTTTTTTAAAATAAATTTTAGTTGATTAAGATCAATAGGTTTATTTTCTATTTCTGAGTATATATTTACCAACTTATCAAATTTTTCACTCTCCAAACGTATTAGTTGGAAAGTAATAACTGCTCCCCTATTTTGTACCCTCTTTCTTATAAAATGCTTCCTAATCCCAATTATTTTTTTATTGCTAAAAGATGAGAACATTTCGGACATGGTATTTTCTAATGGTTTCTGGAATTTTGAAGTGTAATCAACCCCATCATATATTAATAATATATTCTTTATATCATATGTGTTTAAATATGACAATATTTTTCGGATTTCTTCTTTCGCATATGCCGTCGCTTGGCTCAATAAATCCCGATCATCTTTGTAGATCTTTGTTCTAATTTTCCTAAAATCTATATGTATGGGATAGTATTCGGTTTCTCCATCAAAATATTTTTTATGAAAAATATAATACAATGCCGATAAACAAGGAGAAATACCAGACCCAGGGTCTCCTATAATATTTAATGGGGTATCATTATCTGACATATTGATAAAGGCAAATACGTCATCCCAAAAATGCTCTTCACGCAACGTAAGGTTTTGTTGATTGCCAATTAAAAAAAATATTCTCCCCCATAGTTTCAAAGCGACATCAGAAAAATTCATCTTGAAAGGATTATTCAAAATTGCTAATGTTTCCTCATACAAAATGTCTTTTTTAATGTCTAATTTTTCACACATCTCAAATCCGGTATTTTCAAATACCTCCGTATCAAAATTATACATATTTAAAAAAATTCTGAGGACGTTACTAGCATTTGTCATAGCTATTTTCCTTAATACACCATCTTTAATTTCATCCAAGTGTTTTTTCCTGCCGTCCGCTGGGTCAGAAATGGCTTTTATAATTAAAGACAATGGTTGCTGTTTTTTTATACTAGAAATGGATTGTAAAACGCCTACGGATTCCATATCAATCGCGGACACCAATCTATTTTGAGCTGTTAAATTTTCCTTAAATTGACTTGAAGCACCAACCTTTTCTCCACTAACCAAAACGCCTTTTTCTATAACTTGAATATCAACCAATAATCCTCCACTTTTCAATTTATTTAAAGTGTCGGTATTCAGATTGTTTGCACGTTCATTATTTGATGCTTGCATCCAACTTTGATAAATATCTGGATACACGGTTTTTAATTGAGAAAGAACGTTAGCTAGCTGCTTAGTTGCGGAAAAACATCTACCGGCCTTTTTTATGTCAAAGTTTTCCTTTTCAACATTATCTACAACTTTCGTTCTATAGTCATATTGATAAATTTCCTCGCCGATAATAACATCAAACAAATGATGATCTTTTGATAATAATCCTGCAATTCCAATATTAATTATAATATAAAAATTATATTTTCCGATAAACCATTGGGTAGCGTCCGCAGATGTTACATTGCCCTGACCATTCATCACTAAAAAAATAATTTGTAATTTTGTTTTATTCTTTGTTTCATATTGGGTTTTGTAAGTAATGAATGCCACATCTTCATATTGTTCAGCCTCTACTTTAACATTGAGAGTTTTTATTAATACTTCAAATTCTTCTTTGAGAGCTACAATTATACCAACATTTTTTATTTCAGTCATAGCTTTTTGGTCTCCTACCGTAAATTCTAAAACTTCAACCTAATACCTAGACAATTTATATAGAAAATTATTCCCTACATACATATTTTCAATATAAAATATAAATATTTTTCATATCAAGATTTTTAGAAATTTTTTGAAAAAAATTAATTGTGCCTCGAAAAACCCTCAAATTACGTCCATTTTAGGGGTCATAGTGGCGTTACCTACATACTTGACAGAGAATTGCAGACTCAAAGAGGTAATCCGCATAGTTATCCGGTAAATAAAAAAATTCCAACAAACTTGCCATATTTGTATATAAAAGTATATAAAATCCCCCTTTTTCTGCCAAAAAACCACGTTCAGCCTACCTCCACCTACAGCTACGTCACTCCCGCCCCTACTGACCGCGGCCAGCGTTTGGATGAAGCCAACAGGTTCACCCCCATCGAACCGCTACAACCCAACTAAATCCTTGATTTTCCTGAAAATAGGCTTTCTCTTCACCTTCCCGTCGTCTACCGGAACCACAAACTCGCGAGCTGCGGGAAATTCGTCCAAATCCCACTTGTGAAGCAACTCGCCACTGGAGACTACATTTATTTACAGCCTATCCATTCTATATTCCACCGCAGGGCACGCTCTTTTAAAAAATCACAATCACATTCTCCGGTGATTCTGGCACGAAATTTGGTTTTATATTCCAATTCATGTGGTTTGCAATCTGGAAACACTGTTATATATCCATCAATAATTTTATCCTTAAACTGCAACAAGTCTCTAAACTTTTTCCTTTTTTCTTCTTGGGACATTCTTAAGAGATGCTGAGAGATGCTTTGGGGTAGTTTTATTTGTATTTCACGCGATAACAGATAGTGGTCTCTACTTATACTTTTACAACAATCGGAATAACCCCACCCTGTCCCCGTCACTCCTCTAAGAAGTATTATGCTTTTGCCAGATTTATCTATGAAATCAATTTCGGCAGATACACCATACCCACGATACGTGGATTCACATTCTATAGGTTCTTCACCAGTTCGTATCAACAAGTTATTGTTTTGTTTTATAAGTAAAAACTTGGGATCAGCTCCCAAAGATAAACAAAAATCGGCATCAGCGGAATCTATATCTTTTGAATAAAGATATGAATTTACAAACAATAACGTAAGAATATAAAATATAAACTTCATCTTTCTTTATATCCATCCCAATAGTTACCAGCTGATCCATATAATTTATGATAATATGAATCTTTACCGTCACTGTTTATTTTGTTGAGTCGTTCTTCTATCTTTCTCTTAACTATTCTTAATATTGTTTCTCGTTTTTTGTCCCAACTCACCGCCCACGACAACCACTTCCATGCCTCTCCACTTTCCCAAAATGGCATTTGCACGCATATGGGGAATTTGTGTTTTTTTTCAAAACAACCCTCCAGGATGTTATTGTCCTCTTGTTTGCAGTCGTGTATTTTTTTAAAACAATACTCCACGATTTTATTGTGTCCTTTCTCGTGGTAAAACGCCGTCTTTGACTCAATTATCGTGGCAGGTTGTTTTCTTCCTTTTATCGGTTCCCATTCATCAATATAAAAACTTACATTGTACTCAAATGTTACAATAACATCAATTTGTATTTTATACATCCTCATTCCCTTTTTTCTCTGACGATCAACAAAAACATTATATTTATCTTCTAATCGTATTATATTACCTTTTTCGGAAAATTCTTCACAATCATATCCAAAATTATGATAATTTTTACCAAGGCAGGTTTTATCTTCTTTGGCATTGTAATAAGCATAATCCGTGCCTGATATTATATTACGTTCTTGTTCGTCAATAAGAACAAGGGTATTTTTATCTTCGACAGACATCGGTATATACGTTGGCTTATCAACATCAGCAAAAACCTTATCCATAAACTTCCGCTTCTCCGTATCATCAGGATTAGTGCTTAACCATCCATTATCAAGCTGCAATACATCATCAACGATCTTGTCCAACCACTGGGCTTGTTTTTTAGGATCGGTACACCAATTAAACACGTAGTTTTTTGCTTCTAAATCAATATCACATCCACTCATACCGCCACACCTCCGTTAATGTTATTTGATAACATATTGTGTATTTTATTGAGATTATTCCTTACCAATCGAAAACCGTTCAAAAAAGCCAATTATTTCATTTTTTATATTCTTTTCTGACTTTATACTTGTACGTTGATAGAACTTCCCCCGTGATACCTGAAACTAAAAATATTATCGCTTCATCGTCAGGCAATCCACTAACACCTATCAGCACGTCATGAGACTTTGGCATCACATGATTCCATATCCCACGGCAAATGGTCTTGACATCTACGTTAATGTTGTAATGCTCTTTTACCATTTTAACGGCTATACCGTCAACTCGATGCGGATGATAGACCGTATTTGGCATACAGTTCTCCTGATATTTGCCTTCATATTTGAAAATACCAAGTCCTCGGTATCGCCCCAAATTTACTATGTTTTTTAATTGTTCCAATGAGGCGTAATCAGATACAACAGTAAGATGCTTTAAGATACGTCGTCTAACCGCGCTGTCTACAGGCGCTTGCTCTTGCCCGTCAGCGCCATCGTACCATCTTTTCAAAAGAAGTTGGTAATAACAATCGAGGCGCTGCCTAGAATGACCATAATCGCTGCAAAAATCTTCACCTACTTCTGCATATACGTTTAAGGCGTAGATAAAAACAACTAATAACAACATCAAACTAAATTTCATTAATTGCCCCCAACCCGAATCGTTTTTAGTGGTATTGTTTTGATTAGTCCCAACCTGTCATAACACGTAAACATCTCGTTAAGCAACGTCAAATATCTTTCATAACTTTCGCTATATACAACATCATCATCACTCTCAAGCCCATCTTTAAACCCCATATAGGTTTCTTTAAATCCACTCATCCTCACGCTGTTATTAAAATCGTTTTTCAATGGCGGAGTGAACTTTACAAATCCTATCTCGTCAACCACTCTATCATTGTTATAATCATAACCAACTAATAAATAACAAATAGCTTGTAAATCATAACTTGATATAATATCACCTATTGAAAGCGTTTGTTCACCAAGAAATGGATGCGAATGCACATGTGCCACAAACTCTTCCACAAAGGGATATCCTATTTTATTATCAGGATAAACTTTATCTATCGCACCAAGTCTCATCGTAGTCAAATAAAACACTTCTCTTCTTTCTGATGCTAGAATGCTTTCTGAAATGAGTTTGTGTTTATAGATAGTTATGCCATATTCACATTCGCTGTCAGGAATAGATACTACCGTATTGTATATATCTATAGCCGCTGCCACAGCCGCTTCATCAATACTTAAATAACTTTTTGTTCTGTCGATTGTTATCCCTTGGTTAGATTTCCCAGTTGGACAACAAATTCCATTGTCACGATAAAAACCAATATCTATGCGAGGCGCGGCTGCACTAGCAAAAAAACCATCTCTTTCACCCGTTGTCTGCGATTCCACAATGGAGTCTTCATTAGTGGCGACTTCGTTGTTGCGATTGGATATGTATTCAGCAAGTCCAGTATACCCGTTAAGCACATCTTTCATTTCTTCCAACCACTTATGGTTTACATTACTGATATTTTCTAACTCATCGTGTATTTTATTGATTTTATCCTCAGATATTGAATAAAAATTCCACGGGTTGATAAGGGAAACTCGTTCCCAGAATTTCCCGGTTGTGTCTACACCATTAAAAAGTCTCTTAAATTCACGGCAATAGTCACCATAACTATGCGAGAGAGATTCTGTAGAGTTAGACATATCCATTAGATGAGTAAGATACCAACCACTGCCGAAAATCAGTTTGCGCTTCAGGTGTTCAAAACCTTCGTGTTCGCTTTGAATCAAACCCATTATATGTAAATCCGTCTATTGAATTCATCCCTTGCGAGTAGTTCCTTTTTGCTTTTTTCTCTAAAATTTCTATTCTCTACCGTCAGGAAAACCTGAAATTCCGCCCGAATTGGCGGAAAGGAGTAATACGCCGTTGAATACCTACAATAAAAACTATGAATCGCCCATTGAGTGCGGTCTTAATGAATACGATGAATTTGAGATTAATAACTACTTTGGCAGTAGGAAAATTGAAATCGCCCAAAATAGAGAGCACGTTCGCGAATTTATAAATAAGGCTATCGCGGGAGATAATCTTGGCAAGAAGCTGCTTCTCGGAAAAATCGGAAACGATTTATCACAACGAATTTACCAAATTACAGGAATTGACCTTGCCGGTTATAACCTTGAATTACGGACTGACGAAATAAGACACTCGCTAAATCACCACTGCAACGAAAAAACAGAGTCGCTGCGCGGACAACAAGTTATAACCGCGGAAGATTTCATGAATTTTCCCCAAATAGTGTCTGATTTTGACAAAGTATCAGTCAGAAGAAACAATAGTTTACATTTTATAAAGGATATTGGGGGAAAAACAACTGCCGTGACGGTTTACGCTTCAGGCAATAAGTCATTATCGTTGAAAACAATGTACAAAGGTAATATAAAGTGGGAACTCTGACCAAGCGGTTAATGGTCAACAGACCCCTAACCAGCACGTCCAAAAAGACTTGGTAACCGCCCCCACTATACCCATAAGATAACACATTTCCCGAAAAAAGTCAATACTCTAGAATAATTTTTTTCGGGCACGGTTTTTTGTGGGGTCAAAACAATATTCAACTCACCTTATACGTATCCTAATTATACGATAAACATATTAATTCTTAATCATGGGGGGACGTTATGAGGAAGATTGCCGTTTTCACGTCTGTGGCAACGTTATTAATGTTATTATTGTGCTTGGTTATATCCGGGACGGGTTGTAAGAATAATCCGGGTAATCCCGAAATTATACCCGGCGGAACCGACTCAACAATAACCAATCCGCCGGATACGTCAGTTACTATCCCACCGGACACGTCGGTTATTATCCCACCGGATACGTCCGTAATTGTCCCACCGGATACTGCGGTAATTATACCACCGGATACGTCGGTTATTATTCCGCCGGATACTGCAATAATTATACCGCCCGATACGTCCGTAATTGTCCCGCCGGATACCGCAATAATTATACCGCCTGATACATCCGTAATTGTCCCACCGGACACGTCGGTTATTATTCCGCCCGATACGTCCGTAATTGTCCCACCGGATACTGCGGTTATTATTCCGCCCGACACGTCAACCGTCACTCCCCCGCTGTCCCCGAAAGACAGCATTCTCAACCATATCGACAAAAACTGGAAATCCTACGGCTACGCTTCCAAGCCGACCAAATACGTAGCCTTGTCGTTCGACGACGGGCCTTGCTCGCAGACCGGAAACCTGCTCGCCGCCCTCGAAAACAAGAAAGTTAAGGCGACATTCTTTTTAATCGGGCAGAACGTGCGCGGCAATCAGGCGCAGGCAAAGGCGATTCACGACGCCGGGCACGAACTCGCCAACCATTCCGACGGTTATAATGGGCTTGGCGGCAATACCGCCGTGAATACCATAAATACAAGCCTCACGGCGGCGTCAACCGCGATAAAAAATATCACGGGGAAAAACGTCAG
>JGI24698J34947_10000498_pt1 | contig 18505 bp, 14 predicted proteins | sample TergutMp193P3_FD_34947 | JGI IMG/M metagenome (IMG submission 34947) | reverse complement strand
GCAGCTCGATGATTATGCCGCCCTCAGTGGCCAAAAGTATTAACTAAATATGAGGGATCTATCTGGCCACTCGCCTTGTTGCTTTCTCTCAAAAACGCCCTTACAGGCGCATAATCTAGCGGGCTTTCCCCCTCCCCCCGCGACAAAGATATGTCAGACAACATAGCGTAAAAGCAGACAATCAGGGTTTTTCTGGTGGTGGAGTTTTGCATTTCACTCGGCGAAGCCGGCCTATTTATCAGTTTTTATGATATTTCATCGTGAAATAATGAAAATGCCCTCTTCTCCCATGAAAAAAACTCTGATTTGCCGGGCTGTTGACACACAAATAATATGGTTAATACACATGAACGGGCGCGGGTGATGCCTTGGCGAGAGCCTCTGGAGTTCTCCGGCTCCGTAGACGAGCGGAATAAGTAAAACCCTAACGGGGAAAGAAGGCCTGACCACATAAACGCAAAGCTCTCTAGGTTAATCTGCGTTTGATGATTTATGTGGTCAGGCGGCTTCGGAGCCGGGTTCTACAGGAGCTCTCGCCAAGGCATTGCCCGGCCCGTTTTGTATATTTTGAAAAAATTATTTGTGTACCAAACTGCCCGACAAATCAGAGTTTGAAAAAAAGGTTGAAAAAATGCGTCACTTTGATTATATTAACGTATACCATAAACACAAGGAGACCGAAATGAAAAACTCTGTTTCTATAAAACTCTTTATCGCGGCGATCTTTTTCGCCATTGCTTTTTCCGCCTGTAAGCAAGGGCCCGACTCCCAAAAGATAATAACCGTTACCGGCATACCGACAGCATACAATGGCAAGTTTGGGGATCTCGTTCTTATTGAAACCGACTACCCTCTTGCCGGAAGCCGCTTCCCCGTGTTAATAAGCAACGGCACTGTTTCTATGAACTTGATTGATCCCACTAACGGTTTTACGTCTTTTACCGAAAACGGCATGTATAAGGTTCTGTTTTGGGTCAGAGATTCTACGGGTGAAACGGATTATTTTAGCGGCGTCATCGACAGCATGGCTATAACAGAAGAATCGACCACTATACACTTTGGTGATTTCAGGAACGCAGATCCCTAACTAAAGAATCTCTCGCCAAGGCGCAGAGGATGTAAAGGAAAATCGAAGAAAAGTTCTCACAGAGACGCAGAGATCGCAGAGAGAAATCGAAGAAGAGTTCTCGCAAAGACGCGGAGATCGCAAAGGACGCAAAGGGGTCAGAGTAATCAGTAGTCTTGTCGATTTCTTTTTGTTTTTTCGTTATTAATAGAATTCAAGAGGGAGAATGAGGAAGACGCGCAATTTGCTGGTTGATCGCCACTCTTCGCGTCCTTGGCGTCCTCTGCGCCTTGGCGAGAAAATTTCTTCAATTTTCCTCTTCCTCCGTGTACCTCCGTGTGTACTCCGTGTACCTCCGTGGTAAATTTTTCTTGCTTTTCTTTCTCCGTGGTTTTCTTCCCACTCCCTACACCAGCGAAAATATGCTATACTTGTCATGCTAATTAAATTTCACAGAGGAAGGAGAGCGATATGAGTGTAAAACTTCCGCTGATATTGTCCAGGGGCGTGGTTCTTCAACGCGGCGCCGAAGTAAAACTCTGGGGAAAAGCGAACGAGCCGGTGACGGTACGGTTTCTTGGGCGGCAATACGAGGCGTCCATGAAAGCCGACGGTTCGTGGGAAGCCGTGCTGAGCGGGCTTGAACCCGGCGGGCCCTTCACCCTTGGGATCAACGAAATCACGATAGAGGACGTGTATGTCGGCGACGTCTGGCTTTGCTCGGGCCAGTCAAATATACAGATGACGATGCAGAGGCCCAAACACATGTATCCCTGGGACATGGAAGACCCCAATCGCAATATCCACATGTTCACGGTCCCCCAAAAGACCGACTTCAACGGGCCCCAGGACGATGTTGGCGGCGGCGAATGGCTAGCCTCCTCGCCCGAGACCATCGCCGGCTTCTCGGCGCTGGGCTACTTTTTCGCGAAGCGCCTCAATAAACGCTACGGGATTCCCATCGGTCTTATTGGCTGTGCCATAGGCGGCGCCCCCATCCACTGCTGGATGAGCCGGGGGGCCCTTGCGGATTTTCCGGAGTTGTTCCGCGATACGGACAAATTCAGGGACAGTGAATACGTAAAGCGCGAGGAAGAAAAGGGCTTCGAGGGCATGAAGAGTTTTGCCGACGGAATCGACAAGGACGACCCCGGACTCGCGGAGCAGTGGTACTCCCCCGGCTATGACGACAGCGCGTGGGAAGAACGGGATATCCATGAGCCCTGGAAGGGCACAGGCTCGGTCTGGCTTCGCAAGACTCTGGAGATACCGGAGGAACTTGCGGGGAAACCGGCGGAACTCTTCCTTGGAACCGTCAATGATTCGGACACGGTCTACGTGAACGGCGAAATTGTGGGCAATACCACCTACCGCTATCCTCCCCGGGACTACACCATACCGTCTCTGCCCAAAGGACGCTGCGTCATAACCGCGCGGATTATCTCGATTTTCGGCGGCGGCTTCACCCGCGACAAGCAATATTGGCTTTCCACCGAAGAGGGCTCTTTTGATCTCAGCGGCGCCTGGCGTTTCCATCAGGGCGGCAAAGGGGTACTGACCGGCGGCCCCGGAGGAATGCCTTTCCACTTGCTGCCCTCGGCCCTGTACAACGGTATGCTCGCGCCCCTCACGCGCTTCACGATAAAAGGCGCTCTATGGTATCAGGGTGAGTCTGACGCGGGAAACGCCGGACGCTACGCCGAGAAATTCGCCAACCTTGTCCGCGGTTGGCGTAAGGACTGGGGGTATGAATTCCCCTTCCTCTTTGTGGAACTGCCCCATTGGGACGGCGGCGCTGACTGGCATATTATGCGCAAGCAGCAGCGGCTTTCGCTAAGCCTCCCGAAAACAGCGATGGCCGCGGCAGTGGACCTGGGGGAGCACAACGATCTTCATCCCCTGAACAAGCGGGATATCGGCGAGCGCCTTGCCCGATGCGCCATGCGGGTGGCTTACGGGGAAAAGCTGCCTCCCTCGCCCTTTGAGATAGTGGGTTACAAATAATTTGGTATCAGATACCATCTTTGCAAAATTCTACCACGAACGCCGCGAACCAACACAAGAAGAAATTTACCACGGAGTTTCACGGAGTGAAGACACGGAGTTTCACGGAGGAAGAAAAAAAGCTTCTGTTCGTCTTGTTCGTGGTTAATTTCCTTTTTAATACGCAGTACCACTTGCCAAACCTCCAATTCACGGTATAAAATGGTGATTCCGAGAGGTTATTGATGAATACAGTTACACTTTCCAATGAATACCAGTTGGCTATCCCAAAAGAGATTTTTGTAACAGTCGGCCTGAAACCAGGCGCTTCTTTTGAGATTATTTCTTATAATAACAGAATTGAATTAATCCCCATAAAACCAATGAAAGATTTAAGGGGGATATTCAAAGGCATTGATACAAGTATTGAACGAGATGATGATAGATTATGAATATCGTCGATTCATCATTGTGGCTCGAATATTTTGCCGATAATATGGCGGGAAACCTTGTTTCGGAAACAATCGAAAATATTGATGAATTAATAGTTCCGACAATAACACTGTATGAGGTGTTTAAAAAACTATTATACGAGAGAAGTGAAGATGACGCTATATTTGCTATTGCTCACATGAGACAGGGAGAAGTCGTTGAATTAAGTGACGAATTGGCATTATCTGCCGCCAAGATAAGTAAAGACTATAAACTCCCTATGGCGGATAGTATTATTTACGCAACAAATTTAAAGTATGATGGTATTATCTGGACTCAAGATAAGCATTTTACGGGACTAAAGTCAGTTAATTATTTTGAAAAACTGAAATAACCGAACTTTCTCTCCGTGTAACTCCGTGCCCTCCGTGGTTTATTCTTTCCTCCTCTTCCTCCGTGTCCCCTGTGCCTCTGTGCGATGCTCTTCTTCCCTCTTTTTCTCTCTTCCCTCCGTGTACCTCCGTGTCTTCACTCCGTGGAACTCCGTGGTTTTCTTCTTCTTTCTTTTTTTATTTATATAATTCCCCCAGCGCCTCGATTAAAAAAGGCGCCGTGAGCGGCCCCACCGAATTGGTCTCCTCGTAGTGGCTTCTGCCTGACGCGTCGACGCCGCGCTGCAGATAGGGGTAAGTTTCGTGCAGGAAGAAGTCGCCCGGCGGCACTATGTAGCCTATCTCGTCATTGCACAGACCGAAGACGAGAAAGCCCTCTCCCGCTATATCCGTGAGCGTTGCAAACCTGTCGGTTGGCGTTGCCGGGCCGCCCGCCGCGCCGCCGTAGGCCAGCTCGGGAAACAGTTCGCCCGGCACCAGAAAGATCGAAAGGCCGCCCAGCTTCAACAGGCCTGCCTCGGTGACCATGGAGAGGCGGTGCCGCCCGCCGCGGGGCAGGGTTATCGGCTGCACCGCGCCCAAAAAGGCCGAGATGACGTAGACCTTGTTGTCGACGGGCAGCACGACTTCCTTGCCGTACACGGCAATGCCGGGCGCCAGTTCTCTTTCGTTTGTTATCCCGAGCGCGTAGTCCGCGAGGCGCCGCCCGGTCAAGACCGTGCTTTCCGGCGCGGGCAGTTCCCCGCCATCGTCACTCGTCTGTCGTCTGGTCGCTATGAGCCCGCCAATCGCGGCGGGGATGTAGATCGCGTCGTCGCCTGAGGCCTGCTTGATGCGCGCAGCCATATACGCGGGGAAATCGGCGCTTATAAGCGTGTTTCCCGAACCCAAGGCTTCCGGGTGGGCCGCGTAGTTGATTACGCGGATGCCGCCGCTATTGTTAGACGCCACAAAGCGCAGAGAGTGAAGCGTTGGGTCAAACACCTCAGGCGGGCGGGAATCCCTCTGAATGCCTTCGGTAACAGCCGTGCCGTAGAACAGGCGGCCGTCCTGCCGCGAATCGTATGCCGATTGAACGGCGCTGACTACGCCGTCGTATAACACCCGCATAAACTCAGGCGAGGTCCCGCTGACGCCGATTGGCCCCCACAGACCCAGCGTGTCCACTCCGGCGTGGGTGTGGGTGGAGATGATGTTTATGGAACGACAGCCGCTTTCCTGTTTAAAACCGGCCAATAAGCCGCGTATTTTTTCCACATCGGCGCGGGGAAGGCCGATGCAGTCAACGACGGCGATGACGATCCCGCCCAGGCCCGAGTTATCGTCCAGCCACAGCGCCTTTGCCATCTGGTAATCAAGCACGCCGGTTATCGCCTTGTCCACGGCATAACCCGCGATCCAGTAGGTATTGTTATCCATATCGGGGGGGATCAATTCCGCCTGCCCGTAGCCTGCCGTCCACACAGTCCCGATTGCGTCTGCCCGGCTGTCTTCGCCCTTGTGCGAACAAGACGCCAAGGCGAGCACAAACGAAGCGGCGAGAATCGCCGTAATGAGCCTTCCTGAGATTTTCATTTTCTAAAGCATCCCGCTTGTAAGCAGCATCCTGATTATGCCAATCGCGACATGGACGAAGACGCCGTTCACCCTGGTCAGCAAAAAGGCGGCGGCAAAAGCTAATAATAAAATTACGACGGAGACAATGGCGATCGGTATGGCCACGGCTTTATTCCCACCCGGGTGTTTCACAGGCAGCGCCCTGAAGACGCAGACAATAACCGCCCCGCACAGCGGTATCCAAAAAGGCACGCTGACGCGCGCCTTCTCAAGTTGAGAGAGAGCGGCTACAACAGTGCCATTGCGGTCCAGAAACAAACCGGCCGCCGCACCCACGCCGCGCACAGCGAAAAATATTACCGCCAAGCAGCATAAAGTATATGCTGTGATGAATAAGGGAACAAGGGAATAGGATAATAGGGGAATAGGGTGCTCTTTGTCAGAACGGGGCGCTTGTCGCATCACGCTAAGCTTACTAACAAGAACCCCATTCCCTTGCTCCCCTTACTCCCCTATTCCCTTACTCCCTTACTCCCCTGCTCCCTTACTCCCCTATTCTACTATAATCAGCTCCGCGCACCTGTAGGACACCCAGTCCTCGGTCCTTGCCAAGAGGGGCTCCTTTTCCGAGCCGTAGGCTTCGATGGTGATTCTGGAAGGCGCGACGCCGTAACGCTGGATGAAGTAATCCCTGCAGAACTGTCCCCGTTCCATGGCGACCATGTATCTGCCTCCGGGAGTGCCAAAGAGGGCCGTGTAAGTCCTCAGGATGAGCTGAAGCTGCGGATTTGCCGCCAACAGTTGTCCGGCCTCCTCCAGGACAGGGCGGTACCTCTCAATCAGGACGCCTGTGTCCGGCTCGAAATAAACGCTGCTGAAAAGCCCCTGCCTGCCGTCTTCCAGCGTGATGAGTCTGGTACCAGGCGTAACCTGAAACTGGAATGGTGTTCTGCCCGGAGGAGGAGGCGTGGCGGGCACAGACGGCGGCGTTGTAGCCGGCGGCGTTCCAGTGCGGTCCGGAGTAATGCCGCCCGGCGACGGCGTTCCCGTTGATGGTGTACTCGCCTGAGACCTTCCAAACGATCCGCGCGGGATTCGTATACCCAAATCCACTGTCGGGAGCACATTGAGACCATTGGCCGAAGGGTACGCATTAACCCCGCCTGAGGCATAAACGCTCACCGGGAAGTACTTGTACCGCAGCTCCAGATCAAGACCGGCCCCCAGCAGCGGCAGGAGATTATACTTGCTATGTCCAGTGAGCGCCATGATTCCGGCTTTCACAGACGGACCAATGTAGATGAGATCGGCAATACCAAACGCAAAGGTCGCGTTCAGGTTAACGGGAACGAAGTTAACGCCGCCTTCCCCTCCAAAGCTTGACCCGGAAGCGAATCCGCCTTCAAGCCCGGCGAAAAAGTTCCCTACTCCCAGCGGCAGCTCATAGTAAGCGCCTACCTTTGCGGGATTTAGCTGTTTTATGCTGAAATCAGGATAAACCGCCAGCCTATCAGAAGTAAAGATGCCCATGGACATACCGCCCCCGAAAAAGAACCCTGCTTTTGGGTAATCTTCAGTTTGGTCTTGATTAGTCTGAGCATAACCCGACATCGCCAAAAAAACACCTAACGCAATTACAAAAAGACGATTTTTACACATGAAGAACTCCCTTCTTCAATTTAAGAAATTACTACCCCGCCTTGCCGGCGGGGCAGTTAATCAACTATTCCGCAATCATTATCAATTCCGCGGTCCGATAGGTAATCCACTCTTCAATTACTACATTCTCGGGCAGCTTTTCTGACGCGAGTGTTTCGACGATAATCCGTGAAAGCGAAATGCCGTAATTCTGGATCAGGTAGTCCCTGCAGAACCTTGCCCTGTCCAGTGCGACCATAAATCTGCCATCCGCGGTACCAAAGGGGGCGGTGTAGGTTCGCACGAGAATCCACAGACCGGGATTCGCCAGTAAATACCGACCGGCCGCGTCAAGCTGCGGACGGGTACTCTCGATGAGAACCGCCGTATCAGGCTCGAAATGGATCTCCGCGAACAGGCTTTGCTTGCTGACGTCCGTGATATCCCTGCGCCCCGATCCGGTAGCGGCCGGAGGCGGTGTGACCTGAGCAGACGGAGCCGGAGGAGGCGCCACAACCGCGGGCACCGATACCGTCGCCGTACCGCTTCTGGAAGTATCGGTGGTTGATGTGGCCCTTACGGTAAGGGTCGCGGCTGGCTGACCGGAACCAACAGTCAAGAGGCCTGTCGGGCTTATCGATGTCCCGGCCGCCCCGCCTGTAACCGCCCACGTGACGGTTTGCGGCGGGTTATTGGTCCCGGTGACCTGGGCGTTAAACTGCTGTGTTGTGCCCTGGGGAACCGTAACAATACCGGGTGTTACAGTCACATTTGTAACAGTCGGGACAGCCACCGGCGGCGGCGCGGGCACCGTTACCGTTGCCGTGCCGCTTTTGGTGGTATCGGCGGTTGAAGTCGCCGTTACGGTAAGGTTAGCGGCCGGTTGATTCGCGCCAACGGTCAGGAGGCCTGCCGGGCTTATCGATGTCCCGGCCGCCCCGCCGGAAACCGCCCATATAACGGTCTGCGGCGGGTTGTTGGTCCCGGCGACTTGGGCAGTAAACTGCTGTGTGGAACCCTGGGGAACTGTAATAATGCTTGGGAGCACCGTTACGCTCAAAACGGTCGGGGCAGCCGGCTCGGGCGCGGCTACCGTTACCGCTGCCGTGCCGCTTTTGGTAGTATCGGCGGTTGATGTAGCCCTTACGGTAAGAAGACTTCCGACTGGTTGATTCGCGCCAACGGTCAAAAGGCCGTTTTGGTCTATCGATGTCCCGGCCGCCGCGCCCGTAACCGCCCATGTGACGGTTTGCGGCGGGTTATTGGGTCCCTCGACTATGGCGGTAAAGTGCTGGTCAAAGCCCTGTGGTACAATAGAGGTGACGGGATTCACTGTAATCCCTGTAACGGTCGCAGCATCCGGCGTAGCCACGGGCGGCGGCGTAGTCACGGGCGGCGGTGTAGTTGCTGGCGGTGCAATCTGCGATGCCGGCGCGGGTACTGTCACCGCGGCCGTGGCGCTCTTTGAAGGATCGGCGGTCGATGTTGCCACAACGGAAAGCGTTCCGGCCGGTTGATTTGGGCCGATGGTCAGGAGGCCTGTCGGGCTTATCGATGTCCCGGCTGCCGCGCCTATAAGCGACCATGTGACGGTTTGAGGCGGATTGTTGGTTCCGTTGACCGTGGCGGTAAATTGCTGTGTGGCGCCCTGATTAACCGTAGCCGCGGCGGGGCTTACGGACAGACTTGTAACGGTCGGGGCGGCCGGTGTGGTAACCGCCGGCGGCGTTGCGGGCTGAACCGCGGTCGGGGTCCCGCCGGATTGCGCCGTTGTCGATTCGTCCGCCTTTGTCTCACCGCTTCTAAACGCCCCACGGGGGAAGCGTAATCCTGCCTCAACCGTTGGCAATATGCTGAAGTGATATGCCGTCGGGTACGCGTTAATCCCGCCCTGGGCATAAATGCTCAACGGGAAGTACTTGAACCGGACTTCAAGGTCAAGTCCGGCTCCCAGTAACGGCATGAAATTATACCTGGAATGGCCAAGCAGCCCCAGAACCCCCGCTTTCAAACTCGGGCCGACGAATATGATGTCGGCAATATTAAAGGCAAAGGTCGCGTTCGCGTTAATGGGAAGAAAGCTCACTCCCCCCCCTCCGCCAAAGCTTGTCCCGGAAGCGTATCCGCCTTCAAGCCCCGCGAAGAAGTTTCCAATTCCAAGCGGTACCTCATAGTAAGCGCCTATCTTTACGGGGTTCAATTGCAATATGTCGAAGTCAGAATAAACCGGCATCCTGGTAGAGCCAAAGATACCGCTGGATATACCGGCGCCAAAAAAGAAACCATGTACTCCGCCGGATTCTTCTTCATTGTTCTGATTAGTCTGGGCATTCGCGGGTTGGGCAACAAGCGAAACCACAAGTAAAACGCCTAAAGCTAACGTAAAGAGACGGCTTCCACGCATAAACAGCTCCTCGTGATTCATTCGATGATGAAAGAATCTCAAATAAAGTTTTTTGATAGGTAACATAGTATTATAGCACAAGGGGATATAATAGGTCAATAGAAATAAAAGGGGAATAAGGGAGCAGGGGAATAGGGGAGCAGGGGTGCGATTAATTTACTCCCTTACTCCCTTACTCCCTTACTCCCTTACTCCCTTACTCCCTTTTTTCCCCTGTAACCCTATACTATAATTATATTCTTTCGATAATATGATAAAGGAGAGTTCCATTGAGGATTCGATACGTAATACCGCTGCTTGTTTTGGCCGCCATTATGGCGCCGGTGTCTGTCGCGGCCCAAATTGGGCCGGACACAGGGGACAGGGACAGCACAGTAGAGGCAATACTCACTCAGGCCGTGGAGTACCTCGCCGTGTCCAAATACGACGAGGCCATCGCGGTCTTCGATACGATTCCGCAGCCCCAAAGGGACGCTTCCAGTCTGCGGCTCATCAGGGCGTCGATATTGAGTTCCGCCGGCAAATTCGCCGAGGCGAGGGCCGGTGTGGAGGCAGTCTTAGCCTCGGAGCCGGGCAACATCGACGCCCTCTTCATGCTGGCCGCCATTGAAGACGTTACAGGCAGGCGGCAGCAGCAGCAGCGCGCGCTGGAGCGGATCATCGCCATCGAGAGCGACAACACCGAGGCCCTGGTCACGCTGGGGAATATCAGCCTCCAGACGCGGAACATGAGGCAGGCTGCCGCGTATTTCTACAGGGTCTTGACCAACGACGGCAGGAACGCCGCGGCCATGCTGGGTCTCGCGCGCGCTTTCCGCATGAACACCGAGTGGGACGACGCCGAGATACTGCTTGACAGGGTCGTGTCCCTTTACCCGAACATGGTGGAGGCCAGGAACGACAGGGCGCGTTTCTACTGGGGACGGGGAAGGTACAGAGAGGCCCTTGAGGAGTATGACGCGGCGATTAAGTTAAGCCCGAACGACTACTGGCTGGCCGTTGACAAGGCAAACCTTCTCCTTGAAATGGACAGAAAACCCGAATCGCTCGCCGAATTCAACAGGGCCATAGCTCTCAATCCAAATGAGTACACCCCGTACGCGTATACGGCGGGGCTGAAGGACGACCTCGGCGACCACGAGGGCGCCGAAAGGGACTACGCGATTATCGTGAGGCTCAAGCCCGATTATTACTTCGCTTTTGAGGGGTTGGGGCTCCACAAGATGCGAAAGGGGGAATGGGCCGCGGCCCGGGAGGCTTTCAATGAAGCTTACAGGCATGCCCCAAATGAGCACTACTTCGCGCTCCTGACAGCGATATGCTGGATGCGCATGGGGGACGTTACCGCGCCCCGCGCCTTTCTCAATCAGGTCCAGAACCGGGTCACGCGCAACACCCTTGAATGGTATATGTTTCGCCTTTATTATGATATGACAAGCAGGAACTATCAGGGTGAATACGACATGGTTTCCAGGCTTGACAGGGAGACAGACGAGACCATAAAAGCAAGAATGCTTTTCTACATGGCCTGGTATTACGAGATAAGGGGCAACAGGACGGCGGCAAACAGGTACTTTCTTATGGTCAACGAGCTGGACAAAAAAGCCATCCCGGAGTGGCGGCTTAACGAATGGATATTGATTGACAGGGGTATGCATCCCACTATTTTTTAAAGCTTGTAAAAGTACTTTTAATAGCACTTTTTTAGCACGGAGTCCGCATGAACGGCGCAGTAAGTGATACAAGAATAAGTTTGAACCTTGACGGCAGGGAATTTATTCTGATTGGCACAGCACATGTCTCCAGGGGAAGTATCGACGAAGTAAGCGGAATCATCCGGCAGGAAAGGCCCGACCTCATCTGCGTGGAACTGGATGAAGGCCGTTACAGTTCAATAACCCAGAAAGAAAGCTGGGAAAACCTGAACATGGTCAAGGTTTTCAGGGAGGGCAAAGGCTTTCTTCTCCTCGCGAACCTCGTGCTTTCGGGCTTTCAGCGCCGCATGGGGGCGGAGCTGGGTGTAAAGCCCGGCGAGGAGATGAAAGCCGCCCTGGATATCGCGAAAGAACTGAGCATTCCCCACGCGCTCTGCGACCGGGAAGTGCAGGTCACCCTGCGCCGGGCGTGGGCAAGCTGCGGCATCTGGAACAAGAGCAAACTCCTCGCGACCCTCCTCACGAGCGCCTTTACCACCGAAAAAATAAGCGCCGAGGAGATAGAGGAACTAAAGAACCGCAACGAACTGGACGGCATGATGAACGAATTGGCCGACTACCTTCCCGAAGTAAAGGAGACGCTCATCGACGAGAGGGACAGGTACCTCGCGGCGAAAATCTGGGCAAGCGCCCGGAACCAGGTTTCGCAGAAACATGGTTCCAAGGAACAAGTTCCCGCGGAACAGGTTCCCGCGAAGCAGACCGGGGACGCCACAGAGCAAAAAACAATGCGGATAGTCGCCGTGGTCGGGGCCGGGCACATACAGGGCATCAAGAACCAGATGGAAAATATTGCCTTGACCGGAAACGACCCCGACGTTTCGGTCCTTAACACCATTCCGTCACGCAGTGTCGTGTCAAAGGCGCTGCCCTTTCTCATCCCCCTGGTGATACTCGGCCTTTTCGTGTCCGGCTTTTTGAGGGGCGGCGCGGGCTTAAGCCTTTCCATGCTGCGCCAGTACATACTCTGGAACGGTTCCCTCGCGGCCCTTGGGGCGATTATCGCCCTTGGCCATCCCCTTGCCGTGCTTACCGCCTTCCTGGCCGCGCCAATCACCACCTTCACGCCCTTTATCGGGGTGGGGCTTTTTTCCGGCGCGGTTCAGGCAATNCTTCAAAAACCCCGCGTCGCCGACGCGCAGACCCTAATCGACGATGTGGGAACCGTCAAAGGGTTTTACCGCAACCGGATCACACGGGCCCTGCTGGTTTTCTTTCTTTCACAACTTGGCGGCGCGTTGGGCACCTTCGTAACGATACCCGCCCTGACGGCGGGATTATTCCGGTAAGGAAAGATGGAATTACCGCGGTAATGAACGGCCAAAGCGACAAAAAGACCTGCGTTTGTGAATGTACCGATTCCGCTTTTATCACCTCGGATACCGTAAAGCTGGAGTTCTTTTGGCCCGGCCCGACGCCCCGGCCGGGGCAATTCTTCCTTATCAAACCCCGGCGGACCGGGATCTTTCTCGCAAGACCCATCAGCGTCGCGGGCTGGCAAACCCGGAAACGGCCGGTTTCCGTGAAAAACGCCGATAAGCGGCGTGTTTACGAGGGGGGAACCCTGCGCTTTCTAGTGGCCATCAGGGGCCGCGGCAGCCGGGACATCGCGGAAATGCGGCAGGGTGAGGAAGCGGAATTAACCGGGCCTCTGGGAAATTTCTGGCCCCTTGATTTAATCCCCAGGGGCCCCGTCGCCCTTGTCGCCGGCGGCATTGGTATCGCCCCGCTATTGGCTCTTGCCGCGGAACTGGAAAAAAGGCCGGACGATTTCCTGAACAAATCCGCCGGATTTTACTATGACTTCTACGCCGGTTTCAGGACCGCGCCTTTCGGCCAAAAGCTGAAAGCCAGGGTCCTCGTCATCGCGACAGAAGACGGCTCGGAGGGGAAAAAAGGCCGCATAACGGATTTTTTCAAGCCCTCCGGCTACAGGGTGGTTTTTGCCTGCGGCCCCGAACTGATGCTGAAAACGGTCGCCGAAATCTGCGTTTCAGGCGGGGTCCCCTGCCTAATCAGCATGGAAAAACGCATGGCTTGCGGCGTTGGCGCCTGTCTGGGCTGTACCGTAAAAACGACCGTCGGAAACCGGCGCTGCTGTGCCGACGGCCCCGTATTCAACGCCCTGGATATCCAATTTGAGGACTAAAGCTTGAAGATAAAAAATTTGAAGGCCAAAGACCCCGATCTTTCACTTATCATTGCCGGGGTCATGCTGCGAAACCCGGTCATCGCCGCGTCCGGAACCTTCGGCTACGGACGGGAGTACAAGGGCCTCCTGGACATTGCCGGCCTTGGCGGGATCTGCACGAAGGGCCTCACCTTCAGACCCAGGACGGGGAACTCCGGCATAAGGCTGCTCGAAACGCCTTCGGGCTTGATGAACTCGATAGGCCTGGAAAACCCCGGCATAAGCGCCTTTATCGAGAAAGAGCTTCCCCCTTTGCGTGAACTGGGACCCGCGGTAATCGCCAACCTTTCAGGCGGAACGGCGGACGAATACGTCAAGGGAGCGCGGCTCCTTGACGCCTCCCCGGTCGACATCATCGAGCTGAACATCTCCTGCCCCAACGTGAAGGCCGGGGGCATGGCCTTCGGCCTTGACCCCAAAGCCGCCGGCCGGGTAACCAGGCGGGTACGCAGGGTCACCCCTCACACGCCGCTCATGGTGAAGCTTTCGCCAAACGCACACGATTTGGCGGCTGTGGCCAAAGCCTGCGTAGCCGCCGGGGCCGACGCTCTCTCACTCGTCAACACGTTCAAGGCCATGGCCATCGACATCAACAAGAGAAGGCCCGTTTTCGACAATACGAGCGCGGGCCTTTCGGGGCCCTGTATACGGCCCATAGCCCTGCGCATGGTTTGGGAGCTTCACGACGCCGTCAAGGTTCCCATCGTCGGCATTGGCGGCATCGCCTCAACCGCCGACGCGCTGGAATTCCTCCTTGCCGGCGCCGCCGCTATCCAGGTCGGCAGCGCCACCTTCGCCCACCCCCCCCTGATGGACGAAATCATAGCCGGCATCGCCGACTACATGCGGGAGAAAGGTTTCGGCGGCCTCGCCAGTTTGAGCATACGCTCAAACTGACGTGCGACTTGAGCATCCGCTAATTCTCCGGATACAAGGTCATCTGAACAAAGCTGCCCCCCACGAGGTCCGCAGCCGCCCTTTGAAGATCCGCGACGGTGACCGCGCGGTACAGGGCAGGCCTGTTGTCAAGCCTGCTCAGGGGCCCGCGGAAAATCACCGCGGAGTTGGCATAGCTATTGGCGATGTAACGGTTTTGCTGTATGGACTCCTCCTGGCTCTGGATAAGCGCCTCTATCGCTTTTGTAAGAACGTCCGCCTTTATATCACCCCTTGAGACTTTGAGGAATTCCTCCTTCACCGCGGCGGTGAGTTCCGGAACCCTCGCGGGATCGCAGACAAAATACGCCTCGCCTACAAGCTCCCCCCTGGGAATGGGCGAAATTGAAACCCCGGAAGAAACCCCGTAAACCCCGTTTAATTTCTCCCGTATTTCGTCGATCAACTGAATGTCAAGATACTCGGTCAAAACAGACATGGCGGCGCTTTTTTCCTCGGAATAGGTCTGGGAACTGAACCAGCCCATGTAGACGGTACTCCGCTCTTCCATCCCTTTGCGGACTTCCTTCGTTGTGTCCCGCGGCCGCTGCGGATCTATTTCCGCCCACTGGTTGAAATCGTCGCCGCGCGGGATCGACGCGAGGTACGTTTCCGCAAGGGAACGGATCAGGGGAAGATCGATGTTACCGGCCATGACAAAGACGTAGTCGGCCGGGTTGAGACAGGCGGTTATAAAGGCCGCGGCGTCGTTCATGTCCACCTTATCCAGATCCACGGCTTCCAGCGGGTGGAAGCGGGGGTTGCCATAAATCGTGCGGGAGATTTCCCGGCTGAATACCGCGTTGGGGTCGTTTTCCTGGAAAATCAGGCTTGACGCGTATTGGTCAAGCAAGGCCTCGATAGCCTCGGGATCCAGGCGCGGCTGGGTGAAACTCAGGTAAAGCAGCTCGAAAAGCGTTTGCAGATCCTTAACGGCCGCCGTGCCGGAATAGCCCCGGAGGTAGTTCTGGGTCCAGAACGACAGGGATGCCTGCTTGTCCATGAGGAGCCTCGTCAGTTCGGGCCGGGTATGGGGGCCGAGTCCCGATACCTCCAGCATGTCGGCCGCAAGAGACGCGGAAACGTCGCTTTCAGGCGGGACGCTCAGAATGCCTCCCCTCGCCTGGGCGTAAAGGCTGACTTCGCTGTTTCGGTTCGTCGTTTCCTTTAGAATGAGTTCCGCACCGTTACTGAGCATGAGGCGGATTGCGCCTGTTTCGTTGTCGGTGGTTTCCGAGACAATCGAGCCGGGTGTGGGAACAAACGACAGGAGTTCCTCCGCACGGCTTGCGGTCACAGGCGCCGCGATTCTCGCTTTTTTCATCTCGTCCGAAAGGGCCTTGATCTCGGCCTTTCCGGGGAGGCTGGCCGCCTCCGCGTCCGGCGCGCTGATGATGACCGTGAGATCATCATCGGCGAAATATGCTTTTACCGCCTTGTTGATCTCCTTCAGGGTAATGCCGGGAAGCAGCCTTCTTGCCGCGTCAAGCTGCCATTCCACATCCGGGACCGAATCGCCGCTGAGGAAATGCTCCGTAAAGGAACTCACGAAGCCATTTGAGTGCTGGCGGTCCTTCTCGTCAACCGCCTGTTCCAGGTTCGAAACAAGGTACGCCTTGGCGGTTTCCACCTCGTCGTCCGTAAAGCCGTAACGGGAAAGGGTCTCCCTGACGAGGAAGACTTCGCGGAGCGACTCTTTCGTGAAGCCGGTTTTCGCGATGGCGGCGAGGGTGTAGAACCGGGTAGCGTTGTCGTAGCTGGAATGCCACCCGCCCGCCGCGATATACGGGGTCTCGGGTTTCGTGCTCGCCTCATCAAAACGAAGCGAAAGCATTATATCAATGAGGTAATCAATGACGCCTTCCCTGTAGGTAGCAAGGTTGGCGGCTTTGGGCTGGGACTTCATCTTCCAGTAAAGGTCCATTCTGGAATAGGTAAGTTCGCTGTCCGTAAGAACCAGTGAATCAAAATTGCCCTTCTTCGGGCCGCTCATGGAGAAGCGGGGCCGCGAGAAAGTTCCCGAGGCGCCCGCCAACGCCGGGTAAGCGGCTTTATCAGCCGGGAAGTGGTCGGTCAGGGTCGACTCAAGGTAGGCCGTGTCAAAGTCGCCCACGATGATAAGGGCCATGTTTTCCGGCCTGTACCATTTCCGATAGTAACCCTCAAGGCGCTCAGGCGGCGCGCTTTCAATTACCTCAGGAAGGCCGATGGGAAGCCTCTCGGCGTACATGGAGCCCCGGAAAAGCACCGGATACACTTGCCGGTTGATCCGCTCCTGCGCGCCAAGACGGTAGCGGTACTCCTCCAGAACAACCAGCCTTTCGCCGTCAACGTCCTCGCCGTCAAAGATGATGGCGCGCGACCAGTCGTCTATCACCGCCAAAGCGGTGTCAGGCACCGTTTTGCGGCCGTCCGGCCCGGTCTCAACCGGCACCTCGATGCCGTAGACGGTTTCGTTGAAACTGGTGTAAGCGTTCACTTCCGGCCCGAAGCGCATGCCGAGGGAGCGCAGGTAGTTAAGCAGTTCCAGTTTCCCGAAGCGCGCCGTCCTGAGAAAGGCCATGTGCTCCACAAAATGCGCGAGCCCGCGTTCATCCTCGGCCTCAAGAACCGAGCCCGCGTCTACCGCGAGGGTCAGGTAGGCCCTTCCCTCAGGCTGGGTGTTCTCAAGCAGGTAGTAACGCAAGCCCGACGGCAGAACGCCGGTCCTCGCGACCCCCATAAAGGGAATGGGATCTGTGGCCTTCCCCAGGCCGCTGGAATTGATACTTCTCGCCGCGCTCGCGCAGGAGAAGAGGAGGAAGAGGGCAACAGCAGCCATGATTGCGGCTGCAATACGATAGTGGTGTTTAAGGTTGATTTTCATGCGAAGAGTATAGCAAATAAAGGGAGTAAGGGAATAGGGGAGCAAGGGAGTAAGGGTGCTCGTAGTTCGAGCAGGGCGCTTGTTGCCATCACACGCCGATTACTAACCAGGCGCACCCTATTCCCCTATTCCCCTATTCCCCTATTCCCCTATTCCCCTATTCCCCTGCTCCCTTACTCCCCTATTCCCTTATCACCCTATTCCCCTATTCCCTTTTATGGTATATTATATATATAGTAAAATAATCCATTTGGAGGCGGCAAAATGAAACTTGTAACCAGATCGGACTTTGACGGATTGGCCTGCGGGGCGCTCCTTTTATATTTGGGAATAATAGACGACTGGGAATTTGTCCATCCAAAGGACATACAGGACGGCCTCGTCAAGGTCACGGACACCGACATTCTGGCCAATATCCCGTACATGCCGGGCTGCAAGCTCTGGTTTGACCACCATTCCAGCGAACCGGAGCGGCTGGGGCAGAAAGCGCATTTTGAGGGCGTCGCGCGCAAGGCGCCGAGCTGCGCGAGGGTGGTCTACGAGTACTACGGCGGCGACGCAAAACTGGCGCGCTTTGCCGAGATGGTCCGTTATGTGGACAAAGTGGACTCAGGCGACCTCAGCGCCGTTGAGGTAACAAGACCCGCTGGCTGGGTGTTGCTGGGATTCATCATGGACCCAAGGACGGGCCTCGGCCGTCTCAGGAAATTCACCATCGGCAACTACGACCTGATGAAGATGCTTGCCTCTGCCTGCGCGACGAAAAACATCGAAGAGATACTTGCCATGCCCGATGTGATGGAACGGGAGAAAGCCTATTTTGATGAAGAAGCGCCATTCCGCGAGATGCTCAAAAAATACGCGAAGCCGGACGGCAACGTAATTTTTATTGACCTGCGCGGAGTTGAAAAAATCAACGCGGGCAACCGGTTCCTGTTATACACAATTTTCCCGGAACAGAATATTTCCGTGTGGATCATCGACGGGAAAGGCAGGAAGAACTGCGCGATTACCGTGGGGCACAGCATTATAAACCGCGGCTGCACGGTAAATGTGGGCAGCATGCTTTTGAAATACGGCGGCGGCGGCCACACGCAGGTCGGCACCTGCCAGGTTCCCTACGAGGAAGCGGACAAGGCAATCGCGGAAATAATTGCACTCTGTAAACTCTGATTTGTCGGGATGTTATCATATCAATCATCCGTAATAGAATCAGAAAAAATCATCAGGCGGCGCAGGTGTGTCAGAGAAAACTCTGGGGAACCTGCTTCCGGAGCCGCATGACCACTGTATCCTCAAGCATAGATTAACCTTGAAAGCCTAGC
>JGI24698J34947_10000496_pt1 | contig 18520 bp, 15 predicted proteins | sample TergutMp193P3_FD_34947 | JGI IMG/M metagenome (IMG submission 34947) | reverse complement strand
GCCGTCGCCGAGGGGGTAAACCACGATACGGCCTTTGCCCAGATGTGCCTGGAAACCGGCTTTCTGCGCTACGGCGGGCTGGTCACCCCCGACATGAATAATTTTTGCGGCCTGGGCGCCATCGGCCCCGAAGAGACCGGCCTGGTCTTCCCCGATCCCCGCACCGGCGTCCGCGCCCACATCCAGCACCTTCAGGCTTATGCCAGCGTTGAGCCGCTGAAGCAGGAACTGGTTGATCCCCGCTACCGTTATGTGAAACGCGGCATAGCGCCCTCGATTCACGGCCTTACCGGCACCTGGGCGGCTGACCGGTCCTACGATGAAAAGATTGCCCGCATCCTGAGAAATCTGTATGAGTTTTCACTTGCACCAGAACAGGCGGATGATCAGGCAGATGATATTGAGGAATGAATAAGGTAGTTGACGTATTTCTCAAAATGTGATAAGCTGTCCTCGTATACTTCTGAACAAGATAGTTTTCTCAGGTTTATCTTCGGTTTTATCGTTACTGGGGGGGATAGTGATGTTTGCGTCAATTATCAAGCGGGATGGAAGAACACAGGCGTTTCATGAAAGTAAAATCACCGATGCCATATTCAAATGTCTTCAGGCCGTAGAAGAGGCGGACCGCCAGCGGGCTATGGAATTAACGCTGGAAGTAATGAAAAAAATGCGGCAGATTTATAAAGACGACAGCTTTACCGTTGAGAATGTTCAGGATATTGTTGAAATGGTCTTAATTGAACAGGGCATCGCAAAGGCGGCAAAGTCGTATATCTTGTACCGTGAAAACCGTTCAAGGCTGAGGGAAGCGCGCAGCGAATTGATGAACGCGGTCTCCGAAATTTTGCAGGAGACAAACCGCGATAACGCCAATGTCGGCAATTCGCCTTCGGCAAAGGTTCTGCAAATATCGGAAGTTGCCTCAAAGAATTATTACCTGAAGCGCGTCCTTCCGGAAAAAGAAGCCGCCGCGCATATCTCAGGCGATATTTATATTCACGATTTGTCTTGGTACGGCAAGACGCTGACCTGCCTGCAGATTCCGCTGGCGCGCCTTTTGCGCAGCGGGTTTAACAATGGGCACGGTTACATACGTCCTCCAAAGGGGATAAAAACCGCGGCTTCCCTGGCGGCGATAATTTTACAGAGCAATCAAAATGATATGCACGGCGGGCAGTCTTTTGCCTCTTTCGACAAGGACATGGCGGTATATGTTGAACTGGAAAAGGAAAAGCAGGACAAACTTTTACGCCGCAATCTGGCAGAGTTGGGATTATCCGCTGATGATGAAAAAATCAAAGCCATCGTTTATGATCGCACCAAAGAGGAGACCTTTCAGGCAATGGAAGGGTTTATCTACAATCTCAATACCATGCACTCAAGGGCGGGGGCGCAGGTTCCTTTTTCGAGCATCAACTTTGGAACCGACACAACGGAAGCGGGTAGAATGGTTACGGAATGTTTTTTGCTCGCGTATGAGAGAGGTCTGGGGAAGGGCGAGTCGCCGTTATTCCCCAATATTTGTTTTAAGATCAAGGAAGACGTCAACTTTGAAGAGGGAGATCCCAACTACGACCTTTTTCAGCTGAGTATGCGCGTTGCCTGCAAGCGCCTGTTCCCTACATTTTCTTTTCAGGACTCAAGTTTCAACCGGCCGTTCCGCGATGAGGAAGTAGCCTACATGGGCTGCAGAACGCGCGTTATCGCAAACTGCAACGGGCCTGCAGTGACGGACTGCAGGGGCAATTTGTCATTTACCACGGTTAATCTGCCGCGCCTCGGTATACGCGCAAACCGGGATCTCTCGCTGTTTTGGAAGTACCTCGATGAAATTTTTGATCTGTGCGTTGAACAGCTGCTGACGCGCTATAACGTACAGAAAAAACTCAAGGTAAAGGATTTCCCGTTTTTAATGGGGCAAAAACTCTACTATGACAGCGAGACACTGTCTGCCAATGATACGATTGAAACGGCAATCCGTCACGGAACGCTGAGTATCGGGTTCATCGGGCTGGCGGAATGTCTTTTCGCGCTGACGGGCAAACATCACGGCGAAAGTCCGGAAGCGCAGGCGCTCGGCGTCGCCATTGTCAGCCACATGCGGCGCAGGTGTGATGAAGCGACGAAAGAATACAGCCTGAACTTTACGTTACTCGCAACTCCTGCCGAGCAGTTAAGCGGGAAGTTTACGCAGCTTGATGTTGAACGTTACGGCGCCATTCCGGGCGTAACGGACAAGAAGTGGTATACCAACTCGTTTCATGTGCCGGTGGAGTATCAGATAAGCGCGCTGGAGAAAATCGCAACTGAAGGAGTCTATCACAAGTATTGCAATGCGGGGCATATATCGTATGTTGAGTTGCAATCGGCTCCGGAACATAATCTTGAGGCCTTTGAATCGCTGGTACGGGCGATGACGGAAGCGGACATGGGTTACGCGGCGGTCAATTTCCCGGTTGACATCTGCGTTGATTGCGGATTAAACGGCGTTATTTCCGGGGACATTTGTCCCAAGTGCGGCGGAGAAAACATAACCCGCGTGCGCAGAATAACCGGATACCTGTCAACGCTTGACCGTTTTAACGACAGCAAACTGGCGGAAGTACAAAGCCGTCAGGTTCATGCGTTATGAGGTTATCCGGCATTGTACCCGAAAGCATTGTAGATGGTCCCGGATTACGGATTGTTATTTTCGCCCAGGGCTGCCCTCACCAATGCCCGTATTGTCATAACCCGGAAACATGGGACAGTGGCGGCGGCAAAGAATTTTCTGTCAAGCAGGTTATACGTAATTTGAAACAACACAAAAAAAACAAGCGCGGTATTACTTTTTCCGGCGGCGAGCCGTTTTTACAGTCCGCCGAACTGGTGCAGGTGGCGCAGGCGGCGCGTCAAATGGGATGGGATATCGTAACCTATACCGGTTTTACCTACGAACAATTAATTGCGGATCCCAACAGTGATATACAGGCTTTGTTATCTGTAACGGATTTATTGATTGACGGAAAATATATTCACGCGCTGCGTAATATTGAGCTGCAATTTCGCGGATCATCCAACCAGCGGCTTATCGACGTAGCGGCTACGCAAAAAAGCGGGCGCATGGTATTGTGGAATGAACATTAATCGAATCTGGCCCGGGCGCCGATGACTAAAGAAATGCCGGGCATGTAATAGCTGGCAAAAGATTCGTACTGCGCGTTGAGGATATTCCGTAACGATGCGAAAAACGTTACCTGTTTTCCCGCCTTTTGGTTGACGGTCGCGTGCATTACGCAATGCGGGTCAAGGGGCATTTGGTTCATCGTGTCCGCATAGCGCGTGGTTTCATAGTGCGCCGAAACAAACAGCGAACCGGTCTTCCACGCAAGATCGACCGAGCCGCCGATGATGTGCGTCGGCATATAGGGAATGCGAAAACTGTTGGCGAAATCAAGATCGCCGTTCAACAGCCAACTGAACTGGAACTGATAATTCGCCCCGATTTTAAGCGCGGTGAAAATCCCACTCAGGGGCAGGGTGAACACCGGGCGAAAATCCGCGCCGGTAAAGCACGCGGTTCCCACATTTTCGGGGCTCCAGCGTCCGCCCTGACTTTTTACCCAGTGAATTGAATCGGTTGTCCACTGCCAGAACACTGTGGAAACAACCGAAAAATATTTTTCGAGCGCAAGTTCGCCGATAAGGTCGGCGCCCCAGCCGTCCTCGGGCTTGAGGTTCGGGTTGCCCACAAAAACGCTGTCCAGGCTGCGGTAGTACAGGTCGTCAAAATCGGGGAACTTAAAACTGCGAAAGTAGTTGTTTTTCAGCGTAAAGACCGGAGCCGCTTTCCAGCTTAGTCCCACTTTGGGAACCGCCGCCGCCTGTTGGGTATCGGTTGCGCCTTTGACACTGCCAACCAACAGCAGGTTTTTCAAAAGTTTATATTCAGCGGTGATATACAACCCGCCCTGATTGCCCGTTTTTACCGGTTCCAGTTCGGTAGGGCTGTCCATGTTGATATACAAAAACCGCCAGTCAACACCTGAACGAACGGTGATGTTTTCCGCCGGATACCAGCTCCACCGGTTTATGCCGGTAACATAGTGATCGTTACTCGCTATATTTACGCCGTAATGGGTAATCGAAGTTTGATACGTCAGTGACGCTTCCGCTGCCAGGTCGTCGCGGAAAATAACGGGGGCGGCGAACATGACATTTTCCGTTATGAGTAAGTCAGTGGCAAGGGCAGAGCCGGTTGAATTCATCGTTATCGGAAAATTGCGGTGCGCGTAGTACAGCTTTGTATCGGAGAGTACGGTCGCGTCTTTAGGCAGGGCAAACATAAACTGCGCGTTGCCGCCGCCGTCCAGCACTTCGTTGCTGATTTTGCGGCGGGCAAAACCGTAATCGTCTTTGTAAAGATAGTGATTGCCCGCCCTGTTGCCAAAAAGGGACGCCTTCCATGAAAATTGTTCGGCTCCGTATCCCGCGAATAAGCTGAGGGACTGCATATCAAGCAGATCGATTGGCTCAGGCTTTCCGATTTCCCCCCTCGCGTGGCGCATATTGTATTCTCCCGGCATATAACCGGTGTTGGAAAGGGTAAAACCAAAATTCAGACCGGGCTTTTGTTTTTTTATCGTAATGATATTGATAACGCCGCCCAGCGCCCCCGATACATTGTATTTGGTATCCGAGCCGCCGTAGATCACCTCAATACGTTCAACGTTATTAAGGTCTATCTGGCTTATGTCGAATTCACCGGAACGCGGCGAATTTGCCGGAACGCCATCAATTAAAATCGCTATGCGCTCAGTGTCAAAACCGCGCAGATTCATTGATGTTTGATTGCCGTAGCCGCCATAGCGTATAACGCTCATATCAATTTCTTCTTCAAGCAGCGAGGCCAAATCACGCGCCCCGCTTTTTTCGATAGTTTCTTTATCAATAACCGTCATCTGCTGGGTTGTTTCGGCAGTTCCGGTAATGGAGATGTCCCGGGGCGATTCGCCGAAATCGGGGAAATCGTCATCGGTGTAATCATCGCTTTCCTGGGAGTAAAGCGAGAACAGCGAAAGAAAAAAGCAGAAAGAAAAAAGCCAGCCTTTCATTCCCGCTCCCTGTCCTGGGGGATAACCACACCCCAACTGATAAACTCCGCTTCGTTTTCCACCGTGTTTGCGTCAATAGCTTCGTCAAGCGTCCCTTTTTCGGTGTAGTAGGCTTTTCCTGCATAAAGCGCGGCAAGGTCTACGGCGTTTGCCATTTGAACGATATCCGGAGAAAGCACCCGGTAGTAAATACCGAAGAAGGGTTTTTCGCCCTTTTGTAAATTCTGACTCTGTCCCGAATAGGTAAGCGAACTGTAAAGCCACCGCGGATCGGCTTCTTCAAAATACTCAATGATAATTGAGCCCCGGTTTTTATCGCCGTTAAAAATATTGATTGCCCGTACCAGCCCCATGTAACAAAAACCCCAGTCTTCATTTCCGCCGGAGCCGTCTTCCCCCTGACCATAGGCGGTGTCGTCGTACAGGAGTACATAATCGCTGTTCTGCGGAAAATCTTTTTCGTAGTAAGTTTCGGGGCTGCCGACATTGAGTGAGGGAAAATGCTCCAGCGCTTTTTTTTTGTCCTCGGCGGAAAAATCGCTCCACTTGCGGATACGGTAACCGTCCAGCCGCCCAATTCCGGCGTAGCGGGAATACCAGACGCCGGAAAGAAAGATCATTCGTTCTTCAAAGACTCCGTCCCTGGGATAGTAAGTGCCGGTCTGATCCGCGCCGCCCAGTTTTCCGTAATTGAAAAGATCGCATGACCATAACAAAAGACCTGCGGCGAGAAGAATCAGAATGACGCTTTTCTTTTTGTTCACTGCTGCCACATCAGTTGGGGATAGCCGTCAGAACCCATTTTCCATACGCCGGTGAAATCCCAGTCAAGGCTCTCGTAGAAAGCCTGGCTCGGCTTATCCATGCACGTCGCGCCGTCAAGACCGCCTGGGTTTGCTGCGATGGATTTGGGCGCGCCTGCCACCGTAACAGACATGCCGTTATGAGCGTAGTTGTTTCTGCAGACGCCGCCGGTATCTGCAAAGCCCCCCGCCACATACACCGGATTGCTTGTTCCAACGACCCGGCCCAGAGCGGAAGAACCGTCGGGCATGGTAAAACCGTTAGGCGCTGAAATGGAGGGGTTAAGCGCAACGCAGTTTGCAACCGCGTCCGGTTCGCTGGAAATCGAAAAACCTGCGATGCCTCCCGCCCCCTGGTTCGCCAGATTTGCCTTTATGCCCGGGCCTGCGGTAATGACAACCGTTGAGGTGGAGTAGCAGCGGCGGAGGATAGCTTCCACCTGGTTTTGGCCGGCTATGCCGCCGGCATTCAGAAATCCCGTTACCGTTCCGGATGACCAGCAGTCCTGTATAGTAGAGTTGTTATCTGGATACCGGCTGTTGTAACCTGCGATACCGCCGGCGTAATCGTTGACCTTGTAATCTGCGGTGTTTTCGGTTTCAACCACCACGTCCCCGGTAAAATAGCACTGCACGATAAGCGCGCCGTAATAATTATAGCCGGTGATGCCGCCCACATAGGGCCAAGAACCGTTCGGCCCCTTGACGCTGATTCTGCCGGAAGCGTGGCTGCGGGCAATGCGCGTGCGGTGGTCGCCGCCATCGCCGTAGCCTACAATGGTTCCGGCGATGCCCCCCGCCCACGACCAGAAGCCGCCGCCCTCGGCATGAATATCGCCGGAGGACGAGCAGTCCTCAATTATGCCGTAATATTCCGTGCTCATGGTATAAACGCTGCCGCCCGTGATGCCGCCCGCAAATGTATTGCTGCCCCTGCCGGCGGTGGTGGCGGTTATATTTCCCGTGTTATGGCAGTCTTTAATGACGGCCCCTCCCTTGAACATCCCCGCCATGCCGCCTACTTGATTGTACGCCCCGTTTCCCGCCGTTCCGTGGCCGGCGATTTCCGCGTCGTTCCTGCATCCCGTTATCGTTATTCCGTCCGCCATACCCGCGATACCGCCAAGGTACAGCCTTCCGGCTGTTTTTACGGAAAACTGTCCTCGTATGGTAATGTCCTCAAAATCCGCGTTTTTTGCGGACCCGGCGATAACGCCTACACTCGCACCATCGCTGGTGGTTTCAACATCGGCGTCGGTAAAAACGACAAAGTCCCTGACGATTGCCCGCGACGCAGCGCTCCCCTCAACGTGGTTAAAAATGCCTGCCGCTTCGCCTGTGGGCGCAAGCCCGTTCAGGGTAATGACGTTGCCTCTGCCGTCAAAGATACCGGAAAAACCCTCGTTGGCGCCGCCGATGCCGGGCCAGTTGTAAAGGGTTATGTCATCTATAAGTATGTATTCGCCTGCAAGGGGCCAATCAACGCCGATTTTTTCCATATCCTGCGGGCTTTCTATTGTTATGACCGAATCGTCAAGGCGCGTAACAGTTATGGTGTAGGTATTGCGAGCGCCGCTTTCGGCGCTTACCGCAACAGGTATAGTATTACTGCCTACAGCAAGCGTTTTTGTACCGGCGCCGCTTACCGACGCCTTTTCGCTGTTCGCCGTTGCGGTAACCGTTATGGTGTCATTCGCGTTCCTCACCGTAACGCTGTATTCGAAATGGGACACGCTGAACGCGGGTCTTAATGTTCCCGCGTTTATATTTAAGGACAGCAATGTTGCGTCCCCATCGCGTACCGTACCCGCGGGCTGTTCGCAGACCGTGAACATTAAGGCCGCGCACAAGGCGGCAAGGAGAATACCTATGCCGCGTGTGCGCCGTTTCGTTCTTCCTGTCATAACCCCTCGCTGTGTACGCCTATTGGATCCAATCGGGCATTGATATAGCGGCGCCCAGGCCAGGAAGTTTGCCGTTTTCTGCCGTCCAGCCGTTAGCTGCAATAAAACGCCCGCCGATGGCGCCGTCAGTTTTGATCGCGGCGGCGGTAATGTCCACACCGTTGAGGCTGGCGGCATCACTGCTGGTGACCGCTGCGCCGTTAATCGTCATTCCGGCAAACGCCGCATTGTCACTAAACCTGAAGTTCCCATTCACATAGATTGCCCCTGTCACACGTCCGAATGTTGTTTCAGTTCCTGACAGGCGTTTGATGCTTGGGTTCAGCGCGGCACAGTTCTCTATAGTAGTAAGACTATTACCAGAGCCAGAACCGCCGGAGAGATATCCCACCAGGCCGCCAACAAATTTATTGCCCTCAACTTCTACCGCGGCGAAGGAAGAGGTCAGATATCTCCCCCCGCCCCACAAGTTACCCACCAGGCCGCCAACATATTCAGTACCGGTGACGGTTCCTCTAACATAGGAATCCGCTATTGAGCTGCAGTTATATCCCACCAGGCCGCCGACAAATTTATTGCCTTTGATTGTTCCCGTAACATAGCAATTGGTTATACCGGCCAGCGGCTGGGTTGGCGTGCTATAGGTTATCCTGCCGTCCTTGATTTGACCTGCCAGTCCGCCAACCTGATTTCCGGCGGTAATATTTACGTTAACCAGGCCAAGGTTCTTGATTCTAAAACCGCTGTTCGGCACAAGGTAATTGTTCGCGGTTGTCTGTCCGAAAAGACCGGCCCAGTCAAGATCGGGATCGTTGATATAGAGGTTGGCAATGGTTTTGTGGTTGCCGTCAAAAACACTTTCAATGCCTCCGGGAGAACCCCCCGCCGCCTCAAAGAGACTCAAGCCTTTCCCTATGGGGATCCAGCCTTTGCCGTTGTTGTAACCGGCGCCATAGACCGTCAGATCAATGTCGGCACCCAGTGTTATGGTTTTTCCGCTAAGGTAGTTCCCGCCATTGACAATCTGCGCCAGCCCCGCCAGATCGTCCGCAGTGTAGATAGTGTAGGTCTTTGCGCTGGGGACGTACCAGGAAGTGTCCGGTACGCCGGTATCGCCGCTTTCGGACGCCGGGAATACCGCGGTGATCACACCGGAGTTTGCGCTGTTGGTTGCCGTTGCCCCCGCAACTTTGAAGAAGTTTGCCGTTACGCCGTCAAGGGTGTAGCCGGGTACAGCCGTCAGGGTGATGGTCGCCGTGTACACGACGCCGGCGGCAAAGGTTCCCGTTACGGCAGGGGACCACTCCACCGTTCCGGTGTACTGCAGTGTGCCGGTGATGGCGGCAACAGGGGTTCTGGCGACGATTGGTTTTGCCACGCCCTGTATCTCGTTAATAGAGATGATATCCGGACCCGATCCGGTCGGCGGGAACACCGCGGTAATTACGCCGGAGTTCGCCGCGTTGGTTGTTGTCGCCCCCGCAACTTTGAAGAAATTTTCCTCTACGCCAACAAAGGTGTACCCGGTCTTGGCTGTCAGGGTAATGGTCGCTTCGTAGGCGGTATAGGGAGCAAAGGTTTCGCCAACTTCCGGTTTCCATACCACCGTCCCCGTGTACTGCTCCGTTTCGGTGATAGCGGCGGCAGGTATCCCTTCAGTATGCGGCTGCGCCACGCCCGGCACGATGGTAATACTGGCGACCTCGCCCGACAAATAATGCGTATCCTTCACCGGATCGCCGCATCCGGCAAACAGCGTCAAAGCCGCAAGTACGGCAGCGAACAGTCCGCCACGCTTCCATTGGTAAATCCTTTTCATGTTTTCCTCCTCTTAGAATCCTCTTAATATAGGAAGGCCGCCACTCATCTGCCAGATGCTGGCAAAATCCCAGCCTGTGTAATCGCTCTGCGCCGGCCTTTGGTCACAGTCCTCTCCGTCATTTTTGTCTGACCCTATCTCCATATCCTCCGGGTCCACAGCCACCTCTTCATCTTCGATTATTTTTTTCGTGATCAGGCTCATGCCGCTCCATGCTTTGTTATTCGTCATGTCGGGAGCATATACGGCAGGGGTAGCGGCGTTGGTGGTAATGGTATTGGCTATTCTGCGGATATTGGGCGGTCTTAAAGCATAGATCGCCTTTATCCCGGTATTCAGGGCGACGCAATTTTGAATTTGCGCTTTAACATTAGCATTCCCAAATGGGCCCCCAACTATCCCTCCCGGATTAACGCCAGGCGCAGTACCGGCAACGCTAGGGTCAGCGCTTCTTTCTGCGGTAATTGCTCCGGTTGCGTAGCATCTGGAGACGGTGGTGGTTATCGGGGCGTTTATGAGCCCCGCGTTTATAAGCCCCACAATGCCGCCCGCGTATATGCCGCCGGCCGCTGTTGCGGTAACCGTTGTTTTCCCCTGAATATTCCCCGTTGTGTAACAGTCTTGTATTGTCATCCCGGTATCGCCAGTAGCGCCTTGCGTCCTCCCGGCTATGCCCCCGATACCGACATAGGTAGCGCTTCCACTATCAAACGAGACATTACCGGTTGCAAAACTCTGCTCAATTTTGCCGTTACTTGCCACCTGTCCTACAAGCCCCCCTGTATACGCGCTGGTTGGGAATGTGTTTGTTGTAGTGCCTCCGGTTATGGTGATATCTCCCGTTCCCATGCAGTATATTATAACAGATCCTGGGCCGCTCAGCGAGCCGGCAATACCGCCTGTCATGGCGTCGGCGCCCGGCCCGTCACGTACTATGGCCCCCTTGTTTTCGCACCCTGAAATAGTAACCGCAGAAATAGCCGTGGTTCCCCCCGCGTTTCCCGCAATTCCTCCGGTCTGGATAATGCCGGTTACCGTAATTGCCGCGTTCGCAGTCGATTTTTCGATGGCGCTGGACGTAATAACACCCACGATGCCGCCCAATCTCGTATTCGCGGGGGCGGCGACGCCCGCAGCGTTCCCGCAGGTAAGGCTGCCGGTAACCGTAATATGTGAGATATCGGCGTATGTCGCGTTGCCGGCAAGCAATCCTATCTGCAGGTTGGCTGCTGAAGTCTGGTTGATATTATCCGCGTGTATCGTCAGGTTTTTCATCTGGGCTTTATCATCGGCCGTGCCGGTGATTTGACCGAAGATGCCCGCGAGAACGGGATTCCCGGACAACGTACCGGCAAAACTTTGCAGCGTGATGGTCTTGCCGCCTCCGCTGAACACGCCGGTAAACGGCGTCGCTGTTGTGCCGATGGGCGTCCAGCCCTCAAGCGTTATGTCATCCATAAGCAGATACTTTCCCGACAGCGGATACTCAGTATCAGCGCCGATTTTTTCCATATCTTCTTTTGAATGGATAGCGATAATTCCATCCCCTATTACGGTAACCGCAGCGGCATTGCTGGTTACGGTTGCGGTTTTGGTTCCGCCATCGCCGTTGTCGGTTATCGTGTTTGTTACCACCACATGGAAATAGTAAATGTCGCCTGCTTCGTAATCATTTTTTGAAAGGGTGAGGGTTGCATCGTCCGTTCCGATTGCTTCGGTATCGTTATACCACTGGAACGAAAGTTCTCCGTCATCAGGGCTGTTAGCCGTCACCGTCAGGGTAAATGCATCATCTTCATCAACATCCCATATATCGCCGATTGGCTGAACGGTAATGCTCGGCTGTTCGGCATTGACAGGGGGAACATAGTAACGGTCAGTTACCGTAACCGCGGCGGCATTGCTGGTTACGGTCGCGGTTTTGGTTCCCCCGTCGCCGTTGTCGGCTATCGTGTTCGTTACCACCACGTAAAAATAGAAGATGTCGCCTGCGGTATAATCCTCTTTTGCGAGGGTGAGGGCAGTATTATCCGTCCCTGCTGCAGCGCCGCCGGTAGCAGCATTGACTGTGTTCCGGTACCACTGATAAGAGAGCGTTCCATCGTCAGGGCCGTTAGCCGTCACCGTCAGGGTAAAAGTATCATCTTCATCTACATCCCATGTACCGCCCTGGGGCTGCCCGGTAATAACCGGAACATGGGCGTTTACGGGAATAACGTTAATGAGGGTAGTAGTTATATCATCAAGGTCAGGGCACGAAATAACCAGCAAACCGGTTAACAAAACCAAACTTGCTATGAGCGTCTTTTTCAAAACCATAACAACTCCTTATTGTTTTTCGTAAGAAAGAAACCCATTATCAGCGAAATACGTATTCGAAGAGTTTGGGTACGCCGCTTTTACAGCCGCCAGAGTATCTTTTCCTTCAGTACCGATCATCATATCAATACTGCTGCCGGTTTTGTTTTTCCACGCGACGGCGACATAGCTCTTAAAAGTGAACCCAAACTCGCTCTCAATCACCTGTATATACAAAACGCCGGAATTTTGAGTGGGATCGGTGTAATCGACAATAATGCCGATTGCAGCGGACATATCCCAATCAGGATCATCATATATACCGTTGATTTCATCTTCGTCATCCGAGAATTCGGTATAGCCCGTTCCCCGGATAAGCACGAAATAGTCACCCTCAGCCACAAAGTCAGATGCCCAATCCCCTGCTAAATTCGCCAGCCCTGTGGGCGTAATGCCGCGGTCGATGTATAAACCGCCGCTGCTAAAGTACCCATTCCCAGCGGCAGCGTACTCGTCAACCGCTTCGGCGAGGGTAGCGACGCCGGTCATTTTGTCCCCATAGGGGGCGCCGGTAGAAACCATGGTCTCGTTAGCTGATACCGCTAAATTTTTATAGGAGTAAGCAAAATATTTCCCCGTGTCCGGCAGCGTTATATAGTCGGCAAACATCGACTGCGTATTTTTTTCGGCCCAGTCTATCTCAACGATCAACACTGAGATATCGGAATTATCGGCGCCTGGTACATGGCCGACAATGGTTCCGCCCCATCCGTATTCCAGAGAGGTATCAAAATAATAGCCAAATTGCTTGGTTGCAGCGTCAATGAAAAAACCATCGACATAATCATAACCGCTTAAGTCAGTATTGTAAGTATACATATACGCATCTTGATATTCGGTTTGAAAGAACCCCGAAAGTTTCGTGGGTAAAGCCACCTCATTACCATATACTGTAACCTTGACGGCATTACTCATAACGGTTGCGGTTTTATTTCCCCCATCGCCGTTGTCGTTTATCCTGTTCGTTATTACCACATAGAAGTAATGATTGCCGTCGGTGGTATAGCCGCTTTTGGCGATAGTGAGGACAGCGTCATCCTCATTTTGAAGGGGATTGCCGCCGGTCGTGGTGTTGGTTGTATTCCGGTACCACTGATAAGAGAGCGTTCCCTCATCAGCGCTGTGAGCGGTCACGGTGATAGTAAATGAATCATCATCGCTTACATCCCATGCGCCGCCGGTTGGCTGGACGGTAATAGCCGGAGCCATGGCATTAACGAGATTGCCGCTTACCGTAACGGCTGCGACACTGCTGGTTGCGGCTGCGGTTTTGGTTTCGGCGGCGGCGTTGTTGGTGTTCGTTACTACCACATAGAAATAGTAGGCGCCGTTAAATGCATAATCCCCTTTTGCGAGGGTGAGCGTTTTATCATCCGCGCCGATTGCAGCGCCGCCGGCAGCGGTGTTGACCGTATTTTTGTACCACTGATAAGAGAGCGTTCCGCCGTCGGTAACGGATGCTGTCACCGTCAGGGTAAATGCATCATCTTCACTTACATCCCATGAACCGCCGTGGGGCTGTCCGGTAATATTCGGCGTTCTGGCGTGAGCGTGAGTCCCGCTGCTGCCGTCGCCGTTAACCGGATCAGGACACGAAATAACCAGCAAACCAGTTAACAAAACCGCAATCAATGTGAAAAGCGTTTTTTTCATGCGGCGGTCTCCCTTTCAAAAATATCAAAACTATTTCCCGGGAAATCAGAAATGTCGCTGTATGCTGTTTTTATTCCCGTCAAAGTGTCTTTTTCGGCAATGCCGGTGGCGAATTCGATGCTGCCGTCGTCTTTGTTTTGCCATGCGACGGCGACATATTTTCCCGCGCTGAAAAGGCCTTGTATGCCAACCACTTTGATATACAAAATGCCGGAGCCTTGCGCGGTGTCGGTACATTCAACGATGTCTCCGACGATGTTGAGATAATCTTCACGATCATCGCCATCATCCAGAAAATCGGTGTAGGTAGTTCCCCGGATCACGATGTAATAACCGTAATTTTCGTAATACCATGACCCGTTGAGGTCCCCCAAAGTTTCGGCGGTAACGGAAGGCAGAATGTACCTCCTGTGTACGCCCAAATACCCATTAGTGACGGTGGATTCGCTGACCACATTGTTCCCCACAGCGAACGATACCATAGAAACTCCTTTCCGAAAAAAGGAAGCCGGAACGAGAAAACATACCTGATTAAATGATAAATAGTGTAAAAAGGCATTTCCTCAAGGCTCTATCCTCGGAGCTTGAAAAGATTGCGGATTCATACGAAAACCGCAGTATACCAAAGTTTCCTGACTTATGGGCAATTTTTCCATCGACCTTCCCGGTTGCCCAGTGGCCGTTTTGATGGAATCTTCCCAATTACAGTTACGGGATAGCGGGGGATTTGCACCCCACTTCCTTTGAAATATACCCGCCCACTATAGCACGGTTGAAAAACTTTGTCAAGCGGTAAAAAGAATAAAATTTTAAGAAAAATCACGGAGGACACGGAGAAAAAAAAATAAAAAATCCGTGTACTCCGTGGTAAATTATTCTTCCATTGACAGTACTGCGTAATGATGTTATAAGCAGAGAATATATGAAAAAACGTACAATAATAGTGATACTACTCGCGTTGTCCGTCTTGGGGTGCAAAGCCGAAAAGAGCAAGGAGATAGTTGACCGGTCGGGGAGGGCGGTTGTTATTAAGGGCGCGATTAACCGTATCGTGTCTACCGCGCCGTCAAACACGGAGATAATCACTGATCTGGGGCAGGCGCACAAACTGGTCGCCATCGATCGACATTCGGCGAATGTTACGGGGATTCCCGCGGGGCTGGTGCAACTGGATTTCTTCTACCCCGATGCCGAAGTTATCGTTAACCTTGAGCCGGACATCATCATCGCCAGCGGGCATAATCCTACGGGAACCGGCGAAGACCCTTTCCAACTGCTGCGGGAGATGGGAATCCCCGTGGTGTATATTTCCATGAGCAAGAGTATTGACGCAATTTACGAAGACGTTGCGTTTATAGCGAAACTTTTGCAGGCGGGGAAAGAGGGAGAAGCGCTTATCAACGCGACGAAGGCGCATATTGCAGAGGTAAGGCAAAATGTATCACAAAACGTAATACAAAAAAGAACGGTGTACTTTGAAATTTCCGCCGCGCCGGATATGTTTACCTTTGGAAAAGACAGTTTTATTGATGACATGATTTCCGTTATCGGGGCGATCAATATTTTTGGTGATGAAGACTGGCTGGTCAGCCCCAGTGCGGAAGCGATAATCAGCCGTAACCCCGATGTAATACTGACTAATGTTAATTATATTGATGACCCTATCGGGGAGATACAGAGCCGCCCCGGTTTTAATCATATTAACGCGGTTAAAAATAACCGCATTTATCAAATAGACACCGATTCGTCGGTGCGGCCCTCGCCCCGCATTGTTGTAGCCCTGCGGCAGATGGCGCAGGCTGTGTATCCCGCAGAGGCGCAGAGAGAAAATTAATATGAGTAATCGTAAACGTATTATTATAGGTGCGATCATTTCTGCTTTAATAATTATCGCGGGGGCATCTTTGGGCAGTTCCGGTATTACGTTAGGTGATACCATGTTGATCATCGCGCACAAGGTTTTTCATATTCCGCTTGCGCCGGATATTGACCCGAAAAATGTTTCCATTGTGTGGCTGCTGCGCCTGCCGCGCGTGCTGCTGGCGTTCCTTGTCGGCGGGTCTTTGGCGATGAGCGGCGCGGTTTGTCAGTCCATTTTGCGCAACCCTTTGGCGTCGCCGTATATTCTGGGCGTTTCATCCGGCGCGTCTTTGGGCGCGGGCATAGTCATCATCGGCGGGGTTGCGCTGCCGCTGCTGGGCGGCTTTACCCTGCCGCTGACGGGCTTTGTATTCGGGCTGGCGACCGTTTTCTTTGTCGCCGCTTTTTCCTCCCGCATCGACAAATCAATGTCGAATAATACGATTATCCTGTGCGGGATGGTTCTCTCGCTCTTTTTGAACGCGCTGCTCACCACGTTAAGCGCCATTTTTTCCGACGACCTGCGCAGAATCGCGCTCTGGCAGATGGGGAGTTTCGCCATGCGCGGGTGGACATATGTTTGGCTGCTGCTGCCGTTTTTCGCCGTTGGCGCGGCGGGAATTTTTATGTATACGAGGGAGATGGACATTTTAAGTTTTGGCGATGATCAGGCAAAATCTTCGGGGGTGGAGACCGGCGCGCTGCGTAAAAAACTGCTCGCCCTGTGCGCGGTGCTGACCGGCGCCGCCGTCGCCCTTAGCGGCGTTATCGGATTTGTAGACCTTATCGCGCCCCACGCCGCGCGCCGTATCACCGGTTCGCGTCACCAGTATTTAATACCCATGTCGTTTATCCTGGGCGGCTCGTTGATGGTACTGACCGACCTTGTCGCCCGGACGGTGATTTCGCCCTCGGAACTGCCGGTGGGGGCGATTACCGCGCTCATCGGCGCGCCCTTCTTCGCGTGGGTGTACTTCAGAAGGCGGAGGGTGAGATGAGTTCGAATTTCATCACGCAGAAGCGCGGAGGCGCAAAGGCGCAGGGAAATGGTGAGGAAAAAATGATTGAGGTTCGAGATTTATTTGCCGGGTATGGCGGCGCGGATGTTATCTGTAATATCAACTTTACGGCGCAGGGCGGGGAAAGCCTGTGCGTGCTGGGGCCTAACGGGTGCGGCAAAAGCACCTTGCTTAAATCAATCGCCCGCGTCATTGATTACCGGGGCGCCGTTTTAATGGACGGCGAAAATGTTTCCGCCATGGCGCGCAAGGAGCTGGCGAAAAAAATCGCCATGCTGAACCAGAACGCGTCCGTCTACTTTCCCTACACGGTTTATGAAACGGTCTCAATGGGGCGTTACGCCTGGTCGCGGGGCTTGCCGCATTGCGGCTTGAAAGACCTTTCCGCCGCCGATGAGGAAATTATCGAAAATATTTTGATAAAACTGGATATTGGGGACATACGCAAGCGCATGATCGACGAACTTTCCGGCGGCACCTTGCAGCGCGTTTTTCTGGCGCGAACCCTTGCGCAAACCCCCGATTTAATTCTGCTTGACGAGCCGGCAAATCACCTCGACCTGAAACATCAAATTGAGCTGCTCAATTTACTAAAGGCGTGGGTCAAAGATAACCACAAAACGTTAATAAGCGTGTTTCACGATCTCAACCTTGCGCGTCAATTCAGCGATACGGCAATAGTTTTGCATAACGGCGCCATTGCCGCCAACGGAAAAATTGACGAAGTCCTGAACAGCGAAATTTTAAGCGGCGTCTACGGCATTGACATTCGCGCCTTTATGCGGGAGTCGCTGGGGAAGTGGAATTAAATTTTGCTGCTACGTTAGGTGAAGTTTTTTGGGTTGGTGTAGCCTGGTTTGACCAGTACGTTGTTTTTATCTTTGACGTATTCGTTGTAGACGCCTTCCCATTCGGTGAGGGAATATTCCTCTACGGATACGGAGATGTACTTTTGCGGTTTTCCCAGGGTTTTGTTTACTATTTTGCTGATCTGTTCGGCGGCTTCCTGCAGCTGTTGTGGGGAAGGTCCGCTGATTGTTTTGATAACGATATGCGGCATAATTAAGTCTCCTTGCCTTTAGCTTACAGTGGAATTACCTTTTTGTCCAGCTTCAGCCCTGGCTGAACTTTTTGGCGCCATGGCGCTCTGGCGGTACTCCTTTAAGTGAGTGTACAAAATTGGCAAAATGGGGTATAATAGGGGTATCGAAGGAGAAGATCGTATGTTAGCGAGTATTCAGAAATTGGAAGACACTCAGGCGGTTTGCTTGCCGGAAGCGATCCTGAATGAACTGTTTTTGCAAGAAAATGACATGATTGATATAACAACCGAAAACGACTCAATAGTAATCAGAAAGGCGGCACGGAAACGCCGTGCCGTAAAAAGCCTTGCGGAACGTTTTGCGGGATATACCGGCGACTATCAATGCTTCGAGGCTGATACCGGAAAACCTGTCGGCTTGGAGGCCTGGTAATGGCGTATCAGCCAAAACAGGGCGACATCATTGTTATTGATTTTGATCCGCAAGCAGGGCACGAACAAAAGGGAAGGCGGCCTTGTCTGGTGGTGAGTAATAACCAATTTCATATGCGAACTAAACTTGCGATGGTTTGCCCGATAACCAATACGACAAGCGGTTTTCCAATGCACATTCTGTTGGATAACAGGACAAAGACAACTGGTGAAATAATGTGCGAACAAGTAAAATGTTTGGATATAACAGCCAGAAACGTATCATACAAAGAATATATTACCGAAGATTTACTTGACGAAACTATAGATTTGATTTGCTCATTTGTTGAATAAAAATTGATAATAGGCAATAGTCCTATTTTTAATCCTGCTACCCGCATTACTTTAGGATTTCATACGCAAATACAGAAATGTATGCCTTAAAGAATTTATCTGGGGTCCTGTCAGGGAAAAAACCCCGTGCGGGGCACGGCGTCTTTTTCCCTAGAAGCCGCTTTCGCGGCATCTACAAACCCCTCAAGTAGTTTATTGAGG
>JGI24698J34947_10000495_pt1 | contig 18553 bp, 13 predicted proteins | sample TergutMp193P3_FD_34947 | JGI IMG/M metagenome (IMG submission 34947) | reverse complement strand
CATGGTGTTATATTATCATTATATGGCGGGTCTTTCAAGGCGTTTAGCAAGAATAGTACCGTGGCGTTGCCAAGCGACCGGCCTAGCCGAATGGAACCCGAGTCGCTAATAGGCGGTGAAGCAGTTACCGTTTGTTAAATACCGTTTGATCGACACCCCTTTTATTCATGAAAGTATTATAGCACTTTTAAAAGTTTATATAGTACAATGAAAAAGATTTGCACGTTCAATACTTACATCGAATTGAGCATTCCTAGTGTTAGTATCATAGTATTCCATAAGAACCTTGACGCCATTATTTTGTAATATCCTGAGAAAAGCGGCTTTTTGTTGATTATTCAAATCTCTTACCGATACATCAACTGCTTTTCCTCCTACATGAGCGAATCCACCTGGTATGCCAGCTTGCTTCATTATGTTTTCTTCCCACCAATACCACCAATCACTGTTTCTAGCAACTTCGCTCCCTGTCGGTAGTTGTGATAATCCACTGTATCTAAGAAAATCTCTTTTGATATTAGGATAGCTACTAGACTGAGACTTCAAAATTATATCTAACTGTTCTTGCCATGATCTATTATCGCTTGATATGCGAAAACTATTAGGAACAGATTGATTCTGTTGTCGATATTGTTCCATAGCCCTACTAACTACAGAAGAAACCTGTGCGCTTACAGATCCGATAATAAACAAAATAATTGCAAAAAAAAGAAATGTTTTTTTCATAACAAGCCTCCAAATTATAGTTTATCCTCATTTGCGGAGTTTTCCGATCACCACAAGGCGACTTTTTTTAGCACAGAGATTTTAAGTGCCATTTCTGTTTTTTTACCTCCTCATTCAATACCTTTAGCTCTAAGAAAACAGTTCCAAGCACATTTTAGGGTAATTTTGTCATTTCCCGGATGGATTTGTCAAGCGTTCTCCGTGCCTCTGTGCCCCTGTGCCAGCGCATATCATGGAATCCCGCGTTTTTGCCTACGCAACAGGCACGGAAGGCTTGACATTTGAGCCAGTGAAGGATCGTCCCCTATCCTGTTGTAAGAGTATCCTTTATTGTCTGTTATCGTTCTATTATTTCCATTTCTGGTAAATTTATAAGTTCTACCTTCATCTGCCTTTATCGCGTAACCGTCATGGAATTTGCTGTTACTGTAAATTTCGTTTTTATTCACTATGAGTATATCATGGTATTGTCTTTTATCATTACGATGCATTGCAATGGAATGATTCCTTGTTTCTTCCAGTGCTTTGATATATTCCACAGGCAAATAGACACCAATAAAATCATGCTCGATTATATCCAGATAATTTTCATCGTAAAGTCCGGAATGATTACCGCCCGGCTCCTTGGGTCTTCACCGGTTGCTTTTTTTAGAGGGCCTATTATGCCACGGTCGTCAATGGCACGGTCGATTACAAGCCCGCCTTTAGCAGGGATTCAAGATAGGCTACTGCTTCCTTTTTCCGGTACAAGCTCGTCATAAAGAAATAGCCCGTCCTCAGACGGGCCCCAATCTCCCCCGCACGGATTTGAACCGCGGACCCGGTGGTTAACAGCCACCTGCTCTGCCAGCTGAGCTACAGGGGAATGCAAGGGCAACAATAGCACAATGGAAAAATATTGTCAACCGAGCATTGCAACACTGTGTCGCCGTTCAGTAGAAATGAGCCCTNTTTCCGTTCAGTAGAAATGCCACCCGGCTTTACACTGGTGCATCTCAGTCCCTGTTTTCGTACAGCCGCGTCGCTTCTTCCCTGATCTGGGCAACGGCGCCCTCGTAATTTGCCTTGAGGGCGTTCATGTTCTGGTTGAAGAAGGCGACGAATTCCGGGTCCTGGAAGGGGTCGAGTTTGATGTGCCGCCCTATTCGGCGCGAGATCTCTTCTTCCTTTTGATGCAGTTTTGGGGCGTACTGCCGCTTTATGGCTTCCTCGTACTGCTCCGCTTCGTCAAGGTACTGGTATAAAATACCAATCATTTTTTTGACAATATCCCCAAAGCGTTTGCCGCCTATTACCATGTGAAGCCCCTGGCCTGCCGCCTCGATCCGGTCGAGGTCGTCTTTTACAACGGGCAAGGTTATTTGGGAGATCAAAATATCGAATATGCCTTGTTTCAGGCTTGCCTGTTCTTCCCCGCCCAGCTTCTTAATCTCTTCCTCAAGGGATTTTACGCCGCCCTCAAGGTATTCGTTCGCCAGCTTCTTGCCCTTTTGCTTTGCCTCAAACTGCCCTATGCTGCCCTTGTCGCTTGCCACCGATTCGGTCCGCTCCATGGCGATTTCCAGGGCGCTTTTTATCTTTCCCATCTTATACTTCCTTACTTTATCTTGATTACTTCCCTACTTTATTTCAAATAATTCATTTTTGGTCAAAATCCTGTCCATCTTCTTGTCCTTTTCCCCTGTCGGCACGTTCCCGACAACCTGAAAATCCATGCAGAGGCCAACAGTTGTGTACTGCCTGCGTTCCGTGTCGAGCTCCCAGAGGAAGCGGTCGTAATAGCCGCCACCCTTTCCCAGCCGGTTGCCGCTTTTGTCGAAGGCAAGGCCGGGAACGACGATTAGGGCGGGGAAATCCATGGACGCAGCCGGTTTCCCGGCTCCCATCGGGGAGGGTTCCCGAATCCCAAAGGCGCCCTTCTTCCAGGGGCCTTCCGTCGATGTGACATTATAGAAAACCAGTCCTTGTCCGCCCTTTGGAACAAAGGAAACCTTCGGGATAAAGACTTTTTTCCCGTCATTAAAAGCGGATTCAAGCAGGGGCTGGGTGTCAATTTCGGAATTTGTGGAAAGAAAGAGAAAAAATCTTTCAAAACAATCCCAAACAGGGGATTCGCGGAGCAGCGGCACGCAAGCCGCCCCCTGGGCATTGAATTCTTCGCCTGGAGTCCCTTTTAGGCGGTGTTTTATTTTTTCCCTGAGTGTATTTTTTGGCGACATTGCGAACCCCGGTTCGAGGGAAACATTTTTCTTCGTCTTTCTTCGAAAGAACTAAGTGATAGCCCTTGCTCCCCCGGTTTTCAGCCCGGATTCGTAGAGTTTTCCGCATGCGATAAACATTGTAAGCTTTGTCCCTGCCAGGATGATTTCAGCCTGTTCCGCCATTTCAATCATGTCCCGGCTTGGGGATTTTCCCCGCACAAAGATGATACAGTGTATGTCCAATAATTCCGCAGTCCTGATCACCTGGGGATTCACAAGGCCCGTTAAGAGGACCACACGATCCTTGACAAACGCCATGACATCGCTCATCAAATCCGCCCCGCAGGCAGAGGCAACCTCCATATCGGAAATGTCCTCACCCCAGAAAAATTGACCTTCCAGTATCTTTACGGCATCCGCGACAGTCATTATTTTCCCCCATATGACTCATATATTCGTAAGGATAGCAAAAAAGATTTTTATGTTCAAGGTAGGATTCCGTATCTTGGCGAGAGTAAGTGAATATGCTAATATATCGCCGTTTATGAGAATAGTCATGTTTTCCGATGCCTATTGGCCGAGGGTAAACGGTGTAACCGTGTCGGTAGACTCCTATTCCCGGGCCCTAATCAAGGCGGGTCACGAGGTCCTGATCATTTGCTCTTCCTACCCGGAAGGCCTGAATCCACGCGTTCCCCTTTTCGACATCGCGCAGGACGGGGGAGGGCCGAAGATTGTGAGGGTTCCCTCCATGCCGGCTTTCATTACCAAAGAGGACAGGATCGCCAAGTTCAACAAGTTCTATTGGGTATTCAAGCAGGTGGATAGCTTCAGGCCCGATGTCATCCACATCAACACGGAATTTGTTATTGCAGAATTTGGCTTCCTCTACGCCCTGGCCTATAACCTGCCCGCGATCTACACTTTTCACACCATGTGGGAAGATTACGGCCCCTATTATTTTCCCCTGTTTCCCCCATTCATCGTGAGGTTTGTTGCTCGGGGTGTCCTAAAGAATATCCTTAACCGCTCATACAGGGTAATCGTGCCCACCCCGCAGATTGACGAGGTGGTACACAAGTACAAGCCGATGACCGTTACCTTCCTCCTTCCCACCGGGATTGAGCCTGAGATGTTTGAGCATGACGAAAACGAGAGCGCGGTTTTCAGGGAAAAAATCGAGGAGCGTTTCCCCGGCCTCAAGGGGAAGCGGATCCTCCTTTTTGCCGGGCGGGTCGTGAAGGAAAAAAACCTTGCCTTTCTTTTCAGGATACTTCCGGCAATCCTCGAAAAGTGCCCGGACGCGATCCTTCTCTTTGTGGGGGACGGCCCTGACCTGGATTACTTCAGGGAGGAGGCTCAAAAGGCAGGCCTGGAAGGGAAAACGGTTTTTTCAGGGTACATGGAACGCAGGGAACTTGCCCTCGTCTACACGATTGCGGAGGTCTTTGTGTTTCCATCCCTGACGGATACCCAGGGCCTCGTGACGCTTGAGGCCATGCTCTCCGGCACTCCCGTGGTGGCTATTGGTGCGCTGGGCACCCTCATGGTCATGGGCGGGGACAACGGCGGCTTTATGGTGAAGAATGCCGCTGGAAACGGCGCCGCCGAAGTAATGGCGAATGAATTCACTGGTCGGGTACTGGATCTCCTTGGGGACCCGGAACTCCGCCGCCAGAAATCCCTGGAAGCAAAACTGCACGCCCGCTCCTGGTCCATTGGTGAACTAACCAAAAAGCTCGTGATCGTCTATGAATCTACCGTTAAGTCTTACATTGAAGATTACGGCGAACCGCGCACGCCTGTCTGGGAACTCCTCATGGACAAGAGGTGGTGGAAGGTTAACAACAGGATATTCAGGAAAAGGACAAAGCAGATTTGGCACAGGATGAGGGAAAAGATAAAAAATAAAAAAGAAGAAAGAAAAATTTACCACGAACTGACACAAACCATCACGAACAAATGAGAGCCTTGTTTATATCGATAAAATCATAGGAGTCACCTTTTGTAAGACAAAAGAAATGTCTCTCACGGAGGCACGGGGGCACAGGGGTAAGGCAAAAGAAAAGTCTCTCACGGAGGCACAAAGGCACGGGGAAAGAAGAAAGAAGAGGGAAGAAAAAAGGTGACAGTCACCTTTGAGGCCTTCTTCCTCCTCTGTGCCTCTGTGTCCCTGTGAGAGTAAATTTGGAATAATCCTTATTCCCCTGATCCCCTATTCCCTTGCTCCCTTGTTATCATAATCTTGTCAATTCTGTTGTGGTCCATGTCAACGACCCTGAAACGGTAGCCTGAGTAGTCAAAGTACGCGCCTTCCTTCGGGATTTCCCCCGCAAGGTATAGGATGAAGCCTGCGAGCGTGTGGTACTCTTTTTGCTCTTCCCCAAGCCTATCGAGGCCAAGTTCCCTTGTGGCGTCGTCGATGCTGACGCCGCCATCGGCAAGCCAGGTCCCGTCCTCCTGCCTCACGATTGCCTCTTCCTTTTCACCGGAGGCGGAAAGCTCGCCGACGATCTCCTCGATTAGGTTGCGGACGGTAAGGAGCCCCGCGAAGCCGCCGTATTCGTCCATGACGAAGATGTCGTTTGCGTCCGCTTTTTTGAAAACCTCAAACGCCTTGAGAGCTGACATGGTTTCGGGAATAAAGTGCGGGGGCCGCATTATGGATTTTAGGCCGGGCCACTCATTGTCAAGGAGGGCCCTGAAAATGTCCTGAACCAGGACCGCCCCCGCCGCTTCGTCCAGGTCCCCGTCCGCGACCGGGAGACAGGTCTGGCTTCCGGCTTCTTCGGCGGCTTTCCTTGCCGAGTCGGAGTCCGCGTTTATGTCCAGCCATTTTATCGCGGAGCGGTGGGTCATAAAGGCCCTTACAGGTCTGTCCCCCAGGTAGAAAACCCCTTCCACCATCGTTCTTTCTTTGCTTTCCACAACGCCGGATTTTTCGCCCTCCAGAAGGGCATGGCGCAGCTCCTCTTCGGTCATAGCCCGTTTTGAAGCGCCGCCGCTAAATATTTTTCTGAGGTGGAAAATTATTTTGCCAAAAATCTTTGGCTGTGCTTTGTGGTCGTTATCCTGAATGTTGTTCATTATGTTTCTATCCTACGGGGAACCAATTCCCATTGTTTCTTCCTTTGTGAGTGGGCGTATTATGTTGATTCCGTCCTGGGAAGTTTCTACCGTCCTGTTTTTGCCGTCAGTGGTGATATCCCCAAAAACCTGAACAACGGGAAAACGCGGTTTTTCCGGGTTCACGTCCACTACCTGGCCCTTGCTGTTATCAGAAAGAAGCACATAAAGGCCTATAGGGTAGATTGAAAGGGAAAATACCAGCGCCCGTACAACGGTGTCGTCGTACTGTTTGCCTGAGTTTTTAAGGAGTTCCATCATGCCTGTATAACCGTCTTTTGCCTCCTTGTGGGGCCGTTGGGCGGAGAGTGCTTCGAAGGAACAGGCAACGGCGATTATTTTCGCGTAAAGGCTGATTCTTTCGCCTGTTAGTTTCCTTGGATACCCGGTGCCGTTTTCGCGTTCGTGGTGTTCAAGGACAGGCACGGTAATAGCCAGGGGAAAATCGCAGGCTTTCAGTATATTGTACCCAAGTATCGGGTGGGTGAGGATGGCTTTTCGCTCGTCAGTCTTGAGCGGTCGGCCGGAAAGGTAGGTCTCTTCCGGCAGCCTTATCATGCCGACTTCGTGGAGCAGGGCCGCCACCCCAAGCTCTATGAGCCTGTGATTCGGCATTTTCAGGTAAAGGCCTATGATAATCGAGATGATGGTTGATTTCGCGGCGTGTGAAGCGAGGTAATTGTCATTGGGGCCCGAGAGCTGGTTCTTCTCTATGCGGAGGATAAAGCGCCTGTCCTCCTTGATGACATCGCAGACGGTATACATCATTTCCGCTATGGAATTTAGCTCCACCCTGTTTGTCTGGTCTACCTTGGTAAAAACGGTTTCCACGTATTCGAGGAAATCGGCGTAAAACACCTTTGCCCGCATTAGTTTAATTGCATCGCTTTGGCCGGCTTTCACCGAAGCGCTTCCGCTTCTGGCTTTCTCTATTTTCTCGGTATAGTATTCCGCGGGGGAGCCTGCGCTGTAAATTTCCTTAAAATTCCATTCTTCCAGGGCTTTTTTCATTTCCCCGGTAATTTTCATTTCCCGGGCGGTGAGGATGAACTGTTTGTCCAGGTATACGGGCTCCGTAAAAAAATACTCAGGGGGGATTTCCTTTAACTGGTATTTTTTCACCTGTTCTTGTGCGGGATTCCCCCCGTCCGGGGCATTCAACTCACTCAAAAAACCTGCCTCCTTCGATTTTACCCGAATGCTTCTTGCTTATTCTTTCCATCTAATCTATTCTGAACCGTACACTTTACCTGTTCAATTATAGGAGAACCTGGGTTGAAATTCAAATTCGTTTTTATCTTGTTTATCCTTACCCTTCTTTTGCTTCTGCTAATATTCATCTTCCTCCCCCTATTGCTGCTGGGACCTTCCTTCTCGCTGTCTTACTGGTTGGCAAACTGGCCGCTCCTTTTAATCTGGGTTTTAGTCTTTTTGGCCTTCATTATTTTTTATTTTACCAACAGGCGGCTTTTTTTGCTATTGGAGAAGGAGGATTGGCCTGCCCTGGTTCATTATCTAGAGTATGAGGTCTTCAAGAAAGGCAAGTATTCATCAAGGCTGGTTCGTCTTTTGGCAACCAGCTACCTGGTGCTTTCCGATACGGATGGGGTGGTGAACCTTGAAAACAAGACAGCTATTGCCAAACCGGCATTGCTGGATACCAATGTCCTGATTTTCGGCGCCGCGCGTATCCTCGGGAAGGATTTTTCAGGGGCCGCCCGTTTTTTCGAGGCCAGGAAATACACGGCCAAACCAAAGCTCAAGGAGTGGGTGTCCTGGTTCCTGGGCTTTTCATTCCTTCTCGATTACCGGCTGCAGGGCGCGGCGGATGAATTCTCTTTCTTGGCCCGCGAGTCGAAGAACGCCGTCGTGACCGCCCTTTCGTCCTACTTTCTGTCCGAAACCCTGGCCCATGTCCTGCCCGAAAAAGAGACTGAGCTTCAGCAAATTTCTTCCGTGGGGAGGAACAGGGCGCGGAGCGTCCTGCCGAAAACTGAAAACTGGAAGCGGGAAATCAACAAAATTTCTTCGGAGATACACGCGGCTGTTATTTCAAAGTATATTGATGAGACTGGCCGCTGGCTTTACGGGTAAAAAAAGAAGACGGTGCGTCTGGACGTTATGGGACAAAGCCCGCTACGCACCGTCTATATCTTTATGGAGGATTTAACTCCCGTTACCTTAATATCGGTTTTTGCCACGCGAACTTTAGACAATAATTGCAAATTGTAGGCGGCGGCCTCGGCAAGGGCCCTGTAGAAACGGGACGAAAACTCAAGGTGGCGGGTGAAGGAATCACGGGCCCTGTGCGCGATTTCACTCTCCCAGTCCCCGGTTTCCGGGAAGATAAAGCCAGTGATCTCCTTCACCGCGCTTCCGCCTATGGCCTTGTTGGCGGCGTCAAGCTTCTTTAACACGTTTTCCCGCTCGCCTTCTTGCAGATGGCCCAGGCTGTTGCGGGTCAGGGCGCCGGAGGCTACAACCGCCGCGTCATTGGCTGTTTTGCCTATCGTTTCAAGGCCCTGAAAGAGGCTCGACAGGGCCCTTCTGTACTTCTCCGCCCGAAGCCGCTCCGCCCCTTCAGCGCCAAATTCTTCACGAATTGTTGCATAGATCCCCGCCAGGAGCCGCCCTATTTCCCCCCTGCGCTCGGGAAGCGCAAGAAATTCTTCCACCTTGCCTGTTTCAAGCCCCTTTATCTCAAGGCCCTCTTCCAAAAGACAGTAGTTTTTGACTTCCGGAAACTGCCTGAAACGGTTTTCGAACCACGCGGCGTAAAGTGAAAGCCTTTTATCCGTGAGGATAGTGCCGCCGCCCCTCCGTTTTGCCCGAAAAGGCTGTCCGTCGCGAAGTGCGCGGAAATTCCTTGTCTCCGCAGTCACGAAGCGGCAGGAATCGACATGGGATTTTTCCTCAAACAGGGCCCCCCTGAAATGGGTCCTGAGTCCGGGAAAAGCGAGGTCGAGCCCGGCGATCCACACGGTCCCTGCGCCGAGGAAACGGCTGAAATCCCATGCGCTGGTCGCGACGGAGCCCCCCGAACCAATGTCGCCCTTTGGGTCAACTGCCTTTTCGATGAAGCGCCCCAGGGGGAAGAAGGAGCCGCACAAAAAGATCCCCCCAAAAAGGTGGTGAAAGAGGGAAGGGTAGACGGCGGATTCCGATATAAGGCGGGTTTCCGGGGCTCGGACCCTGTCCAAATGTCGAAAATTCCAGTACTGGGGGTCCACGGACACGACAAAGTCGCTTTTGATACCCCTTTCGGAAAGGAAGCGCAGGCTTGTATCCACCGCAACGATCAAGCAGCGCTTGTAGATTTCGCCCAATAAGGGGGCCGATTCATCCAGGGTGGGACCTGCGGCAGCCAGAAACACAGGAATACCACTGCCTTTGAGGAGTCCACCAAGACGGGAAATCCCGGGATTGTCCCTCACGGCCGGAAGATTTTGGGAAAGGTTACGCAGCCAGCATTTGCCAAAACGCCGCGTGGTTGCGGAGTTTACGTTAGTCCTGTCGTTCCAGGTCTTAATCCTCTCCTCAACGCCGGCGTACCATTCCTCGTCCAGGCCGGTCAAGGCGCGGTTTTGCAGAACAAGGGGAGGCGTACCAGGCACGCTTTCAAAGAGCGAGAGGGCCCCGGTAACCCCATCGCCATCCCCGCCCAGGACAAAAACCAGATGCTGGCGGGAAAGGAATGGGACGAGCCCCCTTGTTTCCAAGGCTTTCCTTAGCAGGGCGGCCCTCTTTTCCACGACTATGATGGGCCGTTCCGGAAACTTTTCCGCAAGGGCGCAGGCGGAATAGCCCAGGCCAAAGCCAAGGATAAGCGCCGGGACTTCATGGCCTCTGGCATTTATATCGCCGACGTTACCGCCAGTCCCCGCCTTAATAAGCCGTTCCGCCTCCCGCTCCGGGTCTCGCTTTGAATGGACATAACGTCCTTCCACCACCAGGGTAGGCGCCCCTGTTGCCGCGGCCTCAACCTGAAGCACACCCGCTTCGTCTTCCGCTCTTGCTATTTCCTCCGCAAGAAGCGGAAAAACCTTCCTGATTACGGCCATGTTCAGGGAAAAATAAGACGAAGCCATGTTGTTGTTTTAGCAGGAAAACCGTATTTTTGCTATGCGGGTACAGGGGAAGATCACCGCCCTGTCAGGCGCCGCGAAGCAAGCCGGCAAGTATTTCACCGGCCTTGCTAAATTCCGCCATCAACACTTCATCGGATATTTGTTCCAGGGCCGCTTTTTTATCCGTGTCCAGCGGCTGCCGCATGAGTTCTTCCAGGACGCGGTCGATGTCTTCCGCCTTTTGCGATTGCAGGGCCGTATCTAGCTCACGCAAAAGGGAAGCAAAAGAACCTTTCACGGGGATATTGTTATGCGCCATGGCGGTATCCGTTTTCAGGGCCGCGTCTATTCTCCCAATCAACTCCGCCAGGGTTTCGGCAAGAAGCTTTACTTTTTCCCCGATAAACGCCAAATCCCCGGCCTTGCCCGCCGCTTCAAGTCCGGCCGCCAGGGCCGAAGCGCCTGCGGCGCCAATGGAAGCGGATGCGCTTTTGAGTGCATGAACCTGAGTGACAAACGCGGGTAGGGCATCCGCTTCCGGTACGGTTTGCAAAAGCGGCAGCCGCTTCTCTACATCCTTGCAGAACATTGCCAAGACTTTTTTATAAAGCTCTATTTTATTGCCTGTCATGGCAATGCCGCGCTGTACGTCAACACCCGGAATCTCAAGAAACTGAGGAGTTAGGAAGGAGGAATTGGGAACTAAAGAAGGATAATCCTCAGTCCTAATTCCTAATTCCATATTATTCCTTCCCTGTTCCCTTTTCCCTTTTATTTTTTCTTTTTTATTTTCCCCCTGATCCCTCTTTTCCCTGGGTATCCATCGGTTAAGGGCTTCGTCAAGTTTGGAAACGTCTATTGGCTTGGCCAAAAAATCATTGAACCCCTTTTCGATAAACATTTCCCTCATGCCCACTACGGCGCTGGCCGTCAAAGCTATAATGGGAACTTGCCCATTGCCGTTTGCTTTCTGTTCATTCGTTTTTGCTTCTTCATTCTTCATTTGTTCCCATTCGCGGATTAACGCAGTCGTCTCAATGCCATCCATCTCCGGCATAAGGTGATCCATAAACACGATGTCATAGTCCATGCGCTTCACGAGTTCAATGGCCTCTTTACCGCTTGTGCAGGTATCCACCACCGCTTGATAGGGCGCCAACAGGCCCTCTGCAACCTTGAGGTTAGTGGCAATGTCGTCCACCACCAAAAGCCGCGCCTTCGGAAACGTGAATCGGACCATGCCCCCTGCGCCGGAACCGTCATAGCCGCCTGGCATTGCAATGCCGTGGCTGTCCGTTTTACCGTTGAGGACATTGGCAATGGATAGCGCCTGCACCGGCAGTGACACAAAACGCACATTGGGGATGTAGGCTTCACTGCCAAATTCCACCATCAGGGCCAGGGGCGGTTTCTTCCTGCCTGGAAAGGAGGATTCTGTCCTGTCCATGACGGGCTTGATCCTTTTATACAGGCCGTAGCCGGAAAATACATAGAACCATTCCACCGACAACAGGGCATTGGCAAAATCGTTAAGGTTTGTTACCAGGGTATGGGGAACCTTCATGTTTTCCAGTGACCAGGCTACCGATTTGGCATAGACGGCCCTGCCTTCGTAAATCAGTACCTTCTTCTGTCCCGGTTCTTCCACCACCGCGAAGGGCGCCTCCGACTCAATGCCCTGGGGGATGATTGCCGTGAACACGCTTCCTGAGCCGTATTTGCTTTTCACATTGATATCCCCGCCCATGGCGAGGCAGAGCTGTTTGGTAATCGCAAGGCCAAGGCCCGTCCCCTCTATGCCACGGTTCTTTTCCTTGTCTACCTGGGCAAATTCACCGAACAGTATCGCCTGATCCTCCGGTTTGATACCCTTGCCTGTGTCGCTTACCGCTGCCTTGAGCCAGACCTGGTCATCAACCCTTTTTTCCACTGTAATGGCCAGGCTGATATGCCCTTTTTCGGAATACTTAACCGCATTGGACAGGAGGTTAAGGAGTATCTGCCGCAGCCGCACTTCGTCCCCAATGAGGCTGTTGGGGATTTGGCCGTCAATGTTGGTATAAAACCGTATTGGCTTCTCCGTTAGGCGCATACGTATGATGTTGACAGTGTCGTTAATCAGGGAGGAAAGCAGATAATTAACCGGAATGATTTCCAGCTTGCCGGCCTCAATTTTGGAAAAATCCAGGATATCGTTGATAATGGAAAGGAGATTTGCCCCGGCCTGTTTGATGTCCAGCACGTCAGCGCGTGATTCGTCGCTCAGGTTTTTTCGAAGGAGGAGTTCCGCCATTCCGATAATGGCGTTCATGGGGGTACGGATCTCATGGCTCATGCTGGCAAGAAACGCAGACTTGGATTTTGACGCGGCTTCGGCTTTTTCTTTTTCGAGTTGCGCTTCAATGGCTTCCAGCTTTAATTGCTGGGCCTGGTTCAACTGCTGCAGCGTCTCATCCAGCCTTTGTGACAGGTGTGCTATTTCATCATTGCTCTGTGATATTTCAAACTGAACATCAAGTTCCCCATGCGCTATTTTTTCCGCCGCCGTTTCCAGTCCCGAAAGAGGGACGGCAATGGACTTTGTGACAGTCAGCGCCAGGATAATGGAAACAATCAGTGACAGCAGGACAAGGGCAAGCATTATGTACGCATTGATTGATGCGCTTTCATTGTTTCTTTCCGTTTCCGACAGGGAGTAATCCAGGTTTTTCATAAACACTTCATTGATATAGTAAGTAAATGTGTTAAAAATGGGGGAAAAACGGTTTATGTAAACGGACAGGGCTTCCTCCCTTCTTCCCTGCTCAATCAAAACAAAAATGTCGTTTACAACCGGAATGTAGGTTTCTTCGTACATCTCCAGTAAATTGGCCATAGTCTGCATTTCCCCGGGTGTAAAAACATCGCTGAATTGATCCTGGAACTCAAGGTATTTGTTGAGGTACTCAAGGAACCCTTCGGTCTGTTCCCTTGTTATCTGCAATAGGTAGTGGGTAAGCGTGGTGTCGCTGATATACAATAGATTGAATAAATCGGCGTCAACGGCTACGTTGTAGTCATATACATCGTTCATGATGCTGACATTCTGTATTGTCCTCAGCGCCGAAGTTCCCAACGAAGTAAGCCTGGCATAGCCTGTCAGCCCTACAATCAACGTGAAAAGCACCACAATGAAAAATGATATCAACAGCCTTGTTTTTATCCTGAATTTCCGTAACATTTTCTCCCCTGCTATAAACCCATTTTTTCGTATGTGGCGTATATCCCGCTCTTTATCTGCAGAATATACACGTTTGGGCGGGGGTTGTTGTTTTCATCAAATCGTATTCGGCCTGTTATCATGTCCAGCTCGTTTGACTTGATGGCGGAAATAATATCGTCGCTTTCAGTGTTTCCCGCTTTTTTAATCGCTTCCGCCAAAATATAGATGCTTGTGTAAGCGGTTGCGGAGCCTGTCAGGGGCATTTGTGAAAAGGACCTGAAATAATTCCTGACAAATTGGGCAACAATCTCGTCCTCGTCATCGAACGAAAAAGGCGCCGAATAATAAACATTGTCCATTGCTTCCGGTCGAAATACATACACCAATAGCCCGTCCCATGCATCTGTTCCCAGGATATACGTATTATGAATACCGGCTTCGTAAGCTGCGTTGATGAGGTACGCGGCTGGAACACAATTCTCGGGACAATAGAAAAGATCAGGGGGGCTGGCGGCATACTTTTGCATAATGGCAGCAAAATCGCGCTCGCCTGAATATGGCTCTACCGCGCCGACAAGGCCGCCGAGGCCGTTAAACGATTTGGCGAAAATTTCAGCCGCCCTTCTGAAATTCCCGAAATTCCTGTTGCTCAAGACAACAGCCGTCCGTGCATTCAGGGAATTGTACGCGAAATGCGCCATCACCTCGGACTGGTAATCGTCAATGAAAATGGCGCGAAAAACATTTCTGCGGCCCCTTGTTACTTCCGGGTCTGACGCGGTAGGTGAAATTACCGGAATGCCGTCTTTTTCCGCCGCGCGGGCGAGCGCCATCGTCACGCCCGAGTAGCTTGAGCCTATAATCGCGGCAACGCCCCTTTCTTTCAATGCGTTATACTGCTGTACGACATATTCCTCGTCTCCCCTGTCGTTTAGTACAATGATGTCCAGTTTCTTTCCCAGGACGCCCCCCGCTTCATTGATCTCGTTCTTGGCGAGCTGCAAGCCGTTGAGCGCGCGAAAGCCCTCGTCCGAATCCTCGCCGGTGAGGGGAAGCAGCGCCCCTATGGTAATGTATTCCTGTTGTTCGGCTTTTTGGGCGCAGGCGGACAGGAGAACGGCAGATAGCAGGAAACAGGTTATTCGGAAACAGATTCTCCGGGCAAGGTTTTTCTTTTTTATGCAAATCGGCCTGCTTTTCAATTTGACGTTTCCTTTGATTTTTTCTCAACCCAGGGCTTTTTTGATTCTTGCCAACAGTTCGTTCTTGTTGGTTGGTTTCTTTATGTAATCAACAGCCCCCATTTCTTTTGCGCGCTTTATGTCGGCCGGATCATCGGAGACTGTAAGGAACGCTATCGGGACACTGTGAAGATCGCTAATCCCCTTAATCCGGGTATAGGTAACCCATCCGTCAGCTCCAGGCATCATTATGTCCAGTAAAATAAAGGCGGGATCAAGGCCCTGGTAAAGTAATTTAAGGGCATCTTCACACGACCTGGCGGCAATAACGTCATATTCATCTTTCAGGAAAACGCCTATCATTGCCAGTTGGACCTCGTCATCATCCACGGTCAGGACCTTTTTCTTTTCCTGCCCTGTCGCAGTCCTGAATTTTTCCGTCTCCAGCTTTAGCCCTTCAAAGTTTTTATTGTTTTCCTCGCTCATTTCAGTTACATGAGTCACTGCGGTCTTTATCTCATTCAATGCGCCATGCACTATGTCGCTCATGCCGCTCATCGCCTCATTGCTGAGCTTTATAAATTCATCTGTCTCCCTGATCAGATCACTGCCTGAGTTGGACATACCTTCCGAGCCTTTTTGGACTGACACCGTAATTTCCTTGAGACGGCCTATGGCGCCCAGTATTTGCTTCCCCCCGTTTTCCTGTTCTTCCATCGCGTTACGTATATTCAGTTCATTGGCGGAAACTGTTTTTACCCCGGTGTCTATGGCCCCGAAACGCTCAAGCACTTCATCTGAAGACCTGGTGATGTTGTCTATGGAAGCCTTTATCTTTTTTAGCATGGCTGTAGTTGTCTTTGATTGCTGCCCCGACGACTCTGCGAGCTTGCGGATCTCATCGGCCACCACCGCGAACCCCTTTCCCGCCTCCCCCGCATGGGCCGCCTCGATGGCGGCATTCATGCTCAATAAATTGGTCTGGCTCGCGATGCTGTTCATCAGGGAGTTGATCTGCAAAAGCCCCTCCGAGTCCTTCGCGATTTCCTGTATTTCCTGCGCTACCGTATTAAGGGCTGTCCTGCCGTGTTCGGAGGCTTCCGTGAGGGCATCGACATTTTTGCCGTTTTCCACCAGTGTTTGGCTCACCGAGTGTATGTTAGCCGTCATCTCCTCAATGGCCGAAGACGACGTGTTTACGCTCTCAGCCTGCTCTTCAATCAGCTTAATCTGGTTGTCGATGCTGGCTTTGATATTGTCAATCGCCTTGTCAACTTCATCCGCCCCTTTTTTCTGTTTTGTCTCCAGGGTCTTTATTTCCTCTAAATTCGCCGTAATATTATCTACTGCCGCGGAAGTCTTTTTCATGTTAACGGTAAGCTCATGGCCGGTATTTGTCAGGGCGTGGATTTTGTTTTTTATTACGCTCATCCCTTCGCCAAGATGTTCGCAAAGAGCGTTCACCATTCCTGAAACTGAACCTATTTCGTCTACCGAGCAAATATTAATGCGCCGGGTCAGATCCTTCTTTTCGGAGGACAGGTTATTCATTTGTTCAATTACCGAGGAGTAGAACCCTGAGAGGTTCTTCTTTAGAACCATTGCCATGATAGTGACGCATACTACGTTCAGGACCATAGGGATCTGTACGATGAGCCAGCCTTCCCTGTTCATGCTGTCGATGACTTCCACGGTCTGGTTTATGCCAAGTATTGCAACGGAGCACCCAAAAAACAGGGACATAAGGGACACTACCATGGGGACGATGAAAAATTTCATTTCCTGCCGCTTCTCGCGGAGATCACGGGGATATTCTGTCAGGCTATTGCCTATCAGGGCTTTGAAGACAAGGCCGTCGCTAATGACATACAGGAAGGCTTCTATAAGTATCGCGAAGGAAGATGTCGCCAGAAATAGGGGCACCCTGATTGCGGGATTGGTCCCCAGCCAGTTGCCGACAAAAAAGAGGATTACAAGGAAGGGCAAATGGATACCCACGCCAATGGCAAACGACTTGATGGGGACCGCGCCTATTTTTTTAAGCCTGGCCACATATTCATTTTCGGTGCAATTCTGAAAAAATTCCGGGGTGAAACACTTGCCGTTCAGGGACAGGGCGGCGATATACAAAGCGAAGAAGATCAGGGCAGGGAGGCCAAACCCAAAAAGGAGTGTCGAAAAAGAATGCCCAAAAAAGAGCAGGATAATAAAATCCACCAAAACAAGGGCAATTCCGGTAACGATTACGAGGGCTAAAAATGAAAACTTTTTATTTATCATAGGACTCCCGCTTTACTATTCTGAAATTGTTGTTAAACTCTTTCTTTCCGGAATTATAGCATGGAAACAAAAAAACCGTATCACCCAAATTGGGTGAGAAAACGCTTTTTTTGTAAAATTCGACGGAAAATACCCTCCCGCAAATTGGAAAGCGTCTCAAACAAACAGCAATACCGAGGAAAGAAACGACAGGGCCATAATGGTTTTCCTGTAAGCGCCTTCCGGGATTACCTTTATAAGGAAGATGCCCAACGCCATCCCCACGAGGATCATCGGGACCAGGGTCAAATCAAAAAGGAGGGTTTTGGCGTTGATGTTCTTCCAGAGTACAACCTGAATCGGAAGCTTGAGGAAGTTTACGATAAGAAAATACCAGGCCGTCGTGCCAACGAAACTGTTCTTCGGGAGCCGCATTGAAAGAAGGAAGACAGACATGAGTGCCCCGGCGAGGTTGCCTATGGTTGTGGCAAAGCCCCCTGCTATGCCGAAGATGGCGGAAAACCAAAGGCCCGAAGGGGGCGGCTTGTCCTTCCCCCTGAGGTCGTTCCAGGCCATGACGATAAGCCCCGCAATGATGCAGCCCCCCATGATGTATTTGAAGGCCTGGACGGGAACGAGCCGCTCCACGAGGATCGCCGCGGCAAAGCCCGCCAGGGTCCAGGGGAGGAGCTTCAGGATATACTTCCATTCGGCGTGGCGGTGGTAATATAAGACCGCTATGACATCCCCAAGGCAAAGAAGGGGGAGGTTGATGCCGGTGGATTCCCTTGCCCCAAATATAACGGCAAGAACAGGTATCAAGACCACCGTGAGACCGCTGAATCCTGACTTCAAGAGGCCCGCAAAGAGGCCGAAACAGATCCACGCGGCCCACTGCCATGGGAGCAGATCGTATGGATCAAGGATGCGTGCAAGGGCCTGAAAATCCAGGTTCATTCCAGTTCCAGGACTATCACCGTTTCACCTGTAAGGGGGGTTCCCGGGGCGGGGCTTTGGCGCACCACCCAGCCTTCGCCATAAATCCGTAAACGCAGATCGTCCCTTAAGCTGAGCGGCAGCAGAAGCCGTTTCGCGATGCCCGTGAAATCCGGTATTGTGTCATTGACCAGGATGTTGCCAAGATCCGGGACCGGAATAGTGCCCGAATGAATGACCTGCGGATTCCTGCCCCTGGGAATGCCCAGGTAGTTGATCAACTCCTCGGCTGCCTGTCGTATGGGGGGGGCGGCAATCCTGCCCCCAAGATAAGAAGCACCCTGGGGCTTGACGATGACCAGGTACAGGATCAGCGAAGGCGATTCCGCCGGAAGCAGGGCTATGCAACTGGCGATAAAATCCGTGCCTGAATATGAGCCTGTTCCGGAATCGATGAGCTGGGCAGTGCCGGTTTTTACTGCCAGCGAAATGTCCGCGACATTTGCCCGCCAGGCAGTCCCTATGTCGGAAGTAACGTCCATCATGTAAGAGAGCATGTTTCTGGCTGTCTCCGTCTTTAAGACCTGCCGCGGCCGGCCTGCTTCGTAGGTTATATTGGTCTTGCCGTCGCCGGAAACGATTTTGTCTATGATCCTTGGCGGGACAAGGAGGCCATCATTGGCTATTGCCGTGGCGGCCTGCAACATCTGAAGGGCCGAAACCGCGATTTCCTGGCCCATCGCTATTGTGGGCCTGGATCGCTCCGACCATCGCTCTGTCGGGGCGAGAAAACCGGCCGTTTCGCCCGGCGTCCCGGCGCCGGTACGCACCCCGAATCCCAGGTTCCTCAACTGG
>JGI24698J34947_10000494_pt1 | contig 18553 bp, 14 predicted proteins | sample TergutMp193P3_FD_34947 | JGI IMG/M metagenome (IMG submission 34947) | reverse complement strand
TTACGGGAAGATGACCGCGGAAAGCGGGGCATCCCGGGGCGGAGAGGCGGGCGGGACCTTGAAATCTGTTTTTGAGGGCGGCTCGTTCGACTACAAAGATTAGGAGATTTCAGGAAACATTGAGTTGTTTCCTGTTCGATTAATCCGTACAGGAGATTTTAAATGGGTACTTTAAACATGAACGATCAGATGACGGCGCTGGAAATCGTAAAACGCGCCAACGCGCCTGAACCGTTTCACATTATCGAGCTCATGGGATTGACCAATGAGATGCTGCTGGATGTGCCGGCTTACGAGGCAAACAGCGCTACGATAAACAAAACAGTTCAGCGGAGCATTAAGCCGGCCGGCGAACACAGGGTTTATAACCAGGGCGTCGGCAAAGTCGCAACGCAGACAAAAATTATAGAAGATCGTGTTGCGGTAATGGGCGCATATTCCGATGTTGACGCTGTCATGCTGGAACATTCCGGGAATATCAAGGCTGCGCGTAATAGCGAAGCCCTCGCTATCGTCAAAGGCATGGGCTTAACCCAGGCGGAGACTATCGTCTACGGCGATGAAAACATACCTGAAGAATTTGCCGGCCTTATGAGCCGCCGGAATAAAATCGACGGCGTGAACACAATTGACGCGGGCGGAACCGGCGACGATCTTACAAGTATCTTCATTATTGCGATCGGTTCGGATTTTTTCCACTTGATTTACCCGAAAGGCTCAACCAGCGTGGGTGTCAAAAGAGAAGACAGGGGGCTTGTGGACATACCGGACCCGGAAGATCCGAAAAAAACCTACCCTGTGTACCGGGAATATTTTACAGCGCAGTACGGCATAACGGTACGCGCTCCCGAAGCGTTAAAGCGTATCTGCAACATTCCGAAAAATATTTCCGGCGACGCGCTTGTTGACATCATTCTGGAAACGCGCCACAGGATGCCGCAGGGCGCCGCGACGTACGCCATGTACAGCAACCTCGATATTCTTATCAAGCTGGACAAGGCGGCAAGGGACAAGGGCAACGTGGTCTATACCGCGGCTGACCCTTGGGGCAAACCAACTACCCATGTGCGCGACCTTCGCTGCCGCCGCATGGACGTAATCCTTTCAACCGAAGGGCAAATAGCGTAAGGGGGACGGAACATGATTAATTTATTATACGACAAGCTTAACAGTTTCGGAAAACTGGATGCAGCTGGAGATTTTCCGGATACCATCAATCTGGGCGAAGCGTCCATTGAGCGAATGACCGTAGACTTGAAGCTTCCTAGCGGGGAGTTTTCCGGAGGGCCGATTACCGTTACGGTGAAGGGTTCTGACACAGAGGGCGGCGCTTACAGTACCATCGTGCAGAGCGGTTCCGTTACCGAGGCGATGATAAACGAAGGCTACGGCCTGCCGGTTCCCAAGACCGGGTACAAGTTTATCAAGGTCGCGATTTCAGGATCTTTCACGGGTTCCGTGGAAGCCATCATCAATTCTTACATAGGGAAATAGCGATGGGAATATTCAACGGAAACAACAATCAGCAGCCGCCGGCAGAACAGAACGCCGGCGCTAACAGCCAGCCGCCGGCAAATACCGGCGAAGGCAAAGCGAAAGGTTTCACCTACCGCTGTACGGTGAAATGCACCTACAAGGGCAAGTTCTACCGGGAGGGCGATACCATCGTTCTGCCGGAGAAACGGGAAGTTCCGTACTTCAAGTTTGTGGAGTAAGGCGAATAGCCTTATTAATTACCTGGCCGTCCGGACGCGGGCGGTCAGGCACAAAGGCTGATTATGAAAATATTTTTAATAAAACCTGATGAAAAATTTGACGTTTCTTTCCGCCTTGCTTTATGCAGAACCAAAAAAGAAATGTTATCAGCTATTAACAGGGACGATGAAAAAACACCAGGTACCGAAAAATGCACGTCTGACACTATAGCTAAGTTTAGTTCAATGCCCGGCCTCGGTAACGACGATATACCGGGTATCGCATATTCAAATATATTCGGAACTATGTATCTTAATCTTGCCGAACTTGACGATAAGGTAATCGTTCATGAGTGTGCCCATGCCGCGTTCTTCTGGGAATTTAATATAAAGCATTATACCGGGACGTTCGACGACGACGATCTTAAAGAGCAGGAAGAATTTTGTTACTTCCTTGGTAAGGCTGTTGATAAAGTAAAAAAGACTATCAAAAAATACAAAGGCGGCCTGATATGAATATGAACCTGGATATTGTTAACCGCGCTCTGTTTGCTACGGGACAAAGCCCGCTTACCGATGCGGATATCGCCGCGAAAAATTCATCTTTCGAATTGAGCAAGGCTTATTATATTTCTACTTTCCTTGAGGCGCTGTCGGAAGTAGAATGGGTAGGCGGCAGGAAGCGGGCCCGGCTTGTGCGCACGGGCAAGCCTGTTGTAAAGAACCGCCAGTACCGCTTCGCTTACGATATGCCATGCGACTGCGCGAGGCCTATCGAATTGCAAGACAATGAATACTTCATTGTAGAAGACAGGCTTATTTTGACTGACACTCCACGCGCCGAATTGCTGTATGTGTCTAACGGAAAGGTTCTTCGGCCCATCGCTGTCGCGTCAGCCGGAAAGCCTGGCGAGTCAGGAGAAGAATATTTTACCGCCGGGCAGCCGTGGACGGAACCTGATTATACGCTATACCCGGGAGTACCCGCGGATATTACGGACGGGTTTCCGGAGGATCCGGCGCCGGCTGATGATTATCCGGATTATATCGCTCTTGATTACGAACACAAGTTTCACGAGTACATCGAGAAAAAACTGGCGGCGAAGTTCGCTATGAAATTGTCCGAACAGCCGCAGCTTCACGTACAGCTTTTTCAGGAGGCTATGCTGGTCCGGCAGGAAGCGGTGAACGCGAGCCGCGCAAGCAGGGCTGCGAAGGTTAAGGAAACGCCCTGGTGGTCACAGCAACTGGGACTGGAGGATTAATTTGTTAATTACCAATTTCGCGGCGGGAGAGCTTTCAGAGAATTTATTCGGAAGGATCGATATCCCCCAGTACTTTAGCGGCGCGTCAAGGGTAGAAAACTTCGACGTGATACCCACGGGCGGGATCAAACGCCGCGGCGGTATGGAGCGGCTGGCGGAGCTGTCCGGAGAAGGCAGGATTATTCCGTTCGTTGTAAACCGGAATGAAGGTTTCCTTCTGTATCTGACGAACAACAAAATATCAACATACAAGCTGGTAGACGGACAGATTACCGGTTCACCTGTGGTTCGTAATAGCGGCACCAATTTACAGCTTTATAAAACTGATGAAATAGACAAGGTCCAGTACGCGCAGAATTTTAATACGATGATTCTTGTTCACGAAAACTGCCCCCCGCTTGAGGCAAAGTTTGAAAATAACGAAATAAAAATCAGTTTGCTGAAAATGTCATTTAAAAAAGAGATTATTCAAGGAACCGGCGTGTCTGATGAGGATGCGCTCATTCCCGACAGAGAAGATGATACATACCGTTACGGGCAGCTGACTTCATACAATAATTATCCGTCAGCAGTTTCTTTTTTCAACGGGAGGCTGGTGTTCGCAAGTACAAAAATTAATCGACAACGATTATTTGCCAGCGCGATCAAAGAACAAAATGAAGATTATAACTTCGCGACAAAAAAAGTGTTTCTTACGGAAAAAAAAGAATATATTGTTATATACGGGTCTATTGATGAAAATCATCTGAATACCATTATTATCGAAACCGGCGAAGGGCTTAAATTTACGGCGGCGCTTGAAGAATACTATGTCGAAACGTTTTTCTTTCCTCCGACAGCCAAAATAGTGAAATTGCAGGGGGATATGCTAATTATGTCGGAAGATGCGAATATAACACTGCCCCTTAAACAAACCGCACTTGACGAAATTGAGGACATGATAAGAGACGCCGTAACCAGAGATGCCTTTCCATCCGCGGCCAGAAAAGAAATACTCCAATATAAAGTCGGCGTAGGCTATGTAACGCTTCCAGGCCCCGGTGGGCCCGGAAGCAGTGGTTCTGCTACTGTAATGCAATTCAAATGGCAACATATTTTCATGACGCCCGGAGCAACCATGCTAAAGGTCGATTGGTATACTGAAGATACCGACGGTCCTTTTTCAGATGGTGAAATAATCTATGACTTGGATATAAAAGCGGTTTTACTGTATGAAAACGATCCCCTTTATTACGAAAATTTCGTGAGAGAGCAGTTAAGGGTTAGAGGCTTTTGGCTTGCAGTTAGTGAACCAGTTGTCTTTGAAAATGTTGTGAACGAAGTTATTCAAAGCCTGAAAAACAATTCGCTGGAAGCAATGAAATACATTCTTGATTTAGGAGACTGCGAAGAAACTTACTACAATAAACCGGAAGAAATAAAAAGGGTAGTCGAAAGAAGATGTGATAACGCGAAAAATATTTATATTCCCTTCTACACCCGTGAAATATTAAAAGACGAATATCCTACTCCGGACTGCGGCTTTACTTTCGAGATAGCCAGCGACATGAACGACGCTATTAAATGGCTTGCCGTGAACAAGGGGCTTATTGTCGGTACTGAAGCCGCGGAGTGGATAATTCCGCCGGGCGTACACGCGACGAACGTTCAGGCGGTACTGAATAGCCGTTACGGGAGCGATGGTATACAGGGAACGGCCATCGGGGACGCGACGTGTTTTTTCCAAGCGGGAAAAAAAGCCCTGGTCGAGTATTACATTCCCCAGCAGGATAACAATTTTCGTGCGAATAATATGGCGCTTCTTTCGGCACAGATGCTGCAGGAAAGTTCTGCTAAGGAATTCGATTTTGTTTCATCACCGTATATAAAACTTATAGTAACGCGGGAAGACGGCACTGCCGTTTCCCTGCTTTATGAAAGAGGTACTGGGACTTTTGCATGGAGCCGGATAATTACCGAAGGGAAAATATGCAGCACGGCTGTTCTTCCGGGAGCTGACGGAAATGACGATCTTTATCTGGTTGTAATGCGCTATGGGGAATTCTTTCTGGAAGTTCTGCGCGAAGGCTGCAATGTTTTTCTAGACAGTTTCATAAAATTGGAATTCAGCTTTGCTAATAATCCCGCGTATTCTGATAAAGCGGTTATCGAGGACAGCTGTATCGGATACCCGTATACCAGCATGGTGCGAAGTATGCCGATACTGGCGAACGATAAAATGAAACCGAACAACATAAAAAATATTACTATAAGGTTTCTTGACAGTTTTATGCCGAAGCTCAAGGCGCTGCCTAACGAAAAGGTTGATGTCATAACAAAAAAAGAACCGTTCAGCGGGGTGCATAAGGTTCCGTTCCCGGGAGTGTGGGATCATGATGTTTGCTTTGAGTTTATACACGATACGCCAAACCGGTGCAGGATTTTGGCGATTAACGCGGAGGTGAATTGATGTGGTGGATGTTGGCTTTAGGTTTAGTGGGTGCGGGTCTTGGCGGATGGGCCGGCGGGGTATCTGTTAAACAGCGTGAAGAAGAGGAGAAAGCCGCGCTTGAACAGCAAAAAAAAGTTGCATGGCAGCAGTACCTGTACGGAAAACAATCAAGCGACGAACAGTTTTCAATTCAAAAGGGAGAGGCGCTGGGTCAGCTTGCCGTACAGAAAAAAAACCTTGACACGCAGCTGGGGATGTCGGTAGACGATTACAACACGGCGATGCTGGCGCAGGCCTTTGGTATACAGGACGCGCGTATCCAGACAGGCTCCGCAATTGGCGGGTCGCTTGCCGCGGAGGGCATGAGCGGGACGCGGGGAAACGCGGCTAATGAAACGGTCCGCGCTTACGCTTCGCAGAGCCTTGACCGGAATATAGAGATACAGGACAGGCAGAGCAAGGGCCAGCTTGACAAGATGATTACGGGCGCCAACATGACGGTAAACGCCATAGAGCATGAGAAGGCGTCATGGATGCCGGGTGGCCACCGCGTCCGGGCGAAAGAATCGCAGGACGCTTACAACCTTAATATTGCGAATCTCGGGCAGTCAAATTTCGACTGGCACATTGATCAGGCTACCCCAACATTTATGGATTATTTCACGGGCATTATGGGCGGCGCGTCATCGGGTGCCAAATTTGGAGGGCGTGTCAGTAAATTTATTGATAACGGCGATATCTGGAATTTTCTTGGTTTATAGGAGTATAAAATGAAGCACGATACTATTCTTGACGCGTTTAACGCGGCGGCGCAGGCTACGGGTTCTTTAATAGAACCGATAACGGAAGAGATGAGGAAAGCAAATGACCTGGATTTGCAGGTCGTTAATGCCAGGATGGCGACGAATATTCAGAATTGGATCCGCGATAACCCGTATGTCGGCGGCGAAAATGAAGAAGAAGACGGGAAAGCTTATAACAATTATATGCAAAGGTTTCAAACTTTCGTTAACGGCGAATACGGTAAAGAAAGATGGCAAAACCACAGCCCATATTTCCAAAGAATGCTGCAACACATGAATAAGCAGACCATGGAAAAAGCGCGGGATTATTCTCTCCTGGAACAGGACAAATGGCGTATCCAGAGGGAGGATATGCGGAACGCGGAGGATATCCAGAATTTTATTTCCTCGGGCTGGGAGCCGCAGCAGGTCCTTGAGGCAGTTTACGACAGGATAAATTTATCGGCGACAAAACGGCAGCTTGACCCGCAGCAAATAAACAATATGCGCCAGGCGGCGGAAATAGCCCTGTATGAAAAAAATATGCTGGACAGGGTTGGGCAGGTTAATGACGTAAATAACCTTGAAGCCGCCATGCAGGAAGTACGCGACATGTTCGGTTTTATGCCCTCGACTGTTCTTAAAGAAGAGTATGACGAAGAAGGGAATATCACAAGTACGGAAGAACTCCCTTGGAGTTTTAACGGCAAGGAAGAATGGGAAAAGAAGATTCTTGAGCGGGAAACCGCAAGAATTCAAGGGGAACATTTTGAAGTTTTTCAGGAAAAAGATTCTCTTATGAAAAGGTTGATTGTGTCAGGTAATATACAGGAAGCCATAAACATTGCAAGAGAATGGGGCGCAAAGTGGAATAAATATTACAACACGAACAATCCTGAACACGCAAATTCAAACACTGTCTTGCTCAACCGCGGTGAACTGTTCTTTGATATTGGCAGGCAGCTGGAAGGACTTCGAAGGCAGGGAAGCAACGGAGAAAAAGCGGCTAAAATAGCAGTTGACCCGGGCAGGTTTATTAGGGCCACATTGCCGAACGGCGGGGGGTTTGTTGTCTTAAATGAAGAAACAGGTGAAGGCATAGAAGTTGAAAGCATGAAAGATGCCTGGGAAAAGTTTATTTTCTATGGTGAAGAAGCATTCCGGCTACAAAATGGCTACGGCGTAATTGCCGATATTAACTGGACAAACCAGCGCGAAGAATGGTTTCAAAAATTTAAAAGTGAAATGCACCAAATAATACAAGAGGACCAGTATAAGAGCCTTTGGTCAAGCTATAACAAGCTTTTGAATTATGACACCTATAATAATAGTAATAGAAACAACCCATACTATCTTAGAGGGAATATGGATAAAGACGCAAGGAATAATTTTATACAGGACTGCATTGATTTTACGTTTGATTTATTCTGGAACGGAGTTAATGACCATGTGGAATTAGAAAACCGCGTTAGAGCCTTTGTAGTTGGGGATATTGACAGAAATTTGAATTGGGCAAGGAATCCTGGAACGCAAGAACAAAGAATCAGAAAAATGGCGGCGTTTACCGCTGAGGTACTTGGAGGGGGAGCAAACGACCAGGTGTTCTCAAAACACAGGGAAGAGTCCGCCGCAATCTTATCTATGGAACCAGAAGAAGACGATTTTGTATGGAGGCATACTGAGGTAAAAAGAACTGCCGAAGCTGTACGTATGGAAGAGTGGGGTTATATGGCAAGGGAGCTTGGGCTCTCAAGAAGCCAGCTCAATCCGCGCTGGATAACGTCGCCTGACAGGGAAAGAGACCCGATACCAAAGGGAATGTTCGTAGTTGAAGAAGGCGATAAAGCAGGTACTTACCGCGTTAATTACGACCGGGACGCGAATATGATTTACGAACGGTATAACTCCGAAACCCGTACATGGAGCCGTATGAACGAAGTATCTGAAAGCCCAAGGCCGCCTACAAGAGTTGAGAGTGAAGAGAGGCAGCGCAACGAGCAAAGAGAGGCAGCCAAGAATAACCTTATAAATGAACTCTCAAATACGCAAGATAGGTATGAACGCCAAAATATTCTCGAAGCGTTGAGGGGCGTTGCGGACGATAGAGAAATATGGAGGCTTGGGTTTAATCCGATTACCGGAGCTGCAGCAAATGAAATCCCTGCAAATGTGTGGAACGAAATACTTCGCGGTATGAACCAACACGAACAGGAAGTTCAATTAAACGAATGGCGCCAAAGGGGCATTACCAGAGGCATTGGAAGATGAAAATGAAAGAAGATGGACGGAATACTTTAAACTACAGTTAGAAAGACGATAATTTTAAATACGGAATATATTCCTTGATTGTTTGCTCTAAAATAGATTATAATTAAAACAAAATTATTCTTTATCATTGGAGAAAAATATGAAAAAGGTCATTGCTGTAATAACAGTATTGGTTGCTTTGTTTATTTACTTTTGGATATGGGTTTATATGCCAAAAGATTATTATATTTTTCAAGCGTTTACATATGGGTATTTATTTTTTATCCCATTTTCAATGTTAATTTGGAAAATAATAACAAAATCAAAAATCAAAAACAAAACAATTCTAATTGTTTTTATAATTACTTTAGCAGTTTTCTTAATTATTTATATTAATTATTATAGAGGAATAAACTATTTGGATAAACAAGGACTTTTATAATTATCTATTTTTCTAGGTGTTTATATTTTTTATAAAGACAAAGAGGTAATCTGGAGAATTAGTATGAAAATGTTATTTAAAATAATATTTTTATTTATTACAGTTTTTTCAATTAATGCTCAACAATACGACGATGAAAATGCAGGATCAAAGGCTAATCAGGAATTACGGGAAAAAGAAATAAAAGCCGTACAAAATATTGTAAATTTTTTTAATAAGGATTTTGTAGATCGGGAAACGCGCTTCTTAATAGGGTATAATTATTTTCCTGATTACCCGTTTGGATTTGAGGGTGGTTTATTAAGAAATGGATTGGGGGGATTTTTTAGCTTTGCTACAAATTTTTCTCTATTTACTTATTCCTTTTCTTATATTGGCGAATCAGTGGGGATGATGAATATTTCGGCAGGTATTACTTATCCTTTATATTTTAACTGGTTATGGTTTTCAGCTGGTATTGAAGGGTATATAAATGAAGTGGCTTACGATAGTTATACGTTTTCATATGACAACTCTACTTCTATTTATACTCAAGAAAGCTTTGGTTTTGGATTATCGGCTGGCATTTATATTAGCAAAAAGCGGATTTTTTTAACAGCAAAATATAGGTATTTAGTTACCGACAATCAAAACAGTTTTATGCTAGGTATTGGCCTAAGTTTTTCATATAGAGAAATGTTTATACCTAATGAAATAGAGTGGGACGATTGAAAATTCCCCTATTATCATCGGTCCAGCACGGGCGGCCTGCACCTTGAGCACGGGCCATACCCGCGGCTGACCGCAGAACCAAGGGTTGTTTGTATTTTTGACTGCCGCAAAGATGAGCAAGTTCCCGTATGATACTTTTCGCCGGTTCTGGTTATATACACAACCGTATCGGCGGAAGCGGCAAAAACCGCAGCAGCGATAAACAACAGTAAAACGACAATTATAAGAGCTTTTTTGGTTTTCATATTGTACCTTATTTATATATTATCGGCCTTGCCCGGCCGCTGTCAAATGGAAAAAACGCCGTTTTGGGGCCTTGACCATAGCAATTTCCTGTTTGACAAAAGCCGGAAAATGCGATAAATTAGTATTTATAGAGCTTTAGGTGAAGTCCCCGGGAGCATGCCCGCCGCCAGGGCGGTTAATCCGGGGGTGTTTTTGGTAACCCGTGGATAATAGCCGAAAGGAGAGGCAAAAACTATGGAGAATATGATTGAAGTTTCAGACAAGGTTAACAATATTGTCGGAGACTTGTTTGTCTCCGTTAAGAAGGAACAAGTAGAAGACATTTTCTTGAAAAACAGCATTGACGATAAATCCACCCGAATTCAACTGCTCCGAAAATGTATGCATGTTCTTGACACTTCCAACACAAACGAGGTTTTATCCGTTGACGACGATTATAATGACGAAATAGAGATATTTCTTAATGGGAAATGGAGGCTGCTTATCTAAATGGATAATGAAATTTCAGCAAAAATCACCAAAGAATGGGGTGTTAAACCGGAAATAATAAAGCAGTATGATTCTTTATTTAAGGGAAAGATTAAACCAATAATAAAAACCAACTATCTGTCTCATCTGGTTACTACTGTTGAAAATATGGTCAATGACAAAAGGATGGTAAAAGTTCTTAAAGCCCTTAAAGCTGCGGGAAATGCACAAAACAGTGAAGTTAACCGTAAAGAATTTATGAGTTTATTAGCCAGTAAGACATTCAGGCTTTATTCAATTATACGCGAGCCGGCTAATTTAAAAAGAAAGGCGACAACCAGATACCACCCATCAGGAGCGATAATTTATTACAATTCCAGTTATGATGAAAAAACTATCCGTATACTTATAGCCCATGAAATAGGGCACATAGTAAATAAGGAGCTGCTTGAAAACGCAGTGGACTCCGAACAAACAGCCAATTTATTTACCTATATCGCTATGGAGGATAAAAATAAATTTTACATGGAGGAATGTAAAAAATTTGTCTCAAAAAGCGATATACAAATTTTGGACGATATAATGAGTATTTGTCCCGTATAAAATCCCCCAAAAACCAACTTAAGAGGATATATGCCAATAGTAAGACGCTCCCTGAAGGATGGGAAAGAGCCAACCCCTGAACAGCGGGAAGCGGCGCGAATCCGTTTACAGGAAGCGGCCAGCCGTCCGTATGTCTATGACCCCGATTGCCCTCTGCTTACCGAAGAACAGCTCGCGCAATTTAAGCCGGCTAATTTCACCACGATGGAAGAACGCGCCGAAGCCATGAGTGCCGCCGGAATAATTATTGATGTTGATGAAAAAGAACCGGCGTTAGCTTAGAAAACTATTCAAAAAACCCTTGACAAACCCATCGCATTCATGCTATAAAATACTCAAGTAATAAATATTGGCTACCGGAAAACCGGCGCTGATAGATACTAACCAAATTTCCGCTGTACGTTGTATTTGCGGGTAGGAGTGTCTATGCGCCGGGCAAGCGTTAAAGAAAAATATCATGAAAACTATTTAATAATCCAAAGGATCCCATCCAGCTCTTGGCTGCGGCTTTGGGCTTATATCCTTTACATCCTTGTATTCTTTGTCGCAATGAGGGCAATAATAACACGTTTCGGCGCTATTAGCCCATTTGAAGGCAAGAGGAATGCGACGTTGGGTCGGCCCCTTATGACATCCAGTGCAATAGGGAACCCGGTGAGTATCGAAAGAGATACCGCTTGGTGTAGAAACGGTAAGGGGATTATCGATATCTTCCTGACGCTGACTTTTCAATTCCCTGTTTTCTTCCATCAGGATGGCATAAGCGTTTTCCCTTTCAGCAACTTCGGTTTTGAATTTTGCAAATTCATGGGTAATATCAGCGATTTGTTTCTTGTATGCGGCGTCGTTAAAGTCTTTACGAATATCAAGCGCCGCTTTTGTCATGGTAATGAGTACATCAATGTGTCCTATTAAATCAGTCATAAAGCCCCTCCTTGGGGATAGTTGAGTGTGGTAATTCAATTATACCACATCGAGGGGCTTTATATATTACGGAGGTTAAATATGAAAGACAAGAGAAATGTGTCTTACATCAAAAACGGTTCGACAGGGAAAATCCGCCTGTTTTTTTTAATCATCAACCACCCTTTAGAAGCATTACAAGTTATAAACGAATTCCGGGAAGAATATGGAAAACTTGAAATGGAACTGGTTTCTCTGAAGGAGAAATTGGCTGAAGAACTGTTTATAAATGTCAAATTGCGAGAGGAGATTTATGCCCTTAAAAAGGAATAACAGATGAGCGATCTGTTTGAGAGAGAAGAACAGCAGAATTTTTTCCAATCGCGGCTGCCGGAGCGTCCGGAGGACTATCGCCCTGGCATACCTATTACACCGGGTTCAGGCTTGCCGGAAACGCCGGAAGAATACCGTCCCGCTACAAGTACAAGGAAGGGAATGTCAGATGACGAAGCAGCTGGATTAATAGGCAGGTGGAACGAAGAAGTACAACAAAGAACAAATTTCCGAAGAGACATGATATCAGGTTCCGGAATAGAGCTGTCGCCGCATGAATTTAATGTCCTTTATAACATGAGAAAAAATGGAATTATTGATGATGATGATATATACAGATTAGCTTTTTCAAGAGAGATAGGCGGATATTTAGGAATTAATACTGCTTTTGTACTTAATAATTATGACGAAATTTGGCAAATGGTTTCCGGTGATATGGAGAACCGTTACGCGCTTCCAAAGAGCCGCTGGGAGGCAATAAAAGATTCAATACAGATAGCAAGAAATATGAACCCCCTTGGGAGAATGGGGAATGAACTTGAAGATCTTCACGGACAGTTAAGGACATTAGGAAGCGCCGGCATACGCGAGGACAAAGTAAACGAATTTTTGAATATGGATCCTAAAAGCCTTCGTTTGGGAGAGGCATGGGACAATCTGACGGAGGCGGAAAAACAATATGTCAACTTGCGGCGGAGAGCTGACAGCCTATGGGGAGAAATCACAAACATTCAAAGAGCCAACGAAGAATTATCGCGAAGGATGCCAAGGGACGCTCTCACTACCATCGCAACGAGCACGATTCAATCGGCGCCGTTAACAGGAAAATCTGTTCTCGCCGGATTAGCCGGAGGAGTGGTTGCAGGCGCTATCGGAGCGGGCATCGGCGCTTTGGGCGGAGGCGTTGGAGCCGGACCCGGATTCGCCGGCGGTTTTAGAATCGGGTACGGGCTTGGAAGTTTCGCCGCTTCCAGTTCGGAGATGGCCGGACTGATGTACGTTGATTTATTGGCCGCCGGAGTGGAACAGGAAAACGCGGCGCGGCTGGCATTACTAGGCGGGAGTATAAACGGCTTTATAGAATCATGGCTTGGCATAGTTGCCGGGGTCGGCGGTTCCGCGGCCAAAGCTATCGGAGGCCGGATTATATCGCAGGAGGTACGGGAAAGAATTGCGGAAGCCGCTTCGAAGAATTTTATCAAAAGAATGATGACATCGGGTGCGGCGGCTTCTATCGGCAGAAACGTCGCATTCAAGACCGCGACCGATATGGGAATAAACGCCCTGGGAGAAGGATTAGAGGAAGCGCTCCAATACATGGTAGAACAGGGGATGCTGGCCCTTGGGGACGCGATGCAGGACGCGCCTGTTGACCGCAACGCTTTCATGGATGAGCAGTACCGGAGCGAATTATATAATTCAATTTTGGGCGGCCTTGCCGGCGGCCTCGGGTTCGGCATTGCAGGGCTGCCACTAACTATAACAGGAAACGTATCCGATACCGCAAGGCAGACAACGGAATTAAAGAAGCTCGCGATAACCATTGACAACGAAGCGGAATTCCGCAAAGCGGCACATGAAAATCCATTAACAAGAAATTTAAGCGATGAACAGATAAATCAAATATTCGAAAGCCAGGAAGGGGAACGGCAAGCGCAGCGCAGGGAAGAAGCGGCGCGTACAGAAGAGCTGCGTAACAGACGGCTATACGGCGCGATGGACAAGAGCGGGGACATATACCGCGGTGAAGATGAAAGCCTGTACATGGAGCACAGCAGGCACACTGAATCCGGAGGGCTGGTTACATTTGAATTCGCAGCAGGGAACCCGCACGGCGGCGAACAGAACAGTTACGCGATAGGAAGGGGCGAACTGCGGGGAGACGTTCCGGTCATTACCGAATTGCGGATCGGCGAAAAATACGAAGGGCTGCGCGGCGAGATACTGCAGAACGTCGCCAACGATATTGGAAAACCGTTTGAATACGGGGGACAACAGTACGCGCCTAACGGAGAGGGGCGGTCGCTACGTTACGGCTGGGGCACAGAACGGGCGGCGCAGAACGCGGGGCGCGGGTTTAACATTGACCGGCCTTATAACAGTACTCCGGACTCACAAGCGGATATTGCGGCGAAACAAAACTTCGCGGAAAAACTTTCAAAGCTAAATACACAGCTTTCAAATAAAAATGAAATTAACACTGTTGTGGACTTTTACGATACTGTAGGGCGCAAGTGGTTCGGCATGGGTTTCGACGCTTTCATGAACAGGCTGACCGGCGGCAGGCAGGAAAGCCTGCTGACACAGGAGTTAAGCGATGCGGAGGTTGCGCGCTGGGTTGCCAAGAACGAGGGGCTTGCGGCGGACGCGGCGGCGGTACGGCGTATACAGGAAAATCTGACGGACGCGCAAAGAGAGGAAGCGCGGCAAAACATTCACGGCTTTATCGTTCCGGGAGCGGACGGAGTAACAAAGGCGATATACGCGGCTCTGGACGCGGATATGTCAACGTTCATTCACGAAGGGTTACACGCTTTTACGCTGCTTGCGAAGGCGCTTGACCCGGACTTGTACCGGCAGATGATGGAAGCGGCGGGCTTCAGCCAGGAAGAATACGCACGGGCGGACGCCGAAGGGCGCGAGCGGATGACGCGGCAGGCAATGGAAACGCTTGCATACGGCGCAGAGGCATATCTTAAAGAAGGTCCAAAATCGGTGCACAATTCAAAATTGAAAAACTTATACGAGCGGATCAAGGAATTCCTGAAAGACCTTGCATACGCGGCGCAGAAGGGCGAATATCTTACGCCGGAAGTGCGCGCGCTGTTTGACGGTCTGTTCGGAGAACAAGCGGAAGGTGCGAAAACAGAACAGGAAGGGCAGGAAGCAGCCGCAACCAGGACAACTACGGAAATGAGTCCAGAAGGCCGGCAGGAAGCCGCCACAGCGCCAGAGGAAGAATTCGCTCTTTATTCGGACAATTTTGACCGGATAATAAAAGATGAAAGCCGCACGATTGAAGAACGTTCCGAAGCTGTAATACGGAAGGCGGGACGGGAATACAGTGATGCACTGCTGGATAAACAGGATCGCGGACACCGGCCCACGGCGGAGTTAATAAAACGCGCTATGCGCATAACGGATGCGGCTGAACGCGCGAAGATTATCACGGAGATTCGGGAACTGCGCAAGCGGTACGAAGGAACCGCGGCGGAGTTTAAAGCGCCTAACGGGAAGGCTTCACGCCTTATCGACGCGCTGGGCAAGGAGCTGGGACAGCAAGCCTGGTACGCGGTTCGGACAGAGGGTTTTAAGGAGTGGTTCGGGGACTGGGAGGTTGCGGCCAACGCAGAATGGGTGTTCAATGCAAGTTCGGTGAAACAACTGTATGGTTCAGAATTTTCAAAATCAGAAACAGACCTGATTACCCAAGTGGACGAATTTTTCAAGAGCATCGGCGGGAAGGTTGAGCGTGAAGGCTTGGGAATAATTGACCTTACTAAGCGCGGTGCAAAAAACAGCATAGCGCATGGTATTGGCAGAAGTAAAGCCGCTGCGTTTACAGCCGTACCGGATGTAATAAAGCATGGGAAAATTATTGATTATCAAGCAAACTGGAAAGGGCGCGGGTACAATACCTATGTAATAGACGCGCCGATAACGATAAGGAATGTCGATTATATAGCTGAAGTCATTATCAACCAGGACAAAGACGGCCAACGTTTTTATTTACATGAATTAGAAATAAAAGAAAAGGCTCAAAGCGCGTTCAAGACCGGAATGAATACCGGCGCGCCTCAAGCCTCTAAACTTATTATAACGCGCAAGCTGAACGAAGTCAATGGAAATGTGTCAAAAATTGTAGATGAAAACGGCGAGCCTTCACCGTTATGGCACCAAACCGGCGCGGACATTGAAACCTTTGATCCCCGCCGCGGCGGCGCCGGGCAGTTTGACAATGAAACGCCCTTTGGCATTTTTCTCAAACCTCACGACCGGGACATAGGGCTTGCCGGCAAAAAACAAATGCAGCTGTATGCGAATATTGCCAACCCGTTACGGATGGCTGACCGAAACGAAATGCGGCAATATCTGGAGAAAAATGTTGAAGGATATGCGGAACTCCGGCAGGAATACGAAAATGTTGACACTACTTATCAGGCACAGCTTGACGCTGTGGAGGCCGAAGAGGAAAGGCTTTTTGATGAGTGGGAGAAGGAACACCCCGAAGCCGGGACAGATACTCACGCCGGCATAGACGCGCGTAAAGAAGCCCAGGAGAAGATAGAAGGCGAACTTGGTATCAGAACTCTGTTTGACAAATGGAACGGCGCGGAAAATAATTTATCCGCACAAATGAAAGTGCTGGTAGATCAGTATTTCAGAGACAGCGAATTTGACGGCATAATTCTTGAAAAAGACGAAGGCGCGGGTGGCAAGAAAACTACACAAACTTATATCGCGTTTGATCCCAATCAAATAAAATCCGCCGCGGATAACGCCGGAATGTTCGGCGCGGAGACGGATAATATTTATTTCCAGGAAGCGTTTCACGGCAGCCCGTACAAATTTAACCGTTTCAATATATCTCATATGGGTAAGGGCGAAGGAGCGCAGGCATTCGGATGGGGACTTTACTTTGCCGGCAAGAAAGAAATTGCGGAATATTACAGGAAAATGCTCAAGAAAACCGCATATACCTATAAAGGCGAACAATATGTTGAAAGTATTGAAGGCAACGACAGATTATACAGAAACTCAAAAACAGGCGAAGCCGTTGACGTTTTGAGTACTCTTTATGATGTTTTAGAATCGCTGCGAAATAATGACGGTGATAAGGAATATACCAAGGAACGAATAAAATCATCACGGCTTTATAATGACAATTATAAAGACGAATATCTTTCAATACTTGACGACGTAGATGTTGACGAAGGTCAGCTTTATGAAGTGGATATTCCCGATGATGATGAGATGCTTGATTGGGACAAGCCGCTAAGCGAGCAGCCTGAAAAAGTAAAAGAAGCATTGGAAACATTTATCCGTGATCCTTCTCTAAGAAAATTTTTAGGCATATACAATGGCAAAATAGATCACAATGAAGGAAAATATATTTACAGCGCTATTGCGGAAAGATTTGCAGAAAATGATGGATTAACATTACCAGAAAAAAACAAAGCAACTTCTCAATATCTCAATTCTCTGAATATCAAAGGCATACGGTATCTGGACGGCTCAAGCCGCGCCGCCGGTAAAGGCTCGCATAACTACGTTATTTTTGACGACAGCGATATAAACATCACTCAAACATTTTACAGCGAGGCTTTTCGGGACGCGGGGCTATCCGAGTTTATAAACAATTACCCCGAGGTGGTGAAGGAAGCTGCGCGGTTTAACAGCGGAGCGGAGATGGCGGAACATTACGCCGACTACCTTGCGATGCCCGATGACGTGTACAAGAAGGCGCGGGCGCTTGGGTATTTTGACGCGCTTGCCAGAGCCGCCAAGGCGGGAGACGCGGAAAATGCGACCAACGCGATAACAGGCGTATCGGCGGAGAAGGCGGCGGAAGCCTTGGCCGCTTACGGAGTAAACGCGAAAAACGCGCTTGACGCGGCAGAACTGGCCCGGAAAGATAACTGGCAAGCGGCTGTGGAATTATTGGAGAAGCAGGGCGTTCCACGCATTGACGTGGAGACCTACGCGGACACGGCGAAGATGTTCGGCAGATCGGAAATGCTGTGGCTGGAAAGAGCGGCTGACGCTGCAAACGATACATCGGCAAAAAACAAAAAACAGCCAAGCGGCGAAACGGTAAAGCTGGGTGTGGAGAACGCGGCGACATTGAAATTCTTTGATACGCTGGTAGACGGCGCAAAAGAAATATATCCGGACGAAGACATTGAGACAACGCGGATGGAGCTTGCCGGCGAGCCGCGCAACGCGCAGGCATTTGTCGAAATGATTTATACGGACAAGGGCTTTGATGATCTGATAAAACTGGCATACGAAGCCCAGAGAGACGGGCCACAGAGAGGCATGGATGAAGAAGAGACGCAGAGGAACCAATCGCTGTTCTACAGAATACGTAACGCTTTTAACCCTGAAGGAAACTGGAACTGGAAGACGGCATTTGCCGCGGTTGCCGTAAACAGAAAGGTGGATCCGCGTACCAAAAAGATTTTGCAGGGGATGATTCGCAACAGGCCGCTTCAATACATGGAAGCCTGGGCGATGCTGACGGGGGACGATACCTGGCTGCCCGGCGAGAACGATATACAGCGCATAAAGCGGCTGGATACCGAGGGGCTGGTAGACGAAGAGTATCTGGAAAAACAAAGCCCTGAAGAATTGGAACGCATAGGGCGGCGGTTAAGTTCCGAGCGCGTAAAGAAAAAAATAGACGACGGAACGCTGCTGTTAGACGA
>JGI24698J34947_10000493_pt1 | contig 18555 bp, 16 predicted proteins | sample TergutMp193P3_FD_34947 | JGI IMG/M metagenome (IMG submission 34947) | reverse complement strand
GGCGGCCGGAGCCGGTGCGGCCTTCGGGTCAGCGGCGGGAGCAGGCGCGGCCTTCGGGTCAGCTGCCGGAGCGGCGGCCTTCGGGTCGGCGGCCGGGGCCGGCGCTTGAGCCGGAGCGGCCCCTTCTTCCTGCACGTTATCCTGAACTATCAGGTCTACGCGGCGGTTCTTGGCACGGCCCTCTTTCGTATTGTTGTCGGCAATCGGCTTGCTTAAACCGCTGCCGAGAGAGGTCAGGCGCTCTGCGCCTACGCCCTGCTCAATCAGGTAGTTCTTGACGTTCGTCGCGCGGGCCTCGGAAAGCTTCTGGTTGACATCTTCCTTGCCCACATTGTCCGTGTGGCCCTCAACGATAAGTTTCGGGTCTTTGTAGACAATCAGGATACCCGCTATCTTCGCAAGGTTCTCCTTAAGGCTCGGCATCAAATCAGCCTTGTTGGTCTGGAAGAGGATGTCCGCCATCGTGATGATTGTACCGCGGGCGTCCCTGCTGACCTTGATAAGCTCGCTCTGCAGAGCCTCGAACTTCTTCTGCGCGTCCTCCTGAATCTTGCGGGCGCGTTCGCGCTCGGCGGCCAAGTCATCGCGCAGGATGGCCTCCTGAGCCTTTGCCGCTTCCAAATCGCCCTGCAGCATCGAGGCTTGAACCCTCTGCGCCTCAAGCTCTTGAGACATCGCGTTGGCCTTGCTGCCCTCTATGCGATTAATCGTCTCGTGCAGTTTGTGCAAAACGAAGAGCAGCGAGTCCCTCGCCGCGCCCATCTTGTACACTTTCGCGAAATTGATTTCGCTCTCTATCTGCGTCGCGGCGGCCGTCGCGTAGACGGAACAGACTGCGAAAAGGCGGTCGGCCTCCTTGGTCGCCGGCTTTTTGGAGATGAAAGAAGCGGCTTCCCTCAAATGCCCGCGGGCCTGAATGTAAATCGGCGACGCGGTGGAAACGCCCACTTTCTGCGCTACACCGAACAAACTGTCCAAATGCACAGTAAACGTCTCAATCTCCGCAATCCTGTTGCGCACTTTACCCTTGGCGGCAACGGGGGCGGCGGGGGCGGCAGCCTCCTCCTGAGCCATGACCGGCACAGCGGCCAAAAGCAGCCCCGACAACAATACAGCGTGAATCCTTTTCATGATTATTTCTCCTTTCCGGCGCTGATTTCGGTCAAAATCTTCTGGTACTTCTGGACAGCCTCTTCGCCGGCGGCAAGCGACGCCTCAGCGGAAACCAACGACTTGCGGCTCGCTTCAAGCGAATAACGCGCCAGCGCCGAACGGTAGTGGGCCGCGGCCAAATCCGCGTACGACATCGCGTCGGCCTTCTTAACGCCGGAACCCGTGGCCATAGCCAAATACTTGTCCCCGGCGACAATATCGTCGCCCTCCAAATTAGCCGCGGCCGCCTCCGTCTGAAGCAACTGCGCCTTCGTCACAGACCTGTTCTCCAAATGAATCAAGGAAGGCCCGCAGGCAACAAGCGCCAAGCAAAGCGCCGCGCCAAACAACAGCGTCAATCGTCTTAGCATGTAACTCTCCTTCGGTTAAATAGTTAATATTATCACTTACTTATTAAGATAACGCTTTTTGTACCCAAAATGCAAATAAAATTTCCAATTATTTAAAATTTTTACAAAAATAAAAAAACGGGCCGCCCGCAAGCCCACGAAAAACCGCCGCCGCCGCCCCGCAAAAATACGAAAAAACGCCAAAAAACACGCCTAAACGTGCGTCGCCCAACCGTCCAACGCCCGCGCAGCCTCCATTACCGCCTCCGACAGCGTCGGGTGCGCGTGAACCATCCCCGCTACCACCGACGGGCCCGCGCCCGCCTCACGCGCCAACAACAGCTCGTGTATCAGCTCCGACGCCCCCACCCCAACTATGTGCGCACCGATTATCCTGTCCGTCGACGGGTCTACCATCACCTTAACCATACCGTCAACCTCACCAAGAACCATCGCCTTGCCGCACCCCCTGAACGGAAACGACGCCTTCTCATACGAAATGCCCCGCTCAAGCGCCGACTGCTCCGTCAAACCAAACGAGGCAACCTGCGGCTCGCAATACACTACCGACGGCACCCCCGCCATGTCTATGCCACGCGGCGCCTCGCCCGCTATGCACTCCGCCGCAATCTCCCCCGCCCGAGACGCCACATGCGCCAACAACGGCGACGACGACACTACGTCGCCTATCGCGTAAACCGAATCCACGTTCGTCTGGTAATGACCGTTGACAACCACGTAACCGTCCTTCAACACGACGCCAAGCTCCGAAAGCCCGATGCCGTCCGTATTGGGCGTACGGCCGGTCACCACAAAAATCCTGTCTACCGAAACCTCCGCCACACCGTCCGGCCCGTCCAACGCCGCTATAACCCCCGAACCCTCTATCTTATATGATGACACCTTGGAAGACGTGTACACCCTTATCCCGCGCTTCACGAACGACCGCTTCAACACCGCCGACACCTCGCCGTCGCCATTCGGCAATACACGCTCCGCCATCTCGACAAGATGCACATCCGAACCAAAAGCGTTGAAAATATGCGCGAACTCAACCCCAACCGCGCCCGCCCCAACTATCAGCGCACGCCGCGGCAGCTCACCAAGCATCAACGCGTCGTCCGACGACAACACCCGCTCACCGTCAAACTCCAACCCCGGAACAACTCGCGGACGCGAACCCGAAGCCACTATCACCGCCCCAGCGCTCACTACTCGCGAACCGCCTACCGATACCTCATGCGCGGAAACCAGACGCGCCTCGCCGCAAACGACCTCCACCCCGTTCTTCTTCAATAAATACGCTACGCCCTTGCTCAAAGCGTCCGCCGCCCCGCGCGAAACGTCACGCACTGCCCCATATCGAAAACCCGAAACGTCTACCGATACGCCCATTGCCTCAAGCTTGGCCCGGTTACGGTATACCTCCGCCTGATGTATTATCGACTTGGTCGGTATACATCCCATGTTGAGGCAAACGCCGCCCACCGCCCCGCGCTCAACTACTGCTACACGCAGACCAAGCTGCGCCGCCCGAATCGCCGCGACATAACCGCCGGGGCCCGAACCTATCACCAAAACGTCAAAATCGTATGTCTTTCCCATGTAACGTAATATATATGAAGTAAACGCAAAATCAAAATAAAAACTCAAAAAAACAAAAAAAATAAACGTTTTGAAAAAAACCTTTGACTTTTATTATTTTTCGTTGTACAATATAATAGCGCGGGGCAATACACAAAAAACGCCCCTAAACGAGGCCGCTTATATGAAAAATCTACATACATGCCAAAAAACCGACAAAAAAGGCGGTTTCACCATCATCGAACTCATGGTGGCTATCGTCGTCTTCGGCATCCTCACCGCCGCCGCTACGGTCAGCTGGTCGTCCTTTATGCGGTATCAGGAACTCAGGGGGGAAGCAAGCGCTTTCCATAAAGAACTGTTGGCTTTGAAGGCGCGGGCGGTGGAAACGGGAGATACTATCAGAGTCGTATACGACGCCGACACGGGCTATACAGTAACTGTGGACGGCACAGATGAAGACGGCAACAAATACCCGGACAATCCGAGACCCGTCATCAAGAAGGTAATTTTCGCCAAAAATGTGGTATTTGACGAGAAGAGAGGCGATTGGAACGAACCCGGTTTTGCCCGTAAAGGTAGTGGTACGCCAGAGAAGAGAATCAAAATCGAACCCGGCAAGTTGGACGCATTTGGAGATGGAAAGGGCGATTGCTGGGTAGTGATAAAGAAAAAGGGCAGTTCTCCCTCGGAAAAACAATTCCGCGTATTTAAAGCCGCCAATAGCGTAAAACCGGAACTACAATATAAAAGTGGGAGTAACGGAATATGGACAAAAATATAAAAATCGCCGGCGTCTCTCTTATTGAGGTCATGATAAGCATGGTCCTCATCGCGCTATTGCTCATAGCCGTTGTCTCGATATTCCCGAGAATGGCGAGCCATCGCAAGGGGATACAGGAATCGGACATAGCGAAGGCAATCGCGGCAGAGACGGTCGAGTATTTGCAGATGCTTTCTGCTGATGATGACTATGGGTGCGGGAATGGAGACGGTTTTCCGGATCTTGACGATGACTACAAAACACGTAAGGTTGGGGCCGTGGATTATACTATTATTTGGTATATGAGTTCCAACACCGCATGCGCTTCAGGCGCGGACTTTTATCCTATAGAGGTTAAAGTAACTTGGACAAAACAAGGGAAACCACACAACATAACAGTTTCAGGGACGGTACAATGAACAAAAAGGGCATGACATTAATAGAACTGCTCGTCTACATGGCGATAGCCGCGTTGCTTTTGACGCCTATCATCATGCTTATGCAAAATTCATCTCTGAATATGGCGCGTGACGCGGTAAATACCGACTTGCGCATATCAGGGCGCGACATTCTTAATATAATGTACGACGATATTAGGAATACCGGCTTCAAGTTGAAAAACTCTTCCGGTGAGATAGAGCCCTTCGTTACGTATTGGGAAAGTACTCCTAACTTCAATCCTAATGAAGATCCCCCACGTATAGATTATTCATCTTTCATGCCCGATGATGCTGGGGTAGACGGCCAGTACGACAAACTGACTATTCGCAAGGGACGGCTTGATAAGGACGGTAATTGGGAGGGGTATGACGAGGTTAGCTATTATGTGCGTGAAAGCGACAGTACTTTAATACGGAAAAGTACCAAATATAAATATATCACATCTTCTCCTTATTACGAACAGGAGGGTATTGATACGTTGAAGGAAATTGCTAGACCGGTGGAAGCCTTGCAGTTCATGTATTCCGCCGATTTGAAGGAGGACTGCCCTTGTCCGACCCCCCCTTGTCCGAACACCCCTTGGTGTCACCATTTGGATTGGGAAGATAACATTTACAATAATTTCCCGGATGCTAATAACTCAAGGGGTATAAAAAACAAAATGGAGGTGAGATACATCCAAATATCCGTCGTCACGGTGGACAAAAAGAAGTTATCGCCGACAAAAACATTCCCTAGAACTTCGGTTGGGAACTATACTTATGGTCCGATTACCGACTCGACAGGTCAATATCTGCGCGAGGTAAGCGAGATAGTAGTCCCGATACTCAACAACGGTCTGTTCCCGAATTAGGCGTAGGCGTATAACTCGCCGCGTTCCGCACTCAAAGTCCCGCCCGCGGCGTATTTGTTGGGGGGTTGGGGGGGTTGGGGAGTTAGTTGGTGTGTTTCAGTCGTGCGGTCAGTTCGGCAAAAGATATGTCCGGCAGCCCATTTTTCAAAGCAGCGCCTCCGTTTTTGCGGTGCGTTCTTACGACAGCGTCAATTTTCTTTAATTGTCTGGCAATCTCTTCAATCGGTTCATCCGCCCACGCCTGCCGCTCTTCCGTAAAATTTCCATAACCTTCAAACTGTTGGTGTATAAAGGCTTGCGTCACCTCCGGCCCCAAGGCGTCATTCAATACTCGCAAGGCGGCGTTTCGTACGTCCACTGGATTTTTTACGTCAATGACTGCCGTACCCATCTTATAACCTCCGGCAAAAATTTTGTTGGATTTATAACCATAACATTTAAAATTAATCTTTTCGCGCTCCGCTCAAAGCGGTCATCCGTTGTCAGTAAAAAGTCAACATTTGCCGCTTCAGCAAAAGCGGTATGGTAGGAATCCATACCTTTCAAACCCATCGCGGTCAATTCTTGTACCCGTGCGAAGATGTCCGCGGAAAATTTGATTTGTTGACTTATTGCCCTGTTATAAAAACCCCATACTTTTTCAAGTTTTGCATTATTGCTTATTTTCCCAATTTCGTAAACAACCGCGGGGCTGCCCATGATTGGGATACCCGCCATACCGCATATCCGCACCACGCCCCTTATTGCCGCAATTTCATACCGAACGCTCTCTTGGACAAGATGTGCAATATTGTCGTACGGTCGATTATAACAACATGAATCAAAGTAAAGTTTCATTATATCCCGAACTGCTTTTTATTTCACGACGCCCCATTTCTTATGCCACCATACGAGTATGGAGACGGCGATGAACAGCGTGGAGTATGTTCCCACTACTACCCCGATGGTCAGCGCCAGGGCGAAGTCTTTGATTGAGTCGCTGCCCAATACGTACAGCGCGAGGACGGTGAACAGGGTTGTTACCGACGTTATTATGGTGCGGGAGAGGGTTTGGTTTATGCTTCCGTTTACCACTTCTTGGAACGTTTTTCCGCGCAGGCCGTTTTTTACGTTTTCGCGTATGCGGTCGAACACTACTATCGTGTCGTTCAGGGAGTATCCGATAATCGTCATGACGGCGGCTAAGAAGGGCAGCGTCAGTTCGAGGTTCAGCAGCGAGAATATTCCGAGCGTGATTAGCACGTCGTGGAACAGCGGTATGACCGAGGCCACGGCGTACGAGAGTTTGAACCGGAAGCCGACGTATACGAGGATTGCCAAGAGCGCGAGGGTTGCGGCTATTACGGCGTCGCGCGTAAGTTCGCCGCCGATTTTCGGGCCTACGTTTTCTATGCGCAGGACTTCGAAGGCGTTGTCCGGCATGGTGCTGCCGAGCACGCCGCGAATGGCTTCCACGACGGCGTTGACGTCGCCGGACTGGCTGCTGCGCACGGTGATTTGTATTTCGTTGTTGTCGGCGAGGCCGATGGTTTTGATTTCGGGCTGGCCGAATCCGAGGGCCCCCACGGCGTTCCTTATGTTGGTGAGTTCGTCGCGCATCTGTTTTTCGAACTTAAGCTGTACGGTCGTGCCGCCGGCGAAGTCGATAGACATGTTGAAGCCTTTGTGGTAGGCGACCGACACGGCTGAGATTAGTATGAACGTCAGCGACAGCGTTATGGCGGCTTTGGATAAGCGTAGAAAATCGTACTTGGTATTTTTAAAAAACTGTAACATCTTTCTTTCCCTTTATTATGATAAAAGTTAAATGCTCAACTTTGGTTTTTTGTTGAAAAACGTCGACATCAGCAGTTTGGACACGAACAGCGCGGTAAAGAGCGACGCCGTTATGCCGATAATGAGCGTTACGGCGAACCCGCGTATTGGGCCCGTGCCTTTCCACAGGAGTATGAAGCCGGTGATGATTGTCGTGAGGTTCGAGTCCAAAATGGCTGACAGGGCGTTGGAGTATCCTTGGTCGATGGCGCTGCGTATGGTGCGCCCCTGCGCTATTTCTTCCCTTACGCGCTCGAATATGAGCACGTTGGCGTCTATCCCCATGCCGACGAGAAGTATGAGGCCAGCGATGCCGGGCAGGGTGAGCGTGGCGTTTATGGCGGCCATCGTGGCGAGTACCGCGAGCATGTTTATAAGCAGGGCGAACAGCGCGATTAGGCCGCTTATTTTATAGTAGACGAGCATAAACAGGATGATAAGCGCGGTGCCGATGACCCCCGCCATGATGCCTTTTTGGATGGCGTCCTGCCCCAGCGACGGCCCGACGGTGCGCTCCTCGACGATTTTAACTGGCGCGGGCAATGCGCCGGCGCGAAGGATTATGGCGAGCGACTTGGCCTCTTCCATCGTGAAGCTGCCGGTAATCTCGGCGCGGCCGCCGGAAATCCTCGATATTATGCGCGGCGCGGAGTAGACCGTGGAGTCTAAGACTATGGCGAGCTGCTTGTTGATGTTGTGGCCCGTGACCGTGGTGAACCGCCTCGCGCCCGCGGAGTTCATTTCCATGTCGACCTTCGCCTTGCCGGCGTTCATCCCCCCTTGGTCGATGGTGGACATGGCGTTCTTTATCACGTCGCCCTTCATTTCGGGGGCGGCCTTTACATAATATAGAAACTTGTACGTCTGCGACGAGCTGCTTCCCGGGGAGAAGTTCTCGTTGCCCCACAGGAAGACGTTGCCGCCAAGCCCGGCGCGTTCCAGAGCCCGCCGGACGTCTTCGCGCCGTATGAACTCGTTCACCTTCCTCACGTCCTCCGTCTTCACGACGGCCATTTCGCCCATATATTCGACCATCGAGCGGAAAGTGCCCGCCGCGAATATGTCGTCCGTTTCCTCTTCTTCGGCTTTCGCGGAGTCGGCTTCTTCGCCGCTTTCGCTGCCGCTGAACAGCTTGTCGGCGAGTTCCTGTTCCGCCTTGTCCTGCTTCGTGTCGCCGGCCGCAGTTTTGGAGCTGTCGGTTTCGGCGGTGTCGGCCTCGGCCTTGCCGCTCACCGTGTTTTCGATGATGGACAGGGCGCGTTCGCGCACCGCGTCGTCGCGCACGAGGTTAAATTCGAGCTGGGCGGTTTTGCCGATGACCTCCTTGGCGACCTTCTCGTCCTTGATGCCCGGCAGCTCGACGATAATCCTGTCGCGCCCCTGTTTCTGGAGTACGGGTTCCGCCACGCCGAGCTGGTTGATGCGGTTCTCGATGATGGCGTAGGCGCGGTCGATGACGTCCTTGTCGTTGGAGTCGAGTTTCGAGCGGTCAATCTCCAGTACGAGGCGCATACCGCCCTGCAGGTCGAGGCCGAGGTTGAGGATGCGCTTGAGCGACGCGGGGTTGTCCATGCGTACCTGCTCCTGTTCCGCCTCCGACTTGGTGTAGAACATGACGGACGGTATAAGCAGGTATACCGTCAACAACAAAACCGCGGCCACGACGCCGAAACGCACACCGACATTCTTCATAATGCTGCAAACGCCCTTTCTGTTTTATCCGCCCACGGGTTTGAGACGCCCCGGCCCGACGCGCACGGCGGATTCGGCCGGCGCTTAAATTGGCGCGGGCCTTAAATGGTTATATCAAAAACCTACTTCCACGTTCAAAAACTCGTTTACGAGCTGCACGATGTCCTTCGGGTTCTGCGGTTTGGTCAGGTACCTGTCGCAGCCGGCGCGTTCGCCCTCAAGCTGCTCGCTCGCGTGGTTCAGTCCGGTGAACATGAACACTATGATGTCCTTCGTGTTCGGGCCGCTCTTCAGGTTCTTGCAAATATCGAACCCGCTCTCCCCGTTAAGCGCCGCGTCAAGGATAATCAGGTCGGGCTTGTCCCTCTCGACTATCTGAAACGTGTCCGCCGCCGTGGCCGCCTCGAAAACGCGGTACCCCGCAAGCTCCAAAAACATCCGCAGGACTTTGACTATCCCCGGCTCGTCGTCTACCAGCAGAACTTTATACGTGTTTTTATCAGCCATTTAGATACTTCCGAAAAAAAATGTAAACCCAGCGTCGCCGCCGCCCCCCCACAAGTAAGGAATAAAATATATCATGGCGCAAGCCCGCGCAAATCTTTTTTACGCGCGGCGGGCGCTTTTTTTAATCTCCCTCCCGGCCCGGCATCCTCAAAAAACCTTTCTCGCTGCCCCTGACAAAGTCCGACAGATTTTTCACGTCGGCGTCATCGGCGAAATCCGCGTCGAGCTTCGCCAGCGCGTCGCTGAGCGGCAGACCGTCCCTGAACAGGATTTTGTACGCCCGCTTGACGTTCGCGAGCTGTGCGTCCGTGAACCCGCGCCTCTCAAGGCCGATTTTGTTGTGGCTCACGACCCTCATCGGCTCCGTGCCCACGAGCGCGAACGGCACGATGTCGCTCGATATTCTGGCCCGCGCCCCAATCATGGCGTGGTCGCCTATCCTGCAAAACTGGTTGACGGACGTCATGCCCCCGATGGTCACGTGGTTCCCGACGGTCACGTGGCCGGCCATTGCGCTGGCGTTCGAGATGGTCGCGTCGTCGCCCACGACGCAGTCGTGCGCGATGTGGCAGTAGGCCATTATCCAGCCCCTCTTGCCGACCCGCGTCTCGCCCGTCGCGCTCGTACCGCGGTTCACGGTGACGTACTCGCGTATCAGCGTGTCCTCGCCGATTATCGTGAGCGTCTTCTCGCCGGCGTACTTTTTGTCCTGCGGCTCAAGCCCGATTGACGCACCCATGAAAATACGGCACCGGTCGCCAAGCCGCGTCCCGTTGCCGAGCATCGCGTGCGGCCCGACGGAAACGCCGTCGCCGACAACGACGTCGCCCTCGATGACGGCATACGGCCCGATGGAAACGCCGTCGCCGATACGCGCCCCCGGTTCGATAATCGCCGTGGGGTGGATGCCGGACGCCGCGCCGCCGGCGCGGCACGGGCAGCCGCCGTTCACATTGCCGTCTCTACCGTTCGACATCGATAATATTCTCTCTTCGTCAGTTGTGAGCCTACTTCTTAAACACCGCCCGGCCCTCGGCCTCGCAGACTAACTTGTCGTCCACGAAGCACTTGCCGGCGAACTTCCCTACCCCGAGCCTGAACTGCAGCATCTTCACCTCTATGCGCAGCACGTCGCCGGGCCGCACTATGCCCCTGAAGCCCGCGTTGTATATGTCCGTGAACAGCACGTTCGCGTCGACGCTTTTCCCCGCGGCCTTGTCGTAGTACTTGTAGAGGCCCATGATGCCCGCGGCCTGCGCTATCGCCTCTATCTGCAAGACCCCCGGCATTATCGGGTTCCCCGGGAAGTGGCCGCTGAAGTAGTTCTCGTTGAACGTGACGTTTTTCAGCGCGACGACCTCCTTGTCGGGGATGATGCTCGTCACCTTGTCGATGAGCAGGAACGGGAAGCGGTGCGGCAGGATTTTGGTGATGTCATCGTAAGTCAGCTTGATTACCTCGCCGGCCCGTTTCTTCTCCCGCTTCCTGACGTTGTCGCGTATCATCTTCGCCGTCTCAATGTTGGCGGCGTGGCCCGTGCGGGCGGCGAGGATGTGCGCGTTTATCGGCTTGCCGAGAAGGTACAGGTCGCCTATCAGGTCGAGCGCCTTGTGGCGGCAGGGCTCGTTCCAGTAGCGCAGCTCCGTGTTGTTGAGGAAACCGTTGTTGCCGGGGCCGATGGGGCCCTTGTAGGTGTCGAACAGCTTGCGTATGTACTCGACTTTTTCGTCCGTCAGTTCGACGTCCTGAACGACTAACGCGCTGTCCAAGCTCCCGCCCTTTATCAGCCCCTGCTCGCGCAGTTTCTGGATTTCCGACAGAAAGCAGAACGTGCGGGCCTGCGCGAAATCCTTGACGTAATCCTTGAGCGAGAACATGGTAGTGTACTGCGCCCCGAGCGCGGGGTACTTGTAGTCGATTTCCAGCGTGACGCGCAGGTGGTCGAGCGGGAAGACGCCCAGCGCGATGTCGCCCTTGACGTACATGAACGGCTCGTCGATGTCGATGTACTCCCGTTCCGCGTCCTGCTCGACGATGCCGGCTTCCTGAACAAGGTTGACGTAGGGCGTGGCGCTGCCGTCCATAAGCGGAATCTCGTGCGCGTCCACTTCCACGCGGCAGTTGTCAATCTCAAGCCCCGCGAAACAGGACATCACATGCTCGACCGAATAAACCCGCACATCGCCTTTACCGATAGCCGTCCCGCGCGAAAGGTCGACGACATTGTCAATATCCGCCTGAATCTCCGGCCGCCCCTCAAGGTCGGTCCGAATAAACTTGATGCCGTAGTTCTCAGGCGCGGGGTTGAACGTAACGGTAGAGGAAGCCCCCGTATGCAAACCGACGCCGGTAAGCGAAGCGCTTTTACCTATTGTGTGTTGTAACGCCATAATTTATCCTTTCTATATATAACACTTTAAGCAACACCCAGTTGCTGAATACAAAAATACTGTTTCTCGCAGTGAAAATCCCACCATCTAAAACTCTACACGAGAGCCTTAGGGGCGGCGGTGCCGCCCCGCCAAACAACGCCTGCCTCACTGCCAAATACTTCTTTTCATTTTCCCAAATTGGTTTTAAAAAACCCTCACCCCCCTATTTACTTTTCAATAACTCCACTTCCGCCTTCAACTTCTTCACATCTTTCAGCAAATCGGGCAATTGGTTCGACGCCGCGTCTATCCTGCGCATGGTCATAAAATCCCGCGCCGGATATCCTGTCACCTTAGTCCCTGCTTCCACATCTTTAGACACTCCGGCCTTGGCCCCGACGAACGAATCGTCGCCTATCGCTATATGCCCCACGAATCCCACCTGCCCCGCTATGATTACCCTCTTGCCCACTTTCGTCGACCCCGACACGCCGGTCTGCGCGGCTATGGCGGTATCGTCTCCCAATTCCACGTTGTGGGCGATGTGTATCAGGTTGTCTAACTTCACGCCTTTGCCTATCACAGTCGGCTCGAAGTTCCCGCGGTCGATGGCCGTACACGCGCCGATATCGGCGTCGTCCCCGATTACAACGTTCCCGAAGCATGGGATGCGGATGAACTTGCCGTTTTTGTCCCGCGCGTTGCCGAAGCCGTCGCTGCCGATTACCGCGCCGGACTGGATTACTGCCCGCGAGCCTATCACGCAGTCGTAGCGGATAATCACGCCCGAATCGACCCGCGTCGACTCGCCGATTTTGACGCCGCGCTCGATGACGCAGTTCGCGCCTATCCGGCAGCCCGCGCCGATTTTCGCCCCCGCGCCGATTACCGTCCCCGGCCCTACCGACGCCGAATTGCCTATTTCCGCCGACGCGTCGACTATCGCGGACGGGTGGACGCCTTCGCCGAAGAGCGGCGACACATCCTCAAACAGCTGCGCGGCAAGGGCGTAGCCTACGTAGGGGTCGTCTACCTCAAGGCAGACCTTTTCGGGAAAGGCGCACCCTTTTTTGACGATGACCGCGCCGGCGGCGCACCCCTTCGCCCGCTCTACATACTTATTGTCGGAGACAAAGGTAACCCTGTCGGGCGACGCTGATTCCGGCGGCGATATGCCCGATATTTCTATATCCGGGAGCCCGTCAGGGGCGGCCCCGATACGTCCCGCTATCAATGACAGTTTCAATATATTGCCCTTCCGCGCGGGCGCGGCCCGCATGTTGTACGCCGTTGAATACCTGTAATATACTAACAGGCCACGCCCGCCGGCAAACCGCGCCGGCGGTTCCGCCTCACTTCTGTTTCGCAAGTTCGGCCAGCACCCTGTCGGTCAAATCGTAGGCGCCCTTGGCGAAGACTATGCCGCCGGCCCTCTGGTCAAATATAAAATCGTACTGCTCGTCCTTGGCGATTTTATCGATAATTTTGTTTATTTTCTCTATGATGGGCTTGGTGAGCTCCTCGTTCTTGGTGAGCGCCTCGCCCTTCTGCCCGAACTTCTCCTGCACGAACTTGTCGTACGTCATCATCTTGACGCGCAGCGAATCCTCCAGCGCCTTTTTCCGCTCGGCGCTCAGGATAAGGCTCTGCTTCTCAAGCTGCTCGCGAAGCTCGGTGATTTCCTTGGCTTTTTTGGACGCTTCCTGCTCCCATTTCGCCACTTCCTTGTTGAACTTGTCCTGCGCGACCTTGGTACCCTCGAACTGTGAGAACACTTTCTCGGAATTGACGTACCCCATTTTCAGCTGCGCTGAAGCCGTGCCGAACGCGGCGGCGGTGAAAAATATTGCCGCGGCGGTTTTGAATACTTTCGTCATAATAAAATCCTCCTGTATAATAAAATTAAAATATTAAAATCAAAGTCAAAACCCTTTATTCATTATAATGTGCCAATTGAGCCCCGCCGGTTTCGCGTTGAAATCGCTCTTGTTTACCGGGTCTAAACCGTAGCCCACGTCAACTCCCATAAGCCCAATCATCGGGAGGTTTATGCGTATGCCGCCGCCGACGCCCCTGTACAGGTCGCCGAGGTTGATGCTTGATATGGCCGGCCACGTGTTGCCCATGTCGGAAAACATCCCCACGTAAACCTGCTGGTCGATGACCGGATAGCGAAGCGACAAATTCGTCGAGAACATGGAGATGCCGTCGCCCCTGTGCCAGTTGCGGTAGCCGCCGAACGCCCAGTCGGTATAGCCCCTTATGACCGCGTCGCCGTACGCGCCGCCGCCCGTGAAGAGGTCGTTACCCGATATGGTTATGTTTTCGCCGAGTCTCGTTATCGCGCCGAACGTCACTTGGCTGCCGAACACGAATTTGAGCGGAAGCCTGAAGTAGTTCTCGTAGGAGGCTGTGCCCTTCAGATACTTGAAGTCCCCGCCGAGGCCGGCAATTTCAGGGGTAACGGTCAGGCGCGACCCCTCGTTCGGAAACATCGGCATGTCCAAATCGTAGCGCTCGACGTTCAGCCGCAGCTTGCTCATCGTGCCGGTTTCCAAGATGTTGAGCTTGCCGATTACCGTGTCGCGCCGCGTCGTCTCCTCCCAGCTCAGCTGGTAGACGGCCTGAACGCGGAACTTGTTATCCGGCCACGACAGGCGCGAGCGGCCCACGCCAACCCGAAACCCGTAGCTCGTGGTCGTGTCGTAACCGTAGGCGCTCCACGAATACGTATATATCTGCCGGTCGGCGAACACCGTACCGGTCAGCCACCACGGGGTATCCCACGCCCACGGCTCGGTGAAACTTATCATCCCGAGCTGCCGGTAGGCCCCGTACTGGACTTCAAGTTTCAGCTCCTGCCCCGCCCCGCGGAAGTTCGGTATGGCTGTGGAGAACGTGCCGGTCAGCTTGTCCTGGTCGCTGTACGCCGCGCCCACCGTGAGCTGGCCGATATTGTCGCGCTCGGTTATGTCGAACACGAGGTCGACCGTGCCGTCGTCGTTCGGCGAGATGTCCGGCACGACGTTCGTGAAGTAGTTCAGGCGCATGATATTCTGCTGGCTCGACACCATCAGCGACTGTCGGTACCGCTGCCCGGGCATAACCGTGATTTCGCGGCGGATGACCTTCTCCATAGTCTTGCTGTTGCCGCGGACGTCGATTTTGCGCACGATGGCCGGCCGCCCCTCCACTATCTCAAACACCAAATCTATCGTGTCGGCCTTTTCCCCCCTGTACACGCGCCGGTCGTCGACCCTCACCCACAGGTAGCCCTCCTCCCGGTACGCGCTCTCTACCATGTACCTCGTCATGTCGTACTGGCTCTTCCTGAACGGCCTGCCCCGCGTAAGCGCGACCTTGGACTGCAACGTGTCCGCGTCAACGACCTTGTTGCCGGTAAACGCCACGTCCCCCGCGAAGTACTTGCGCCCCTCGCTTATGGTTATGTCTATATATATGTCGCGCTTGTCCTCGGAGTACCATACGCTGTCGCGCTCAATCGCCGCGTCCAATAAACCCCTGTCATGGTAGTGCATGACGAGCGTGTCCAGATGGGCGCGGTAAAGCTCGTAGTTGAAGTCGCCCGACCGCCACCAGCGGTTCTCCTTGGTCTTGAAGCGGCGGCCAAGCCACCGCGCCGTCACCTCCTGATTGCCCCTGAAGACAATCGACCTGACCCGCACGCGCGGCCCCTCCTTGATGACGTACTTGACTATCGCGTTGCCCGGGACGCTGGTATTGAAAACCTGCGCGTCGATTTCCGCGAGCAGATACCCCTTTTCGGCGTACATCTCGTATATCGTCTCTTTGCTCTTGTGGAGCTGCGCGTCGGTAAACGGCCTGTGCATGTCAAGGACGTTCTTCTCGTTCAGCGCCTTCCTCTTTATCTTCCTGTTNCCCTCGAACTCGATTTTGTCGAGAATNGGGAACTCCTCAAGGGACAGCGTGAGCGCCACGCTCGTGTCNGTCTCCGCGTCAATCAGAAAATCAATCTTGCGGAAAAGNCCCAAACGGTACAGCTTGCGGATAGATTCCTGCACGTCGGCCGGCGTAAAATCCCGCCCCGCACGCACCTCCAGCGCGTTCGTCACGATTTCGGGATTGGTAACCAAAAGCCCGTCGACGCGGATGGATTCAAGAACCTTGGCGTAAGCGGCGGAGGCATTGGCCAATACGGCGCATATACATATAATAAGGATAAGGAACGTCGGTTTTTTGTTCATACTCTCCCGCAAACACTCCGATTAAAAACGGCCCTCGGCCGTAAAAAATATTAAAAATAATTAGGGGAAACGGGATTTACAAATTATTATTCCACGATTTCAAAAACCTCGGCCTCCTCCGCCTTCTTAAACGCTATGCGCTCGTCCTCCACAAAAAGCGTTATCTCGTCCCCGTCGACGAACTTGCCGAGCAAAAATTCCTCGGCGAGCGGGTCTTCCACCGACCTCTGGATGGAACGGCGCAGCGGGCGTGCGCCCAATATCGGGTCGTAGCCCTTGTCAACCAAAAACTGCTTCATCTCCGGCGTGAAATCTAACTTTATGCTGCGGTCGGTAAGCCGCTGCTGCAAATCGTTCAGCTGGATGTCCACAATCTTCGCTATCTCCTCCTTGCCGAGCGCCGCGAAAACGATGGTCTCGTCTATGCGGTTGATGAACTCCGGGTTGAAAATGCGCTTCATCTCGTCCATCACGCGCGTTTTCATAGCCTCGTAGTCGGAAACGGCGTCCGTCCTGCCGAAGCCCACCGTGCCCATCCTCTTCACGTCGCGCGTGCCGGCGTTCGACGTCATGATTATTATCGTGTTCTTGAAATTCACATGCCGGCCGTAGGAATCCGTCAAAATGCCGTCGTCCAGTATCTGCAAAAGCAGGTTGAAAACGTCGGGATGCGCCTTCTCTATCTCGTCAAGCAGTATGACCGAATACGGCTTCTTGCGGATTTTCTCCGTGAGCTGCCCGCCCTCCTCGTAGCCCACGTATCCCGGCGGGGCGCCGACAAGCCGCGATACCGCGAACTTCTCCATGTACTCGGACATGTCTATGCGCACGAGCGCCTCGTCCGAATCGAAGAGCGCCTGCGACAGCGCCTTGGCAAGTTCCGTCTTCCCCACGCCCGTCGGCCCCAAAAATATAAAAGAGGCTATCGGGCGGCGGATGTTGTGCAGCCCCGCCCGCGACCGCCTGATGCTCCTCGAAATCGCGCCCAGCGCCTCGTCCTGCCCTATCACACGGCGGCGCAGCTCCTCCTCCAAATTCAAAATCTTGTGCGTCTCCTCCTCCGCGAGCCGCGTGACCGGAATCCCCGTCATCGTGGCGATGACCTCGTTCACCGTCGTCTCGTCGACCAAAAGCCTCTCCTCCGCCTTGGACTTGCGCCACAGCGCCTTCGCCTCCAAAAGCGTGCCGCTCAATTTCTCCTGCCTGTCGCGCAGGCGAGCGGCCTCCTCGAACTTCTGCTGCTCCACCGCCAGCTCCTTGTCGCGGGCGACCTCATCAATCTCCTTCTCGATTTCGCGCACCTCCGAGGGTATCTCCATGCTCGAAAGCCGCTTCCTCGCGCCCGCCTCGTCAATGACGTCAATCGCCTTGTCCGGCAGGAAACGGTCGGATATGTAGCGGTCGGAAAACTTGACCGCCATCTCAATCGCCTTGTCCGTGTATGTAACCTTGTGGTGGTCTTCGTAATTGCGCCGCAAACCAGAGAGAATCTGTATGGTTTCTGCGACGCTCGGCGGGTCGACCATTATCGTCTGGAAACGCCGCGCCAACGCGCCGTCCTTCTCTATATATTTACGGAACTCGTCAAGCGTCGTCGCGCCCACGCACTGAATCTCACCCCGCGAGAGCGCCGGCTTGAAAATATTGGAGGCGTCCAAACTGCCCTCCGAACCGCCCGCGCCGACTATCGTGTGCAGCTCGTCTATGAATATGATGACGTCCTCGTTCTTCTGAAGCTCGACAGTCAGCGCCTTCAAACGTTCCTCGAACTGCCCGCGGTATTTCGTCCCCGCGACCATCGAGGCCATGTCCATGTTTATGACGCGCTTGTTCTCCAAAACCTGCGGGATGCTCTTGTCGATTATCTTCTGCGCCAGCCCCTCGACTATCGCGGTCTTGCCGATGCCCGGCTCGCCGATAAGCACGGGATTATTCTTCCGGCGGCGGCTCAAAATCTGCACCACCCGCTCTATCTCCTTCTCGCGCCCGATGACCGGGTCGAGCTTGCCCTCCCGCGCCATGGCGGTAAGGTCGCGCCCGAAGTGGTCCATAAACGGCGTCTTGCTTTTCTCCTTGGACAGCGGCGCACCGCTGACCTCCCCGCCCTTCAGCACGCGCCCTATCTCCTCCTTGACGCGGTCGTACTCAAGCCCCGCCGCCCCAAGCGCGTTGGCCGCCGCCGACTCCGTATCCTTCATAAGGGCGAGCAAAAGGTGCTCCGTACCGATGTACTTGTGAGACATGGCCCGCGCCTCGTTGGCCGCAAGCTCAAGCACCTTCTTGGCGCGTGGCGTGAACGGAAGCATCTGGCTTATCGTCATCATCCCGCCGGCGGAAGTGACGGCCCTCTCTATGCTCTCGGTCAACTCGTCAGTATCAATCCCCATGCCGCGCATAACCGCGACCGCGACGCCGTCCCCTTCCTTGATAAGCCCAAGCAGCAAATGCTCCGTGCCGACATAGTCGTTGCCGAGACGTACCGATTCTTCGCGCGCAATTTGCATAACCTTTTTTACGCGGTCTGTGAACATGCCGTTCATCGTGTTTTTTTTATTCCTTTCAATTCAATATAAAAATCAAATTATATGGAGGGCACCCCGCCCCCATAATCAACGACTTATATGGAGGGCACCCCGCCCCTGCGGGGCGTGCCCTACCCAACCTTTTAATGCGGTCAAAATGTTAAAACCAAAACCGCATTTGTTTTGGCTAACGCCGAGATAAACAAGTTGACTTTGACTTTAACATTCTGACCGCATAAGTCTTTGGTTAGGGCTGGCCCCGTTAGGGGCCGGGTGCC
>JGI24698J34947_10000492_pt1 | contig 18562 bp, 17 predicted proteins | sample TergutMp193P3_FD_34947 | JGI IMG/M metagenome (IMG submission 34947) | reverse complement strand
GGGCTCTCCGGCGCAGAAGACGTGTGGAAAATGTAAGACCTTGGAGGGGAAATAATGCCTGACCACCTAAGCGCTGAGAATTCAAGGTGAATCTATTCTTGGAAGCTTAGGTGGCCAGGCGGCTTCGCAGCCGGGTTCCCCAAATGTTTTTTCAGCGGCATTAGCCCTCCCGTTCGTCAAAATTTATTCAGATACTTTATGACAGACATCCCGATAAATTAGAGTTTTCAAAAATATTTTTCTGGTATGTCATTCTATGACAGAGTGACCTGCTATATTTTGCGTATGAAAATGACCAAAACCGCCGCAAAGGCCAAAAAACCCTCCATTGGAACGGGATCCGTGAAAAGCGTGCCCCTCAAGGACATGGACATTCTGGATCATTTTGAGAAAATCGTCGAATTATCCCAGAAACATGGCATTGACAAATGCCTTTCCGAAACGGGCGGAAAAAAACATTTTAAGTACATTGAAACAAAACTTGGCATAAGCCCCATACAGGCGGTTTTGTTTTCCCATTTCCTGGAAAGAAGCTCCGATAACCACATAATGATCAGCGAGATCGCCGAGTCCATACAATGCAGCAAGATCAGGATAATTAAATACATCAACGAATGCGAGGAACTGGAAAAGAAAAGGCTGATCCGGTGCAGCAGGAATAGCGGTTGCGTTTCATACCGGGTCCCAACTGATGTCAAGGACTCCCTCCGAAAGTCCAATGAATACAAGCCGGCAAAAAATGAAAACCTGACCATCGCGAAATTCTTCGCCATGCTTGAACAACTGTTTGACGAGCGGGGAAACAACGAATTGTCTTTTGAGGGCCTGGCATATGAACTGGTGGATCTCATCAATCTGAACATGCACCTGGAGTTCTGCAAAAAAATAACCAGCTATAATTTTAATCTCGACGACCTGACCCTGCTTGTCTGCTTCTGTCATTTATGCGGCAACAACAATGACGACAACATCGGCATGCATGATTTCAGCTTCCTGTATGACAACGAGGACAAAAGCGCCTTTAACGACATCAAAATAAGCTTTTCCAAAGGGAACCATAATCTGATAGAATCAAAGTTTATCGAGTTTAACAACAACAACGGCTTTGTGAATTCAGAGTCATGGAAATTGTCGGACCTGGCAAAAAAAGATCTGTTGGCCGAACTGAACGTCAAGGGAAGCCAGGCATACAAGAAAGACCTTACGCTCTTTGACGCAATTAAACCCAAGAGAATGTTTTACAACAACAGGGAAAACGAAGCGGTCCAGACGCTCGTTTCCCTTTTGCATGAGGAAAACTACATCAAAATCCAGGACAGGCTTAACGGAAAGGGCATGAGGAAAGGGTTTGCCTGCCTTTTCTCCGGCGGGCCGGGGACCGGAAAAACCGAAACCGCCTACCAGATCGCCAGGGAAACAAAACGCAATATAATGAAGGTGGACATTTCCGAGGTAAAGAGCTGCTGGTACGGTGAAAGCGAGAAAAGGATAAAAGCCATCTTCGACAACTACCGCACAGCGGTGGAGGCTTCCGAGATCGCCCCTATTCTGTTATTCAACGAAGCCGATGCGGTCATCGGCCAGAGGAAGGAATTCAGCGGGGGGAGCCGTGCCGTTGACCAGACCGAAAACACCATCCAGAACATCATCCTTGAGGAAATGGAAAACCTTTCGGGCATCCTGATTGCCACTACCAATCTGACGCAAAACATGGACAAGGCATTTGAACGCCGCTTCCTCTACAAAATCTCCTTTGACAAGCCAAGCACGGAAAGCCGCATGGGTATCTGGAACGCGATGCTGCCAGATCTGCCGGAAGACAAAGCCGCCGAATTATCCGGAAGGTTTGATCTTTCAGGCGGCCAAATCGAAAACATTACCCGCAAAATCGAAGTCGACTCGATTATAAGCGGAAGCGATCTTTCCATGGACACCCTCGTGCAGTATTGCAAAGACGAAAGCCAAAATAGCTTTTGCGCTTCAAAAAGGATAGGGTTTGGAAATGGATAATCCATCTGATCCTGCATTCAATGCCAGACCTGTGTGTTATAATGAAAGCATGAAAAAGCGAAAAAAGCCAACACGGTCATCACTGCCAAAATCGGCCCTGGAGAGGTTGTATTTTATCGACCAGCAGATCGCTTCGGGGAAATACCCGAATACCGGTTATCTTGCCGAAGAATGGGAAGGGATCAGCATTTCCACCATAAGCCGGGACATCGCCTTTATGAAGGACTGGTTGAACGCCCCCATTGAATACGATGCACTGCACCGCGGTTATTATTACTCGAAGCCCAACTACCGTATCCCGATGGGTTTCTCCGGGGCAGACGAACTATTGGCCCTGAGCATGGCAAAAAGCATCCTCGCCCTGTACCGGGATACGCCCATTTACGACGCGGCCCGTCATTTGCTGGACAGCATCACCGCCCCTCTCGCGGCCGGGGACAATTCCGATTGGTACGAAAATCGTATCGTAGTCCCGCAGACGCCCTCCTCGCCTGTCGCTCCCGATGTATGGAAGCTCATCATCACGGCCCTCAGGGAAAATCGCATTCTTGGTTTTGAGTACCAGGGGACATATGATGAAGAATACAAGCCCCGCCGGGTACGTCCCTATCAACTGTTATTCGATAACGGCCTTTGGTATTTATACGGTTTCGCCGAGGAACGAAAGGGAATCCGCATTTTCTCCCTCGGCAGAATCAGGAATATCGTCATTGCCAAAGATCGTTTTTTCCTGCCGAAAGACTTTGATTACCGCACGGATAACTCCGGAAGTTTCTTCGGTGTTTTCGCGGGGCAGAAAAAATACCGTTTCAAAATTGCCTTTTACGATTATTCGGTTGCCTGGGTAAAAGACCGCCAATGGGCGACCGATCAAAAAATCGCTGAAACCGATGACGGTGTTGTTGTCACCTTTACAAGCACCCAGTTTGAAAAGGTCGTGGAATGGCTGTTGTCACGGGGTGGCTCCGCGTACCCGCTGGAGCCAGATTTACTGGTCAGTGTTTGGCGTAACAATATTGAAGAAATGCGAAAAATGGCGAGGTTAAGATGAACTTTGTAACTATTGATTTTGAGACGGCGAAGTATTCGCGGGAAAGCGCCTGCTCGGTGGGCCTTGTAAAGTATGTTGACGGGAAAGCGGCGGACACTTATTATTCGCTGATACGTCCTCCCAATCTATACATCCGCCCTGATTTTACGGAGATTCACGGCCTTACCGTGGACGACGTAAAAGACGCCCCCGTGTTCGCGGATCTGTGGGACAGCGCGATAAAGCCCTTTATAGGCGGTTTCCCGCTGGCAGCGCATAACGCCCCGTTCGACATGGGCGTACTCTGGGCGGTCCTCGAATGGTACGAACTGGAAATCCCGCCACTGCCGTATTTTTGTACCTGCAGCCTTTCCCGCCGCACATGGCCGGAACTTGAATCCCATGCCCTCACCGCCCTTGCTGAAACCTTCGGCATTGTTTACAACGCGCATAACGCACTTGACGATGCCATGACTTGCGGGAAGCTTGTCCTCTTGTCCGCGGAAAAATACGGCAGCGCAAATATTGCGGGGCTGCTCGCCGCGGCCGGGATGGGGATGTCGTCACTTAACAGCGGGGCCTAAATTGCGCTATTGCGTTCATTCTTTGCCCTGGTACCGCGCCTCCATGGCCCGTACAGTCGCGAGGAGCGTCCGCAGATCATTGTCATCGAAGAATGGAACCGTCTCGATTATCTCATTGACAGCGGGGTTTGACGGTTTCCTCGATTTATCGGCGCCGGTCAAGAGGTATTCCACCGATACCTTGAGGGCCTCCGCGATGCGGAACGCCTCGTCGGCCCTTGGGATGACATTCCTGCTTTTCCAGGAAGAAAAAGTCCCCTTGGGGATCTGCGTTTTTACATACAGCCATTCAAAGCTGGTGTGCTGCCTTTCCACCTCTTTTTTGACCATCTTCCAGAAAAATTCCGCTTTCATTCTGTCATAATATGACATATCAGTTTGCGTTTGAACGCGATTTTGTTGACAGAATGTATGCGGATGGAATATAATACAAACAATCTTATTCGAAAACATACAAATTCCATAAATTCAGGTAAATTTGTGATGATCTGGCGCTGTATGATATATCCGGCGGGTAAACCTGGAAGGAAAGGCGGTTTCTGTAAAGAATAAATTGGGTAGAGGGACAATTGGTACATAACAGGCCAATTAAAGGAGCGGGAGATGGCAAAATTTACAAAAAGACAGGCGGAAGAGGAATTTCGGAAATACTCAAAGAACGTCTCGGAAGACGATGTTTCCGGGGTTTTGGACAAGGAAGAATCAATTCTGGGTAAAGCCCACGGCCCATTGGAAAAATTTGCCCAGAACATAAAATTGCTCTTCTCCCTTGTGAAGGATTACGCGAATGGCTCGTACAGGGAAATACCATGGGTGACGGTCGCGGCCATTGTCGGGTCATTGCTTTATATTTTTAGCCCCATTGATCTGGTTCCAGATTTTATACCGGTTTTGGGCTTGACAGACGATGCGGCGGTTCTCGCCTTTTGTTTGAAAGGAATAGTCAGTGACTTGACAAGATATCAAGCCTGGAAAAGGGAAAGGAATATTGAGTACAAGGTCATTGAGAGTGTTCCAGAATGAAAGCGGATTGTCCGTTGGAAGAAACCAGCATACAAGGCGGCGACATCCTGTACGTCAATCGCGGTTTATACAAGCACTACGGCGTCTATGCAGGGGATGGTATGGTAATCCATTTCGCCCCCCTGGCCGGGAAAGAAACAAGCGCCGATAATGCTGTTGTCCATGAAACAAACCTGGGAAATTTTCTTAAGGGCGGGACACTGAAGATAGACAGGAAGTCAAAAGCAAAATTCACCCGGCCGGAAATTGTTGAGCGCGCCAGGTCGCAGATAGGTAAAAAAAGCTATAGCCTCGTTTTCCATAACTGCGAACACTTTGCCCATTGGTGCAAAACCGGGGTCTACGAATCAGATCAGGTAAATTCCGCAATTGACGTAGCAGTGGAAGGCGCCATATACGCAATAGAATTAATTAAAGGCGAAAGGAACCCTGAAAGGGGGGAAAAGCTCATATCCAAACTGAAAGATTATCTTGACTAGTCCGACATGCTCCTAGACATGCTTCCTTTGAACTATATAGTAGACAATACAAATAACAGCGCCAAGAATGGCAAAAACAGTGAAGAATCCGAAAAGATGCGGATAACCTGCGTAGTCTATAATAAAACCACCGATAAAACTACCAATGAGGGTGGGAATACCGCCGCCCAATGACATATAAAGGGACATACCGAAAGAGCGTTGTTCAGGCGGTACACAGTCTGTAATAAAAGCCACTGCGGCGGGATGGAAAAGGCCGTAACAAAATGAATGAAGAAGCTGCGCTACGATAATACCTGCCTTGAACGGGAAGAGCACATATATCCCGAGACGCAACGCAAGTATGGCGCTGGTAAAAGCAAGAATAGGCATTGTGCCAAAGCGGCGAATCAAATAATGGGAAAAAAACATAAACGGGATTTCCGCAGCGCTTGCGAGCGCCCACATAAGTCCGACAGCATCCCATTGCACATACTCAATCAGGAAAAGTGAAAAAAAGGAATTGACAGGCGTCATCGCAAGCCGGTTTAAGGAAATGCTGATTAAACCCACGATAAAAAAAGGCGTCCATATCGGTTTTTTTTTCACACCTTCCCCGGCGGCAATATTCGATGGGGATTCTTTCGGCGGCGGTTTGCGCGTCGTGTATTTTGACGGCACGAAGAAAATTACTGCTATGGCCAGCATTGAAGTGACGATTGCCCAAAAAGCGATGTTTTTTGGCGCATCAGGCCGAATTACCGGAATCCACTGTAACAAAAGAACAAAAAAGACAAACGCGACAGAGCCGGTTACACGGATTCTGCCGTAATTACCGCCTTCTCCCAAATTGATAGTCACTATCGCTTCCGTTAGCGGCATTGCGGATCTATACCCCAGCGCAAGCACCGCGACGAGGATAGCGCTTAATAACGGTTGGGTAAATATTGCGAGGGGCATGACAGCGGCCATCACCAAAAAATACGAAAGCATGATAACGCCCCTGTATTTTCCGTACTTGTCCGAAAATCGACCGAACAGAAAAGGTCCCAGAACACCCACTCCTTCCACAATGGCAAGGAGAATTCCCACTACCGCCGCACGGTAACCCAAACTGCGTATCAAAACCGGCAGATACGGAGCAATGACGCCATAGACAAAAAACATTGAAATGTAAACAGGGACAAGGTACATGATACCGCGCCTAAAAAACGAAATGCGTCACAAACTGATCGACAATCACCAGCGTCCCGAGAACGGCGGTGTAAATCGCGAATCCGAAAAGCGATTTTTCCCGGACAATCTTCAGCATGAAGCGAATGGCAAAAAAGCCGACGATTGCCGCAATCGCGGTTCCTGCGGCAAGGGCAACAGGACTGATACCGACGGCAATGCCTCTGCTAGCGGAAACGTCAATGCCAACGGCGCCACCGTCGGCAACGTCAGCCGTCAACAGGTCTTTTAACTGAAAGACGAGCGCGCCGAGTATCGCGGGGATGGAGAGCAAGAACGAGAAGCGCGCGGCGAAGTCTCGGTCAAGCCCGCGCGAAAGGGCGCCGGAGATGGTCGCGCCTGAACGGGAGACGCCGGGAATGATGGCGACGGCCTGCAATACGCCGATAACAATCGCGTCCAGTGCATTCATGTTTCCCGTTTTCGTGGTAAAATTCTTCAGTGACCGTCTTGAGAGCAGCTCTGCGGTTACCAGAAGCGCCGACGTTAATAAAAAAGAAAAACCCAGAAAGCGCCCCGATTCAAAAGCGGCCTCGATTTCATCTTCAAAGGCAAGTGCGGCGACAACCGCCGGAATTGTCGCCAGGATTAAAAAGCCTGTAAGCGGTTGAATTATCTGCCTGAGGATCGCGAGGATATCACGCCGCAAGACCACAAAGACCGCGAGCAGTGTCCCCATATGCAGCATGGTATCGTATAACAGGGCCGGTTCCTGAATGCCAAAGACCTTCTGTAAAAGGACAAGGTGGCCGGAACTGCTCACAGGCAGGAACTCGGTAAGCCCCTGTACCGCGCCCAAAACAATCGCGCTGACTATATCCAATCAGGACTCCTTATGGCTGAAAAGTTCGATTTTCGCTTTCACATAATCAAGACGCTCCTCGTTAAGCACCGAGCGGCAGTAGCCGTCAATTTTTTCAACCTTATACCAGCCACGGCTGACGAATTTCATCCCCTTCCCTTCGACGAACCAGTAAACAAGCGCGATATTATCCTTGTCCATTTCAATGGCGTTGACGCCTTTCTTGCCAATGGCGCTGCCGCAATTAAAAAGGCAGGGCACCGGAAGCTCATCCCCGTAAAGTCCCAGCCTGCTCCCTTCCCGGCGCTCCGAGCGTCCGAGTTTGCCCAATTCCACCCTGAGGGCCGCGACTTCACTTGCGATCCGTTCGCGCTCCTCCCCGTTTGAGGAAGGATAGTCCCGGCAGAAGCGCTCTATCTCAAACTTGATATAATCAAAACGATCAAGGGATTCAAAAAGGACGCGGTGGGTATGGCCAATGATCGAAATGCAGTTGTTGCCGAGGGAAAATTTATAGGCCGCCTTTTCCACATTAAAACGGCGGTGGGGATTCCTGGCTGAGGAGACGTTTCGAATCCCCAAAGGTTTGAGAAGGTACTTGAGGCCGAGGCTGATGATGTTGTTGAAATTCGTGTACAGGCGGGAAGATTGATGGCCGTGGTAAACGTAAAGCGGGATGAGGCCGTTCTCAACACGCACTACATTGTACATTGAATAGGGATAATCCCTTTCAAAGATGAGGTCTTCGTCGTGGTTGCCCAGGATCTTGTAAAGCCTTCCGTCAGCGGCGAAGAGATCGAAGACCCGGTACATTTCCGCCCATTTGCCGCGAATATCGGGGAGGGCGAATTTAGCCAGTTCCTCAATATCCCCGTTCAATATCAGATACCAGCCGTTCTTGTAATAATAATCTTCCAGGATACGACTAACGAATCCGCCGTTGCCCTGAAAATCATCACGCTTCCCCCATCCCATGTGGAGATCGCTCATTATGAGAACCTTGCCGCCCTTCGTCAAATCCAATACCGCATCCGGGTTGAAGTGTTTATTAATTATCTCAGCGAAAAAAGGCGAAGACATAAAGCCAGCATATACCAGAAAGGATAAAGGGACTAGGGGAGTAAGGGAGTAAGGGGATGGGGTCAGGCGTTAAACCAGTTCGAGTTCGGGAAAGAGCGGGTTCCGCTCTTATGATAAATTGTTATTTACACAAAAAATGTTATGGGCTCCATGCTAGGCTCAACTACAACAACCCCTACTCCCTTATTCCCTGTTCCCTTAAATTTATTTTCCACTATAATCATAATCCCTTTTTTGGTTGTAATTATTTTTCTTCATATATGCTTCGGAAAAATCCTCGGCGCTGATATCATATCTAAGTAAAATATCCAAAAAGTACATGAAAACATCAACCAGTTCTTCGAGGAATTCATCTTTTAATTCTTTGTTGTTTTGAATTTCTTTTTCCCCTTTTTTCTTGATTATCGCGATTGCTTCTCCCAATTCTTCTATCATCCATAGCATTGAATTCCTGGCAAATTCCGTTTTCATTGGCGACCATGCGTCTTTATGTTTTTCCCATAATTCATACTGACATTTTAACATTTCACTGATTTTTAGTTCTTCCATTTTTTCCCCTGTTTAATTAAACAGGTAACAATTACTTTTTTCAACCCTATTCGTGGTTTTCTTCTCCCCTACTCCCCTATTCCCTTACTCCCATGGTCTAGATACAATAACTCATTGGGGACAGTTATTAAATTGACTCTCTCCGGAGGTACGATATGCGTCTAAACGATAAAAGCCTGGCCGATAAAAGCCAATGGGAAAAAGCAGGAATTGCGCTGCCAGCTTTTGACAGGGCGGCCATGATTGCCGCCACAGGCAAAAACCCTGAATGGGTACACTTTGGCGCGGGGAACATCTTCAGGGCCTTTCCGGCGGCGTTGCAGCAGACCCTGCTGGAAGAAGGCGCGGTAAAAACGGGCATCGTAGTGGCCGAGGGCTACGACTACGAAATCATCGACACGCTTTTTGCACCGCACGACAATTTGACGCTCCTCGTGACGTTGAAGGCGGACGGCAGCACCGAAAAGAAGGTGGTCGCGAGTGTCGCGGAGGCGCTGAAAGCCGAATGTAAAGACAAAGATTTCGCACGCCTTGAGGAAGTTTTCAGAAGCCCATCCCTGCAAATGGCGAGTTTTACCATAACGGAAAAGGGCTACAACCTCACAGGCCCTGGCGGCGCAAGCGTTCCCGGCGTGGAGGAGGATTTCGCGAACGGGCCTGAAGCGCCGGTGAGCTACATGGGCAAGGTGGCGGCGCTGATGTACAGGCGATACCTCGCGGGCGGCCTTCCGATTGCCCTCGTGAGCATGGACAACTGTTCGCATAACGGCTCGAGACTCCGTGACGCGGTACTGGCCTTCGCCCGTAAATGGCGCGAGACCGGCAGCGCCGACTCAGGCTTTGTTTCGTACCTGGAGAACCCGGCTAAAGTGGGCTTCCCCTGGAGCATGATCGACAAGATAACGCCGAGGCCGGACGACAGCGTCAAGGCCATGCTCGCCACTGCCGACTTCGAGGGCGCGAAAGGCCGAATGACCGCAAAGGGCACCTACATAGCGCCCTTCGTCAACGCCGAGGAGACCCAGTACCTCGTGATAGAAAACGCCTTCCCCAACGGCCGCCCGCCGCTGGAAAAGGCGGGAGTAATTTTCACGGACAGGGAAACCGTGGACAAAGTGGAAAAGATGAAGGTCTGCACCTGCCTTAACCCCCTTCACACCGCCCTTGCGATCTTCGGCTGCCTTTTGGGTTACAGGCTGATAAACGAGGAAATGAAGAACCCGGATTTGCGAAAGCTAATCGAAATCATCGGCTACAAAGAAGGGCTTCCCGTTGTCGTCGATCCCCTCATACTCTCGCCCAGGGAATTCATCGACAATGTGATTAAGATCCGTCTCCCAAACCCATTCATGCCCGACGCCCCGCAGCGGATAGCGACTGACACTTCACAGAAAATCCCCGTCCGTTTCGGGGAAACGATAAAAGCCTATATAGCAAACAAAAACCTACATGTAGACGACCTGAAACTCATCCCCCTGGTTTTCGCCGGGTGGCTGCGTTACCTCCTCGGAATCGACGACTCCGGCAAACAATTCGAGGTAAGCCCCGACCCCCAATACGAAAGCCTCGCGGCCGCGCTTTCGGGAATAAGGCTGGGCCAGAGTGGGTCTTTCCGTGACAAACTTAAGCCCATCCTTTCCAACCCGTCCCTGTTTGGCGTAAACCTCTACGATACGGTTCTTGGAGAGCGTGTTGAACGCTATTTTGAGGAACTGCTCGCGGGGCCGGGGGCCGTGGCGAAGACTTTGAAGAAGTACACTGCTTCCTAGTTCTTTTTGTTTGTGTGCGATCCATAAATAAGTTCGTGGTAAAATTATTAAGTAAACGCATATGGGAGAGATCATGACCATCTGGCTTGCAAGCGGAAACATCCACAAGAAAAAAGAACTGGCGATGATCCTGTCTGACGCTATGCTGGAAACCGCCACTATAGATCTAAAGATTCCAGCCGACGCGGGCATTGCCTTTGACCCCGAAGAGAGCGGGAGTACCTTTCTTGAAAACGCGCTCATCAAAGCGACGGAACTCTACAGGCTGCTTGGCAAAGGGCAGCCTGTAATCGCCGATGATTCTGGCATCTGCGTCGATGCCCTGGACGGAAGGCCGGGGATTTATTCCGCAAGGTATACCGGCGCGAAGAAAGGGACCAGGGATCAGGGATCAGGGATTAGGGATGGTTGTTTGCAATCTGAGTGTACTAACAAACAGTTTCGATCTCAAACATCGATCCCCAGTCCCCAGTCCCCAGTCCCCGATCCCCTCTTGTCCGACACAGAAAGGAACGCCCTCCTCCTCGCGGAACTGGGGGACAATCCCAGGCGGAGTGCACGCTTCGTATGCGCCATGGTTTTGTACTGCGGGCCCGACCGTTTCTTCGTCGCGCAGGAAACCCTGGAGGGGGAACTGGTCCTGAATGCGGAATCCGCAAGGGGAACAGGCGGCTTCGGTTACGACCCCATTCTGTACATACCCGAACTGGGCCGCACCGTGGCGGAACTTTCCGACGGGGAGAAAAACCGCCTAAGCCACCGGGGTAAGGCCGGAGGAACAATAGGATGGATTCTTTATGGACTTGGCCTTCGGGAAAGTTTCACAATTGAGACGGTTCAGTAAATGATCCCTTATGAGCGGGAACTCAACGATGCGCAGCTTAGGGCTGTCACTTCCATTGAGGGGGCTGTCCTCATCATAGCAGGGGCGGGTTCAGGCAAGACAAGGGTCATCACCTACAGAATCGCGCGGATGCTTGAGAAGGGAATCCCGCAGTCGGCGATCCTCGCCCTCACCTTTACCAACAAGGCGGCCAGGGAAATGGAAAGCCGGGTAAAGGAATTAACGGGGAGAAAGCTCACAAACCTTACGGTCAGCACCTTTCACGCCTTCGGGGTCAAAATACTCCGCGAAGAGATCGAGGTTTTGGGCTACAGAAAAAATTTCTCGATTTACGATTCAACAGACAGAATTGCACTCATCAAGGAAAGTCTAAGGGAATGCAAACTCTACGGGGATAAAATCGATCTGCAAAAAATGGAATCGCTTTTTTCCGGCGTGAAAATCGGCAGCCTGCAATGGGGAAGGGTCGATGACAAAAGCCGTTACGCGACAGACACCGTAGCGGATGGCATCTGGGAGAAGGCGTATAACGAATACCAGAGGAGCCTCAAGATATACAACGCCCTGGACTTTGACGATCTCCTTACCGTACCCATCGAGCTTTTTAAGGGGTATCCGGAGATCCTTAAAAAGTACCGCCGCCGCTTTCATTACATACTGGTGGACGAATTCCAGGACACAAGCCTCATACAGTACAGGCTCTTGAGGCTCCTCGCGAATCCGGTTAACGGCTATGCCGATGGCAAGGCCAACGGCAACAGCAACGTATGCGCGGTGGGGGATGACGATCAGTCCATCTATTCGTGGCGTGGGGCAAATTATGAAAATCTCCTCTTGTTTGAAAAGGACTTCCCGAACGCGCTTGAGATAAAACTGGAAGAGAACTACCGATCCACAACAACCATTCTGGAAGCAGCCAACGGCATTATTTCGCATAACACTAACAGGAAGGGAAAAAGGTTATGGACGGGCAAGGGGGAAGGAAAACCCATAGATCTTTCCTTCCCTCAAAATGAAAGCGAGGAAGCCGCTTTTATCGCCAGAACGGTAAAAAAACTTCGTTTCGCCGAGCAGCGCGGCTATGGCGACTTCGGCGTGCTTGTGAGGACCAAGTACCAGTTTGACTCAATCGAGGAGGCTTTCCTTGCCGAAAACATCCCTTACAGGGTTTCAGGGGGACAGAGCTTCTTCGAGCGCAAGGAAATCAGGGACATCCTTTCGTACCTTCGTGTTATCGCCAACCACAACGACGACATAAATCTTCTTCGTATCATCAATACCCCGCGACGCGGCATAGGAAAGGCAAGTATCCAGGCTGCGGCGGAACTCGCGAAGAAAAACCATTCCAGCCTCTACGATTCTTTTATGCGAATCAATCGCGTAAAACACGAAGCAAAACACGCCAGGATGATGGAAGGCGCGGGACAGGAAAGCCTTTTCCAGCTTCCCCAGATTCAGAAAGAAGAGAAAAACTCCTCCAGCGGCATAGAGGAGTTTCTGGACTTAATCGAATTATCAAGAGACGATTTTTTTGGCGGGGGTGTACTCTCCAAAAAGGTTCGAAACTTTGTTGACAGAATTGACTACTGGAGTTACCTTGTAAGCGAATATTCCAAAGACGAAAAAAAGGCCCGGCTTAAATTCTCCAACATAGAGTACCTCATCAAGATGATCGAAGACTGGGAGAAAGATCCGGACAACCTCGATCCCGGGCTATACGCTTACCTCAACCGGATCAGCCTTATCACCAGAACCGACGGAAATGAAGAGACCGATTCGGGCAGATACTCCGGCAAGGTAAACCTCATGACAATCCACGCGGCCAAGGGCCTTGAGTTCCCGGTGGTATTCATAGCCGGCGCGGAGGAAGGCATTATCCCGAATGAGCGCACCATCGCCGAAGAAGACGGCGACGGCACGAACGGCATCGAAGAAGAACGCCGCCTTTTTTACGTTGCCATCACCAGGGCAGGGGACAAACTCTACATAACAAGCTGCAAAAACCGCAGCTGGCGTCAAAAGGATTCCAGCGAACGCTCCCCCTCCCCTTTTCTCGCGGAGATCCCTCCCCACCTCATTGAAGACCGGGAAAGCGAAGAGAAGGAAGAGCCGGAAGAAGCGGGCAGCTTTTTCGCCCGCATGAAGGAACGCTTCGGGACATGATATATTATCATTGATCCAGGAAATTTATCCGCGGAGGTCACGGAGGAAGACGAAATTTTAATTAATAATCCAGTTGAAAAAAAAGAATACCTCACGCAACAGCTAATCACCTATATTGGCAGCAAAAGGGCCCTGTTGGACTTTATCGGGGAGGGGATCGGAAAAGTACAAAAAAAACTTGGCAGGAATAAACTGAAAACGTTTGACGCTTTCAGCGGCTCGGGGATCGTCGCGCGCTATTTCAAAAGGTTTTCGGAACTGCTTATTGTCAATGACCTCGAAAAGTATTCCGCAGTAACAAACGGCTGCTATTTATCCAATGAAGATGAACTCAATGCGGAACGTCTTGGGGATTATTATCGTGAAATAACGGAAGGGCTGAAAGGACGGCTGAAAAGGGGAATCATATCCGAATTATACGCTCCGTTAGACGACAGTAACATCAGGGAAGATGAGCGCGTGTTTTACACATCGGGAAACGCGATGTATATTGACACGGCGAGGCAACTGATAGAAGAAATACCGGAGGAAGAACAGAAATACTTTCTTGCCCCCCTGTTATCACAGGCATCAATACACGCCAACACTTCAGGCGTTTTTAAGGGATTTTACAAGAACAGGGAGACCGGCATCGGACAATTCGGCGGCAGAAACATGGACGCATTGCTCCGAATTACAGGGGAAATAAAATTACCGTTTCCGGTATTCAGCAATTTCAATTGCGAGACCGTTATATGCAACGGAGATACAAACGAAATAATTAAAGACCTAAGCGAAGTCGATTTGGCGTATCTTGACCCTCCGTATAACCAGCATCCCTACGGTTCGAATTATTTTATGCTTAATCTGATCGCGGACTATAAAAAACCGGTTGGCGCAAGCAAAATATCCGGAATCCCGAAGGACTGGAACAGGTCGCTTTACAATAGTCAGAACAAAGCCCCCGTAGCATTGGCGAAACTCGTTGAGAACATAAAGGCGAAATACGTAATGATCTCGTTCAACTCGGACGGTTTTATCGGCGTTGATGAAATGAGAAGGATCCTTGGCAAAGCCGGCAGGGTGGAGGTCCTGGAAACAAAATACAATACTTTCAGGGGCTCAAGGAATTTGAAGAACCGCGAAATCCACGTGAAAGAATACCTTTATTTGCTTGAAAAATGAGCTTGTACCTAAATTATCTTTGTCAAATTTTACCACGGAGCTTAATTTAGCTTGGTCTACGTCTGAATATTCTATAGTTGATATTGGGGAAAATATTGTTCCGCTTCTCAAGCTGGGTAAGCCATTCGGTACTGATATAGTTGCTTCCAAGTGCTTCGTATATGGTTGTGAAATTTCTCAAAGACCCTTCAACGCGAATGCGGGCGTAATCGGCGTTCTCCTGCTTATAGAGCATCTTTGACCAGTCCGAGGCGAGTACCAGCAGCACCTCCCTTGCCGCCTGATTCAGCGCCCTTTCTTTCAGGCCGGTACTGTTTGGGAAACGTTCGACCAGCTCCGCCATCCGTTCAAGCGCCTTCATTGCGTGACGGTATATCCAGTCATTTGAGGCGTCAAGCCAGGTTTCAGCATAACCGTTGATTCCCCATGAAGAAAATTCCGGCATCAAGGTCTGGAAAGAAGAGGAATCAAGCTTGCATATATATTCCGTGGGAGTCAAAAACTGGACTTCTTCTGTTTTCGCGCCCTTTCGAAACAGGGCTTCCATGAACTCGGGCCCTTCATGCCAAAATCGGCCAAAACTGTCCGCTTCAAAAGCGCAAAGACTTAAAGCCGGCACGTCCATGAAGTCCGCCGCGGAGTTCAGCTTTGAGAGCCTTGCCTCAAGAAAGGCCTCGGCAAGGGCTTTTGCCCTCTCGGAAGCTTTCGCGGGATTGTAAAGCAACATACCCGAATCAACCTCCCCTGCCGCCCAATACTTATACCCGGTACTCGTCCTGAAACCCTGGGAACCGAGGAATGGCCCCAGCATTTCCGGGGGGAGTTCGTATCCCTGATCCCGGTGATTGTAGCGGAAAAGCGGATCCTTTATCATGCCGGCCATTTCCTCTGCGGCGTAAAAATCCCGGCCCAGAATATTTATTCCCAATGGGGTCTTTGCCGGATAGAAGTTTCCTTTTCTTGCCCATGGCCTCGCGTAGACCAAGGCGTGCGGCTCTACGATTGTATATGCAAAGTTATAAGCACGGAGCCAGGAATCAAGCTCCTCTTTCCATCCCAGTTCCGGAAGCCAGAAACCCTGGGGAGTCCTGCCGAAATTAGCCCTGTAAACCTGAATAGCCGCCTCAAACTGCGCCTGTATCGCCTCCGGACAAGCCGTATAAAACGGTAAAAACGCATGGGTTGCCGCTGAGGCAAGAATTTCAAGCCGGCCCTTCTTCTGATAATACTCAAAGCCTTTAAGAAGGTTGTTTTCGAACCGTTCCGTGAAAAACGCCTTCTTTCCCATTATACTGTCGTAGAAACCCCTGACGATGGAGTTTAGTTCCGGATCGTAATTCGTTCGATCCAGTTCCGCCTCGCCAAAAGCAATCTGTTTGCCGGTATATTCAAGATAGCGCTTAACGAGCAGCTCATCACTCAGCATATGGCAGAGGACAGGCGAAATGGAAATAGCCATTCTGAACGGGACTAGATCCCTGTCCAGCCGGTCAAACATTTCAAGAAGCGGAATATAAGTCTCCGATACGGACTCAAAAAACCACTGCTCCTGGGGCGGGTTAAGCTGCTCGGGATGACGTATAAACGGCGCGTGAATGTTTAAAACAAAGGACAGTGTAATTCGCTTACTCATTATTCAGATCGTACGTCCCTCTTAACCCTCAAGGGTCTTTCATTTCTGCGTAGAACATGGAAATCCCCGTAGCCCGATAAACGGACAAGCTGGTTTTCGCCCAGCTCCCTTTCCTGCTCCCCGGCCTTTTTGGGCAGTTCAGGAAGCCCAGGCATCCTTATCGGGGCGGAAACCGCGAGGACCGTTTCAGTATCCCCGACGGAGGCGCACAGTTCCACTATATACCGGTTCTGCCACGGATTATTATCCGATGGATTATTATCTGACCCTAAAGCCCCGTTTTCGGTGGTTGGGGCAAAACCAAGGTACCAGGCGGTATCCATAGGACTTACCTGCACCGTCAGCATCTCTTCCAGGCCCTGGCTGGAAGAGGTTTCCATCGCCAGGCCGGCTTCGCGACCATGCCTGTTAGGAACACTTGCAGTCTCCGTCTTAAGATCATCGTTAAGCTTAACTTCGTTATGCAGAAGACTAACCCGGAGATAGTACCCATTAAAGTCCTGGGCTTTCTCCAATTGCTCTTTGTCGGAAACTTTGATTTCCCAAAAGACAAACGCCCAAAAAGGGTCTCGAATCATTACATCAATAAATGTGACATTGTAGCATCTTGGCAGGGGCGCGGATTCCACAAAAACCAGGTCGCTCATTTCTTCTTCGGGGATACTGTCCGGCTCATCCCTGTCAAGGGAAGAAACTTCTATCAATTCCTCTATCAGGAAAACCCTGTCAGGGTTCTGCGTGACATCAACGCCAAAATTATCCGCCAGTTTCATGAGGTCGGCGTTGGCAAGGCTCTCCAGGTACACTCTGGTCAACGGAAGTTCTTCCATATAGAGAGTATCATGGGAAATGGGGGGGGAATGTCAAGGGAGAATAAGGGATCAGGGGAGTAAGGCGGCATAGGCGGACTCATGGCTGTATGCCTTGTTCCCTATTCCCCTATTCCCCTATAGTATCAACACAAACGTCCCAATCGTAATCAAAACACCGCCGATTATCGTCTTTGCGGTTATGGTCTCCTTTAATATCGTGAATGCCATTATCATGCCAATCACCAGACTGAATTTATCTACAGGCATGACTTTTGAGGCTTCGCCGATTTGCAGGGCCCTGAAATAGCAAAGCCAGGATAATCCTGTCGCTATTCCGGATAAGGCCAGAAAGATTATGTTCTTTTGGCCAATATTCAAAACTTCACTGTGCTTGCCGGTTGCAAAAACAATTCCCCATGCCATTATCAAAACAACAATTGTCCTGATCGCGGTCGCCAAATTCGAATTCACATTCTGAATGCCAATCTTTGCCAAAATTGAGGTCAGCGCGGCGAAAAAGGCGGACAATAACGCAAATACGATCCACATAGAAGCCATTATACTTCAATTTTCTTCTTGCGTAAATAACATAAAATAAGTGACTGGGGGTTAGGGATCAGGGAATAGGGTGCTCTTGGCTAGAAAAGGCGCCGTTGACAATTGCGTACATCTTACTGACCGAGCGCACCCCGGTTCTCAGACCCCGATCCCCACTCCCTATTTTCTGGTCCCCATTTATCAAGAAACCCCGAAAAATAGCCAGGCAACGGCGACGTGATATCCAATCCCTCCGGAAACAGAGGCGGAGTAGGAGAGATTGCCAGATGCGAGGCGTGGAGGAGCAGGTTTTTCAGGCCGAAGGCCGCTCTCAGGCGTTTGTTGAGGGGGAAATCCCCGTATTTGCCGTCGCCAAGGAGGGGGTGACCGATAAGCGCAAGGTGGCGGCGCAACTGGTGCATACGGCCTGTCCCCAGTTCCAGTTCAAGGAGGGAACAGGAAAAGGGAGCGCAGCCTGGAAGCAGGTTTCCGTCGGGAAGCCCACAGGCAACCGTTTCTACAATCCGATAGAAAGTTTCGGCTTCCTTCTCTTTTCCCCGCACCTCAAGATCGAGCCTGATTGCGCCGCGTTCCATATCCGGAATGCCGGAACATACGCCCAGGTATTGCTTGACAATGGTTCGCCCGTTCCTCAAAAGAGCCGAAAGGACAGCGGCGGCTTCCCTGGTTTTGGCGACAAGGATGAGGCCCGAAGTATCCCTGTCGAGGCGGTGAACGAGAAGCGGCTTTGGCTCGAATTCCTTTGAGAGAATTGTGTCCAGGGACGTTTTGACCCCCTTCCCGCCCTGCACGGGAAGCCCCGAAGGCTTGTCGAAAACCATGCAAAGATCGTTTTCAAATAATACGGGTA
>JGI24698J34947_10000491_pt1 | contig 18592 bp, 17 predicted proteins | sample TergutMp193P3_FD_34947 | JGI IMG/M metagenome (IMG submission 34947) | reverse complement strand
ATCGTTGAATTATCAATATTTGGTTCATCAATTCGGGACGATTTTACCCAAAACAGTGACGTTGATATTCTTGTTTCATTTGAACATAATTCAAAAATAACATTATTTGATATAATGGAATTGGAAAAAGAATTTTCTCAATTAATAAATAGAGAAGTAGATATTGTAGAAAAAGAATCTTTAAAAAATCCTATACGGAAAAATAAAATATTGTCAACGCGAGAAATAATATATGCCGCTTAATGAAAATGATTTGTCATTTTTGATAGATATTGTAGATTGCATTATGGATATTAATGAATTCACAAAAGAAATAGAATTATAGGTTTGAGAAATAAACTGGCACATGATTATGGAGAAATATTAGCAGAAAGGATATGGGCAATATCGAAAAATTCCATACAAGAATTATTAAAAGAATTGGAAAAAATTGAGGAAATAAAAGAATATATACATAAGAAGCGCAACGTCGCCTAACATGATTGTATACGCTCCGCCGCCTATTCGGCTGGCAGGATAACCATCGCTTAAAATCAAACTCGCCTGATAGAAACAGCGGTTCCGGTGTCTGCGTCAATTTCCGCAACTATGCCGCGCATCTGCCCCGGCTTTTGGGAAGCCGCTGTTTCCATGTGGTACAGGACGTGCTTGCGAACGCGCTCAAGGCAGATTTTTGGGTCCATGCCGATTACGCTGTCGTTTATGCCGGTCATGCCGATGTCAGTGATGTACGCGCTGCCACCGGGCATTATGCGTTCATCGGCGGTTTGCACATGCGTGTGAGTGCCGGCGATCAGTGACGCGCGGCCATCGGCATAATAGGCAAGGGCTTCCTTTTCACGGCTGGATTCGGCGTGGAAGTCAACAATGATTACCCGGGGACGCCCGGCCGGTTGAGCGTCTGCGACGCTTTGCGCCTGCTCAAAACAGCGGTCGAAACATTGAAACGGGCAGTCAATGGCGTTCATGAACTCGCGTCCCTGAAGATTGATCACAACCCAGGTAACGCCGTTTTTTTCGATACCGGCAAAACCCGTGCCGGGTGCGCCCGGATAATTTGCGGGGCGCAGCATAAATTTCTCGTTTTCCAGAACTGTCCAGAACTCGCGCTTTTCCCAGACATGGTTTCCCGAAGTAACCACATCCGCGCCAGCCGCGATAATACGCTGAAAATCCTTTTCAGTCATGCCGAAGCCTTCGGCGGCGTTTTCCCCGTTGACAGTAACAAAGTCAATGTGATGCTTCTGAATTAACTCAGGCAGTGAGGCTTCCAGGACTTCCAGCCCCTGAGCGCCCACCACATCGCCAATCATCGCGGCTCGTACAAGGTTCATAAACTGAATATAACGTGTATGCTGAGACAATAAAAGAGGCAAAAAAGCCATTGCCACATCAGCCCGCGATAATATACACTATATTTATGACCAGGGGAATTTTTATAGCGGGAAATGAATCCGCTCTCAGCCGGGCAATTGAAATAGAGACGGCAAAACGTGTGGATCGTTATACCGCCGCGCTGATACCAAACAGGCTTGCGGGGATGCCGAAAAATTCCGTTCAGTCAACTGAAAAGCGCGTAGTTCTTGACTGGAATCCTTCAAGCCCCATTTCCGCAAGAACCGTGGTACTTGCCGCCGAAAACCGGCTGGATCGTATCGACGAGGCAATCCTTATCTGTTCGCCTCCTTCCATCCGTTGCAGCGCCGCGGAACTTCCGCTGTCCGACGTGGAAATTATGATCAACGATCAAATAAAGGGATGGTTCTTTCTGGTTAAAGAATTGGCATCTGTTTTTACAAACCGCGGGCACGGAACTCTGGCTCTCGTTTACTCTGACATTCCAGGAACGGGAAGAGACGAAGCGGCGGACATTCTCGGCCCCTCGTCTCTCGCGTCTTTCCGCGCTCTCACACAGGGCTTGCTGTCCGCCGCCCACAACGAGACATATTTCACCGAAGGGTTTTCCTGCTCTGACACTGGAAACGAAGCCGCTTTCGCCGCTTTCATGTACAAACACATTGATGAAGGAAACAAACGTTCCAGCGGCAAACTGCACAAGTTTGGGAAATTCAATCTCTTTAAATGAATTATATTCAGGTTGACGATCATATTCTGCTGCGTTTTGCTGAAGAAAAAGACATTGCCATAATTTTGGAATTTATTCGGGGTCTGGCGGAATATGAACATCTGTTAGATATGGTAGAAATAAAAGAAACAGATCTAAAAAAATATATTTTTGAAAAAAAACTGATCGAGGTTATCATTGGCGAATACGATGGAACCCCGGCAGGTTTTGCCCTGTTTTTCCATAATTTCTCGACCTTTTTGGGCAGGCCGGGTATTTTTATTGAAGACATTTTTGTTAAACCGGAATTTCGGGGCAAGGGACTGGGTAAGATCTTTTTCAGTTTTATCGCTAAAATTGCCGTCGAACGGAATTGCGGCCGCCTGGAATGGGCATGTCTGGACTGGAACAAGTCTTCTATCGAATTTTACAAAAAGCAGGGAGCGCACCCACTGGACGAATGGACAACATATCGCATAACGGGAGACGGAATCACGAAATTAGCGGAAAAAGAGTCCTTTCGATAAATAATATATAACGTTCCGGTTATATAGCCGGCCCTACGGCGGGGAAATCGTGATCCCGTCAAAACAGCACCAGGGCAGTACTGTCACGCCGTTCTCACATCTCTCCCTGGAAATAGCCGGAATGTTCATCAGCACATCCACTATATTAAAAGAAACCATAGTCTCTTTGAGGGCGTCGGTTACTTTGCCGTTCTCGATAAGGAAACTGTTCTTCGCAACCCCTGAGATATCCCCGCTGGGACCCGGCGATCCTCCAGAGAAGCGGTTCAAGAGGATTCCCCGGTCTATGCTCTTGATCATATCGGCGAGGGGCGTGTCTCCCGCGGCAACTTCGATGTTCCCAAAGGCGGTGTTTCCCGCACGGGGCTTGCCGGTTTTGTTCGCGCCGTAAAGTGAAAGCGCGAATGAGGTGAGTACGCCGTTCGAGATAAAATCCGTGTCGCGGCTTTCAAAACCGTCGAGGGTGAAGCGTTCGCCGGACACCACGCTGGGGTGAAGCGGCGACGCCCTAAAGGTGAGTTTGGAATCGGCGACTTTTGTGCCAAGTGAGTCCTTCCAGCGGCTTGTGCCCTCTATCATGGACATATCTGAGAGGAAACAGCCAAGTATGGTCTGCCAGATCATATCGTCGCAGGCGGGCGTCACTATGACCTTGCCGGTGAATTTTCCGTCTACCATACGCGCATCAAGAGACCGGACGGACTCGTCAAAGAGCGTCCGCTGCATTCCAAGATCCATAAACGGTCTGGTGAGCGAAGAGAGATTTAACCCGTGAAAATTGAAAGAAGATGCCTTTTCTCCGTCCTTTGCCGCGAATGAAGTAGTAACGTAATAATTTTCCGTATCGTTTAGAAACTCCACCCCGTTGCTGTTGGCATAGGCGGTTTTGCCGCTATTGAATTCCGACGTCATGCCTTCAAGCACGATCTTCGGGAATTCGCCGCGTACCTGTTCGAGAAAATCTTTTGTCCGCCTGAACAGAGCGTCCATATCAGAGCCGCCGGCACGCTGGTCGAAGGTTTTATTTTCGGTTTTTCCAGCAATGTCCTCTGCTTCGTCAGCCTGCGCAGAAGCGGTCAACGATACGCAGTCGGCAACGGCTCTGTCAATGGAGTCTTTGTCCAATTTGTTGACGACAGTAACAGCTTTTTTGTGGTCTTTGATCACCTTAAGGTACAATGTGTCATTGAACAGTGTGCGCAGCAGCGTAAACTTATTGGCTTCAACGTTGAATTCGTCCTTGCGTCCCCGCGCCGCCCTGCAGACGGCTTTATCGGCGCCCGCTTTCAAAAGTGCGTCAAGGGCATAAGCGGCAATTTCTTTCATTATCGTCCTCCTATATTCACGTCACAGCGCAGGGCAGGACCGCCCATGCCCACAGTCATGGGTTGTTTTTTGCCGCAGAATCCGGCGCAGTCCCAGGACATATCGTCGGAGATCATGTCAACTGTTTTCAGCATCTCGAAGGCGACGCCGGAAATGGTGGTATCGCGGATCGCCTTGCCGATTTTGCCGTTTTTGATTTCATAGCCCATGGTTACGGAGAACATAAACTCTCCCGTTGTGTCCGCCTGACCGTTTCCTGTTTTGACAAGGTAGTACCCATCGTCAATACCGGCGATCATATCTTGGAGCTTGTCCTTTCCAGGAAGGATGGCAGTGTTGCGCATACGGATGAGGGGCTCATCGGAAAAGGTAAAAGCCCGCGCGTTGCCCTGAGGTTTCACGCCGAAGTGCCGGGCGCTCTCCCTGGAGTGCATAAAGTTTTTCAGTATGCCTTTCTCGATGAGCATCACATCTTCGGCGATAACGCCCTCGTCATCAACATAGACCGGCAGAGGGCAGGGTTTCCCAAGGGCTGTATGGGCGAAATCTACCATAGTCACCAACTCGCTGGCTACCTGTTTGTTCAGGTTGTGGGCAGCCACAGAACCGCCCTGTACGATATCCGCCTCAACCGTGTGGCCTACCGCCTCGTGAGCAAGGATACCGGCAAGGTCAGGGTGCAGTACGCACTTACGAAGCCCGGCGTTGGAGTAGACTCCCTCGCGCTTTTTCATAAGCGCTTCGTAAAGCTCGTCCAGTTCTTTCATCAACAGGGCGGGATCGGTGAACAGCGCGTCGAATCTGCCGAAGCCGCCGAAACGTTCAAAAAGTTCCACCGGGACTCCATCCGGGGTATCGGCGGTCATGAACACATAGATAAGGCAGCGGGGCTGGAAAAAATGGCTGTCCGCGCCGTTGCTCACTGCCAGAAGTTTTTCAATGCCAAGACAGTTCGCAACCACCGTTCTGCTGGACAGGTTTTTGTACTTTTCCGTGATCATGCTGTCCAACGCCTGGACATAGTCTATCAAAACACTCTGGGAGATCGTGTCCCCCGGCGTGGTTTTAAGAGCGATCTTACCTTGAACCGCCGCCGGCAGGGGCGGCAGCCCTTTTTTTACGTGGGCGTCCATAAATGCCGCATTATCAGCGGCGGCAGCCAACACGTTTTTTACGCTTTCGTTTGTGTACTCCGCGCCCGAAGCAAACCCGAAAGTTCCGCCCCGGTACACCCGCGCCGACACGCCGCCTGTGGAACTCTGGGCGTTAGCTACCATGTTTCCGGCAAGAAGCGCCACCTGCCTTGTGGTGTTTACCTGCGCGCGCAGTTCGGTGTAGTCTTTGAACGCGGCTTTGTGCGCGCTCAGCAAATCAGGAAGCATATTTTATTCCTCCGTATTTTATACATTTGAGCTTATTCCAAAAATCGAAGTTTTGAAACAGCCTCATTCAATTTACCATTCTTTTGGTTTACCGTTTGGAGGGGTAATATTAAAAGTTTCCCCGGAAGGCTCTATCACGTAAAAGCCTTGCCCTAACGCGTACTTTTTTACTTTGTTGGTCATTACCACTCCCGCAACCGCTCCCAAAAATACGCGCTTGTCGCCGTGCAAATCGGCATAGGCGCGCATTTTTTCAAGGCGTTTTACATGCTCTTTTACATCGTCAGTGGTGAGTTCATTTGCTACTTCAACCAGCATAGCCTTGTCGCCGCTTTCCAGCATCACGTTAATTTCGAGGAATGTATCTTTGTCATGATCGGAAATATTTGTATTGGAATTGGCTTTGGGAAAGTTCAGCCCGAACTCCCTGAATTTTTTCCGCAGACTGGGCGCGAGCGTATATTCGGCGGCTTCGCCAAAACGATTGGGAAAACCTTTCAACTGCCGGCCAGTCTGCCGTTTGGCGGTTTCGTTTAACAGCCGGTTAATTTCCTTTTGCTGTTCGGCATTTTCTCTGATGAGCCGGTCAGTTTCCCATTGCCGTTCAGTCTGCCGCTCGGCATTCTCCTTGAGAATCCGGTCAGTTTCCCATTGCCGTTCAGCCTGCCGCTCGGCGTTTTCCTTGAGGATCCGGTTAATTTCCTTTTGCCGTTCAGCCTGCCGCCTGGCGATTTCCTTGATAATCCGGTCTGTTTCCTTTTGCCATTCGGCGTTTCCCTTGAAAAACCGATCAGTTTCCATTAATGCCGCCCAGACTTGCTCAAAATCAAATCCCTCGGGGTGTACCAACTGTGTTTGCGTTTTCCCCATACTAAACTAAAACCCCTGCCTCTAATATAATACTTTTCCGGGTTTTTTGAAACCTCAGTTTGACCAATGGCGTAAGTTCTGCGCTAATTGCAAAACTCACAACCTTGCTGTAATATCCAAATAAGGTTAAAAATGTCCATTCTTAAAGAGGGATTTCCGTTTATATCACAATCTCTTGCGGCGGCTTTGGCGCTTTTTGCTGTTTCCTGGGTGGTAGAATCGCCTGTCAGCATAGTCTGCACCGCCCTTGGAGTTGTGTTTGTAATATTAGCGCTTTTTTGCGTATTTTTTTTCAGAGACCCAAGGATAACGATTACACAGGGAGAAGGAATTATCCTGTCTCCATGCAATGGGACAGTAATGGAAGTTTTGGAAGAGGGAGGCGAAAAAATCGTCCGCGTGTTTCTTTCAATCTTTAGCGTTCACTTGCAGCGTTCGCCTGTGAGCGGGACTGTTACCAGCGTGAATCACAGGGACGGAAAATTCTTCGCGGCGTGGAAGGCGCGCGCGCAATCGGAAAATGAGCAGAATGTTATCACCATACAGGGCTCAGACGGCGCGTATACAGTGCGGCAGATCGCGGGCTTCCTTGCAAGGCGATGCGTGTCGTGGGTAAGGGCAGACGATGTTCTCAAAGCGGGGGATAAAATCGGCATGATCAAATTCAGTTCGCAGGTTGATACGCATCTGCCCGTGGCGGCGGAGATAAAGGTCAGGCCCGGCGATAAAATAAAAGCGGGTATCACGGTTATCGCGTTAAACACTGTTTAAAGGTCAGTTGAAAATGAGAAAGGTAAGGTTAAGAAGGGCGCCTTTAAAAAGAAGGCTGCCAAAAAAAGTACGGTTAAAAAAAGTAGAAATAAAAAAAGAAGAACTTAAAAAGGGAATCTATATCATCCCTTCGCTTTTCACCTGCGGAAACATGAGTTTTGGAATCCTTTCGATTTTTTCCTCCATTGACGGTCAATTTATACAGGCGGCGTGGTTCCTGGTCGGCGCGCTTGCCTGTGATATTTTTGACGGCAGAATCGCCAGAATGACGAATACAACCAGCGAGTTTGGCGTGCAATTAGACTCCCTAAGCGATCTTATTTCCTTTGGAATAGCGCCCGCGTTAATGATGTACATGCTGGTACTCAATACAATGGACAAAATCGGCATGGCTATCGCCGTGCTTTTTGTGTTGTGCAGCGCACTGCGTCTTGCGCGTTTCAATGTGCTGGCTCATAGCGGCGGAGCCTATAAATATTTTATTGGGCTTCCCACACCGGCATCGGCAGGCGTCCTCATTTCCTTCGTATTAAGCTACCAGCTTTTGGGGCCTGAAGAATACTCACTTAATTTTAAAACCATTCCGGCCCTGATGGAACTTATGCCGGAATTTTTCAAAGCCATGCCCATCGTTATCGTCGTCCTTTCATTCCTCATGGTATCCAATGTTCCGTATATGTCATTTAAAAGAGTGAAACTGTCAAAAATTAGAACTATCGAACTTTTCGCGATATTAATTGTACTGATCATACTTGTTGTTATCTTTCCACAGAATACGATCTTTATCATATTTACCGTTTACGCGGCATCGGGGCTTTTATTTTACTTTCCGCGGCTCCTGTTGAGAAGAAGGAACAGATCTTCACCTAACAAAACAAAATTGACGGATAATCCCGAAATTAATTTATCAGACAGCGAGGTACCGGAAAATGAAATGTGACGTAGCTGACCCAAAAGCGTTTGGACAGGTAGATATTTGGCAGGAAACTTTTCCTGTAAGATTCGGCGCGATAGACAGATCGGACACACTGAAACTGGACGCGATGTTTCAGTTTTTTCAGGAAGCGGCAATCTGCCACGCGGAAAATCTGATGGTTGGGCGGGAAGATATGGCAAGAACGGGGCAGGTCTGGATACTTTCACGAATATCAGTGCAGGTAGACAGGAGACCCAATTACCGCGAAACCATCACTGTCCGAAGCTGGCCCAGGGGATGGGAGAAACTTTTCGCCATTCGCGATTACGATATCCGGGATAAGGATGACGTCCCGGTAGTGTCCGCCCGCAGCGGCTGGATAATCGTTGACATTGAAAAACGCCGCCCCCTGCGCCCGCAGTCAGTCATGGACAGCCTGCCAAAAAATGAGGGAGTGGATGCCCTCACCTGGGGACCCGTCGGTCTTGAGGAACGCGGCAGCCTGCAAAAAACCGGAGAAAGGAAGGCGCTCTACACCGATGTTGATTACAACGGGCATGTCAACAATGTCAGCTACATTCAATGGATAGAAGACGCGCTTGACCCGCAGCTTCTGGAAAAAGCAGTCAGGATGCGTTTTGACATCAACTACCTGAACGAGATTCTCAGCGGCGAAACCGTCGAAATCCTGTCAGCTCCGCTAGAAAACGAAAGCGGCGCTTTAGCTTTCGCGTTTGAAGGGAGAAAAACGGAGAATGGGCAGGCTGCGTTTCGGTCGGAATTGCGTCTTTGGCAGTGATTTTCTGCTGGGTACAGGCAATCCTTTTTATTCGCAAATTCCTCAAAACTATGGTAGATTGATTGTAGATGTACACTAGGGAAATTTTGCCGCCTAGAGCCTCTCCTATTGAAAATGGAAATCCCCTTTATGGAACATGGAACAGAGCTTTTGAAGAGGTAGATTTGCTGGAAATACGCAAACCTTACCGGTATCCGCTGCCGCGCTGGGCAAGGGGCTGCCGGATAAAGGAATGGGAATGTTTCAGCGCCAATGATGACCATTTTCTGCTGGAAGCGATTTTTTGTAATGTAAAATTGTACAGGATGGCTCAGGTTTTGCTCTATGACAAGGAAAACGGCGAAAAATTCATTTTCAGAAAGATAAAGCCGGGTTCAGGCTGGCAACTGCCATACAGTCTCGCAAACGCTTCGGTAGACAGCCGTTCATCGACTTTTTATTTCCGTATTCACAGTTGGCTGGACGCGGATACCGTAAAACTCGACATCAATATAGAGGCTGCCCGCCGCCGTTCATCGCTGACCGCTCATCTTGCCTACAATATAAGCGGACAGGATGTCACTCCAATGGCGGTTTCGCTGGGAATAGCCGAACGGCGCAGCATGTACGCCTATAAAGCGCTTGCCCCTGTACGCGGAGACATGGTTTTCGCGGGACGGCATATCAGCCTGAGGCAGGACGCCTGTTCGGGCTTTTTCTGCGACTATAAGGGGTTCTTTCCCTACCGGATGCAGACAACGATTTGCGCCGCCGCGGGCTTTGATGAAGAAAATAGACGGTTTGGCTTTCATATTGCCGAAAATCAAACAAGGGAGACAAACAAGAACAACGAAAACGCGTTGTGGGTAAACGGGCAATTAACCCCCCTGCCGTCTGTGCTGATTACAATGCCAAACGGCCCCGACGCGGACTGGGTTATTCAGGATGTCGAAGGAATGGTGGATTTAACATTTACTCCAAAAGAGCAAAACAAAAGCGGAATGGAATTGATCATTACCAGCGCGGAGTTTAATGTCCCGCTGGGGTATTACAATGGGATGTTGGTCAATTCTGAAGGCGGGCAAATACATATTAAAAATGTTTTTGGAACAGGAGAAAAACTTTATTTGCGGGTGTAATTATGGCAAAAGAAGGAAACGCGATTTACGCGCCTGGTGAACTTAGCCGCGTACGTGACAAATTAGGAGTCAAGGATCAAGCCGAAGCCAAGCGCATGGCCGATCTTCTCGGCGGTGAAGTGGGTACAGAACGGTACGAAGAACAAGAATCATCGAGGACCAAAAAAAATGGCCGTGAAATCACGGTGGGAGGCAAACGCCCCGGCCGTAGAGTGGACATAGCGGGCACTGATGAAGAAGAATTACTGGGCAAAGCCAGCAATAAGCCTGATTTTTATCCCGAAGATGATCCTTCATTGCCGCTAAAACTCAATTACAGAGAACGAATTAAAATGGATCAGTTAGCCGGGCAACTCACATTCGAAATTAAAAATTCCATACAGGTATTGATTTCAATTTTTTCGTTTTTTAGAACGCCGGTGGACTATGTAAATCCGCGTTTTGTGACACGACGGATGAATGAATACTACCACAAGATTGAAAAACTGGTAACCGCGGCAAGAAACCTTTTTCCAAAAAACAATACAAAACGCAACAGGCAGTTAAAAAGAGCGTCCCCATTTGTTTACAATGTACTTGATACCATCCGCGAATGGAACATTGAAGAAATAGGAAATAACATGTCCAGTTTACAGTCCCGTCCCCGTTCGGTAGTGGTTACGGATTTTGCGGAAATTGTAAAGAATATATACAGGCCATTGTGTATTCTTTCGGGTTTAAACACGGAACATCTGAAATCAGCATTTAAATTAATATACAAAGTCCTGTACATAGAAAGCCCAATGGACGCAAAGGAAAGATATCAAGACGTTATACGCAACATTATCATGTCGTTAGTTGAAATACGGCGTGATGTTCAATTTGGAATGTATCCGCTGCTGATGAAATTACTTTCCAGCCGTTTCCTGCCTTATGAGCGGTTTTTCATAGAACGCCGCCGCCGTTACATGGCTTTCTTAAACGTTACCGGAATCGAACAGTTGGACGCGTCCGAATTAAGCATACAGCAGATAGAAAGCGTGGATATGGAAACGCTTCAGCACAACGCTGAGGAGGAGCAGGTCGAAGAAGCGGAAGTTTCAGAGCAGACGGAACAGGAAGAAAAGGACCCCGATAATCCGCAGGCAGCCGCCCCCAAATCGAAAGAAGACGCGGAAACAGCGGAACAAAAAGCCATGGAACACGGACAGTCAGCGCTGGAAGCCCTCTTCCCCAAAGCAGGATGGGATAAACTTAACGAGTACCCGGATCTTTTTCCCTATTTCGCAAATATATACAACATGAAACACGGCTATGAATTAATCGCCCCCACTGATCCATTGCAGCAGATTTCAGTATTGATGCAAATACTTGATGATCTTTTCATCGGGTTGCGTCATGTGAATTTCGGAATAATAACAAACCCTGATGGCAGCCATATAAATGTAAGCGAAGAGATGATTGAAATCATTAATAACTGGCGCAGATACATAGAAGACGGTTTTACAAAAGATTATCTTCCGCGCTTGATGGATTATTGCCGTATGCTGGAAAATTCAGAAGAGGCAAGAGGATCGGTATACGCAAAAAAAATATTGAATGAACTGCACTGGATCAAGCGGCTTTATTTCCTCCCGTATTATAGATTTGAATCCATGGGACCTCCTCCGTTTCAAAAACAGGATGTTATCGCTATTTACAGCCAAATAAGAAAACTACGAATAAATCTTACCGCGATTGCCATGGGCATTGAACAGGGTACGCGCACGGGCGGAGCGTCAGTAAAGACTCCATGCGATGGAATTAATAACCCCTGGGAAACATGGAATTTTCCGGTTCCAAATCCAATATCAAGACGGCTTGATATGATGCTGCCGCAGGAAAGAAAGATAAACGCCACATTGATTTTCTTTTCTCTGTCGGCGATTACAGTGCTGGACTATATCGTAAACAACGAAAACAGCTGGTCCTACGAAGGAGGACGTCCCGGCCCGCTTTTCCGCAGCGTCAGAAACGAGGGAATTACCCCATTGTTTGGGGTAGACAAAAAACTTGACGCTGACAAGATATTCAGGGAATCTTTAAAGAAAAATGAAAAGGCTGACGGCGACTAGTATCCCTGAAGCTGCAGCCGGTTAATATCAGCAAACAAAAACACATCATTGTCAAGCGTGTGGAAATAAGTGGAAACCTGTTTTTTTGTCGTAAAATCACAATACGCCGAGGACAGGCAGCTTTTTCCACCCGCGATAAAAGTTTCCAGCGCTTCACGAAAGAACCCGCGCCATGCCCAGTTTTTGCCGCGATCGTCGCATAACGTAACATTCTCCAAATGCCATTCAAAGCTATAGGTGATTTGCCAGCCCTGTCTGTCGCACAAATAAATTCGAATAACCTCCGGCAGTTCGCCGCAAAGTTCCGTAAGATACGCGTTTATATTCTCTTTCCTGTAAAAAAGCGGGTTATCGATCAGAAAAACCTCAACCTTGGAATCCAGATAACTTTTCAGCAAATCTGTCTGTATTATTTTTTTATGCAATACTTTATAAGCGTCTTCGGTTGAAGTAGAAAAAACATGGTGATTAACATCCGCTCCGCTCATTGATTTCTGCGGATTGGCAATCAAATATCCCTGATAAAATCTTCCCCTGGTGTCCATACAAATCTCAAGCTGATTTTGTGTTTCTATTCCTTCATACAACACTTCTATTCCGACAGCTTCGGCAAAAGCCGCCAACGATTTTAAATATTCACGATAGTGATAGGATTTTTCGCTTTTATGGATGTAATCAATGTCCAGTTTGATTATATCCGGGTGAAGCAGAGCAAGCCTGTCAATGTTACTGGCATTCTTTCCGTAATCATCAAGCGCTATATGGCATCCGGCTTTTTTATAAAAAGTCAAAACATTGATATGCGCGTCACTCGTGTTAAATTCCTCTTCCGTGATTTCAATAACAAGCCTGTCCGGATCTATGCCGAATTCCTGCGCCCAACGTATTGTCGGCAGATCTTCAGGATTATCGGTATATTTATCGAGCCACGACAATCTTATATTGATGAACAAATACTCTGTCCGTTTTTCTTCCGCGTATTTTTTCATGGCGTACCTTCTTACTATCCGATCCACTCTCAGCGCTTCTTCATGCGTAGTGTTTGGGTCACAGAAAAAAGGACCCAATGACTTTACGGTTCCATCGCTGTCTATAAAACGCCCCAAAACTTCGTAGGAGTATATCGTATTTGAATCGGCGGAGAGAATAGGCTGAAAATACGCGATAACGTTGTTTTCTGAAAGTTCCATTTTTAATTCCTAAGCAAAATTCCTTCCCAGGGATTCAAACAGTTATCCATGTTAAGAGCCGTCCATGTAGAGATAACCGGTTTCCCCGAAAAAAGAGCGGCAAACTTTTTTGGCAGCCTGACTTTTTGGGAAGAGAAATTAAGCGCGACAGTATAATTTTCCTCGTTCAATCTGCGCTGATAGATCAAAAGGCGGTTATCGGCGTAGATGGGGATAAACTCACCATAAACAAGACATTCGCTGTTCTTGCGTAAGGCGATAAGGATCTTGTAAAAATTTAAAACCGAATCGGGATCGTCTTTCTGTGACGCATAATTTATATAACTGTAATTGCGGTTAACGCCCAGCCAGGGTTTTGCCTTGCTGAAACCGGCGTTCTCACTCTCATCCCACTGCATTGGAGTGCGGGCATTGTCCCGCGAGCTTGCCTTGATCCACTCCCAGCGCAAAAAACCGGGGATACACAGTTTTTTCATCAGTTTGTTTAAACCGTGGCTTACCACATCGTTAAGTTCATCGAGGCTTTTAAAATCGAAGTTGGTCATGCCTATTTCCTGCCCCTGATAAATAAAGGGAGTGCCTCGGAGAGTCAACTCAAACAGGGCAAGCATTTTCGCGCTCTGTTTCCAGAACCTGCCAATGCCGTTAGAATCGCGATCCTTTTCCGCCGCGCCGAAGTGGGAGACGATCCTCGGCTGATCGTGGTTTTCCAGATACAGGGCGTTCCAGTCAAGACCGCGCTGCCACTTTGTTATCACTTCAAGTAGTTTACGGGCGCGGAATTTCTTAGGAATAAATTGGGCTATGCGGCGGTCAACTTCTAGGTGATCAAAATAAAAAAGCATATTCAACTCTCTGCGGCTTTCATCGCACAGGAGCTTCGCCTCATCAAGACCGACCATAACTGTTTCGCCCACGGTAAAGCAGTCGTACTTATCAAGCACGTCGCGGCGAAGTTCGCGTAACACGGCATGGTTTCCTTCCTGCGACTTGTAATGCTCAATTCCCCGAACAGTCATGCTTTTTTTGCCGTCATCAAGGCTTGTTTTGTAGAGGATATTGATCACATCACAGCGGAAACCGGACGCTCCCTTGTCCAGCCAAAACGTGAGAATATTTTTTACCTCTTCAATTACCTTTGGATTCTTGTAGTTAAGATCGGGCTGCTTTTTGTCAAAAAGATGCAGATAATACTCGCCGCTTCTTTCATCGTATTTCCACGCCTTGTCCATAAAAAAGCCGGTCCAATTGTTGGGAGGCTTGCCGTTTTTTCCAGGGAATTTATTCCCAGGATGCCAAATATAGTAATCACGGTACGGGCTTTGCGGATCGCGGCTTTTTTGAAACCACTCATGCTCATCGGAAGTATGGTTGATCACAAGATCCATTATGATCCGTATGCCGCGTTTTGCCGCTTCCGCGAAGAGCCTTTCCATATCCGCCATTGTCCCAAATTTGGGATTGATCGCGTAATAATCGCTGATGTCATAACCGTTATCCGCATCGGGGGACTTGTACACGGGAGAAAGCCAGATAATTCCCGCGCCAAGCTCCTTGATTTCGTCCAGCCGTGAGATGATTCCCGGAATGTCGCCAATACCATCGTTATTGCTGTCCTGAAAACTGCGGGGATAAATTTGATAAACGGTTCCGTCCTTCCACCATGTTTTCACTTTAGTCTCTTTTTAACATACATAACTTATAGTAGAGATTTTTTTTTGATTACTCAAGCTGTGCATAACGTGAACTGTTTCACGGGGGAGTGATCTCACAGTGGCACGGAGAGAGAAGAATTTTTTACCACGGAGTTACGCGGAGGAATTCAGCAGGGGTCTGTAGAACTTGCGTTACTTCAGATACCTCATGTAGTCGGTCAGATCTTTGAAGCGCGAATTTAAGAGGGCGGCGGCGCTGTCTGTGCGGTCTACGGTTGTAGACCGTCCAGTTGGGGATCGCCCTCCGAGCCGGCGGGGGTTTGCCAACCGTTACGACAGGGCAAAAGAGGCACTGTTGCGTGTCCTTCCCTTACCGTGCGGGTATCGCAATCAGCGTTTCGTCCGTGCCGCCTTCCATAGTGAAGGCTCCGCCATTCACTTCCACGCCGCCGCCGAAAACCCAACCATCGCCAACGCGGGTGTTGCCCGTAATCGCTCCGCTTTTCAGGACAAGCTCGCCGCCGTTGCCCACGTTTATCAATGGCGCGTTGTTGTCCGCCACCCCGACCAGCGTAACGCCCGCAGGAACCGTAATGCTCGCAGGCTCAGGAAGATGGAATGGTTTGATCCATAAGCCGTCAGAGACCCATACCACTTCGCCCATCCAAAGGGCATCTCCATCCCCTATCCACTCTCCTGTTACGCTACTCGGCGTGATCGTTCTTCCATTTAATAGCCTCATCAATTGTAAATTGAAGCCAAATCTCTTCTTTTATTATTTTCTTTTCATTGGTATCGTAAGTAACTTCCCACATATATACATCCAATCCTTCTTTGGCGGCTCCTTCATATACTGCTTGTTCAAAATTATATTCATTAGCCATTATCGGATTATCAGTAAACCATTTCCCGGAACCTTCACTGTCATATTCATCATAAGCAAGCAATTCTTTTTCATTTTTGCCTAATAAATAAACCAGCTTTGTTCTTTTCATTATATTACTCCTTGATTTAAAGTATAACAGCCCATGAGAGCTTAAAAATATTTTGGTGTAACATTACACCGGTTATGCGCGTCAAAATTTAACTGACCCGCTTATCTGCTTCCGGTTCAATTTTTTCCCGTCCGCGGAACGATAGGGATTACGGCAGTTTCGCAAATACGACTGATACACCGCGCTGCTTTCATAATAGCCGTCCAGACCTTTAAACGACGACGACTCATCGCACCTGTACAGTTCCATCAGGGTCGGGAACAGGGGAGACGCCATTATCCATGCGGTCCGGGAAAACGGCAGTCGGGGCAGGGCGGCGGGAAGCATGTGGTTTCTCACCAGAAAGCAAACATCGTTTATTAAGGACGCGCCAAAACCCAACCGCCCAAGAAACCTGTGCGCCTGGACTTCTCCCAATTCGGCGTGACCGTCGAAGCGGCGGCTGTTAGCTGATACAGCAATGGGCTTCCCTGAGTCATGGAGCAAAAGCCCCAGAGAGAGCCGAAGATCGGAAACGTCTTTCCGGTAACGGAAAGTTTCCATTGTGTGTTTCCAGGCATTTCCTTCAGGATGAAATTCTTTGGAATGATCCGCCTCGTCCAGTATTGCAAGTTCGGGCCAAAACTTTTTAATAAAACCGGAGACTTTCAAAAGTTCCAGACCAAGCCCCGGATTGGGAGAAACTAAAAGAGAGGAGAGTAAAACACGCTGTTCTTCCTGACTTGGAGCGGAGCCGTCCAGCAAGCTGTTTTTTTGAGAGCCGCCTTCTTCAATGTTGCATTTGTCAATGCTGCATCTTTCAATGCTTGAAAAGAAATCCGCTATTTCTTTTATCTGCCGCTGTGTACCGGTATCCGGCGGAAAATACTTTGCCAGAATCAACGCCGCATCCATTAATATACGGCAATGTTCACAATCGCGGTTTATCCCTTCCCGAAAAATTTCCAGCGGATCTGTTTCAATCACGGTATCTATAACTTTTGCCTTGCGCGTAACATGAACATTTCGTCTAATTCCGGCAAGCATTGGATATATCCCGCGAGGATCATAAAAAACGCGCGATTTATAATCCTGATAAAATTCCAGCAAACGAAAAGAAGGATGGTTATCCCTGACAGAATCCATACAGCGAAAATACCACGTCCGGTTTTTTTCATCTAACGCGGCGTCCGCAAGGTCTATGCCCGGATAGCGTAAATTCTCAAAAAGCCTCGCCAGATCGGATACATCAGCGTTGGTGAGAACCTGAGTCCCGATCTGTTTTTCCCTGCCAAGCCATGAATCTATTGCGCTAAACCCACAAAGATACGCGGAAAACCCGGCATTGCAGAGTGCCTCCATAATATCGGCCATGGCGCATCCTTCTTTTCACAAATCTACCTTGCGTACTCCGTAATCCGCGTCTCACGAATCATCGTTACCTTGATACGCCCAGGGTAGCGAAGATCGTTTTCAATCTTCTTGGCAATTTCCTTTGCCAGTTCCCTGGTCTGTTCGTCGGTAACAGCCTCGTTGTTTACCATTATGCGCAACTCGCGGCCAGCCTGAATAGCGAATGACTTGTCTACGCCTGTAAAACCAACGGCGATATTTTCCAGATTTTCCAGCCGCTTCATATAATTGTCAAATGTTTCTTTACGCGCACCTGGACGGGCGGCGGAAATCGCGTCGGCAATTTGCACGAGGACGGCTTCTACACAGCTTGGCTCAATGTCGTTGTGGTGGCTTCCAATCGCGTTGACTATCCGAGGATCTTCGCCCATCTTGCGTGCCATGTCCATGCCGATCTCGGCGTGATTCAGATCGGAATCGGTCTCAACGCCCTTGCCGATGTCGTGTAACAAAGCGGCGCGTTTGGCAAGATCGCGGTTGCAGCCAACTTCCGCAGCCAACATTCCGGCGATAACTGCCACTTCCCTTGAATGGTGGAGTACATTTTGACCGTAACTGGTACGGAAATAAAGCCGCCCCAGGGCGCGGACAGCATCCTGTTTGATATTGTGAATACCCAAATCAAAGAGGACTTTTTCACCTTCTTCAAAAATCTTCTGGGAGATGTCCTTGCTTACTTTTATAACAATTTCCTCAATACGCGCCGGATGAATCCGACCATCAAGGATGAGGCGCTCAAGGGCGATTTTAGCGATCTCGCGCCTAACCGGATCAAAACAGGAGATAACCACCGCTTCGGGAGTATCGTCGATAATAATATCCGCGCCCGTATAGGTTTCCAAAGTCCTGATATTGCGGCCTTCCCTGCCTATTATCCGCCCCTTCATTTCCTCATTGGGCAGGTTGACAGTAGCCACAGTTACATCGCTTGTCACCTCGGTAGCAAGCCGCTGAATTGTGGTAACCAGAATATCACGGGCCCTTTTCTCACCCGCAAGGTTGGCTTCCTGTTCGATCTTGTTAATCAAAGATTGAGCGTCATGCTTGGCTTCATTTTCCAGGTCCTGAATAATCAAAGCCTTGGCTTCTTCAGAGGTAAGCCCTGAAATACGCTCAAGTTCCGCACGGTAGCGCTGTTCCTCCCTGGAAAGCGCCGCCTCACGCTGTTGAAAGGTTTTTTCTTTTTCAACATACATTTGCTCAGTTTTCTCCAACTGAGCGGTTTTTTTGTCTATTACTTCTTCTTTTTGTACAACACGGCGTTCATACCGCTGCAACTCAGCCCTGCGCTCCCGAGTTTCCCTCTCCTGCTGGTTCCGTTCACGGATTACTTGTTCTTTTGCCTCAAGAAGGATCTCCTTCTTTTTAGCCTCAGCTTCTTTAATTGCATCCTGTTTTATACGTTGTGCGTACTGCTCCGATGCCGTAAGTTGAAATCTGGCGTAAAGCCATCTAATTATCCAGCCTAAGGTTAACCCGGCAAGAGGGAGGAC
>JGI24698J34947_10000490_pt1 | contig 18593 bp, 14 predicted proteins | sample TergutMp193P3_FD_34947 | JGI IMG/M metagenome (IMG submission 34947) | reverse complement strand
ATGCGCCATGCCGCTATGCCGCTCGCAGGGAGAGCAGTATCAATGCTGCTGTTGCCATCGCACATTCTTTGCCGGTTTTCCAGCAAAATATATTCGTTGGAATTCACGGGAACCTTCACTGTTTGCGGAGAAGCAGAGCCGCAGGTACAGCTAACCGAGCAAATATAAATGGTAGTGTCCTTGCCCGGACGAACTTCAACAGGCCTGTCCCACCCCGCATCAATTCTAAGCCACGCGCTTGGCAAACTGGGAAAAAATCCGTCCCCGGCATTGTAGCCCGCAAAATCCATTCCGTCAAAATATCCAAGCCTTGAATATCCCTTTACCACATCAAAGGTATATGGCAAACCAAGTTCCCGCCCAATCTGGCTGGTGATTGTTCCCTGAATTCCCCAGTTCAAGCCGTCCTGTTCGGCGGTTTCGCTTGTGACCATCACGGATGTTATGGTGTCCCCTTCCGAAACAGCAAAGCCATTCCAGAAATAGTGGGTTGAATCCCTCCATGAAGTGTCTATATAGGCATCAATAAAATCTCCCGGAGTATTTGCGCCGCGGGTTCCCATTGTGCCGCCGTCAATCAAGCGCGAATGTCCGGCGTGAGCGATTAAAATTGCCCTTTTTCCCAAACCGGCAGGGCTAATATCTTTTTTTGCCGAATCCAGAACATCATTTACAAACCTTGCATAATCTGCCGTGCGGACGGAATCGAACTCCTCCATTTTTTCGCCTTTTTTGCGTTGAGTGCGGTTATAGCTGATCATGGATGAATCAAGTTTGTAAATCTTTGGATAAATCCGGGGAAAAATATTTACCTTGCCGCCGCTCGCCTTCTTAAAATATTCCCTCGCAAAATCTATTTGCTTTTCCCAGTAGTCATCTGCCTTGCAGGAATCGGCAAAAACTCCCCGCCCCGTTGTGAGGGAATTATCAGGATCCTCGTATTTAAACTCAACTCTTAAAACATGAATCTCAAGGTTTTGCGCTGCAAGGCTCGCGGCAACTAAAAGCAAAAAAGGCAAAAAGCGCATACGGCTTATCCCATCTTTTTCTGGTCTTCGTCTCTTTCGGATGCGCCCAGTACCTGTTCCAGGGTTGTTATGCCGGCACGCGCCTTTTCCATGCCGTCCATGCGCAGAGTGCTCATGCCCTGTTTAATGCATATCCTTTTGATTTCATCGCCGCTGGCTCTTTTAAGAATCAGGTTGCGGACTTCCTCGCTGGGCACCAAAAATTCAAAAAGCCCAAGACGCCCCTTATAGCCGCTGGAATCGCATTTGGGGCAGCCCTTGCCCCGGTAGAATTTCACATCGTCGGCAATGCCGAGTTCCCTTCTAAGCCCGACATCTATGGTAGTATCTTCTTCCCTGCAGCCGGAGCATATTTTGCGCACAAGCCGCTGGGCCAAAACTCCCTTTATGGCGGTTGCAACAAGGAAGGGTTCCAGGCCCATTTCCAGCAAACGGGGAAAGGCACCGGAGGCATCGTTGGTGTGCAGGGTGCTGAACACCAAGTGACCCGTGAGGGCGCTTTCTATTGCCATGCTTGCGGTTTCCTTGTCGCGCATTTCACCTATGAGAATTACATCGGGATCCTGACGGAGAATTGCCCTTATGCCGGCAGCGAATGTAAAGCCGGCGGCGTTGTTTATTTGCCCCTGGTTAACGCCTTCAATATTCATTTCCACAGGGTCTTCCATTGTGGTAATATTTATTGTGTTGTCCAGAATTCTGCGTATTGAAGCGTAAAGAGTTGTTGACTTGCCCGAACCTGTTGGGCCGGTCACAAGCATAATTCCGTTTGGCAGGTTAATTGTATAGTCTATTTGCTTGAACACCGCAGGCCTGAAACCCATCTGGTCAAGGTCAACCTGGCCGGCTGTAGGGTCAAGGATACGCATAACTATTTTTTCCATCACGCCTCTTTTGCGAAGGGCAACGGGAAAGGAGCTAACACGCAAATCCACTTCCTTGCCTCGGAAGCGAACCGTAAAGCGGCCGTCAAGGGGGCGGCGTTTTTCTGCTATGTCCATGCGGGCCAAAAGTTTTACCCTGGATAAAATTTGCGGCATAAGGCGAGCCGGTATGGGAGGCATTACGGTTAAATCGCCGTCTATGCGTATGCGCAGCTTTAAAAAAGTTTCTTGCGGTTCAAGGTGAATATCGGAGGCTTTGCGGGCAATAGCGTCCTGGACTATGGAGTTCACCAGTTTTACAACCTGCTGGCCTTCTTCGTCGGAGAGTTGTTCTTCCTGTGAGGCATCCTCTTTTTTATCAACTGTTTGCAGGTCTTCGTCTTCGCTAAGGCGGGCGAGTTCCCGCAATGCGTCCCCGCCGGAAGAACCTATATAGAGCCTGTTTATGGTTTCTACTATATCCCTTTCGTGCGCCATCACCGGGGTTATTTCCATTTGAACCTTGAACCTGATATGGTCAAGGGTTCTCTGGTTGCTTGGGTCGTGCATCACAAGGGTTAAAACCTTGTCTTTTATGCTGAGCGGTATAACCTTGTAGGAGCGGCAGAATTCTTCCGGCAGGAGTTGCAGGATTTCCTGCGGGACGTTTGCTTCGCTAAGGTTTACGGTTGGGATTTCAAGTTGCGCGGAGAGTATTTCTATAAGGCGTTCTTCGGTCATAAAACCGAGTTGCATCAGTATTTTGCCAAGCCTTAGCCCTGATTTCTTTTGTTCTTCAAGGGCCTTGTCGCGCTGTTCTACGGTTATGTAGTTTCTTTCCACAAGCAATTCGCCTATTCGCTTGTGTTCCTTAATCTGGAGTTGTTCACTGAGCACCAAAGCCAGTTTTTCTTCGGTGACAAAGCCCAGGCGAAGGAGTATTTTAGCTAAATGAAGCCCCGTGCGCCTTTGCTCGCCCATTGCATGGGCAAGCTGGTCTGCATCAATTAGGCCTTTTTGTAATAAAAGTTGACCAAGTTGCAATTTAGGGGCTGGCATATTTTATTAATCTACTACCTTCCAAACTTTTATCTCTACATTTTGATTATTCGCCCCCTGTTGCATGAATGGCGCAGCTCCATATATAAGGAAACAATCGGAATTCCATTCGGTTGTATTGGATAAACGAACCATATAGTACTGGGTATATACATAATTGATTGTAGGCTCACCGGGATCGTTTGGCTTGAAAATAAACTGATTTGTGTTATTCGGAGTAGATACCCAATTATCCTTTATAACATTAAACCCGCTTGACCCATACTGAGTTCTATCAAAGTTTTCCACTATATTTACACCACTCTTGGCTACCAAATCCTCTTCGGAGTTAATGTAAAAATCGGCATCCGATAAATTTGAAGTTGCCTCGCCGGCTCTTAGATTAATACCTTTATAACCTGTTACGGTGTTTATCTTAACAGCTTCGCCGTTAAACATTGGCGTTAGTGTTTTGCTAACAACCGGTATGGCGGAACTGGAACTTTGTTCTTCGCTGGAGGAGCTGGGAATATTGCATATTGATTCTGGCCGGGTAAAAGATTTACACTCTCCTTTTTCACTTTCTGGGCTTCCTAAAATTACAGTATAGCAGACGTGAACTTCTCCATTTTGCGGTGGATCGCAAAATTGTCTGCCGGTAAAATCCCATTGGTCATCGTAATTATAGAAGCTTTTTCCGGGACCGGAAGCTATAACTGTGCCATTGACCGTAATCTCGGCCTTTGTCAGGATAGAATCCCCGGCTTCATTTTCCCTTGCCCTTACGGAAAGTTTTATGTCTAAATACCTGGGATCCTGACTTACTTCCCAGTTGGTTATGTCAATGGAGCCATTTCCCTGTGGCGAGGATTGAGGAGGAGTGTATCTGGAAGATGAAGATTTGTCTCCATCGCCGCCGCCACTGCTACCGCTATCGCAAGCTGCCAAAATGGAAAGAACAAGGAAAACCCCCAGGGAGCAAAAAATTGAGAAAAAACGATTCATAGTGTACCTCTCTAGGGTAAATATAGTAAATTTTGGGGGGGTAATGGGGTATGGGGTTTAGGGTATGGGGTATAGGAGGCCTCGGGGGGAAGGTCTATTGTTCTTCCGTGTCTTCAAATCCGGTTCCGCGGCTTGTGTGCCAGATACCTCTTATGCTTGTGTAATCGCTGTGCTCTCTGTAGTAGATTAAATAGGGAAATTTTTTCAGCGGGAATTTTCTCATCCCGCCTTCGTAAATGGTTCCTATTCCCGGCATTGTTTCCAGCAGTCTTGCTGTTTTGAAAAATTGGCTCCGCATTTTTTCCGCCTGTTCAGGCAAGTTTCGCTCTGCGTAGTATTCCATCGCTTCTTCCAGCATCTCCAAGCATCTTTCGGTGAGCCTTACCGGTTTTCTCTCAATTTCATGGTTTGCGATGATAGCCATTTGCAAATCTTTCCGCTATTCGTGTTTCTGCTTCTTCCAGCGGCATGGTAAGCCCGGTTTTTTCCTGCTCTGCGCTTATCGCCAGATTCATGTCCAGTTCTATTTTATCCATCACCTCTAAGAGGTAATCTGTTTTGTCGTCCAACCCTATTCTGTTCATGGCTGTTTTGATTATTGGCCTTGCCGTCATTGTCTTTGTTGCCATAATGTTGCCTCCGTATGTAATATATAAAAATAGGGGCGTTGCATGCAACGCCCCTACAATTTCCAACACCCCTACATGTTTTTGATTATGATGTTAATGATTTACCTTTACACGCTTTACGCCCAGCATTTCTATCTTTCTGGTATATTTCTGAGAGCCTGTGACTGTGGAGCCATCGCTTCTCTTTCCTGTCCAGTAGAAATCGTAAACTTCTACATAAGCACCCGTGCCTACCTTGCGGTTTTTGGAGTCTTTCAGGTTCCAGGCAACATAGATACCCATATTCCCGGGGGTTCTGCAATCCGTCTGACCGTCCACCTTGAAGATTTTATCGTCGCATGCCAGAGGCTTCAAATCCTTTTGAACAACATAGTTACCGAGATTCGTGTGGTAATAAACCTTGGAATAGAAGGTTATATCGTCGCATGATTCCGGAGGACATTCGGATGCCAAGTCGGGCCTGAACAATACACCTGCAGAACCAGGATAGAACTCCTTAATGCGCTCTATATCCCAATCCGGCTTTGACGGCAGGAATGCTATCTGGCTGTTTTCATTGAACAAGTCATCCTTAATAGGTCTAAGATCTATTCCCTCATTCCTAAGATTGTCAAGAACTCCATCGTTGAGAAATTCTCCGTCGGGGCCGGGATCGGGGTTAAGGTTTGCCAGAACTATTTTTTCCGGAGCAATATTGTCTTCGCCTACAAACTTTCTGCCCTCTTCCCTTGGATTGGGGAGGTTGCCGAGCGTATCCACAAACGGAGCGCGATTATCATACGCAGAACTCTCAAACCTTACATAATCGTTTGCTCTGGGAGTTTTTGCGGAGTCAAGACCCTCCGTGAAATTATTGTAATAGATGGTTACAACAGAGTCTTTGCCCGATGGCCTTATCCTGTTGCCAGACGGATCCCAGCTCATCATTATATTGTTACCAGATTGCGCCGGCAAATCTATAGAGTTGGTATGGAAATTGAAATCAGCTTCGCCACGGGAGAACGCCAGTTTATAGGCAAAAGGAACTATCTGTATGGGTCCATCGCCATCGTATTCCCCTGTTCCTATATCTTCTCTCAGCCTTACCGGTTCGGAAAGCGTTATGGTCGCCTTGTCACGGCACTTTTTGGCAAAAGTTCTATCGCACCCTTTTCCTGCCTCATATCTGGCAGAAGTCACTATGGCAGGGATTTTATCGCTTATCACCCTGGAAAGGCCCAAGGTTTGAGGACCGGCGCCTTTCTCAAAGGTAACCCAGGTAACTGCCTCTACCTTGCCCAAGCCAACGGAAGTTTTAACCCTGTCGCTGAAATTGACATCGGCGATAGTTATAATGGAATTATTGCCCTGTACTTCCCACTTTCTTCCACCACTGCTCCAGTAATCCGGATCATAATTGCCCGGTCTGGTAAATACGGTTCCATTCCAGCTACCCTGACCAATTTTTACCGTATCCTTTTTATTCGGTTCCCAGAACACTTCTATCATGTTGGGCAAGGAATCGCGACTAAACGCCTTGTCATATACAATGCGAATAGAGTCGCCTATGCCGTCGCCGTTTCTGTCAAAAATTTCCGCAAGCGTGGGATATGGAACCGGTGGCTTGACGAACAGCAGGGAATCCCACTGCGCAAGCGTTCTCTGGTTTCTTGAAGGCCCGCCAACCGTAAAGAAGGCGTATTTGGGCGGCTGCACCTCGTCTGCGCCGTAAAAGGATATTTGCGCCTTGCCGTTTTTCATTTCCACGCTGGGAATTTGAATTATACCGTTGCTGTTATCATCTTCCGAACTGCCTCTGCCTGTTGCCGTCCAACTGCGGAAAGAGAGAGGGAAACTGCATACATCGCAAACTGTTCTTGTTGTCGGGTCAATAGCAACAACCGATCTGGCCAGATTTTCTCCCATGAACACTTCCATGTCCTTTGGTGTGCCACTCGGCGGGTATTTGCTGCCTGCCGTTCTCGGCAAAGGTTCCGCATCATCCACATTATTCACAAACCTGAACTCAGGCAACAGGACTTTTATATTGAAGCCCGGACCGGAGGAACTTGCAACGTTCACATCGTAAGTCACCGAATCTGCCGCTCTAAATTCACCGGCAACATAAAGAACCAAAACCCCGCTGGCAGGAATCTTGAAGCTCTCATTGGGATTCGTTACTTCTTTAGACCCGGCCGCATCCTCATAGATTTTAATGCCGGCATACTGAGGAGCATCAGGGAATATACCTCCCTGGCCAAGCCTGAAAGTTGTTCCTTCCGCTACTTCCCTGTTAACCAGGAATGTGGAAGTGCCATCTCCATCCCACTCGCCAACGGAAAAGGCAACTGGAACAAGTTTGCCGGCAACTACTCTCTGGTCTTGTTTCAAGTCGGAGGGAACAGAGATAGACTGTTGATTTTCTCCATCTAAAATTCGACCCCAAACGGCATAAACTTTTTCACCGAGAGAAACGGGGAAGCTGGCAACTCTTTTTGGTTGCGTAGTATTATCACCTTTAATCTTTACATAAACCGTGTAAGAGCCAGGCGGCAATCCTTTGACTGCTCCTCCGTTTACATAAACCTTATTATTTCTCGTATCAATTTCAATTCCGCTAAAGCACGTTAACTTGCCATCTCCAGCGATGCTGCAATCATTAGTTGCGGTTGGGATAGTACATTCGCCGCGCTGTTCAAGGCCGCATTTAGTGCCGTCGCGTCTTTGCAGATAGTATTCAAGTTCCGATTTTATTTCGTTTCCGCACTCCACCTTGGAAGATTCGCCACTACCGGAAAACGCCGCGCAATTTCCGCCGCCGCTGGAGGCAAGGCAAATAGGAACAGACCCTGCTTCCGCATTGCCGTCAACATAAAGGCCTGTATTTTGAGAGAAGTAAAGGTTTGTAGCTATGCGCACATTGCTCATGGTGAGCCGGCGGTCGCAGAAGAAAACATTTATGGGATATTTTTTGCCTTCTTCAAGATTGAGAGTGTCCAGATTTACATAGCCCGGAGCAGCCAAATGAGTACCGCCCAAATCAATTACGAGTTTATTGTTGATGTATATCCATATATCATCATCACCGCTAAAGAAGAATTCCTGTCCTTTTTCGTAGGTAAATTCCGCAGGAGCGCTCTCAAAGCAGAAGAAAGGATTCTTTTCAATTTCTTCTTTTGTTCTTGTAAAGGTATTGCTACCCCAATCCCAAACCTCAGGATGATCTCCATCTCTAAAATCTCCCTCTCCAAATTGTGCGCCACAAGCTCCACCCGGTGCAGCCGTTCCGCTACGGCCTCTATCGTAGCAGTATTGGCTAACGGCACCTGCACCTGTAGCTTTAAGCGGAACCCAGCTTTCCACCTTGTGTTTTTTATCGCAATCACGGCATTGAGAGTAATCCGCATCGCCTCTGGTTTGCAGTTCGTTCGGGAAATAACCATACATATATCCCGGCCTGCCCGTATGATTCACTAAACTTGCAACGCCGCAATTGCCCTCCGGCTCCATAGTGCCATCCTTGCATAGTTTATTGCTGTTAAATTCCCACACACCATTCTTATTGCGCTTAAAAGGCATATCGGCACAACGCACAACATTGTCTTTGGAGTCCGGATCAAAAGCCTTTTTAAAGTTAGGCTCTGTCCAACCATCCTTTCCTCGGTTGAATTCCATCTCGTGTCTTCCCTTTGCATCACTAAACCTAAGATCGGGCTTGGGTATTCCTTTTGCAATGCCGCTTGCGACATCACCTTGAGTATATAACCAAAAAGAGCTATTTACAGCTTGATCCGTATCGTAAATTATAGCAGCAAGGCTGTAGGAGCAACGGTCTTTTTCGTCTATATTGGGGTCGGTATCTCGCCAGCCATCTTCACCATCATCTGCGACAAAAAACAACTGTTTAGTTTTGGTAGTGCCATCGTCATAAAATCTTGCAAATCTCCGGACAAGATTAAGTGGCACTGGCTTTCCATCTACCCATTCCGTAGGGTCTTCGCCAACACCTCTATCCCCTACTTGATCGGTACCTGTGGGGCCAAGCCAAAGCCAGGTGGGAACATCGGGTGGATCTTCCTGGAAAAATACCAGTTTATACCAGCCGCAGCGAGCATCATCAATTTGCATGGCCATTTTTTGCAATCTTCCGTTTGCATCGTTATAAACCAAATAGGGTGTGCCTAAAATCCACTCGTCGTTATGTGGAGGAAGGAAATAGAAGTAGTAGGCATTGGGAGGTTGCGTGCTAATAGTGATTCTTCCGGGCCTCGCAGGGTCTTCCATTAGGTAGGTACCATCCGACCCAAAATCGGAACAGGTAAATTTGTCGGTGTTCTCACTCTTCAACGCTTGGTCTTTGAATACTGAAGTTTTATTCAGTTGATAAATTCCGCCGGCATCGTAATGGTTATCTACACTTGAGAATACAATTTCTCTTTTGTCCGGACCATCGTTCGCCAAGTTTGAAGGCAACGTAATTACGCTCCAATTGCCCTGTTTTGTTGCGGTAACAGAGATAAACTTCCCTTCCCAGAGGATATAAATTCTATTCCCCCAGTCGTTTGGAAGTTCAAGGTAAACGGTTTTTCCACGACACTGGGCCATTGCATTTACCGCAAGCAAAGCCAGCACGAAAAAGGCTAGAACGAACTTTTTGAGAGAACCTTTCATTTTTGTCTCCTTGTTTGAGTTGAAATTAGAAAATTCTGGGAACATGTTACAAAGCCTCCTGCGCCGAAGGCTTAATCAAGTCAATGAGTTCTTTTGCACTTGCAAAACCGGCTTTAATTATACGGCTATCGGTAAGGCTTCCATAATAGCCATCCAAATGCAATGCTCTATAAGCACTATTCAGATAATCAACCATTTTTTTATTGTGCTTTTGCAAATTGTACATATAAAACTCTATGGACTTGCGTTTTTTCTCTTCTTTTGGAAACTTCACTTCTTTCAATGTGAGCCAGCAGTCCAAGGCTACAAGAACTCCCTTATACGCAATACCGCAAGCACTGCTAACATATTTTTCATCTTTATAAAAAATGCCTTCAATACCAGAATTGGACAATACCTTTTTGGCATTGTCAAAATAACGCATAGCTCTAACATACTGTTGCTGCTTGGTTTTTTCCTGATCTTCTACTTTCATAAAGCCTCCCCTGCCGAAGGCTTGATTAAATTAATGAGTTCTTTTGCGCTTGCAAAACCGGATTTAATTACTGTGGAATCTTCGTTGCCATCATGATAACCGCTTAACTGCAGATTTTTATACACGGTATCCAAATGATTTAGCAATTCTTTATTTCCGGCTACAATATCTCTGTAAAAATCAATGTTTTTTCTTTTGCCTTTTTCCGGGCCGGAAACACCTTTTAACTTAGCCAAGGCATCCAAGGCTACAAGCACACCACTATAAGCAATGNTGCTAGCAACACGAACATATTTTGCATCCTTATAAAACTTGTCTTCAATACCAGAATTGGACAATACCTTTTTGGCATTGGCAATATAACGCATAGCCTCTGCGTAGCCGTTCTGCCTAATATGTTCCATATTCATAAAGCCTCCCCTGCCGAAGGCTTGATTAAGTCAATGAGTTCTTTTGCATTTGAAAAGCCGATTTTAATTATACGGCTATCGGTCTCACCCTCGTAATAACCACTCAAATGCAATTGATTATAAACGGTATTCAGATAATCAACCATTTTTTTATTGTGCTTTTGCAAATTGTCCCTGTAAAAATGTATAGACTTGCGTTTCTTGTTTTCTTTTGGAAACTCCACTTCTTTCAATGTGAGCCAACAATCCAAGGCAACAAGAACGCCTTTATAAGCAATGCCACAAGCACTGCTAACATATTTTTCATCTTGATAAAAAAAGCCTTCAATAGAGGAATTGGACAATACCTTTTTGGCATTGTCAAAATAACGCATGGCCCGCAGATGCTGGCTCTGTAAAAGTTTTTGTTGTTCCTCTACGGTCATAATTCCCCAATATACAACATTAAATATACAAAATTTTTTGCAAAAAGAGAAGCATTTCCGTAAATTTTTGCAATTTTCCCACAAAAAACAGCATTTCATGTGATTTTTACGGCAAATTTGAGCATTTTACATTTTACCTGCCCCACATTGCAGCCATAGGCACAGCAAGCATATTTTCTCCAAAAGAAAGGGTATGCTCGCCGGAATACAGAACTATTCCCCTGTAGGGAACCTTGCCCTTAATTATGTTTTCCTTAAACCAAATCTGCGGAGCAAAATCTTCTTTGGATACGCTTTGGCCGGCTTTGGCTTCCACGCCAAGCAAAGCGCCGTCTTCACGCTCAATTACAAAATCTATCTCCCTGCCTTTCCTGTCTCTATATTGAAACAGGGAATAAGCGGAATCCAAGTCAATTTGAGCGGAGAGTTCCTGAAAAACAAAGGTCTCTGCCAGCTTGCCGGCGCGGTCTGTGTCCAGCATAACATCTCTTTTATTCCAGCCTAAAAGCGAAGCCATTAAGCCGGTATCGGTTGCATAAGTTTTGGGACTGCGCCCAATACGGTCGTAATCCGTTTTTGTCCAGGGAGCAACTTTTTCAAACAGGTAAAGCGCTTCCAAAGCATTGATGTAAGAATCCGCAGTTGGCTTTGACAAGCCAAGCGTGCTGCAAATTGAAGGCAAATTCATAAACTTGCCGGACCAGGAAGCTAAAATATATATGAGTTCCCTAAGCGCCGCCTGCCGTTTTATGTTGGCTATGTCCATCAAATCTCTTGTTACCAGAGTATCAATATAATCCTTATGCCACTCTTTCCTGTCTTTTTGGCTGGAAAGCAAAACCGCTTCCGGATAACCTCCTCTAAAAGCCAAATCAAAAATGAAATTTTTATTGCAGCCTTCCATCTTTCTTGAAAAATCCCCTTCAAAAGCCCGTTGCAGGAATGTTGGCTTTTTGCCCAGTATTTCCCCTTGCGTGAACGGGCGCAAACGAATGTTTTTTACCCTGCCCGCCAAACTCTCCTTTACGCTTGGCAAAGATGTTATGTTTGCCGAGCCTGTGAGCAAATATTGCCCGGGGCGCCTATCGTTGTCAACTTTATATTTAATTTCGGGGATGAGTTCCGGGGCCTTTTGAATTTCGTCTATTATTATTGTCCCGAAGTCATTTTTTATAAAACCGGACGGGTCTTCAAGGGCGGCTTTCAAGATGTTTTTTTTGTCTAAAGGCATAAAAATGCTGTTTTTGTTTTGAATTTCCTTTGCAATAGTGGTTTTTCCGGTTTGCCTGGCCCCGGAAATAATAATCACGCGCCTTGTTTTAAGGGCTTCTTTTACATTTTCTGTTCGCCAACGCTTATAATCTGCCATTTTTTACCTCTTTTTTGTGGGGCAAAAAGTAAAATAGAAAACGGGCGAATAGTAAAATTGAAATGGGGCAAATAGTAAAATTGAAATGGGGCAAATAGTAAAATTGATATACTCTAAACCCAATCGTGAACGGGTTTTTACCCAAATATGCTTGTGGCCCTTTTAAGGGCTTGGCAAAGGCGGTCTATTTCCCAGGATTCGGTATAGATGGCAAAGCTTGCCCGCAGGGTNGCGGCTACGCCAAAATGCTCCATTGCCGGTTGGGCGCAGTGATGGCCGGCACGCACCGCTATTCCCTCCTCGTCAAGGATTAAGGCGGCATCGTGGGGGTGGATTGAGCTGAGAATGAATGAAATTATTGATCCGCGGTTTTTGGGATTTCCTATTATTTGCAGGCCATCTATTTTTTTTAGTTCTTCAAGGGCGTAGGCGGTTATTTGCTTTTCGTGGGATGAAATGTTTTCCATTCCTGTTTCGTTTACAAAATCTATTGCGGCAGAAAGGCCTAAAACCTCGGCTATGGGTGGGGTGCCGGCTTCAAAACGCGCCGGAGGGGCGGCAAAAGTTGTGCCTTCAAAGGAAACTTTGTCTATCATTTCGCCGCCGCCTTGCCAAGGGGGCATCCTTCCCAGAATTTCGCTTTTGCCGTAGAGAACGCCTACCCCTGTGGGGCCGTAAATCTTGTGGCCGCTGAACGCCAAAAAGTCGCAGTCAAGGTCTTTGACGGAAATTTTTGAATGTGGTGCGCCCTGTGCCGCATCTATCAGGATTTTTGCCTGGGGTGCCAGCTTGCGGATTATGGGGATTATCTCTTGCAAAGGGTTTACGGTTCCTATGCTGTTTGCGGTGTGGGTTAGGGCTACCATCTTTGTTTTTTTGCCGAGCATATTTTGCAAATCTTGTATTTGCAAATCGCCATTGCTGTCGCAGGGGATGGCTTTTATTTTTACGCCTCTTTCCTTACCCGCTATTTGCCAAGGAACTATGTTTGCATGATGTTCCAAAACCGAAAGCAGAATTTCGTCTTGGGGTTCAAAGTTTGCCAACCCATAGCTCCAGGCTATCAGGTTTATGCTTTCTGTTGTGCCTTTTGTGAAAATTATGCTGTTTTCGCCCGGTGCATCGAGGAATTTTGCGATTTTTGAACGGGCTTCTTCAAATTTTTGAGTAGTTTGGGCAGAAAGGGCGTAAGCCCCCCTTTTTACCGAACTGTAATGCGTTTTGTAAAAATCGTTCATAGCCTCAACAACGCAAAGCGGTTTTTGCGTTGTGGCGGAGGANTCCAAAAAGGCAAGGGGATGCCCGTTTATCGTTTTAGACAGAACGGGGAACTTAGAACGCATTACCGCCCCGCTGCTTTTGCTTTGTCTCCGTATTTCTTTACCAATTCTTCCTGGATGCCACGGGGAACGGGGGAATATTTTGCGAATTCCATGGTGAATTCTGCCTTTCCCTGGGTCATTGAGCGCAAGTCGGTAGCATAGCCAAACATTTCGGAAAGCGGAACTTCTGCTGTTATTGTGGTGTAGCTCTGCTGTTCGGTTGTTGCCTGTATTGTGCCGCGGCGCTGGGAAAGATTGCCAACAACGCTGCCCTGGAATTCGGTTGGGGTTTGAACCTCAACTTTCATTATGGGTTCAAGCACCTGCGCGCCTGCCTTTTGGAATGCCTCGCGGAATGCCATGCGAGCGCAAATCTGGAAAGCCATATCCGAAGAATCAACAGGGTGGTATTGGCCGTCTTTTACTTCCATCTCCACGCCTACAACAGGGAAGCCTATTAAGGAACCGGATTCCAAACAGCTTTGGAAACCCTTGTCGCAAGAGGGGATGAATTCTTTTGGAATACGCCCGCCAACAACGGAACTCACAAAGTTATAGGTTTTTTCCATATCGCCTTCGACAGGCATTGGGCGCATTTCGCCCATCATTTTTGCGTATTGACCGGAACCGCCCGTTTGCTTTTTGTGGGTGTAGTCAAATGCGGCCGGGCGGGTGATGGTTTCGCGGTAGGCAACCTGCGGCGCTCCGGTTTGAACCTCAACCTTGTACTCACGCTTCATTCGCTCTACATAAACGTCAAGGTGCAATTCGCCCATGCCCTTGATAACGGTTTGGCCGGATTCCTTGTCAACATAAACCTGGAAAGTTGGGTCTTCTTTGGTAAAGCGATTGAGGGCTTTTGAAAGATTTGCAAGGTCGTCCCTGTTTTTTGCTTCAATAACGAGTTCAATAACGGGGTTAGGGACGTGCATGGAGGTCATGTTCATGTGCAGAGAGCCATCCGTGAAGGTGGTGCCCGTTGCACAGTCAATGCCGAACAAAGCCACGATGTCACCGGCTCCGGCATCGGTTATGTCTTCCATTTGGTCTGCGTGCATGCGGACTAAACGGCCTACATTCACCCTTTTGCCGGTTGTCATGTTTGTGATTGAAATTCCTTTTTTAATTGCTCCCTGATAAATGCGAACGTAGGTCAACTGGCCGTAGCGGTCGTCTGTAAGCTTGAATGCGTAGCAAACCAGAGGCTTATCGTCTTTGCTCTCCAGTTCGGTTGGCTCTTCGTTTTTGTCAAGATTGAGAGCGATGTTTTTGACTTCCGTTGGGTTTGGCAGGTAGTCTGTTACGCCGTCAAGGAGTTTTTGAACGCCCACATTTTTATATGCTGAACCCATGAATACCGGGGTAATTTTTAGATCTATGGTTGCCTTGCGAATGGTTTGCTTCAATAATTCTTCGGGTACTTCCTTGCTTTCCAAAGCGAGTTCCATTATTTGATCGTTGAAATCGGCGATGGTTTCTATCAGTTTGTGACGATATTCATCTGCCTGCCCTTTAAGGTCTTCGGGAATGTCTATTTCCTTGATATCCTGCCCGTTTTGCCCCTCAAAGAGAAAACCTTTCATTTTAACGAGGTCAACAACGCCCTTTATTTTATCTTCCANGCCTATTGGAATTTGCATTTGGCACGGAACATGGTTGAGTTTTTCACGAAGCTGGTCAACTACGCGGAAGGGATTTGCGCCTGCGCGGTCGCACTTGTTTACAAAGGCTATGCGAGGGACATTGTAGCGGCGCATTTGCCTGTCCACGGTTATGGACTGGGATTGAACGCCGGCAACGCCGCAAAGAACCAGAATTGCACCGTCCAGAACACGGAGGGAGCGTTCCACCTCAATGGTGAAATCCACGTGGCCCGGGGTGTCTATTATGTTGATGGAAGTATCTTTCCAGCTTGCATAGGTGGCTGCAGACTGGATTGTTATGCCGCGCTCGCGTTCCAGTTCCATTGAATCCATTGTTGCGCCAACGCCGTCCTTTCCACGAACCTCGTGAATTGCGTGTATGCGCTTTGTATAGAACAAAATACGTTCCGTTAAAGTTGTTTTCCCGGAATCTATATGCGCGGAGATTCCGATATTGCGATGCTTTTCTATATTCTTCATAGGGGTATAAAATATAGTAAAAAAAATAAAAGTTGTCAAATACTGAGGCTTGGCTCAAGACTTCACCGCTTTTACCGCCTTGTGCAACCTCTCAAAAAGTTCCTCTATCCTATTCTGCGGCACGGAGGAGAATGCTATGCGTACAAGGCCGGAAATGACTATTACCCCCAAATTCTGGTTTTTAAGGCACTCCTTGCGAACTGCTTCCGGTTCTGCGCCGTTTATTTTAACGCACATAAAATAGCCGCTGTTAAAGGGCATGGCGGTAAAGGACTCGCCGTATTCGGGGTGTGCTGCCAGGACTGCCTTTATTTTTTCGTAGCGTGCCTTTAAGGTGTTGAATTTTTCCTGCTTTTCGCTTTCATAGCTTTCGCTGCTGTATGCGTCAAGCAAAATTTCCTGCGAAGGGCTTGGAACGTTGGATATGGTGGCGCGCACCGTGCCGGCAGCCTTGTCTTCCAGGGCTTTAAGCTGAACATCGCTTGCATCCTTGAACGCAAAGGTGATAAAGCCAACCCTGAACCCCCAGACATAATCCTCTTTTGTGGGGCCGTCCAGTTTTACGGCGAGCAGGTTTTTGTGGGCACTTGCCAAAAGCCCAAACAGGGATTCCTTATATATGCCCTGCTCATAAACCAAACCAAAGTAAGCATCGTCAAGGATTGCAACAACATCGTTTCCCTTTTCGGCGTAGGATGCAAGAACCTTGCAAATTTCCTTTGCCTCGTTTTCCTTGACCGTGTAGCCTGTGGGATTGTTGGGGAAATTCAAGAGCACAATCTTTTTGCCGCTACCGGTTTCAAGGGCTTTGGCAAGAGCGGCTACATCAAAATTTCCGTTTGTAAAGGTGTTGAAGGTATGGATGTTTGCACCGTAGGTTTCGCTAAAAATCAAATCGTAATTGTCCCAGTATAAATCCGGAATGAGCAGGGTGTTGCCCGGATCCAAAAAGAGGTTTGCGGAAACGGAAAGCCCGTGGGTAAGGGCAGCCGTTACTACCGGCTCGCTGAATTTAATTCCGGCCAAATTCGCATTTTTTTGCAGCAGCTTTTCGCCCCATTTTTTGCGGAGCGGCGCCTTGCCGAAACTCGGCTGGTAAAGGAAGGATGCATGAATGATTTTTTCCGGCAGCCCAAAGGATTTTTTAATAACGGGCAGCATAAGCGGCGAGCCGTCATCTTCAAACGCCGTTCCTATTGTGGCGTTGATTTCTGCGGCTTTGGCTTCTGCGCTTTGCCCCAAAATCCCCTTGTGCGGGAAGTACATTCGTTTGCCACGTTCGGAGAGAACCCGGTAGGCGACAGATGAATCCAGACCCAGATTTGTGTTTAGGGCCTTTGCCAGTTCGGTGAGGTTGTTTTTCATTGTGGGGGAAAATAGAAAATTGTCTGGACCTTGATTTACTTGATTAAGGGATTATCTTGATTTGATTAAAGGTTTATTTTGGACATCAATTCTTTTAGTTCTTCTCCTGTAACTTCTCTGTAATCCCCTACTGCCAGGTCGCCTAGGGTTATGTTTGCAAAGCTAACCCGTTTAAGGTCTTCTATGTGGTAGTGCAGGGCGTGGAGCATTTTGCGGATTTCCCTGTTTTTGCCCTCCGTTAGCACCAGTTCTGCAAAGCCGTCGTCTAAAAAGATGTCTTTTACCTTGCCTTTTTCCCCTTCTCCTATGTCTATGCCTTTCAGGAGGCTTTCCATGGCGTGGCGGGAAAGTTCCCTGCTTGTCCAAACAAGGTAGCTTCGCTCTATCCGGTATTTTGGGTGGGTTAGCCTGTAAACAAGTTCGCCGTCATCGGAGAGCAAAACCAAGCCCCTGCTCTGCAAGTCCAGCCTGCCTATGTATTTCAAAGCGGAAAACCCGCTTGGCAGGCAATCGTAGATTGTTCTTCTCCCTTGGGGGTCTGTTGCGGTGCATATTACGCCGGGCGGTTTGTGGAAAGCTATTGTGGTATGCCGTTTTGCAGGGGAAATTTTTTGCCCGTCTATTTCCACAAGGTCTGTTTCGCCGATTTGCGTGGAAAGTTCCTTAACCGCAGTTCCATTGACAAAAACCCTGCCCTCTAAAACTAAAGATTCCGCCTTGCGCCTGCTGGCTATTCCGCACTGCGATATGTACTGGTTTATCCGCATGAGTTTCAAAAGACAATATAGTAATTTTCTACATTTTCCCTTGTGTGGAAGCGATTTGTTTTTTCTAAAAATTTACGCCTGACCGAGCCGTTCTTTAAAAATGCTGGTGTGAAACAGCCGGAATACGGGGAGGTTATGCGGAATATGCTCAAGGATGCTTTTGATTTTGCCTTTAGGCATCCGCAGAGCGCTTGGTTTTATCCTAAAAACATCGATTATGACATTGATAAAAAATCAATTCCCATTCTGGAAGAAATGCGGTATGGGGGGATTTTTTTGACTGCGCATTACGGGAATCACGAGATTCTAGGGTATAGGCTTGCCGAAGCGGCTCTCCCCCTGAATGCTGCGGCTCATAGACAGAGACCCAAACTTTTTGATATGTGGCTGCAGAAAAAAAGAACATTTAAGGGGAAATGCTTTGCCAGGAAAGTTGAAGTTGAGCGGTTAATAGAATTTATGGATAGCGGTGCCTTGTTTGCGTTGCTGGCAGACCAGGATTTTAGAAAGTCCACGCCCGTTCCTATTAAGAATAAATGCGAGAGCGAATTTTTGGGCATTAATGTTCGCTGCAATCCGCTTCCGGTTTTTATTTTGGAACATCGTCCGGATATTCCGGTGTTCTGCGGATATTTGCAGCAAATTCGCGATAACCAAACCCTTTTTCTGAAAAAATTGCCCAAAGAAAATTTTTACGCCCACTACCATTCCTGGCTCGAAAGTCTGATTTTGAAAAATCCTGCCAAGTGGTATGGCTGGTTTCACAACAGGTTTCATTCCAGTTTGTGATTTTCCTTCCCTGGTTCCATCCACTTGAACTCAATGCCCTTTTTTTCGGCTTCCTTTTTGGCTTTTTCCTTTAAACGCAAAAGTTCTCGCTCCTTTTTCAAAGCCCGTTTTATTTTTGTGGCGGCATAACGCTCTGCACGTGTGGGACGGGTTTTGAACGGCTCGTCTTCTGCCTCCGGTAGCGGCAATTCAATATCGTCGGGGTTGGCAAAAATTTGAGGCGGGGTGAATAACTGCAAAGGAAGTGCGGCATTGCCTGCATCTCGCCGCAGCAAATCCAATGCTTTTTTTAAAGATTCGTCTTCTTCAATTTTGAACTCCATAGCCTTTTTTGT
>JGI24698J34947_10000489_pt1 | contig 18616 bp, 11 predicted proteins | sample TergutMp193P3_FD_34947 | JGI IMG/M metagenome (IMG submission 34947) | reverse complement strand
AGGGAGCCGCAGGTGCCGGCGCCGATGATTAAGGCCGGTCCGCCTTCTGGCCGGCCCAGGGCCGCCTCCGCCGTCCGAAAGGCGGCGTTGACCGCGCCGGGCCCGCTGGCCACGATCCTGACCCTGAAATTTTTAAAAGCCCCGGCCAGATGGCGGCTGACGGCCGCGAATTCCCGGGGCGTCGGGGTGAGGACGAGGATATCTCGGGCGCGCATGGGAACAGCCTTTCCGGAAGTTGCCTCAAGGGCCGCCAATGGGACTTGGGGGCCGCCTTTTCCCGGCCGTCATTATAGCGCCGGGGCCGAAGTTTGGCAAACCGGGGGTTTACGGATAGGTCCCGGCCTTCTTGATATTATTCTTGATAATTAAATATCAATGGTATATAATAATATCGCCTTTGCTTGTGGTCCGGCCGCCGTTCAAAACTAAACCGTAAATCTCCAAGGCGCGGCCCTTCGGCGCACGTCGGCCGTTTGTCCGTTTCATCAAGCGATGGAAAGGGTCATATGCAGATTATCTTCATTACCCCGGAAGCGGTTCCTTTTTCCCGGGTGGGCGGCCTGGCCGACGTCTCTTTTCATCTGCCCAGATCCCTGGCCCGTCGGGGCCACCAGGTGACGGTCGTTTCCCCCAAGCACAGGGGCGCCAACCGGATGCCCCTGGAGGAAATAGATTCCTGGCGTTCGGAAATAGACCTGTCGATCTCGCGGCGCGAAGCCTGTTTTTTCAGGGGCGATACCGGCCAGGGCCACCAGGCGGTGCTGGTGGGCTGTGACGAGCTGTTCGATCGGCCAGGGGTTTACGGCAACGAATTCGGCGATTATGACGACAATGCCGAGCGTTTCATATTTTTTTCCCGGGCCGCTCTCCTGGCCGCCGGTTGGCTGGCCCGGCCGGAAGAGGAAGTGGTCGTCCACTGCCACGATTGGACCACTGGCCTGGTGCTGATGTGCCTGAAAAGCTGGCGCGGGCAATTCCCCACCCTGGACCGGGCCGGAACGGTCTTCACTTATCACAATCTGGCCAACCAGGGCCTCTTCCTCCACTACGACTTCGCCCTGACCGGGCTGGACTGGAATCTTTTCACGAGCGAGGGAATGGAATTCCATGGCCGGATGAGCCTGACCAAGGCCGGCTTGCTGGCCGCCGACTACCTCACCACCGTCAGCCGGAAATACGCCCAGGAGACCTTGACCTCCGCCATGGGCATGGGCTTGGAAGGCGTTCTCCTAAGTCGCCGGGACCGGCTCGTGCCGGTGCAAAACGGCGTGGATTACACCCAGTGGAACCCGGCCTCCGACACCCACATAGCGTCCGTGTATTCACCTGACGACCTCTCCGGCAAGAGACAATGCCGGCTCCGCCTGGCCGAACTGTTCGGCTTCACCGCCCCCGGGCGCCCCACGGTCTCCATGGCCTGCCGCCTCTTGTCCCGCAAGGGGCTGGACATAGTGGTCAAGGCCGTGGACCGCATGATGGAGCTGCCGATAAACCTGGCCATGATGGGCCTTGGCGAAACCCATTACCAGGATTTCCTGGCCGAGGCGGCCGAGCGCTGGCCGAACCGTATGGGTTACAAAAGGGCCAACGACCTGGTCCTTCTTCGCCATATCCTGTCCGGTTCTGATATCTTCATCATGCCTTCGCGTTTCGAGCCCTGCGGCCTGGAACAGCTTTACGCCTTGCGCTACGGCTCCATACCGGTGGTGCGCGCCACAGGCGGGCTGGACGACACCGTGGTGGACCTGGTGGCCAACCCGGAAAAAGGGACCGGCTACAAGTTCGACGAATATTCGGCCGAGGCGTTTCTGGAGACCCTGGACCGGGCCGTCCGCGATTTCAACGACCAGGACCGCTGGCTCGCCGCCGTCCGGCGGGGCATGAGTGAAAATTTTTCCTGGGACAACTCCGCCGCGCTCTACGAGGCGGTCTATAGGAAAGCCTTGGACGCGGCCGGAAAGCGCGCCTGAAGCATGCCTCCTTCCGCAAAAATGGATACGGCGGCCCTTCTGGCCAAGCTGATCAAGCTTTCCAATTCCAACACCCAGTTTGAATTCAAGGTCACCAGTTTTCTGAACATACTCTCCTGGGAATTGGATCTGGAATACGCCGTTCTCCTGACCCTGGACCGCGGCCAGAAGCAGCTCCAGCCCCTGTGGCTGGCCGATTCCTCTTTTCCCCGCCTCGGCCCGGTCGCCACTTTCGGCAACATCATCGGCCGCTGCCTGACCGGCCGGCAGACCCTTTTGGCCGACCAGGACGATCTCTTGGGCCTGCCCCAGGACTGGGCCGCCTTCGTCGCCCCTTTCAGCGAAGGCCTCATGGTCACCCCCATGGTCGACGACAAGACCGGTTACGGCGTGCTCCTCCTATTGCGCCGGGCCTTCCGGACGCTGAATTCCCATCAGTCCCTCCTGATGGAGGCCGTGGCCAATGAACTGACCATCGCCATCAAGAACGTCAGGCTGGCCACCGACACCCGCAAGCGCCTCAGCGTCCTGAACGTCTTAAGCGACCTTGGCCGCACCTTGTCTTCGACCATCGACGTGGAAAAAGTCATGACCATGATCCCTCAGATCGCCTCCGGCATCTTCCTGGCGGACGGCTGCACCGTCAACATCCTGGACGAAGACGGCCATCGCCTGATTCTGGCTTCGCAATACGGGCTCATCCCCCCGGCTTACAATTTCGAGCGCTACCATTCTTCCAGCCGGCTGCCTCCGTCCGTGGCCGCGGCCCTGTCCCGCCAGGCCAGCTTCAGCGGTTTTCTCAGGGATGACCCCTGCGCCATGGACCTTTCGGACGCCGAAATGCGGGGCACCATCATAAGTTGTCCCTTGGCTTTCCAAGGCCACCATCGGGGCAGCATCTCCCTTTTCAACAAGCTGGGCGGCCAGGGGGCCCAAACCGACATCGTCCCCCTGCTTTTCGACAGCGACGACCTTGAATTGTTCTTCTCCATGAACAACATGATTTCCGGGGTGCTGGAAAACGCCATCACCTTCCGGGAGGTGGAGAGCCTGGCCAGGACCAACGAGAAGATCGTCACCTACCTCTCCACTCTCTACGAAATATCCAGCGCCATGATGACCACCGTCCGCTACGACGAACTGGTCTGGATCATAACCCGGGCCCTGACCGACCGCCAGGGCCTGGGCTTCGACCAGGTGCTGATCCTGCTCCTGGAGGAAGGCGAGGAAGGCCGGCCCTCCACCCTGGTGAGTTCCGCCTTCTGGGTCTACGGGCAGTCGGACCAGAAGGCCGTTTTGGAGGGGGGCCTGGCCGGGTTGTTGAAAAACCCTTCCAAGGAAGAGGCGGCCCGAATGCTTCAGCGCGGCCGGGACATACAGGTGCATATTCCGGTTTTTCCAGAAAGTCCCCGTCTTTTGTCGAAGGTGCTCCTGGAAAAAAAGGCCATGCTGGGCGTTAGGGCCTTCGACGACGAACAGGACGGGCCGCTGAAAAACTTCGGCCTCAAGGCCTACGCCGCGGTGCCCATGGTGGCCAAGAAACGGGAAGTGGGCGTCATAGCCGTGGACAGGTTTTTAAGCGGCGAACCGCTGAGCTTGAACGACCTGCGCGATCTGACCATGCTGGCCAACCAGGCCGGGCTGGCCATTGAAAACGCCGGGCTTTACGACGACCTGGAAAAGGCCAACCGCACCCTTTCCCAGGTGCGCGGACGGCTCATCGACGCCGAAAAGGCCGCGGCCCAGGGCGAGATGGGCGCCCACCTGGCCCACGAGGTGCGCAACCCCCTGGTCTCCATCGGCGGTTTCACTCAACGGCTCCTGAAAAAGATGCCCGAGGACGACCCGCTCCGCAAGTACGCCGAGGTCATCTGGGAAGAGGTCTCCCGGGTCAACAAGGTTCTTAACAACATTCTGGATTATTCCCGCAATACCGAAGGGCTCATGCGGGAGTTCCAACTGGAGGCCAAGGTGGCCGAGGCCATCGTCACCCTCAAGCATGAGATGGAGCGCAGGGGAATAACCCTGGAACTCACGGCCGACCCGAATCTGCCGCCGGTTTCGGCCGACGACAGCCAGATCATGCACATCGTCCTCAACATAATCTACAACGCCTCCCAGGCCATGGGGCCGGCGGGCGGACGCATCCACATCCGCCTCTTCGAGACCCNGGCGGCCGACGAGCCTTATGTGGCCTGCGAAATAACCGATACCGGCCCCGGCATTCCCCAGGATATGCTGCCCAACGTCTTCACCCCCTTTTACACCTCGAAAATAGACGGCACGGGCCTGGGCCTGTCCATAGTCAAAAAAATCGTGGACCGCTATCACGGCCTCATCCAGGTCTCCAACCATCCGGCCCATATTCCGGACAGCGGCGCCTCCTTCACCTTCATGTTTCCGGCGGTTCAGTCCGGGGCCTTCAAGATTGCCTCCATCGGTCAGAAATGACCGCCTCATGGGTATGGATCGCCGGGCCGGGCTTTTCAATCGCCCCTGTCCCCGCCGCCCTTGGGCCGGGCCGGAGGGGTTTGGGGACCGATTGCCTTTGGGCGGCTGAAACGCTATACTTGAAGGATTGCGGCTCGGCCGGGAAGCCTCTTGGGGATTTTAATGGACCATATTCGCAATTTTTCCATTGTGGCCCATATTGACCACGGCAAGTCCACCCTGGCCGACCGCCTGATTCAGGAAGCCGGGCTGGTGGATGCGCGCCAGTTTCGCGACCAGATCCTGGACAGCATGGATCTGGAACGGGAGAGGGGCATCACCATCAAATCCAGCGCCGTGACCCTGCCCGTGACCGGCCCGGACGGCCGNANATACGAATTCAACCTTATNGACACTCCCGGGCATGTGGATTTTTCCTACGAAGTCTCCCGGGCCCTGGCCTCCTGCGAGGGCGTGTTGCTCCTGGTGGATGCGACCCAGGGCGTGGAAGCCCAGACCCTGGCCAATCTCTACGCGGCCATGGAACAGGACCTGGCCATTGTTCCGGTCATAAACAAGATTGACCTGGCCGCGGCCGACATTGAATCGACCCGGGAACAGATCGACCGGGACCTGGGTCTGGACGCCGAGGAGGCGGTGCTTTGCTCGGCCAAGACCGGCCAGGGCCTGGCCGAAGTCTTCCGGGCCGTCATAGAACGGGTGCCGCCGCCGGGGGGCGATCCTTGCGCCCCCCTGGCCGCCCGCATCTTCGACGCCCACTACGACCCCTTCCGGGGCACGGTGGTGGCGGTCCGCCTCGTCCACGGGCGTCTCCGGGCCGGGGACGTCATTCGCCTGATGGCCGGGGCGGCCGAGTACAAGGTCGAGGAGGTCGGGGTGTTCCGTCTGAATCGTGAGCCGGTGCCCGAACTCTCCGCCGGCATGGTGGGCTACGTCATTGCCGGAATCAAGACTGTTTCGGACGTGGCCGTCGGCGATACCGTCACCCTGGCCGAGCGCCCGGCCCCGGCCCCTCTGGGCGGCTTCAAGGAAATCCTGCCCGTGGTCTTCTCCTCCGTCTACCCGGTGGCTTCCGATGACTTCCCGGCCTTGGCCGAGGCCTTGGAGAAATACAAGCTCAACGATGCCGCCCTGGTCTTCCAGAAAGACAGTTCCGCGGCCCTGGGCCTGGGGTTCCGCTGCGGTTTCCTGGGCCTTTTGCACCTGGAAATAGTTCAGGAAAGACTGGAACGGGAATTCGACCAGTCCATAGTCATGACCGCCCCTTCGGTCCGCTACAGGTTCATTTTGAAGGACCAGGCCGAGCTGACCATAGATAATCCCCAGGATTACCCCGAGCCCATGAGCATCGCCTCCGCCCTGGAGCCTTACATCCGGGCCTCCATCATGACTCCCGAACGCTATATAGGGGCGATCATGAAACTGGCCCTGGAACGGCGGGGAGAGAACTCCCGCCTGAACTACACCTCGCCCGGCCGGGTGGAATTGGCCTTCGAACTGCCGCTGGCCGAGGTCATCTATGACTTTTACGACCGCTTGAAGACCGTCACCCAGGGCTATGGCAGCTTCAACTACGAGGTCTTGGACTACCGGGTCCAGGATCTGGTGAAGGTGGATATTCTTCTCAACGGCGAAAAGGTGGACGCCCTGTCGGTCATCGTCCACCGCGACCGGGCCAGGACCCGGGCCCTGAACATGTGCGAGCGCCTCAAGGAGGAACTGCCCCGCCAGCAGTTCAAAATCGCCATCCAGGGGGCCATCGGCGGCCAGATCATAGCCCGCACCACCATCAGCGCTTTCCGCAAGGACGTGACCGCCAAGTGTTACGGAGGCGACATCACCCGCAAGCGCAAATTATTGGAAAAGCAGAAAAAGGGTAAAAAACGCATGAAGATGGTCGGCCAGATCGAAGTGCCCCAGAGCGCTTTCGTGGCGGTCTTGAAGACGGACGAGGATTGATGCCCCCGGCCCTGCGCATCGTGCCTCTGGGCGGTCTGGGGGAGATCGGTCTCAACTGTCTGGCCCTGGAATACGAGGACCGCCTTCTGGTCATCGACGCCGGGCTCATGTTTCCCGACCCGGCCACCATGCCCGGGGTGGATCTGGTCATCCCCGACTTCTCCTGGCTTCGGGAGAGGGCCGGGCGCCTCAGCGCCCTGGTGCTGACCCACGGTCACGAGGACCACATAGGCGCGGCCGGTTTTCTCTTGCGGGAAATAGGCCGGGCCGTCCCCGTCGCGGGCACCCGCCTCACCCTGGCCCTGGCCCGGGAACACCTGCGGGAGGCCCGCGTGGAACCGGAGTTGCTGGAGGTCGAGCCGCGGCAAAAGCTGGTCATCGGCCCCTTCGACCTGGAATTCATCCGGGTCAACCACAGTATTCTTGACGGCGTGGCCGTGGCCCTGGCCACCCCCTGGGGGGCGGTCATTCACACCGGCGACTTCCGGCTGGACCAGGGCGGGGGCGAGGATCGCCTGGACCTCTTCAAGTTCGCCGAATATGGAGAAAAGGGGGTCTTGGCCCTTTTGTCCGATTCCACCAACGCCGACCAGCCCGGCTTCTCCGACAGCGAAATAACCGTGGGCCGAACCTTGGAAAGGCTTTTCCGGGAAGCTCCGGGCCGGGTCATCCTGGCCTGTTTCGCCTCTTCCCTGGCCCGTCTCAGGCAGGCGGCCCGGGCGGCCAAGGCGGTCGGGCGCCAGGTGGTCTTTGAAGGCCGGGGCATGGTGAACATCGTCAAGCTGGCCAAAAGCCTCGGCTATCTTCAGGATGTGGCTCAGGCCGCGGCCTCCTCCTCGGACCTGCCGGACGACCAACTGGTCATCGTGGCCACCGGCAGCCAGGGCGAGCCCATGAGCGCCCTCTACCGCATGGCCCACGGGGAGCACCGTCAGATCGCCATCCGGAAAGGCGATACGGTCATCTTCTCGGCCCGTTCCATACCCGGGCACGAAAAGGCCATCACCGGCCTCATCGATCTTTTTTACCGCCAGGGCGCCCAGGTGGTGGACGGGCGGGCGTCCAAGGTCCACGCCTCCGGCCATGGTCAGGCCGAGGAATTGAAACTCATGCTCAACCTCACCCGGCCCCGCTACCTGGTGCCCATTCACGGGGCCACGCGCCAGCTCATACGTCACGGTGAACTGGCCCGGGAGCTGGGCTGGCCGGAAGAAAACATTTTCGTCCTGGCCAACGGCCGGCCTCTCAGGCTGACCGAAGGCGGCGCGGAAATGGAAGAGGCGGTGGTCAGCGGCCGCAAGCTGGTGGACGGCAACCGCCTGGGCGAACCGGAGGATCCGGTGCTGCAGAGCCGGCTCAAGCTGGCCGGCGGCGGCCTGGTGGTGGTTACGGTGGTGCTGACGGCCGAAGGCGAACTGGCCGTGGCGCCCAGGGCGGCCATTCGCGGGGTGCACTATGAAAACGACCTGGATTTGAGCATGGAAGCCGCGGCCGTGGCCGCGGCGGCGGTGTCGGCCTGGCGGGAGGAAGACGGGGGCGTTCTTGACGAAGAGACTCTGGCCGCCGCCATCCAACGGGAAGTGCGCCAGCTCTTCCGTCATTCCATCAGCCGCCGGCCGGGCATCTGGCCCCAGATAATTTTTTTGCCCGGCCCGGCGTCGGGGCCGGGCCGGGTTGCTCAAGCTTGACGGCCGCCGTCGGCGGCCGGAAACAGGAACGAAAAACAGGGGAACTGCGGGAAACCTCCCGGGGAGTGCTCCATGGCCGAAGAACTCATTGTCTTTTTGAATTTTCATTTTGAACTGAAGCAGGTCAGCATCAAGGCGGTCAGCGGAGAGACGCTGTCCGAGGTGCCGCGTCACCTCATCAACTGGCGCGAATACCTGACCGCCCTGACCGCCTCGGGCCAGACGGTCGATTCCGGCCTGGAATCCCTGTCTGAAATGTACCTGAAACATCTGCCCGACGAGGTCCTGTTCCAGGACCTTATGTCCTTCCAGGCCGAGTTGCGCGAGAGCCTGGGCCGCCTGGTCAGCGGGGGGGCCTGGCCTGAAGAGGCCTGGCGGCGCCTGCTCCGGGAAACGGAGGGGGTGCCCGTCACCCTGGAGGCCGAAGGGAGCGGGGATTTGTCCCCGGAGGGCCGCGAATCGTTGAAATTCAAACTTGTCTACCTCCCCGAAACTTATCGCCTGCGTCTTTTGCTCCTGTTGCGTGAACTTATGTCCGACGGCCGCCTGTTCAATCTGGGGCGGGAGGACGACGGCCGCTTCTTTTTCCATCCGTCCGGGCCGGCGCGGGCGGCCGAGGCCGTGGATGAGGCTTCGGTTATGAGCCTCTCCGAGGCGGCCGCGGTCCGGCTTCCGGCCGTTCTGGCGGCCGAGGCGGCTGAAAAGCTGCCTATGCTGCTCCAGAGCATGGTTAAGGAAAAGCTGCCCGAGGCCCTGGAACAGAGGTTGGCCGAAGCGTTGCCCCAAGCCTTGGAGCGGGAGATGGAAGCCCGTCTGCCGGAAGCCCTGGCCGAGGCCGTCGAGGCCCGCTTGCCGGAACATTTGGAGGCCAGGGTCGAGGCCAAGCTGCCCATAGCCCTGGCCGTCAAGGTGGAGACCCGGCTGCCCTATGCCCTGGCGGCCATGGTGGATAAAAAACTGCCCGAGGCTCTGGCCGCGGAAGTGGCCGAGCAACTGCCCGCGGCCCTGGCCCGGGAAGTCAAGGTCAAATATCCGGAGGCCCTGGCCAAGGCGGTGACGGCTCAACTGCCGGAAGCCCTGGCCGCCGAAGTGGCCCACCGGCTGCCGGCGGCCTTGGAACCGGCGGTGGAAGCGGCCTTTCCGGAAGCCCTGGCCGCCAAAGTGGCCGCTGACTACCCGGAAGTCCTGGCCGAAAAACTGGCCCAGGACCTGCCGGTGATTCTGGAAAGGCGGGTGGCCGAGGAATTGCCGGCTCTGCTCAGGGAACGGGTGTCGGAAAAATACCCCGAAACCCTGGCTACGGCCGTGGCCGACTGCTTGCCGGAAGTCCTGGCCCGGGAGGTGGCCCAGAGGTTGCCGGAAGCCCTGTCCCTGGAGGTGGAGGCCGGCCTGCCGGGCCTTATGGCCCAGGCTGTGTCCGAGCGTCTCCCCGGAGTCCTGGCCGATGAAGTGGAGGACCTTCTGCCGGGGCGGCTGGCGGCGGAAGTGGCCGCCCGCTTGCCCGGGGCTCTCCAGGCGGCGCTGGAGCTTGAAAAACCGGCAGCCGTGGCCGCCCTGGAAAATGACCGGAACGCCGCCCTGGTCCGGGCGGTGGCGGCCGCCCTGCCCGGGGCGCTTGATCAGGCTGTGGCCGACCACTTGCCGGAACGGCTGGAGGCGGAGGTGGAGCGGCGCTGGCCCGAAGCCCTGGAGTGGGCCGTGGCCGAGCGTCTGCCCGAGGCCCTGGCCCGGGCGGTGGAGGAAAGATTGCCCGAAGCCCTGACCAGGGCCATGGAGGAAAAACTGCCCGAGGTGCTGGAATCGGCCCGGGAGACCCTGGCCGCCATCGGGCTGCCCGAGACTTGGTCCTCCGCGGAACCGGCCGGCCTGGAAAAGGCCGCCGCCGAGGGGGCTTCGGCTGGAGCCGGCGAAGATGCCGGGGCGGAAGACGAGGCCGGAGAGGACGCGCCTGGAGCCTGGGACGGGGAGTCGGAGGACGGGGAAACGGCCGAGGCAGCCGAAGACGGCGTCCGTCCGCTGACGGAAGAGGTGAGGGCCCACGGCTTTGAGGAGCCGGGAGATCTGGCCGGCGGGAGCGGACTGCCCTTTGAAGCCGGGGCTGATTATGGGCCGGAAGACGGGTCGGCCGGTCCGGAGGCGGTGGGAGAGGGGAAAGAGGAAGCCGACGAGGAGCCTTTGCTGCTGACCGAAATCGTGCCCGGGGATTCAGACTTTGACCTGACGGCCCTGGGGACGGCCCAGGCCTGGGCGGATGACGGCGGCTGGGCGCGGGCGGCGGATGATGAGAAGGAGGATGGGGAGAAGGACGACGGCGAGGACAGCGACGCGGATAGCGACGAGGACGAGGCTCCCATCCTGGATTTGGAGAATATGCTTGAGGAAGCGCCCGGTGAGCCGGCCTCTCCCCCTCTGTTCCCGTCCGCCGCTGAAGAGGAGGCGCCGGAGCGGCCGCTGTTGGAGAACTTTGAGGCTCCGGCGGCCCTTGAGCCGGAGGGGGGACTGCCGATGCGCCGCCCGGGGACGGGCAAGAAAAACCTGGAACATCGCCTGGCGACCCTGGAACACTGGTTCCGCCGGAAACCGGCCTCGGACGGTCCGGAAAAAGACGAGGACTGAAGGGCGCTTTCTCCGGGGCGGCGGCTCGTTGACAAGCATCAGGAAACGGACTATCATAAAAATAATATTCATCGGCGCCGCCCCTGCCGGTGATGCTCAATTATCCCAGAGCCGGTGGTGGGCCGTGGTAATTTATGACCTGACTTGCGCCCAAGGGCATACTTTCGAGGGCTGGTTTGACAATCTCCAGGACCTTTCAGCTCAGTTGGCCGATCATCTTCTTATCTGCCCGGTCTGCGGCGACGGGCGGGTCAGCCGTAAGCCTTCGACTTTCGGCGTGGTCAAGGCCGGGCGCCTGGAGGAAAAACCGGCTGAAAATCAGCCCCCGCCGCCCATTCCGGACATGGCCCTGGAAGTGTTCCAGAGATGGGCGGAGTTTTCCAGGCGTCTGGAGCGCGAGTTCGACGATGTCGGCCACGGCTTTGCCGATGAAGCCCTGAAAATGCACTATGGAGTCGCCAAGCGCCGCAGCATCCGCGGCCTGTCCACTGAAACCCAAGAGGAAACCCTGCGCAAGGAGGGCATTGAGTTTTTCAAGGTCCCGGTCCTGTCCCGCAAGAATCACACCTCCACCAATTAGCTCCGCGTCGCTTCCGGTCTTTTAAGCATCCCTTCCGGACTCCCGCCCCTGGTCGTCGCCTTTTGGGCCTGGCCTGGGAAGGCCCTTTCGGATTAACAGGACCGCATTTAAGGCCTATACGGTCTTTTTTGGTTATATAATTATATATATTTGATGTTAATTAACAACTAATTAATATTAAATTATATACAATACAAAAATTATTAAAAAAATTAGTTGATTTTTATTTCATTACACCCTATAATAAAAACGCTTCAAGTCGCCCGTCTGTTGTGGAGCCTTGAATGAGAGTCTGAATGAAGGTCATTACCCGGCTGAAATTTCAAATGGCCGGGGAGAGGGGCGGAGCTTTGGCCGGTGTCTGTGAACGAAGGCCCGCGGAGGGGGGAGTGAATGGCAAATTTATCATTTTTTAGCAGAGTTGAGCCTTTTTTTTCCTTGACAAGTGGGGCAAGATGGGTTATTATGTATGTAGATGGGATCTAATGGGGGAATAAGTCGCCCCCGCCACCAGCCTGGGACAATGCCAAATGAGTCTGAATTCCGATTTCTGTTTCGCCGGCTCATATACTCACAGCCTGGACGAGAAAGGCCGTCTGGCTCTGCCCAGCATCTTGCGGGAAGAGCTGGGGCGCTCGGAACGGCCGGACCAGGTCATGGCCCTGGCCTATGACGTCTTTCTGACCCTCTACCCCTATGAACATTGGCGCAAGCTCATGACCGAAATAAAGGAAGCCATCCCCGACACCGCCCGCCGCAATGATGCCCTGCGCGCCTTTTCGACCCAGGTCCGGCCGCTGAACCTGGACAAGGTCGGACGGGTTTTGATTTCGCCCGAGCAGCGGGCCGCGGCCGGCCTGGGCCGGGAGGTCAGAATCATAGGCGTGGGTTCCAAGGTTGAAATTTGGGATGCGGCCGGCCATGAACGTAAGGAACCCCGGGATAAGGCCGTTCTGGATGAGGTCATCAAGACCAGGGGGCTGGAATTCTGATGAAAGCCGAAGGGGGGCGCGGCGAAGCACTGATGCCGGAATCGTTCCCCAGGCCCCCCGAAGACGGCGATTGGTCCCTGGCCTTCGGCCACCTGCCCATCCTGGGCCCCGAGGCCGTGGCCGCCCTGGTTTTGGAACCCTCCGGGGTCTACGTGGACGGCACCTTGGGCGGAGGGGGGCACGGGCGCCTGATTTTGGCGGCCTTGGGTTCCGAGGGCCGCCTCATCGCCCTGGACCGGGATCCCGAGCCCAGGCGCTGGGCCGAGGAGGGCTGGGGCCGCCTGGAGGGCCGCTTGACGGTGGCGGCCGGTTCCTTCGGGGATTTGCGGGGTATCCTGGCCGGTCTGGGCCAGGGGCCGGTCGACGGGGTCCTTCTGGATCTCGGGGTCAGCGGCCGACAGTTGGCCGCGCCCGGCCGGGGTTTCTCCTGGCTTTTGGACGAACCTTTGGATATGCGGCTGGACCAGGCCCAGCCCCTGACCGCCAGGGAAGTGGTCAACCGTTATCCCGAAAAGGTTCTGGCCAAGATTCTCCGGCTCTACGGTGAAGAGAGGGCCGCCCGCCGCCTGGCCCGGGCCATGGTCCAGGCCCGCAACCGGGCCCCCTTGGAAACGACTGGTCAATTGGCCGCTCTGGCGGCCCGCGTTCTCTACCGGCCGGGGCCTCCGCCCCGTCTCCATCCGGCTACCAGGACTTTTCAGGCCCTCCGCCTGGAAGTCAACCGGGAACTCCAGGAGTTGGAAAAATTTTTAAAGGCCGCGCCGGCGCTTTTGAAGCCCGGCGGACGCCTGGTGGTCATAACTTTTCATTCCCTGGAAGATCGTCTGGTCAAAACGGCCTTCCGGGCCGGCGATGAAGAAGGGCGGCCGCACTGGCTGCCTCTGACCAAAAAACCCCGGCGGCCCGAAGCCGGGGAAATTGAGCGCAACCCCAGGGCCAGATCAGCCAAAATGCGGGCGGCGACCAGGGTGGCCGCCCCGGATTCTCCGGAATCAAGGGCCTGTATGGCCGGATTGAATGACAGGTAGCCAATGTTCTCTTCCCGAATCATAGTGGGTCTGCCCCTGGAAAATCCCCGCCGTCTCGGCCTCGGCGAATGGCGGAAGTGGTGGCCCCCGGCCCCGCGGGAGCCGGTCCTTAAAGCCAGGTGGTCTCCGGCCGTGGCCCCGCCGCCTACGGTTGCGCCGAAGGAAACCCTGCCGGCCCCGGACTTGGAAGTTCAGCCTCTGCCTCTTTTGCCGACCCGCCATTTCTTCATTCTGAGCGCCATAGTGCTCGTCGTCGTCCTCCTGGTTTGGGGCCTGGTGCGCTCCAATAACCTGGCGGTGGGCTTGAGTTACGAAATATCCGCCCTGACTCAGGAAAAACTGAATCTCCAGGAGACCAACCGCCAACTCAAGACGGAGTTGACCGGCGTAGGCTCCCTGGCGCAGTTGGAAGAGGCGGCCAGGAATGTTCTGGGGCTCGTTACGCCCAGCCAGGGGCAGATCGTGGTTGTTGAACCATGAACAATAGGCTTAAATTCAAGCTGCAGCTCGTGGCCCTGTTGTTTCTCCTGATCTTCGGGCTGGTGGTTTACAAGGCCGTCAACCTCCAGGTCGTGAACCGGGATTTTCTGGTGAACAAGGCCCGGGCCGAGGTGGAACGCTATTTGACCCTGGGGGCCGTGCGGGGGGAGATTTTCGACGCCGGCGGAGAGAGGTTGGCCGCCTCCCTGGCCGTGGCCTCGCTTTACGCCAATCCATTGAAGGTCAAGAACAAGGCCGAGACGGCCCTGCGTTTGGGGGAAATCCTGGGCCAGGACCAGGCCCGGCTCCTGGAGAAGCTGGACACCGGCGCCAGGCGCTTCGTGTGGCTCAAGCGCCAGTTGACCCAGGACGAGGCCGAGGCTGTCCGGGATTTGTCGATCGAAGGCCTGGGCCTGAGCAAGGAATACCGCCGGGCTTACCCCAACGGCCAACTGGCCGCCAATTTCCTGGGTTTCGTGGGTGTGGACAACCAGGGCCTGGAAGGCCTGGAACTGGCCCTGGACGATTACCTGCGGGCCGGTTCGCACAAGATCAAGAGCCGGCGCGACGGGCGCGGCCGGGATATGCTGGACCACGGAGAGGTTCAGGAGGCCCGGGGGGCTTCGGTGGTGCTGACCATTGACCGGAGGATACAGTATATCACTGAAAAGGCCCTGGCCCAGGCGGTGGAGACCTATCAGGCCAAGAGCGGCCTGGCCCTGGTCATGCGGCCCAAGACCGGGGCCGTGGTGGCGGCGGCGGTCTGGCCGACCTTCGACCCCAACGAGTATAAAAAAGCTTCCGAAGCCTCCCGGAGAAATCGGATCCTGACCGATCCCTTCGAGCCCGGCTCCACCTTCAAGGTCTTCGTGGTGGCCGCGGCCCTGGAGGAAAATCTGGTAAGCCCCGATTCGGTCATCAACTGCGAAGACGGGGCCATCAAGGTGGGCAACAACACCGTGCGCGACGTGCGCGGCTACGGCGACCTGAGCGTCAGCGAGATCATAAAGTATTCGTCGAACATCGGCTCCCTCAAGATCGGCGCCCTTCTGGGCAACGACCTCCTGTACAATTACCTGACCAGGTTCTCCTTCGGCGAAAGGACCGGGCTGGCCCATTTTCCGAGCGAGACCCCGGGCCTGTTGCGGCCTCCCCGAAGCTGGTATGCCATTGACGCCGCCAACATCGCCTTCGGCCAGGGCCTGACGGTGACGGCGCTGCAGATGGTGATGGCCATGAGTTCCCTGGCCAACGACGGGGTCATGATGAAGCCCTACCTGGTTGACCGGGTGCTGGATGCCGAGGGGCGCATAATTGAACAGGCCAGGCCCCAGATTCTCAGGCAGGTGGTTTCGCCTCTTACGGCCAGGCAGGTGGCGGCCATGTTGCGGATGGCGGTGATGAAAGGCGGCACCGCCACCAAGGCCGAGGTTTCCGGCTACCCGGTGGCGGGCAAGACCGGCACGGCCCAGAAAGTCGCCCGGGGCAGCAAAACCTACACCGCGGGCAAATACGTGTCTTCCTTCCTTGGTTTCGCGCCCTATCACGACCCGCAGCTCTGCGTCATGGTCGTCCTGGATGAGCCGGCCAACGGCTACTACGGCGGCGCGGTGGCCACGCCGGCCTTCAAGGAAATCATGGAATACGCCCTGCCTCTTCTGGATGTTCCGCCCACCGAGGGCAAGGGCGATCCGGTCTGGCCGCTCATTGAACGCAATCCCGGCGGCGCTCCGGGGGTGGTGGCGGCCAATCAGCCCACCAATTTCATCCGGGTCAAGCTCAGGAAAGGCGACCGGGGAGACCGGGGGGCCATTGAGGCCGGGACGGCGCGGGCGGTGTTTGCGGGTTTCGATTCGGAAGAGGAATGGGAGGCGCCCGCGTTGATTGCGGCCGAAGACGGGGGCCGGCTCATGCCCGACCTGACTGGTTTGAGCATGCGCCAGGCTCTGGATATCCTGAGCGGCTGCGGACTGGAAGTGGAATTCCAGGGCAGCGGGCGGGTGGTGGCCCAGGTGCCCCGGCCCGGCACGGTGGTGAGCGCGGGTTCGCCCGGCACGGTCTATTTCGAACGGCAGTAGACGAGGATTGGACATGGTCGCCTTGAGCCGCTTGGCAGGTCAGTTGAACTTGGAACTCCGTGGACCCGGCGAGGCCGAGATTTGCGGCCTGACCGAGGATTCGCGGGCCGTTCGCCCCGGGNGGATTTTCGCCGCCGTTCCCGGGACCAGGTTCCACGGCCGGCACTTCCTGGACGAAGCCCTGGCCCGGGGCGCGGCGGCGGTCCTCCTGGGCGGCGAGGATATGGATTTGCCCGTGCCCCGGCTTTTGGCCGAAGAAAGCCGGCTCCGGCCCCTGATGGCCCTGGCCGCGGCCATCATTTTCGGCCGCCCCGGGGAAAAAATGATTCTGGTGGGTCTCACGGGCACCAATGGCAAAACCACCACCGCCTATCTCCTGGAAGCCGTTTTGAAGCGGGCCGGGCTCCGGCCGGGGGTGATGGGCACGGTGAATTTCCGGTGGCCGGGGCAGGTAAGGCCGGCGGTCAACACCACCCCTGAAGGGCCGCTTCTGTCAGCCACCCTGGCCGAGATGGCCGAGGCCGGCTGCCGGTCGGCCGTGCTGGAAATTTCTTCCCACGCCCTGGCCCTGGGCCGGGTGACCGGGCTCAGTTTCGAGGCCGCCCTTTTCAGCAATCTCAGCCGGGATCATCTNGATTTTCATCCGGACATGGAGAGTTACTACCAGGCCAAAAAGCTCNTGTTCGACCGGCACCTCCGGCCCGGCGGCGGTCGGGCCGTGATCAATGTCGATGACGAATACGGAGCCCGGCTGGCCGGGGAACTGGGCGAGGGGGCCCGGACTTACGGTTTCAGCGCCCGGGCCGGGGTGAGAGGGGAAAACCTGGCCCTGGGCCGCGAAGGGCTGGCCCTGGACATCGTCCATCCGGGCGGCCGCTGGCGCCAGGCTTCGCCTCTGTTGGCCGAAGTCAACGCCTACAATCTTCTGGCCGCCGCCGCCCTGGCCTTGACCTTGCGCCTGGAACCGGAGACCATTCGTGAGGCCCTGGCCGAATGCCCCGGGGCCCCGGGTCGCCTGGAAAGGATTTGTAAAGAGCCCCTGGTGCTGGTGGATTACGCTCATACCCCCGAGGCCCTGGCCCGGGCCCTGAGCGGCGTCCGGGACCTGGGCCCGGCCCGCCTCCTGGTGGTTTTCGGCTGCGGCGGCGATCGGGATAAGGGCAAAAGGCCCCTCATGGGCCAGGTGGCCGCCGCCAGGGCCGATTTGCTTCTGTTGACCTCGGACAATCCCCGCACCGAAGAACCCGGGGCCATCCTGGCCGGGGTGGAGGCCGGCCTGGCCCCTCTGAATCTGCCCCGCTTCAAGGCCGGCGAGCTTAAGGCCGAGGACTGGCGGCCGGGCGGCTACCTCCTGATTGAAGACCGGCGGGCGGCCATAGCCGAGGGAATCCGCCTCCTGCGTCCGGGGGATATTCTGCTCATCGCCGGCAAGGGCCATGAAGATTACCAGATCCTCGGACGGGAGAAGGTGCGCCTGGACGACCGGGAAGAGGCGGAAAAAGCCCTGGAAAAGGCTGGTTGGCGTCTATGAGGAACCTGGGGCTGAAACTGGGCTGGGTTTTGGAAAACGCCGGGGCTCTCGCCGGGGGAGAGGCTTTGTCCGGCGTGGCCGGGCGGGCCCTGGCCGGCCTGTCCACCGACAGCCGGACCATCCGGCCGAATGAGGTCTTCGTGGCTCTTGTCGGCCCGAAATTCGACGGCCACGATCATGCGGCCGAAGCCTTGAACAAGGGCGCCCTGGCCGCGGTGGTCCAGCGGGAGCTTAAGGGCGAGGCCGGCCGCAAATCAATCCTCGTGGCCGACACCCTGAAGGCCTTGGGGGATTTGGCCGGCGCTCTCAGGCGTCGGCGGCCGCTCCGGGTGGTGGCCGTCACCGGCTCCAACGGCAAGACGACGACCAAGGAAATGCTGGCCGCCGTTTTGAAACTTGAGGATCCGCACCTTCTGGCCACGGCCGGCAATTTCAACAACCTGGTCGGCCTGCCCCTGACCCTCGCCCGCCTGACCCGGGAGACCAGAACGGCGGTTCTGGAAATGGGCATGAGCGCGGCCGGGGAAATCGCCCGCCTGACCCGCATCGCCGAGCCCGACGTGGCCCTGATAACTTCGGTCGGGCCGGCCCATCTGGAATTTTTCGGCACGGTGTCCCGGGTGGCCAAAGCCAAGGGCGAACTCTTCGCCGGCCTTAAGGACGACGCCCTGGCCGTGGTCAACGACGATGACCGCTTCCTGAGGCGCGAGGCCGCCCGTTTCGCCGGCAACCATCTCTATTTCGGAGGCACGGCCCGATCCGAGGTTCGCCTGGGCCGGGTTGAGCCCCGGGCCCTGTCGGGGCAGAGATTGACTTTTTACGGGCCCGGGGCGGCCCGGGGACGCCGGGTGGAGTTTCGGCTTCCCGGCGCTCATAACGCCCAAAACGCCTTGGCCGCCGCCGCCGCCGCCCTGGGCGCCGGGGCCGATTGGGACCGGATTCAACAGGGTCTGGAGGCGGTCCGCGTTTTTCCGGGCCGTCTCGATTCCTTTCAGACCAAGGGCGGCCTGTGGGTGCTGGATGACAGCTATAACGCCAATCCGGCTTCCATGACGGCCGGCCTTGAGGTTCTGGCCGGCTTGAAAACCGGCGGCCGGCGCGGAGCCATCCTGGGCGACATGCTGGAATTGGGCGGCCGGGGGCCGGCCCTTCACCGGCGGATCGGCCGGCTGGCCGCGGAACTGGGCCTTGATTACCTGGCCCTGGTGGGTCCCCTCGCCGCCGGCATCGCCCGCGCCGCCCG
>JGI24698J34947_10000487_pt1 | contig 18637 bp, 12 predicted proteins | sample TergutMp193P3_FD_34947 | JGI IMG/M metagenome (IMG submission 34947) | reverse complement strand
GAAAAAGCGAAAGTAAAGCCCTCCGACATTGCCGGCGTTTGTTTCAGCGGGCAGATGATGGGCTGTCTCCTTGTGGACAGCGAAGGCAAGCCCCTGCGCCCAATTATCATCTGGGCCGATACCCGCTCAGGGAAGCAGGCCGAGGAAATGGAAAAGAAACTGGGGATGGAATATGTCTATCGCGTAACGGGGCACCGGATCAGCGCTTCCTACTCGGCGGCGAAGCTGCTCTGGGTCCGGGACAATGAAAACGATCTCTACAGGCGCGCCCATAAGATGCTTCACGCGAAGGATTATATTATCTATAAACTAACCGGCAATTTTGTTACCGATTACAGCGACGCGTCCGGCACAAACCTGTTTAGTTTATCGAGAAAAAATTGGGATGAACAGATTCTAAAGGAACTCGGAATTAACCGCTCACTGCTTCCGGATCCCCGTCCCTCATCGGACAAGGCCGGTGTCATAAACGCCGAAGCGGCGAGGGAAACAGGCCTTTTGGAAGGTACGCCTGTTATCATTGGCGGCGGTGACGGGAGCTGCGCCTGTGTGGGCGCGGGTGTGGTAAGCGAAGGAAGCGCCTACAACGTACTCGGCTCTTCCTCGTGGATCTCCCTCGCAAGCAAGGCCCCGGTATACGATTCGGAAATGCGTACTTTTACCTGGGTGCACCTTGACCCGTCCCTCTATACACCCTGCGGAACCATGCAAGCCGCCGGTTATTCCTACAACTGGTACAAGAACACCCTGTGCCTTGACGAAATTGCCAGGGCAGAGCAGGGCGGAGAGAATCCCTACAGGCTAATCGACTCAGGCGTTCTGTCATCCCGACCCGGCGCGAACGGCCTCGTCTATCTGCCGTACCTCCTGGGGGAACGATCTCCCCGCTGGGATCATGACGCAAGGGGCGCGCTTATCGGTCTTTCGGTAAGTTCCGGTAAGGGCGACATCTCCAGGGCAATTCTTGAAGGGGTTGCGTTTAATCTCAGGATCATCCTGCGAATCGTTGAGAAGGGGGTTCCCGGCGGCATCAACAAAGTGATTCTCATTGGCGGAGGGGCAAAGGGCGACATGTGGCTGCAGATCCTCTCCGACATTTGGCAGAAACCCCTAGCGGTGCCGGTTTGGAGGGAGGAGGCGACCAGCCTTGGCGCCGCCGTATGCGGCGGTATCGGCGTAGGCGCGTTCAGGGATTATTCCGTTATTAACGGGTTCAACAGGATTGAAAAAACCATAGAGCCAAACGCCGGTCTCGTGGAACAATACGACGCGCTGTTTTCGATCTTTGATGAATCGTATGAAAGCCTTAAGGGGGTCTATAAAAAGCTGGCGGAATACAGGCAAAGGTTTGGCGTGTAAGGAATTAATAGTGTTGAATTTATATTGTTTTCAACTATACTCCAATGAGAGAGGACGCTTTAATAAATTATGAAAAAGATTTATACAAACGCCACCCCAGGCAATGCGGTAACAGAACGTGAGACGGCTCACAGAAAGCTCGCCCGTGACGCGGCGGCGGAGAGTATCGTGCTGCTCAGGAATGACGGGACGCTTCCGTTTGCGCCCTGTCCGGTTGCGCTTTACGGCGCCGGCGCCGCCACGACCATCAAGGGCGGGACGGGAAGCGGCGAAGTCAACGAGCGCTATTCGGTGACCATTGAGCAGGGGCTGAAAAATGCCGGTTTTACGGTTACGACCGATCCCTGGCTGAGGGAATATGAGAAGCTCATGCGGACGCAAAAAGCGGCGGCAATGAAAGCTTTGGCGAAAAAATTAATAAACAGCAGTTCCGACAACAGAATCAATATCATGGCGAACAGTTTTCAGTATCCCGTGGGCCGACCGATCAGCACCGCCGATATCGAGGCGAGCAAGGGCGGCGACGGCTGTGAAACCTGCATCTATGTTATCGCGAGGCAGGCCGGCGAATGCTCCGATCGCAGCCTTGAAAAGCACGACTTTGGTTTAACGCAAACCGAAATTGACAATCTGAAAACAGCCTCCGCTTCATACGCAAAAACCGTCGTCGTCATCAACGTCGGCGGGCCGATGGATTTAAGTCCAATTGAGGATATCGGCGGAATCAACGCGGTACTGTTCTTTTGCCAGCAGGGCATGGAAGGCGGCAGCGCCTTCGCCGACATTGTCACTGGCGGCGTCACGCCATCCGGCTGCCTTACTTCTACCTGGCCGCGAAAATACGAAGATTGGCTTAATGCCCTGGAATACAGCTACCTCAAGGGCCATACCGATTACGAAGAATATAAAGAAGGCATCTATGTCGGCTACCGCTATTTCGACAGCTTCAATGTCGCGCCGCGCTATGAGTTCGGCTATGGACTCTGCTACACCGGTTTTTCGATTGAATGTACCGGCGCGTCGGTTGACAAAACAAAGATCATCGTCAGGGCGAAAGTAACGAACACCGGAAACACATATTCAGGCAAAAAATGCGTCCAGCTTTACGTGAGCGCCCCCGGCGGAAAACTTTCACGCGAGTACCAGAGCCTTGCGGCCTTTGGCAAGACTGCTCTCCTTGCGCCAGGAAAGCATGAGGAAATTTCGCTTGACTTTGATATCACGGGCCTTGCCGGATACGATGAGCAAAGCGCAAGTTACATATTGGAGAAAGGCGATTATATTCTGCGTCTCGGCGAAAGCTCGAAGATGACGAAGGTTATAGCCGTCATTACACTGGACTTCCCCGTTGTCACGGAGGTATGCGAGAATGTCTGCAAGCTCGACTGCGATCTGGAGGAAATCAAAGCGCCGACGCAGGCCCAGCGGGAAATACCCGATGGCATTAAACGCCTTTCAGTTAATGCATCCAACATATCGACAAAAAAGCATGATTACAGAATTCCAAAACCCGCGCTCGGCGCGAAAACCGAAGCCATACTGAATAAACTAAAACTGGAGGATATGCTGAAGGTTGTTGTCGCTACGGGGATGATGAAGACAGATTCATACTTTTTCGTTCCCGGCGCCGCGGCCAATACGACATCCCATCTTGTCGATATTGGACTTCCCAACGCGGTGTTATGCGACGGCCCCGCCGGTCTGCGCGTCCAGAGGACTTCGGTCAAGCTGAAAAATGGCGAGGTAAAGCCGGTTGAAGCAATGATGGAGTTTATGCAATATATGCCGTGGTTTATGCGCAGGGTTTTGCTGGGCGACCCCAAAAAGGGCAGCCCGCTATACCAGTATACGTCGGCTTTCCCGGTTGGAACCGCGATGGCGCAGACATGGAACACCCCCCTGGTTGAGGAAATCGGTAAAGCCGTGGGCGCCGAGATGGTCGAATTTGGCGTAACGTACCTGCTCGCGCCGGGCATGAACATTCACCGCAATCCCCTTTGCGGGCGTAACTACGAGTACTACAGCGAAGACCCGCTCCTCACCGGCAAAATGGCCGCCGCCTCGACAAGGGGCGTACAGAGTTTTGACGGCTGCTACGTCACCATCAAGCATTACGCGGTGAACAACCAGGAAACCAACCGAAACCGCACAAACAGCATTGTCGGCGAACGCGCCCTCCGCGAAATCTACCTGAAGGGATACAGGATTGCGGTTGAAGAAGCCGGGGCGAAGGGCGTTATGACAAGCTACAACAAGCTAAACGGCGTTTTTGCGCCCAACAGCTACGACCTTTGCACAAAACTGCTCAGATGCGAATGGGGCTTTGACGGCGTGGTTATGACCGACTGGTTCTCCACCGGCAAGGGGCTTGCGGGTAACGGCCTGGCGATTAAAGCCGGAAACGACCTCATCTGTCCGGGTGGCGGCGAATTTATCGCGGCGCTGAAAAAAGATTTTGAAAAAGGCATTGTCGGCATTGAAGACATACGCCAGAGCTGCGCCCGTGTACTGGAAGCCGTCATAAACGGCAGGACGGGGAAAACATGCCCTGCCGGTGATAGCGCCAAACAAACACCGCGGTAATCCGCCATGAACCAATACCAGCCGCAGATCCTGTGGGAAATCACCCGCGCCGTCGTGAGCATCGCGGCGTGGTGGGTGCTGTTTTACCGCCTCGGGCGGAATCAACGCAATACTGTTCTTCTGCCAGCAGGGTATGGAAGGCGGCAGCGCTTTCGCCGACATTGTCACAGGCGGCGTCACGCCGTCCGGCTGTCTTTCCTCTACCTGGCCGCGAAAATACACCGATATGCCTAACGCTATGGAATACAGCTACCTCAAGGGCCATACCGATTGCGAGGAATATAAAGAAGGCATCTATGTCGGCTACCGCTACTTCGACAGCTTCAACGTCGCGCCGCGTTACGAGTTCGGCTATGGTTTGAGTTACACCGATTTTTCGATTGTATGTACAGGCGCGTCGGTTGACAAATCAAAGATCACCGTCAGGGCGAAGGTTACGAATACCGGAAACACATATTCGGGCAAAAAATGCGTACAGCTTTACGTGAGCGCGCCAGGCGGCAAACTTTCGCGTGAATATCAGAGCCTTGCGGCCTTTGCCAAGACGGATCTCCTCACGCCCGGAAGGCACGAGGAAATTGCACTTGACTTTGATATCACGGGCCTTGCCGGATACGACGTACAAAGCGCAAGCTACATATTGGAGAAAGGCGATTATATTCTGCGCCTGGGCGAAAGCTCGAAGAAGATGAAGCCAATCGCCGTCATCGCACTGGACAATACCGTTGTCACCGAGGTATGCGAAAATGTCTGCAAGCTTGACCGCGATTTGGAGGAAATGAAACCCGCGGCAGAGGCCCCGCGTGAAATCCTGGATGACGTTAAACGCCTTTCAGTTAAGGCATCGGACATACCAACCAAAAAGCATGACTACACGGTTCCAAAACCCGCGCTCGGCGCGAAAACCGAAGCCATACTGAATAAGCTCGAATTGGCGGATATGCTGAAGGTCATTGTAGCGACCGGGATGATGAAAACGGATTCATATTTCTTCGTTCCCGGCGCCGCGGCCAATACGACATCCCATCTTGTCGATATGGGACTTCCCAACGCGGTGTTGTGCGACGGCCCGGCCGGTTTGCGCGTCCAGAGGACTTCGGTCAAGCTGAAAAACGGCGAGGTCAAGCCGGTGGAAGCCATGATGGAGTTCATGGAATATATGCCGTGGTTTATGCGCAAGGTTTTGCTGGGCAACCCAAAAAAGGGAAGCCCGCTTTACCAGTACACATCGGCTTTCCCGGTTGGAACCGCGCTCGCGCAGACATGGAATACCCCTCTGGTTGAGGAAATCGGCAAAGCCGTGGGCGCCGAGATGGTCGAATTTGGCGTAACGTACCTGCTCGCGCCGGGCATGAATATACAGCGTAATCCCCTTTGCGGGCGTAACTACGAATATTACAGCGAAGATCCGCTCCTGACCGGCAAAATGGCCGCCGCCTCGACAAGGGGCGTACAGAGTTTTGAAGGCTGTTATGTCACCATCAAGCATTACGCCGCAAACAACCAGGAAACCAACCGTAACCGCACAAACAGCGTTGTCGGTGAACGCGCCCTCCGCGAAATCTACCTCAAGGGATACAGGATTGCGGTTGAAGAAGCCGGGGCGAAGGGCGTTATGACAAGTTACAACAAAGTCAACGGTGTTTTCGCGCCCAACAGCTACGATCTTTGCACAAAACTGCTCAGATGCGAATGGGATTTTGAGGGCGTGGTTATGACCGACTGGTTCTCCACCGGCAAGGGACTTGCGAGTAACGGCCTGGCGATCAAGGCGGGGAACGATTTGATCTGTCCGGGCGGCGGCGAGTTCATCGGGGCGCTGAAAAAGGACTTTGAAAATGGCATTGTCGGCATTGAGGACATACGCCAGAGCTGCGCCCGTGTGCTGGAAGCCGTCATAAACGGCAGGACGGGGATAACATGCCCTGCCGGTGATAGCGCCAAACAAGAATCGCGTTAATCCGCCATGAACCAATACCAGCCGCAGATCCTGTGGGAAATCACCCGCGCCGTCGTGAGCATCGCGGCGTGGTGGGTGCTGTTTTACCGCCTCCACCGGCCCCAGGCGCTATGGCGGCGCGTTTTTCTCCTTGCCGCAATGCCGGCGGCATACGCCCTCTGGATATTTCTGCCGATGAGCGTTGCCGCTAACGCCGTTTCGTGGGCGGCCGTCACCGTGGTCTTTGCCTTCATCTGCGGGGATTTGCGCCGCTCCCTCTTTACCGCATTTTTCTATATCGGCATGGAGATGTCCATCGACTGTACCAGATCCTCCATGATTGCCATGATCTTCGGCAGGTTTTTTACCCGCTATTCCCCCGCTCAATACATTCAGTATAATTTGCAGTACCTCTTCGTGTTTGCCGTGGCCTGTTTTTATTACACAGTGATGAAGCGGTACCGGGACAAGCCGAAAATTTCAACATGGTTGTTATGCGTTATCCCGCCCCTGGTTCTGTGGGCTGTTATGACGTATTTTATCCATATTACCGATATGACAGATCCGATTTTGCTGGAACAGGGCATCAACATCTATGGCCCCGGTTTCTGTTTCGGGCTGTTCGGTATTTTGCTCAATCTGGGGATACTGTACCTCTATATCAATCTGGAAAAAAAGGTAAAAGCTCGCACTCTGGAACTGGAAGCGCAGACCGCGATAGCTGTTCAGGCAAACAGCGCCAAAAGTGATTTTCTCGCCACGATGAGCCATGAGATTCGCACTCCCCTGAATGCGATAATCGGCCTTTCTGAAATTGAACTGCAAGGTGGATCTCAAAACAAAAATAACATCGCCCAAATACACCAGTCAGGCTCTTACCTTTTGGGAATCATAAACGAGATTCTCGATATTTCCAAAATTGAGGCGGGAAGTTTCGAGCTTGTTCCCGTTGTTTACGAAACGCCGTCTTTTATCAGCGATACGGTTAATCTTAACCTGGTAAGGCTCGGCTCAAAACCGATTGACTTTGTACTGGAAATCAACGGAGATTTTCCCTTCAGGCTTAAGGGCGATGAACTTCGCGTCAAGCAGATACTGAATAATTTACTGTCAAACGCGGCCAAGTACACCAACGAAGGGACGATAACATTAACGGTTAAATGTGAAGAGAGAAAAGAAAAAAGTGATGAAATAGCAATATGTTTTACCGTGCGCGACACGGGCGCGGGAATACGCGGGGAAGACCTGGGAAGACTGTTCACCAGCTACATCCAGCTCGATACCGGGGCGAACCGGAAAACCGAAGGAACGGGACTCGGGCTTTCAATTACGAAGAAGCTCGTGGAGATGATGGGGGGCGGCATTACAGTGAAGAGCGAATATGGTAAAGGCTCTGTTTTTACCGTGAAGATTATACAGGGTCTTGAGGATACGGTTTCAATCGGGGAAGAAACAGCCGAAAGCCTCCGGGATTTCAGTTACGCTGCCGTAAAACAGGAAGAAGCAACTATTCACACGCAGATTCCCGCCGGAAAAGTCCTGGTGGTTGACGACGTACCGGCGAACCTCCTCGTGATTAGGGGACTGCTTGCGCCTTACGCCCTGTCTGTTACTGCCGTTTCGTCGGGGAATGAAGCGATAGAGCTGGTGAAAAAGAATAATTACGGTCTTGTCCTGCTGGATCACATGATGCCGGAAATGGACGGCGTTGAAACAGCCGCAGCTCTGCGGGCGATTGACGGTTTTAACACGCCGATTGTGGCGTTAACCGCAAACGCCCTGCGCGGAATGAAGGAGTTTTATCTGGAACATGGTTTCAGCGACTATCTTTCAAAACCGGTCAACGCCCAATCGTTGGACGAAATTCTTGTAAAATGGTTAAAATCATGGAATGGGGATCCCCAGTCCCCGATCCCTGGTCCCTTTTACCTTGAACTGGACGCGCAAAGGCTTGATATGCTTAACCATTACCGCGTATCTTTTGAAAATGTCCGCGAGGAAGATTACGGGGCAAAATTTGACGCGGCGTATTTTGAACGTTTTACCGCATTGCTGGAATCCCTTGGGAAATTTCTCTCTCCAGCGGACATCGATTCCCATTCCCTTTTAATGGAAGCGGGACGGCTTGGCGACGCGCGTAAGATACAGGAAACACTTCCCCGATTTTATGAGAACTTGAGGAAACAGTGGAAAAACAGGGAAAAGGGGCAGAAAAATAACATTCCTGCCGCAATTTTGCCGGCCCTGAAAAAAGCAATTCTGGAGGGAAAAATCGAAGCGGCGGAAGCGATCATGGAAGAGATGAGAACGGCGAACCTCAGCTCCGCCGGGCGCGATTTATATTTTCGGCTTTATGATTTACTTCTGGCAGGTGAAAACGAAAAAGCCCTGAAAGTGATCGCGCAAAATGAAACCGTAACGGGGTACGGAGGCACGGATGATTAAGATTCTGATTGTCGAAGATCAGGCCATGCTGAGGGATTCACTGGAACATGTTATCTCCGGGGAACCGGACATGGAAGTAGTCGGTGTAACAGACGACGCGTCGAAAGCGCCAAAACTTTGCGGGGAACTCAAGCCTGACCTCGTGCTGATGGACGTGGTAACTGAAAACGACGCCAACGGAATAACCTTCGCCGCGCAGATACGGCAGGAATTTCCGGATATAAAAATAGTGATAATGACCGCAATGCCGGAAATAACATTTGTCGAAGAGGCAAGAAAAGCCCACGCGCACAGTTACATTTACAAAAACGCGGGAACAACGCATCTGTTTTACGTTATTCGCAGTACCATGAACGGCGTCGGCATCTACCCCGGCCCTGAGGACAGGTCGCCCTTTGCCGCCCAGTTTACGGAAAAGGAAATTGCCGTTATCCGCCTGGTATGCCAGGGGAAGTCAAGGAGCGAAATCGTGAGGGAACTGAACCTTTCGGAATCGACGATCAAACCGATCATTACCTCAATCCTGGACAAGACGGGGTTTGACAGCATTTCAAAATTCGCGATATACGCGGTGGGCCGCGGTTTTATAGTAGTCAATGGATAATTTCCCGTCAAATGGTAAAGAAACACGCTATGACAATACGGTATGCAAATAATAAAGATTATTTATGGCTGAAAGAACATGACAAACATATTTCCGATGAAATTTTGAAAACAAAAATAGCGGCAGAGGAGATATACGTTGTTGAGGAAGGCGGTGAATTAACAGGCTGGCTTCGATATAACCTGTTCTGGGACAATATACCGTTTATGAATTTAATTTATTTTCTTGAAGAATACAGGCGCAAAGGAACAGGAAAGAAACTTGTGCATCATTGGGAAAAAGACATGAAAGAAAAGGGCTATAAAAATGTACTAACCTCCACACGATCAGACGAAGAAGCTCAGCATTTATACAGGAAATTGGGATATACCGAAATCGGAGGACTGAAATTTTCGGATGAGCCATTTGAAATAATATTCTATAAAAGTATGGGCTAATCATCCTGGGTTGAAAAAACCGGCAGTCTGGTATGATAAAAACAGCATAAGTTCCCAATCGTTATTTATTCATAAAGTACATTTCTTACCAGAATTATCTGCATGAAACATGCGAGGAGAAAAATATGAGAAAGACAACGCGTTTTATCGCGGCGGGAATTTCTGTCCTGATTTTGGTTCTGATCGCCGGCTGCGCGTCAAGCCAGCCCCAGCAGACTTCCGGCGTGAATACAGCGGCAAGCGGCAACCCCTGGATCGGGTTGTGGGAAGGCATAGACGCCAAAGGCGATATTTACAGCCTGCATTTTACGGCCTCAGATTGGGAAATGTATATCGAGAGCAGCGGTGTCACCCTCCCCTTCTATAGGGGTACATATACCTATACCACATCGCGGGTAACGCTCCAGGTAACCGGAGAAGGCAATTACACCACAATGGGCTGGATGGCGAACAAGGACACTTTCCCGCCAATCACCGGCAGGTTGTCGGGGAATGTGCTCAGCGTACCTACCTTTACCGAGGCGGATCTGGTAAAAGAGTAATCGCGGATTACTTCCCGATTCATTAAGCGTCGTCTTCAATACATTTCAGGCATTGTAAATCATTCTCAGTAAGTATTTTACATAATACTGCTTTTTGTGTAGAATGCTGTATGGATGTCCGTGTTCTAAAATATTTTCTCGCGGTTGCAAGGGAAGGCAATATAACAAAGGCCGCCGACGCGATCCACGTCACGCAGCCAACCCTGAGCAGGCAGCTTATGGATCTGGAAGACGAATTGGGGGTGGAGCTCCTGGTTCGCGGCAAACGAAAAGTTACCCTGACCTCCAGCGGCGTCTTGTTTCAGCAGCGAGCGCAGGAAATTGTCGCGCTTTTGGAGAAGACACAGCGGGATATATCGGAACATAACGAAACGGTAGCGGGCGCGGTCGCAATCGGCTGTGTTGAAACCTGCGCGTCGTTTTTATTGCCGGACGCGCTTGAGGCGTTCGGCGCGCTTCACCCGATGGTCAGGTACGAAATCTACAGTGGAAACGGCGATGATATCCGTGATAAAATAGACTCAGGCCACGTGGACCTTGGCATTTTGGTTGAGCCGGTCGAAGTCGCCAAATACGAATTTGTCCCTCTCATCTTTAAGGATACCTGGGGTGTGCTGATGCGCAAAGATGACCCGCTTGCGAAAAAGGAAAGCCTCCGTGTTCAGGATATTGTTGGTCTGCCCTTTTTTATGTCCCGCAGGCGCATCATAACAGATGAGATTGAAAGCTGGTTTGGCAAGATGGCAAAGAAACTCAACGTGCTTGGATACCATAACCTGCCTACCAATACCATGCTGCTAATTGAACGCGGCTTGTGCTACTCAATTATCGTAGAAGGCGCGTATACAATCCGGCCCAACGAGAAGCTCCGCTTTGTGCCGTTATCGCCGGCACGAAAAGCGGGCCATGTAATGGCGTGGAAGAAGAACAGGATTTTCAGCCAGGCGACCTCCCTGTTTCTGGAATATGTCAAAAATAATTATACGGTTTAGGAGGAAATTGTTATGCTTTACAAACAATTCAAAGATAAAAAGCTGTCTCAACTCGGTATGGGGAATATGCGCCTGCCGACAGTTGGCGAGCGGGGGCCCATCGACGAGGTAAAGGCGAAGGAACTCATCGAATACGCATATCAGCAAGGGATCAATTATTTCGACACGGCCTACAGGTATCACAGCGGCAAGTCGGAAACCTTTGTTCCTTCTGTGCTGCGCCGGTATCCAAGGGATACCTGGTACCTTGCGACAAAAATGCCCGGCCACATGATGCAGTACAGAAACGGTCGCATAGAGGGTATCGGCTACCTTGCAAACGAGACCATCGCTTCCCCAGAACAAATTTTCGAGGATCAGATCAAGCGATGTGGGGTAGACTATTTTGATTTTTATCTTTTGCATAACGTATGTGAAACCGCATACGATTTCTACACCAATGGGGAACTCGGCGTGGTGGATTACCTTTTGGAACAAAAGAAAGCGGGACGTATCCGGCATTTTGGTTTCTCCGCCCACGGCAGACCGGAAACGATTGAAAAGTTTCTCAAGTGGAGCGAATCCCGTTTCCCAGGCGGGTGTTTTGAGATAGCCCAGATTCAGTTGAACTATCTTGACTGGATTCTACAAGACGCCAAAGGGAAGTACGAGATCCTCACGAAGCGCGGGCTTCCGGTGGTGGCAATGGAACCCTGCCGGGGCGGCAAGCTTGCTTCTTTTGACGAAAAAGTTAACGCCCTTTTTAAGGCCGCCCGCCCGAACGACAGCATCGCTTCCTGGGCTTTCCGTTATCTGAAATCGCTTCCAAACGTGCAGGTAACCCTTTCCGGCATGAGCAGCCTTGAACAGTTAAAGGACAATCTTCAAACTTTTTCTGAGCCATCCTCTCTCACCGATGAAGAGAACGCGGTTTTGCAGAAAGTTATTGCTTCACTGGCTGACCTTATCCCCTGTACCGGCTGCCGTTACTGCAGTGAGGAATGCCCGCAGAAGCTGGATATCCCGAAACTCATCTCCATATACAACGAGGTAAAAAACGGAGACGCCTCTGTATGGGGACTAATCAACTTTACCCTTGGCGCCATGACGGAAGCGGAACTGCCGTCAAGCTGTTCCGGCTGCGGCAACTGCAGGCAAGTCTGTCCCCAGGGCATTGACGTCCCCGACCTGATGCGGAAACTTGCCGAGGCGATAGACAAAAACAGCAAGCGAAAATAATATTAAAGTAATCAACATACCCCGCCGCAGACCAGCGAGGTATGTTGTTCTTAAAAGGTATTGGTCTCGGGTTTAATACCCTTGTGATCGCCCCAGAGGGGCGGGGTATTAAACCCTCGCCACGAATAACGAGGTAAAAAATGAAGAGCAAACAGTTTTTTTTAAGGGTATCGCTGGTATTGGGAATTTTGGCTGGCGTTACGCTGTCTCTCGCGGGCTGCGCATTAAAGGCCGAGGCACAGCAGCAAGTTCAATCGACAGCCGTTCCCTCGGATCAAATTGAGCCGGGACAGGACGGTCCCCCGAAGGTGTACTTCACAGCCGACATAAGCCCCGCCGGCTTGATGGCGGTTTACACTGCCCTCGGGCAGCGGCCAGGCGGCAGGGTGGCGGTGAAAATCTCCACGGGTGAGCCGCCGAACAGCAATTATCTCAGGCCCGACCTGATAAAAGATCTGGTGCAATCCGTAAACGGCACCATCGTTGAATCGAACACCGCCTACGGCGGGAGGCGCGCAAGCACGGCCTATCACAAACAGGTAGCGATAGATCACGGTTTCACCGCTATCGCGAATGTTGACATACTGGACGAAAACGGCTCGATAAGCCTTCCCGTCGTGGGAGGCACGAGGCTTAAGGAAAATTTTGTAGGCGCCAATTTTAAGAATTACGATTACTACATCGTCCTTTCCCATTTCAAGGGCCACTCGAAGGCAGGCCTCGGAGGGGCAATTAAAAACATCTCCATCGGCATCGCGTCTTCCGAAGGGAAATCATGGATACACAGCGCAGGCAGAAGCAAAAGCGGCATTTCGGGAAATCAGGACGCGTTTCTTGATTCCATGGCCGAGGCTGGAAAATCCGTCGTTGACAGCCTGAACGGTAATATCCTCTACATCAACGTGATGAACCGGCTGTCGGTGGATTGCGACTGCAACGGCCGCCCCGCCGAGCCGGACATGCACGACATCGGCATCCTTTCGTCCCTTGACCCCGTGGCGCTCGACAAGGCCTGCGTCGATCTCGTGTACGCGGCGACTGACGGGAGGAGCCTCGTACAGCGCATGGAGTCCAGGAACGGCATTCGCACCATCGACCACGGGGAAGCCATCGGGCTGGGCAGCAAGGCGTATGAGCTTATAAAACTGTAAAAACGGAGACAAGTGGCGGACAGGATGATCGAAATTCTTGGAAGGGAACTGATCTATTTTTGGTACTACTTCTCAATCCAGTTTGAACAATTAGTCTGGTATTGGGTGCTGGGAATGGCGCTGGGTTCCCTTGTTTCCGTGTTTGGCAAAGAAAAAATCCACGCCCTCTTCGTCAAAATGCGGGACACCCAGATGGGGTTCTTCGGCATTGTCCCCGCCTCCCTGTTGGGTATCGCCTCGCCGCTTTGCATGTACGGGACAATCCCGATTGCCGCTTCCTTTGCCGAAAAAGGCATGGCGGAAGACTGGATCGCCGCGTTTGTGATGAGCTCTATCCTGCTTAACCCTCAGTTGCTCTTCTACAGCGCCGCCCTTGGTGTACCTGCACTTGTTATTCGTTTTATCGCTTGCTTCCTCTGCGGCGTGGCGGCGGGGATTTGCGTCAGGCTGTTCTATAAAAACAAGCCGTTTTTCAGTTACGCCAAATTTGAAAACATGGCAAGCCGTGACACCGACCCAAACCCGTTTTTGCGTTTCCTCAAAAATTTCGGAAGAAACATCAGGGCAACCGGACCGTATTTCCTTGTGGGCATTATTCTCTCAGCGCTTTTTCAGCGATACGTGCCGCAAGACGCCTTTGCCGCGCTATTCGGGCGTAACAGGGCCTTCGGCGTGTTGATGGCGGCCGCTGTCGGCGTTCCCCTGTACGTGTGCGGCGGCGGGACAATCCCGCTGCTTCTGGCATGGATGCAAAACGGTATGTCGCTGGGTTCCGCCTCAGCGTTCATGATCACCGGTCAGGCCATGAAAATAACAAACCTCGGTGCGATGAAGATTGTACTGGGCATAAAGCATTTTTTGTGTTACTTGTTGTTTACTGTATTGTTTGCTATATTAAGCGGCTTTGCGGTAGATTTTTTTCCTGGGAGTTATAATGGGAATTTTTAGCGCCCATAATATGAAACGGCGATTAATAGTTCTTGCCCTGGTTTTGACGGGTGGCATTGTCTTTGCCATCGGAATGATTATACCGCATACTGAATCCCAAAGTTTGCAGGAGGAGATTATGGAAGAAGCTTTGCCGCCTGAAGAAACCGCGCCAAACAGGGCTGAACTGTCAATGAAAGCCCTGGCCGCCGCTTATTACTGGTGCATTGAAAAGGTAGAATTCCGTAACGATGACTGGGCGGTGCTTTTAAGGGATACCTGGTATTACTATGCCGGGGGAAGGATGCTGACGGAAGATCTGCTGGACAGCTCCTCCGAATACATGGGCGCATTCGTTTCTTACAATTACCAAAGGGAATTGCCGCCCTGGACAGAACCCAGCGCCGAGCAGTCCGACCGTTACCGCAACAGGAACAACAATAACAGTAACAATACTGCTACGCCAAGGCCCCAGCTCCGGCGTTCTTTGGCTTTTCAGGAAGCCCTCTGGCATGCAGGCAGCAAGAGCGAAGTATCCGAGCGGATAAAGCCTGTCACCTTTCTCGGGTACACCGTACCTATGCATTCGGATATTGCGGATATCCTGTCGAAGGTTGAGCAGCGTATCCTGGACATCGCAAAGACTGATCCTGTTGTACAGACATGGATAAACAATATCGGCGAAATGCACGGCTGGAACTGGCGAAACATTGCCGGCAGCGCATCCAGATCCAACCACTCCTACGGTATAGCCATCGACATTCTTCCCAAATCACTGGACGGCAAGGCAACCTACTGGCAATGGACGGCGAATTGGTGGAGCATTCCGTATGAAGGACGTTACCATCCGCCTGAGGCGGCGATAAAGACCTTTGAATCTTATGGTTTTATTTGGGGCGGCAAGTGGACATATTATGACACCATGCACTTTGAATTCCGGCCGGAAGTTTTTATCCTGAGCGGCATGGAGCTGGCAAGCGATTATTGATTATTGAATATTGACCCCCTTAAGCGATAGTATCACTTAAGCGATAATATCGTTTTAGGAGTCTACTTTGTCCGAAACCAGACTGGCGACAGACCGCATTGGGACAGCGCCGATTGGCCGCCTGCTGCTTGACTTTTCCATTCCGGCGATAATCGGAATGCTGGTAAACGCGATTTACAATATCGTTGACCGCATATATATAGGACAGGGCGTTGACCCGCTGGGCATTGCGGGCGTCGGCCTCGTGATGCCCGTCATGATGATCATACAGGCCTTTTCCATGCTTATCGGCATAGGCGCGAATTCGCTCTTTTCAATCCGGCTGGGTGAGAAACGTTCCGACGAAGTCGAAAAAATAATGGGAAACGCGTTCACGCTTCTCTTTCTTTTTCCGGCTATCAGCATTACCGTGTGCATGATTTTTATGAAACCCATCCTCTCCGATATCATGAAGGCCACTGGCGACGTTTATAATTACGCGGAGAGTTACCTTCGCGTGATTCTCTACGGCGCTATTTTTGCCGCGATGAGTCCCGGCCTTACCCATTTTATCCGTTCGGACGGGCACCCAAAAACTTCTATGCTGGTTCAGGTTGTCGGGGCGGTGGCGAATATCATCCTGGACCCGATTTTCATTTTTGTTTTCGGCCTGGGAGTCGCGGGCGCGGCGTGGGCTACCATCATATCGCAGTTTATAACGTTCTGTCTGGTCCTGGGGTATTTTTCCTCCAAATGGACCCGCTTGCGATTCCACTTCAAATACATGAAGCTAAACGCGAAGTTGGTGGGCAGTATACTTGCCATCGGTTTTGCGCCGTTTATCATGCAGTTTGCCATGAGCCTTGTCGGTATTTTGCAGAACACCACGATTTTGCGATACGGCGGCGACGAGGCGCTTACCTCCATGACTATTTTCTTCAGCGTGATGATCGTCGTAATTATGCCGCTGATGGGAATAGGTCAGGGCGCGCAGCCTATTATCGGCTACAACTACGGCGCGAAGCAGTACGACCGCGTCAAGAAATGCTTCAAGCTGGCGCTCATCGCCAACACGGGGGTTCTTTGCGCCGGTTTTATCGTTACGCAATTTGCCCCCGGCTTCTGTTTTTCATTATTCAGCAAAGATACAGGTTCCCTCCGTGAACTTGGAATAACGACCATACGAATCTGCACCAGCATGTTTCCGTTCATAGCGATCCAGATGATCGGCGGCCAGTTTTTCCAGGCAATCGGGAAACCAGTCCAGGCTTCCGTCCTGAGCCTTTCACGCCAGATCCTCTTCGCGATTCCGGCGATTCTGTTCCTGCCCGTCCTGTTTGGGGCGCTGGGCCTGCGCCAGATTTACGGCGTGTATTGCGCGTTTCCCATGTCCGATGTTTGCTCGTCGGTAGTGTCGGCTGTCTTTGTGCTGAGGGAATTCAGGAAATGGAAGAAGAATACGCTAACTGAATTAAACTCCGTGTAACTCTGTGGTTAATTAATTTGAGAATACGATTTATTTTTGTTATCTATTTTCCAGTTTAACATCTCAATCATCACAACTTTCACGACCAACACCACCCCGATAAATACCGGGAATATGCCAAAACTTATATATTCAGCAAGCCGCCCGAATATCGGGGGCATTATTGTGGTTCCGATGTACGCGCTCCCCATCTGTATTCCCATTATTGCCTGCGAATAATCTTCCCCGAAGTTTTTCGGCGTTTCGTGTAACATACTTGGATATATGGGGGCGCAGCCAAGACCGATCAAAAAGAGGCCCGGCAATAGGACAGCGTTTCCAAACGGCAAGACCAAAACGATGATCCCACAGCCGATGATTATGTGCCCAAGGCGGACCATCTGCCTGTTGTTTAATTTCATGGTCACAAAACCGGATATGAAACGGCCGGAAGTTATTCCGATATAGTACAGCGATATCCACCGGGCGGCGGTTTCAGGCGATATTCCTTTTTCCATAACGAGATAACTCGCCCCCCATAATCCCGCTATTGTTTCAATCGTGCAATAACAAAAGAACGCTGTGAGGGCTTCTTTAACTCCTACAATACCAAACAGTTTTAAAAATTTAAACGAATTGGTCTGCGCCGTGTTCTCTGATGGTTTATTGCTCTTCCATAACGGCAGGGAAATAAACAGGATCACAACAAGACAGAATTGAATTATGCCGATGGCCCTGTAACCCGAATTCCACGGATTCTGCCGAATTAAAAACGATGACATTATTATCGGGCCGATGGAAGCGCCTATACCCCAAAAGCAGTGAAGCCAGCTCATGTGCCTGGCCTTGTAATGCAGCGCCACGTAGTTGTTCAGCGCGGCGTCGACTGAACCTGCGCCCAACCCCAGCGGAATGGCGCAAAGACAAAGGGCGGGAAAGCTATGCGAAAGTGAAAACCCGATGAGTGCGGCGGCAGTCATCAAAACGCTTACCGCCGTAACAATGCCGGTGCCGAAACGCCTGATGATCTTTTCACTCATGACGCTTGAAATTACTGTCCCGCCCGCGATGATCATTGAAATAAATCCCGCGTAATACAACGGGACATTCAGCGAGCTGTACATCGAGGGCCATGCCGAACCAAGCAATGAATCCGGCAGTCCCAGACTGATGAAAGAGATATAGATTATGAGGAGGGTTATAACCGGGATGTTCATGCACACTCCCTGCCTGTTGAATTAACGACCTTGTTCAAAAGACGGGATTTATCCATTAAAGTCCTTTATCACCTTCGCCTGAACGGCAATGACGCGGTCACACCACGCGTCAAATTCGGGGTCTTCCTGTTGGCATTCTTTGTGACTCAGCACGTAAGAGACGACCTCGCGTACTCCCATGTCAAAACGGACGGAGGCGCGGAAATCCGGAACCAGACGCTTCAGCTTCGTGTTGTCAAAGACCACGGAATTTGACTTGTCGCCGACGAGGCCTCCTCGGGAATCATAGGGACCGCATTGAGAAAGAAAATCGCTTGAGAGATGCACCGCTTTGAGTTCCACGTTCAGGGCCCCGGCAATGGTTTCGTATATCTGGTTCCAGTTCAACGTCTCGTCGGAGGTTATCTGCACGGCCTCACCTATCGCGTGGATGTTGCCCATGAGGCCAGTAAAAGCACGGGCAAAATCACTGTTATGCGTCATGGTCCAGAGACTCGTGCCGTCGCCGTGGATGATAACGGGCTTGCCATCCAGCATGCGCTTCACTACCTGCCAACTCCCGTTTTTGCCGTGAAGGCCAAGGGGAACGCTCCGCTCGTCGTAGGTGTGGCTGGGACGGATTATGGTTATCGGGAAGCTGTTTTCCCTGTATTTTGACATCAGAAAATCTTCGCAGGCGATCTTGTTTCGGGAATACTGCCAGAAGGGGTTTGCCAGCGGGGTGCTTTCGGTGACGAGGTACGAGGCAAGGGGTTTCTGGTAGGCCGACGCGGAACTGATGAAGAAGTATT
>JGI24698J34947_10000486_pt1 | contig 18665 bp, 10 predicted proteins | sample TergutMp193P3_FD_34947 | JGI IMG/M metagenome (IMG submission 34947) | reverse complement strand
CTCGCCCAGGCGGAAACATTCAAGGAGGCGGTTTCCCCCGACGGGGTTATTCTCACCAAATACGATTCCAGCGCCAGGGGAGGGACGGTCTTTTCCCTGGCGGAAGAGTTGGGGCTTCCGGTCATTTTTCTCTGTACGGGAGAAAAATACGGAGACATATCTCCATTCGAACCTCGGCGTTATGCGGAAGAATTTGTCGGCATCGCGTAGGCGGCCGTTATTGCCGGTCTTTTTTCTCGTCCTGTCGGCAGCGGCGGGGAACCTCCTTTTCGCGCAGGATTCCGGCGAGGCCCGCTGGTACCGTTCCAACTCCTCGGGGATGCTTTTAGAGACGATCCCGTCGCGGCTGGCGGCCCTGCGGAACGATTACAGCCTTTCCGCAAGAAGCGCGCAATACCGGGAAATCCCGGAGCTTCTCTTGCCCTATTACAACAGTTCCTACAGCACGGAACTGCGTATCCTCTATAATGACGGCGAGGTAAACCGCAGGCAATGGATCTTCCGCGACGAGACCGGGGCGACAAGAGTCACCGCTTCGGGAGGGGGAAGCCGCTTCGCCGTAAGGGGAGCCAGCGCACTCTCTGCGAGTGGGGACAGCAACAGCGGCATCATCGAAATCAGGAACAGGGCGGGGGACGTGACAAGGGAGATTCAATTGGAGGATGACCTTTCGGAATGGGATTACCGTTACACCTACAGGGACGGCGTATTGGTCAGCGCAGAGATATGGTTCAAAGCCGCCCCATCAGCCGAAACGGCGGAAGGCGAGACGATAACGGCGCCCGTCTCCGTTCTTTCCTACACCGACAATTACCGTTATACGCGATCAGGTTCCCTCAGGGCAATAGATCGCACGCTCCATGAAGGGGCGGCGGAGCAGCAGAGGATCGCCTTCCCAAGGCTGGGACCGGGCACCCCTCCTGCCGAGGAAGAATTAATCGCCTATACTTCCAGCCATCTCATCGGCAACGAAAACCCCGAAGGCTCGGCGATAGCTTATAATTATGACAGCAGGGGAAGGGTCCAGACCGAAATATGGAGGGACGAGAAAGGCGTTGTGGTCGGGGAATTGACAAACACATGGTTAGGGGACAGGCTGCTCTCCGTTAAATGGAAGACCGCGGACGAAGACTCACTTACCGAATACGAATACGACGCCAAAGGCGACCGCATCGCTGAACGAAATTACAGTCACGGCGTACTGGAGCGGATCGTCATCAATCAGGATGGCATTGAGGTAGAAGATATTTTTATCAACGGAGTATTGATGCTGCGGGCATATTGGGAGAACGGCCAGAAGATAAGGGAAGAAAGACCCGGGGAGAGGCAGCGGTGATCGATCAGATTGGCCTCAATCGAATGGGCATCCATTGGATTGGTTTTGTGGCCACCCGTTATGTGTCACGGGGCCGGAGGAATTCACCTTCGCCGGTACTCTCCGTGCTGGGAATCGCCACAGGGGTCCTGGCGTTGACGGTCATCATCGCAGTCATGAACGGNTTCCAACTGGGGTTCATCGAGAGCATTCTGGAAATCTCTTCCTATCATTTAAGGGCGGAAGGACTGCCTCCGGAAAGCGGCAATGAACTTGCCGGGGAGCTGCGTTCGCTTCCCGAGATCATTTCGGTTCTCCCTTTCAGGGAGCTTAACGTGCTGCTGCGGGGCAGACAGACAAGCCCCAGGGGGGCGCTTGTCCGCGGCGTACCCCCCGGCGCACTTGCGCTGGATCCTGGCCTTGCAAAACAACTGGAAATCGAAGAGGGCTTTTTTGACCTTGATGACCAGTACAACATAGTGTTAGGCGCAGAGCTGGCCCGGCAACTGGCGGTGCGGACAGGCGACAGGGTGAGCCTTCTTTCAATCACGGACGGCATACGGTTTGACGAGGAAGGNGGCAGCGATACATATACGGTTTCGGGAATTTTCCGATCGGGATTTTATGAATACGACCTCGGCTGGGCTTTTATCGATNTGGACAAGGCAGCGCAGTTGTCGGGTGAACTCACCCTGCCGATTCTGGGCATCAAACTGAAGAACCGCTGGCAGGATCAAAAAGCGATAGGCGAAATCAATAAAATCTTTGCGGACTCAGGGGCGTCAGGCGCTACCATTACATCGTGGCGCGAATACAACCGCGCTTTTTTCGGCGCGTTAAGGACCGAGAAGCTCATCATGTTCATCCTCGTGGGGCTTATTTTTGTCGTGGTGGGGCTCAACATATTTCAGGCGCAGCGGAGAATAGTGCTGGAACGGCGTGAAGAAATCGGGCTGCTGCGGGCCCTTGGCGCTTCGGACACGGCGGTGAGGCTGGTCTTTGTATGGGACGGCCTTATTATCGGGCTTGCGGGCGCCGGTATCGGCCTCATTCCGGGCCTCTTGATAGCGTTTAACATTCCGGCGGTTTTTTCCTTCCTTGAGGCGACGGTAAATCTTTTCATCTCCATGCTCAATACCCTTTTTGATTTTTTTGGGGCAAACGCCGGCGCCGGGGAATTTGCCCTGTTCTCCCCCCAGATCTTCTATATAAAAGAAATTCCTTCCAGGGTTATTCCCCATGAAGTGGTTCTGATATTCCTGTTCGGCTTTTTGTCCGCCCTCTTCGCGGCATGGTTCGCGTCGGGAAGGGTTGCGGGCATCAAGCCCGCGGAGGTTCTGCGTTATGAGTGATCTTATTGGTGAAAACACTATTATTGGTGAAGACACAATTATTCGTGTCCTCGATCTTGTAAAGAACTACGTATCCGGCGCGGAGATCCTTCATATCCTGCGGGGAATAAATTTTGACGTTGAACGCGGCAGCACGGTCGCGGTTTCCGGGCAGAGCGGCAGCGGGAAAAGCACCTTCCTCAATATTATCGGCGGCCTTGATCGTTTTGACTCGGGAACAGTGGAAGCCGCGGGCCAGGATATCTCGAACCTTTCCGAAAGCGATCTTTCGTCCTACAGGCAGCGCCGCATAGGATTCATCTTCCAGTTTCATTATCTCCTGAAAGACTTCACCGCCCTGGAGAACGTAATGCTTCCCGCCTACATGACGGGAATAAAGAAAAAAGACGCGCTGGACAAGGCCCGGCTTCTCCTCGGCGACATGAAGCTGGATGACAGGGCGGAGCACTTCCCTTCCCAGCTTTCAGGCGGTGAGAGGCAGCGGGTTGCCGTGGCGCGGGCCATGGTGAACGATCCGGATATTATCCTGGCGGATGAGCCTACCGGAAACCTGGACCCGCGGAACAGCGCCATGGTCGCGGACCTTCTCTTTGCCGGGGCGGAGAAATGGGACAAGACTCTCATCGTGGTTACGCATGACGAAACCATCGCCAGCCGGGCGAAGCTGCGTTATACGCTGGAAAACGGCCTTCTCGGCCCTTTCCCCGCTGAAGCCCAGGTGTTAGGCGAAGGGGAATCTTCTTGAAAATCGGTTCGGCTTTTTTCATCGCCCTGCGCTACCTTCTTGGCAGGGCGCATGAGGGCGGCCGCTATCTTCGCGGCGCAGCGGCGGGAATCGCGCTGAGCCTCATCCCCATCGTGGTCACCCTCATTGTCGCAGACGGCATGATCCGCGGAATCACCGATCGCTACCTTGAACTCGGAACAGGCCATCTGCAAATTTACAGTTATCAAAGCATCCGGCAGCCCGAGGAAGTTTTGCCGCGCATTGAAGAGCTTCCCGGCATAAAGGGCGCATGGCCGGAACTAAACGGCCTCGGGGTCTTGCTTGGGCCCGACGGTTCAAAAGGCGCTACAATCCGCGCGATCGAAAAATCCTTCTGGGATGACGAAGGCTCAAGGAAATATCTGCGCATCCTTTCGGGTGAGGCGAAACCCGAAACGGACAGGGACGTGCTTCTGGGGGAAGAACTTGCCCGATCCATCGGCGCCGAGGCGGGAAGTACCGTGAGGATCATGACCATCCGCGCCTCCACCGCCGGACGCACAATTCCCAGGGTCACGCCTTTCACCGTTAGGGGCATTATCAGTTCCGGCTACCGTGAACTGGACTCGCTCTGGTGCATCATGACGCTGGAAGCGGGAAGGCAACTGCTCGCGGATTCCGGCGGCGCACATATCACGGTCAAGATCGACGACCCGTATAACGGCGCAGAATCCATGGTTAATTCCCTCTATGAGATTCTCGATATGGGCTACGGCGTATACAGTTGGAAAACCCTTCAGCGCTCCCAGTACAGTTCCTATGAATCCACCCGGCAGCTTTTGCTTTTCATCATGACGCTCATCGTGCTCGTGGCGGCCGTTAACGTCTCATCCGCAACATCCATGCTGGCAATCGAGCGCCAGAGGGACATCGCAGTCTTCAAGGCGTCAGGCGCAAGGCCTTCCCTGACAAGCGGCATTTTTCTCTGGGGTGCTTTTCTCACGGGGCTTGTGGGCTCCGTCTTTGGCATAACGGCAGGACTTGTCCTCGGCTGTTCCGTGAACGGCATCATCAGAGCGCTGGAAACCGTTCTAAGCTTTTTTTCGGGAATCTTTCACGCCGGGCCTGTCACGATTCTTGATTCCAGCTACTATCTTGAAACCATTCCCATCATCGTAAACTGGAACGCGATTTTCCTTATCGCGTTTTTTACGATTCTGAGCTCGATCCTGGCCTCGTGGTTTCCCGCCCACCGCGCGGGAAAACTCAAACCGATAGAGATTCTGAGGAAGTATTGACAACATTACCACAGGATCATTTTTCCCCGGTCTTTGGCAAAACCAAGGGCGGACAGGGCGGAGAAATAAGCGCCTGAGGCAGCGGGCTTCCCGTTTATTTTCTCTATGACGATTTTGTATTCCGGCTGTACCCTTCTGGTTCTGGGGAATTTCAGGAAAGCCAGAACTTCGCCAATGTCAGGATCGTCAGGCGAAATTAAAATTTCGTTATCTTTTCCGCCCTTGTTTGAAACGGCGAGGAGTTCGGCGCCGCGGAAACAGAGCCGGGTGGAAGGAACCCGTCGAATCTTCGATTCGTTGATTGAAAATCCGTTAATCTTCGATTCGTTGATTGAAAATCCGTTAATCTTCGATTCGTTAGGCGCAAGCCCGTTGGCAAATATCCCCTGAACCGCAAGACCGGCGGGGCTTGCGGGGTCGGCGGCGTTCATCCAGTAAATGCCCCGCTCCGTTTCCGCTTCTTCCAGCTCTTCGGCTATCCGCGGCGAGGCGAACTGCAATGAGTTGACGCCCCCGAAAAAGCGGCCCGCGACAAGTTCGCCGGAAAGCTCCATGCGCCGCATCGCGGGGAGCAGCCGGGACCAGGACAAAACGGGCACTTCGCGTTCCAGCAAGGGCCTTGAAAGAAGCCCCCAGCGATCCAGAAGTAACCGTACCCGCCCGCGGTTGAGTTCTTCCTCTTCCAAGGGACTATGGTCCCAGGGGTCTATGACCCCAGGACTATGGTCCCAGGGGTCTATTTGATTTGTCGAATCCTTTGGATTCGACGTATCCGGTAAATCCGAAAAATCGCCGCCAAGGGAAAACCAGTTACCCCTAACAGGCGGCCCTGTTCGCCAGCGTTCGCGGATTGCCCTGGGCACGCGGAGGGAACGGCGTCCGATGACGGAACTCTCCTTGCCCGGCCGGCCCTCGGACAGGCGGGCGTTAAAAGCGGATTCCACGTTGGCAAAGCCAAGTTCCAGCGCTTTACGCAGGGGCTCCCATGAATCCGCCGAAAGGCCGCCCTTCCAGACTTCCTCCCAGAGGGCTTCGGCGACGGAACCCATCCCCGTGTCTATAGCGCTTAACGCATCCTTTATTTCCCAGAAACTACGGGGTGTATCAAAGAATCCCGGGGCAAGCCTGCCGGAAAAAACCGGGGCCGGTGAAACAGGCAAGACAAGGTCGAGATCCCCCGGCTCGCAAAATGCAGCTTTTTCCTTTCCCGCACCGTACCAGATAAGGCGTCCTTCCCGTATCTCCCTGTCAAAAATTTCACCCGAATAGGAAGGGCAGCGGCACGGGAAAAATTCCGTTTCCCACAGTTTTGCAGGCGCAGCTATACCTGCAAGATGTTTCCATGGTTTGCCTGCTTCCGGCTGCCCATCCGCCGCACCCTGGCGGTTTTGCAGAATACCCTGACGCCGCGCAAGGAACGGCACGAGGAAAGCGGCCGGCCTTTCCTTAATGACGGGCCGCTGTTTGCGGCGGCTCAGCCTGAGAAGGAGCTCCATGTTTTCCCGGTCGCAGACGAGTCCCGTTTCGTTATGCGTAACCACATCAAGAACAATATTCCCATGTTCATAAAGCGACTGAACGGCATTTTCCGCTTCAGGGCGGGAAAGGCCGAAAATGTCTTCTATTCGTGAAAGTGAAACAGGCCCCTCAAAACGCAGCCATCGTTCAAGGCACTCTTCCGCAAGCCTGCCGCCATCGGCTTCCTTCCACTTCCTCGCCCATTCCCGGTGAATGACCACGTTGGTTTTCGCGCCATTACGCCTAACGTACTCAAGTTTTCCCCCGAGGCTTCTATCCTCCAACAGCGCGTCCGCAAGTTCCTGTGGGATACATTTCAAAAGCTTCTCCCATTCATCCGCCTCGCCGCCCTCTTTATCGCCTGTGGGGATGGCTACCCGTTCTTTCACCCACTCGCAGAAGGTGGCGGCGTCCTCCGGCGCCCATCCGGGGATTTCCCGCCTGAGCCGCGAACAGAAATCGTCTATCAGGTCCGCACTGAGGCTGGGACGCGCCGCCGCGTTTCCAAGCGCTTCGGCAATCACCTGATCCGAGATGGAAGGCCCTTGTGACGCAGCGCCCATGAGATCGGGCCTCTCGTCGTATTGGTACATGAGTTCATTGGTTTCCGCCCACGCAAGATCTTTGGAAAAAGGGCTGTTCCGGTTGGTTGTAAAAAAATCCAGGGAGAGAGCGCCGGTTCTTATTTCCTCAAGAAAAGAAGAAAAACCTTCCATGTCGAATTTATCCAGAAGGCAGGTTCTCCAGGCCTCGGCGGTGGCGGGGAAATCCCCATAGCGCCTAACAACATCGAAGAGACGCTTTGATTTCTGGCGGGTTACCCATAACGGCATGCGTTTCCCGAACGGGGCGCGCGGCAGGACGAGGGCCCGCTCCGCGGCTTCCCTGAAGGCCGCGCCGAAAACCCCGGACGACTCAAGCCTTTCCCGGAAATGTTCCTCCCCCTTTCCCCCCTCGCAAAGACGATCAAGGGATTCCCTGATTACCGAAGCGGGATCCCCGGCAAGGGAACGGGGAAGCTTTATATAAACGGCGTTATCATCAGCCGATCCCTCAACCCTGAGATCATAGCGTGCTTCCATGTCACGGGTAAGCGCAAGCGAAAGCGGAAAGTTCACCCCCCCTCCCCTGAAACTATGGAAGACGATGAGGTATGCGTCTCCCCTGCCCGCTTGATCGTCGATGATCTCAATTGGAATGAACGACGGCCCCGACAACGGAATCCTCTGGGTAGACCACTGTGAATGAAGAAATTCCTCCAGGGCGCTTCTGGCTTCGTCGCTGAAACAGGCGAGCATCTTTTCCGCCTTCACCGAAGTCCAGCCCTTCGGGTAATAGCCGTCCAGTATTTCCAGCATTCGCCTTGAAATAACCGGGCTGCGGTAAATGGCGTCGGCATGCCAGAAGGGAACGAAATCCGCCCCCGCCGCAAGCGGGACCGCCTCCACGGCCTCGTTCCCAATGGCCGTTATCCGCCACGAGCGGTTCCCGAAATCAAAGCAATCCCCGATCCGCCGCTCCCAGACGAACTCCTCGTCAAGTTCCCCAATCCTTGTCCCCACCCCATTGGACGGCCCGTTAGATGCAATCCTCAGGGAATAATAGCCCCTTGACGCAATGACCCCTCCCGAAGTGTAAAGCAGCGGGAGCGCCCCCGGCGCCGCGCTGAGCGTCCCTGTTTCATCATCACGGAATATACGGCGGGAGAGTTCCCTGAGACGGCTTTCCTCGTAGGCCCCGGCGAGCATCCGCACCACCCCGTCGTAGCCCGCCCTTGACAGGTTCCTGTACACGTAAAATCCCCGGATGGTCTCGTAGAGTTCATCCTCGTTCCGGTCTTTTTCGGCGCATAACGCAAGGATGATCTGCGCGAGTATGTCCAGTGGGTTTTCAATACATTCGATCTTTTCAAGTTCCCGCTCTTCTATCGCGCCTGAAACGGCAGCCGCCTGCAGCAGATCCAGGCCGTGAAAGGGGATAAGCCATCCCCTGCTCATCATGCCCACACCGTGTCCCGACCTGCCCACCCGCTGAAGGGCCACCGCCGCCGAACCGGGGCTCCCCGCGAGGATCACCTCCTCAACGCTGCCGATGTCGATCCCCAGTTCCAGGGAACCGGTGGCCACCACACAGGAAATTTCCCCGGCGGCAAGCGCTTTCTCAACGCCCCGGCGGACATCCTTCGAGAGTGAACCGTGGTGGGCATAGGACAAAGGTCGGCCCGCGAAGTCAGGATCGCCCAAGACGGTCTGGTTCAGAAGGAAGTTTATCCGCTCAACCCTGCGCCGGGAATCGGTAAAAACAAGGACCGTGCCCTTTTTATCCGGAGGGGAACCATCAACGTTTTGCGAGCTGGCGGAAGGATCCGCCGCCTTCACACGATCAATGATAAACCTGATGAGTTCCGCATAACGCCTGCCGTAGCGACTAACGGAGGGTTTTCCGTCATCCTGTGCATCATCGCCATTATTTCCGCCTGAGAATTCTTCGGAGTCCGGAAATATCACCTTAAATTGGATGTCTTTTTTATCTTCCGGGGCGACAATGTGGACTTTGCGTTTTTCATAAACGGCAGGGGCGGAGGGGCGTTTTTGCAGGCCCCCCGCAAAATCAGCCGCCGCTTCCGGTGGTTTTACCGTGGCGGAAAGCGCAATGCGCTGAAACTCGCCCGCGACAAGGGCAAGGCGATCGATCTGGCAGGAAAGGTAACAACCCCTCTTGCTGCCAAGCGCGGCGTGTATCTCGTCCAATATCACATAACGCACGGAAGATAGCGCCTGACGCCCCCTCGGGTTGAGGAGCAATATGCCGAGGCTTTCCGGGGTCAGCGCCAGGATCGAGGGAGGCCGGGAGAGGAAGCGACGACGCTCCGATTGGGGGGTATCCCCCGAGCGGGTCTCAACCCTGACCGCAGGAAAAAGTTCCCCGGCCTTTTCAAAACAGTAACGAATTCCTTCCAGGGGCAGAATCAAATTTCGCCTAATGTCTTCGTTCAGGGCCTTGAGCGGCGAAACGTATAGCACCGAAAGCCTGTCCGCCGGATATGTCCCGTCGGCAAAACGTGAAATCGCCGCAAGGAAACCTGTAAGCGTCTTGCCGCTCCCCGTGGGCGCGAGGGCGAGAACGTGGGCGCCTTTCGCGATTAGGGGCCATGCCTCTTCCTGCACCGGGGTAGGTTTCCCGTAGGTTTCGGCAAACCACGCGTTGACGAGCGGGTGGAACGGAAGCGGCATATTATATTTATAACAGGTTTTTAAAACTAATTCATCCGTTAAAATGATAACGTCTAATTCACGACGTTGACAGGCTTTCCTTCAATAAATGCCCTGAGGTTGTCCACGGCGATTTCCATCAGGCGCCGGCGGCTCTCCTTCGGGGCCCAGGATATGTGCGGGGTGATGATGCAGTTTTTCGCCTTGAGCAGCGGGTTGTCGGGGCGGATGGGCTCGACGGAAACCACGTCCACTGCGGCGGCGTAGACCTTGCCCGAGTTAAGGGCGTCCGCCAGGTCCTGCTCAACTACCAGGGGCCCGCGCGAATTGTTGAGAATGATCACGCCGTCTTTCATTTTTACGATGCTCTCCGAGTTGATCATTCCCTCTGTCGCCGGGAAAAGGGGGCAGTGAAGTGAAATGACATCAGAGCGCCTGTAGAGTTCTTCCCTTGACACATAGGCGGCGATCTTCGCGCCCTCTTCATCGGGCGCCTCGTCGTTGGCGATCACTTCCATGCCCATCGCCCTGGCAATTCTGCCCGTGGTCCTGCCGATGCGGCCAAAGCCGATGATCCCCATCGTCTTGCCCGCGAGCTCTATCAGGGGATAATCCCAGAAGCACCAGTCCGCGCTTTTTTCCCAGCGGCCCTCTTTGACCGCCTGGTCGTGGTGGCCGACGTGATGGCAAATCTCAAGGAGCAGGGCAATGGCGAACTGGCCGACCGCGTCGGTCCCATAGGAAGGTATGTTCGTAACAGGAATCCCCTTCTCCCTCGCCGCCCTGTAATCAACGATGTTATAACCCGTTGCCAAAACCCCAATGTATTTAAGGCTCCCGGAGGCCCCAATCGTTTTTCCCGAAACCGCCGTCTTGTTGGTAATCAGCGCTTCCGCCCCTTCCGCGCGGCGGATTATCTCTTCCTCGCCGGAACAGCGGTCATAGACCGTGAGATCCCCCAGTTTCGCGAAACCATCCCAGGAAAGGTCCCCTGGGTTTTCCGTGTATCCGTCAAGAATAACGATCTTCATAAAGTAAACCCTATATCATCAGCTTTCCGTATTGTCAAGGGATTTTGCCTGCCAGCCTTTTTGCCAATTTGCTCTGTTGCCATTCTTGTCAATGTTCGGTATAATTTATATAAAGGGGTAATTTATGGAAGAGACCGGAACTGATAAAGGTCAGACATACCGCCTGTCAAAAGGAAAAACTCCCATACTGAACATACTATACCATTGGCGCTGGTATACCCTTGGCCGTGAGCAGTATCAGGAATGCATGAATAAATTATTCATCGATAATCTGCCGGCCCTGCGCCTGTCAAACAGGGTAGTAGCCGGTTTGACGTGCTTTTTATTCCTGTTCCCGCTTATTTATGAGAGAAATTTTCTTAAAGCCGGCAATTATTTTGCGACGGTCCTCATAGCGTTGCTGCTTGCGGCTTTCGCAAGTTTTAAACTGAAACAGTCGAAGCAGGGAAAGGCGATAAGCCACCGGCTGATATATATTTTGACAACATTGTATTACCTGAACCTGATTCTGTTCGGTATATACCTGAGTGTGCTGTCGGATCCGGGCAATTATGCCGTAGGCTTCATGTGCATTCTGATATGCGCCCTGTTTCTGTTAATCCATACGCCGTTGTATAACCTCTGCATTACGTTAGTCGCTATCGCGATTTTCATCACATCCACCGTCCTGGTAAAATCATTTGAGAACTGGTCTATTGACATTGCAAACGTAATGCTTGCGGGCAGCATCAGCCTGGTTTTTAACTGGCAGATCACCAAGCTGCGGCTGACATCCCTATTAAACGTCAGCAAGCTGGAAGAGGAGCGCAACAGGTACTATGATCAAAGTACAATCGACGAATTGACCCAGTTGAGAAACCGCAGGGACTTCCAGCAGACGTTTCAAAGGTACCTTACCAATTACAGAACCTCTGACGATTGGCTGTGCATCGCCATTTTTGACATTGATTTCTTCAAGAGGTACAACGACCATTACGGGCACATAAAAGGCGATGACTGCCTGCGCGCGATAGGCGGAATGCTTAACGCTTTNCGGGAGACCATGGGCCTCTATTCCGCCAGGGTCGGCGGCGAGGAGTTCGCCCTGCTTTGGTTCGAGAACGACCTGTCCCATGCAAACACGGTCGTTGCCCGCTTAAACGCCATGGTAAGGGAACTGAAAATCCCGCATGAAAAATCAAGCCTCGAGCCGTATGTATCAATCAGCACCGGGGTATATATAGAGCCGTGCGGTTCCTCAAACGATATGCGGACCCTCTACGAATTGTCAGACAAAGCGCTTTATTTCGCGAAGAGCAGCGGACGTAATTGCGCGATCATCAGCGGTAAAAATTTTATACAGTACAAAATAACACCGGTTTTCCAGGAAACCACAATGTGATGGCACGGAAGGTATCCCTTGACCCGCAATCCATCAAACAGAAGCCCCGGCCCCGTCGCGGCAATCCTGATGGCCTCAGGCTTCTCGGAACGCTTTGGCAGGCGGAACAAGCTCCTCGTTGATTTCAAAGGCAAACCCCTTGCCCGTTACACCCTTGAGCTTGCCGCCGGGATCAACTTTTCCGGGGGGATTTTCTTCACCGCCTCTTCACGCGAGGTGGCCGCCCTCGCCTCGGATCTCGTCGCCGTCCGCGTGCTTGAAAACACCGCCCCGGAAAAAGGCCTGCGCGAAAGCGTGAGGCTCGGGGTCAACGCCGCAGGAACAGAGGCGGAGTTCTACATTTTCTTCCCCTGCGATCAGCCCTTCCTCGACGCCGCTTCCGTGCGCCTCATCCTCGANGCAAGGGAAAGCGGCCNCATCGTGGAACCGCGCCACAACGGCAGGCCCGGAAACCCCTGCCTCTTCTCCGCGNCCTTCCGTAAGGAACTGCTTTCGCTTAACGAGGGTGAAACGCCCCGCCTTTTAAAGACCCGTCACCCNCANGCGCTCANGGCAGTGGAGTTCACCAATCCACTTGCCATCGAAGACATAGACAATGAAGAGGATCTTCAAACTCTAATTTGTCGATGAGTTTGTTGTATAAAAAGCATAAACAAAACTCGTTAACGGGTGGGCAAGTGCCGTGGAGAAAACTTTTGGGGAACCCGGCTGCGAAGCCGCCTGACCACATAATTTTTGGTAATAGCTTATAAATACTCTAGAAATTACTTCCAAAAATTATATGGTCAGGACTGCTTCCCCTTTAGTCTTGCATATTCCCCTCGTCTTCTGCGCCGGAGAGTCCAAAAAATGTTTTCTCCACGGCACTTGCCCACCCATTTACCAGTGTTATTTCGATATTTATGAAACAAATTCGCGACAAATTAGCATTTTTACCACGGTGAAGACAGCCTTCTGATATTTTGCTGTAATTCAGCGTTAACGATATAGGAAAATGCTCTCTTACCCATATCGAAAAAATAATTTGTCGCGCAGTTGCCATATTTATCGTAATAATTCGGGGTAATGATCTGCAGGCGGCGCAGGGGCGGCTTGTGAAAACATCTCCGGAGTTCCCTGCTGTAGGAGACGACGGGAATAGGCAAAACCTTGCAGGGGGGAGCAGACCCGTCACTTAAAAAGGTGCCAGGCACCTTTTTAAGTGACGGGCGGCTCCGGCGGCAGGTTCCCCAGGGTTTTCGCTGACACCCCTTGCGCCGCCTGCTGTTTTTTTATCGATCTTGTTATGGAAGATAGATATGAAAACATTGCGCGCTACCTGATTAGTAAGAACTCCACCCGCCTGTTCTTCCAGCTATTGGCCTGATCCTGCGGGTTTGCCACGTTAATCGTGCCTCCGCGGCCAACGGGGGAGAGGCGGTTGCGGCTAACGCCGTAAGTGCCGAGCTGCTCTATGGTGAATTCCGCCCGCGCGAGGCTTAGCGGCATGAGCGTCTCGTCTTCTTCCCTGGCGGTTCCAAGTACCGGGTTGGCGTGGCCTTCCACGACTATCCTGTAATCGCGGAACCTATTCAGGATTTCCGCGACCCGCCTCAGCACCCTGATGTTGTTTTCCAGCCGGTCTTGCGGGATGCCGATAAAGTCCGCGTAGTACGCCCTGAAAGTAATCGACGGTATCTGGATACGCAGTATGTCGCCATCGCGTATAACGAGCACATCGGTACCCATAATACCGGTAATGGTACTGGAGTTGCCCAGGGCATCGCTTGCCGTGTAGGTGAACTCGTAATCGGAGGCGCTCTGGACGAGTTCCCCCCTGTTGCTTCTGCCATCCCAGATGATCCTCTCCGAAGGGCTGCCCCGGCCCCCGACACGGTAGAAGAGCTGGCCGGTTCCTTCGGTCTCATGGATCTCAAGCGACCAATCTGCTATTGGAGAAGCATCCCTCGCGGAAAGGTGGATGAAGAGTTCGTCGTTCACACCGTCGTTATCGGGACTGAAGTATTCGGGTTCAAAATAGAGGCCGAGAATCGGCCCGGTTATATCTACCGTCACTGGCGGCGCGGAAACGTTGACCTCGTCCCCCTTGGTGTAACTCACGGCAAGGCTTGATGTGAAACGGCCTTCCCTTATCCTTCCGCTATCGTCCGTACCGTTCCAGGGGATAACCGCCGGAAGGGTCCCGCTTCCCCCCGCCGCCGAAGGGAAGGTCTTTACTACATCGTTGTTTTCGTCCCTCAATTCCAGCTTCCAGGAATTGATCCCGCTATTGATGTTTGAGACAATGTTGAAGCGCATGGCCTCGGCCTGGTTCGCCCTGGGCGCTATGGCCTGGGACGAAGCCGTGAGGAAGATTCTCGGCACGGTCGCGTCCACCTCGATGTTGTTTACGGTTCTGCGTGTGCTGTTCCCCGCCTCGTCGGTGGCGCTGAGGGTGAGGCTGTAATTCCCGTTAGGCACAATATTTCCCGCCTCGTCCTTTCCGTCCCAGACGACGGGCGTAACACGCGGGCTGCCTGTCCAGTTCCAGGTTCTCACGGGGCTTGCGTCCCTGCCGGAGACAACCAGGCTCCATTCATCGTCGCCACGGGTGCTTGCCTGAATGGGCAGGGTCTCGCGGTTCCCGTTCCCGTTAGGCGCAAAAATGTTATACGGCACGGAAAGATCGCCCTGGGGAGGAACCGTGTCCAGAACGAAGGGCGTAGAAACGGAGAAGGGCCTGTTCCCGGAACGGTACTCCAGGTCAATTCTCGCCGTATAGCTCCCGTCGGGGGCGGCGGTCCCGGCGGTGTTTCTGCCGTTCCAGCTCACCTGGGAGGGAACCGAGTCGCTCCCTTCAAAGGTTCTTACGGAAGAGGCGGTTCCGGCGGCGGTTATCTCAATCTTCCATGACGAAATACCGGCTCTCTCCTGAATCTGGGGTATCAGGTTTATTGTGTCCTTCACGCCGTCGCCGTTAGGCGAAAACGCCCTGTAATCCGTGGAGATGTAGACGGGTGTGTCCCTGGTGTCAATCTCGAATTCCACGATGTTCGATCTCCCCGTGTTTCCCGCCGAATCGACGCTGTAGAGCTCGTATGTGTAAAAGTCATCGGACGCCAGTGCGCCGGTAGTCGTGAACCCGTCCCATTCGATCCTCGCAGGCGGAGTTCCCGAGTACCTGAAAACCCTCACAGGGGTCCCGGTCCGATCCCCCTGGCGGCGTATTTCGCCTGTCCAGGATAGTTCGTTTGAGCCTTCCTGAATAATGAAAATCCTGTTTTTATCGCCCGTGGGTGAAAATACGGCGGGACTTCCCGGCCCCTGATCCGGATCATCGATCCGCACCGAGGCCCTGGGGGCGGTTATATCCAGGCTGAAGGGCGGGGAAACGGCGGTCGAGGTATACCCGTTCAGGTAGCGCACCAAAAGTGATCCCGAATAGATCGCTTCCGGGAGGATTCTCCCCGTCGTGTCCCTGCCGTCGAATTCTATCCTGGAGGGAAGGCCGGAAGCGCCCGTGAGGGTGCGCCTGACGGTTCCTGAGAAATCACTGACCCTGAGTTCCCAACCCGCGATCCCTTCCCTGACGGGGACCGTCGGCATAAAGATCATGGTATCCTTCACGCCATCGCCGTTAGGCGAAAAGTACGCATCGGAAATGGCAAGGCTCACCGCTGGCCGCACCGTGTTTACGATTATGTTTTCAAGCGCGGCCCCTCCGGTATTGAGGGCCCTGTCGGTTGCGCCTATACGGTAGTTGTAGACGCCGTCGTTTACTATGGTGCCGGAGTCGTCCCTCCCGTCCCACTCGAAGTCAACTGGCGCCTGATTGGTAAATTCAATGGTCTTTACCTTCGCGCCAAGGCTGGTGTAAATGCCGCCTTCCCAGAGGTCCTCCGCGGAACCTGTCTGCGTGATGATCAACCTGTCCCTGCCGCTTCCGTCCCCCGGCGCGAAGATGTTCATGTTTTCCCCAAACGGCATGATTTCGACTAACGGCGGGGTACAGTCCACGTTTACCTCGTATGGACCGGCTATCCCGAAGTTGCCGTTGTCGTCCTCGGCGGTGATCGTGAAGAAATACTTCCCGTCAGGCGCAAGCTCCCCCGAATCAAAGATACCGTCCCAGCGCAACGATGAAGGAACCTCAACCCCGGCCCTGACTGCCTGAAGGCTGCCGACGATGTTCTGTACTCCCTGGGTCTCCGGCCTCGTCTCCTTGTTACGGTAGACCCTTACCGGAACGCCTCCCTCATCCATGATCTCAAAAACCCATTCGACGATGTAGCGTTCGTCCCTTATCGTTATGGGAAATTCCAGGTAATCGGCCTTGCCGTCATTGTTAGGCGATATCCACGCCGGTTCGCTGTAGTCCACGATTATCACCGGGGCGCTTCTGTCCGCCACCCCAACGGCCCAGGTAACGCCGCCTCCCATGCCCCAAATTCCGTTATACAGGGGTTTTGCGCCCAGGTCTATCGACAGCTCCCCGTCAGCGGGCATGATGCCCGCGATGGTTCTTCCGCCTGACGGCTTAAGCTTCAGGTTGACGCCTATCCCGATGGAAGGTATCGGGGAAGGGCCTTTGCCATCAAGGCTTTCCCTTAAGTTGAATTGGGAGGCCGCCGAAATATTGATAAATTCCGCGATAACTACATTCAGCCCCAGCTTGCCCGCGAGGTTTTGCATGGTGGGGAGCATTATATCCGCGGCGAGGTTCACGCGTATGGGATCGGGCTTGCCGTCAATTCCCCGTATGCCGAGGAAATCAAACGAGATGCCCCCCACCGGGGTGAACGCGGGAGGGATCCAGCTCTTGCCAAGGCTTTTTGCCGCGACGGCCCAGGTGAAATTCTCAAGCGGGCCCAGATTTCCCATGTTGTAACGGAAGCCGAGGTCTCCCGAGACCGTCCAGGTATTTCCGGTATTGTACCCGGCATTGAGGCCGACACCAATACTCATTCCGGGGAAAATTTCCTTCGCCACGTTCAGGTTGCCCTGAAAAGTGGTCTGCACGGGAAAAGAATCAAAGGGACTGGAGAGCAGCCAGAGGGAGGCGCCGAACACCGCGAAACGCGTGGGGTAAATCGCCCCAAGGTTTACCGCGCCAATGCCGTACCCTCTTTCGGCGCCAAGGCCGAAAAGCCCCGTGTAACCGATGTTCAGGAGCATACGCTGGGTTTCCCCCTCGGCGGCAGGATTCAGGGCGCTCGCCGGTGCACCGCCTCGGGAGGTGATTAACCCGCCGGCCCCTGCCATGCCCGGCGAGTAAAGGTCCGGCGCCGTGGTGGCGCCAACGGGCGTGACCCCGTTATTCTGAGCATAAATGCTCTGGGCATAGATGCCCTGGGTAAAAGCCTGGGTAAACATGAGAAATCCAATCAACATACCCCGCCGCAGAGCGCGAATCTGCGATTCGGCGGGGTATGTTGTTCTCATAAGGTATTGGACTCGGGTTACAAACCTTATGACCGCCGCAAAGCGGCGGGGTATGTAACCCTCGCCACGAATCAATATGGTAAGGGTTGTTCTTCCGTGCATTACTTAAATCTTCGGCACAGGCAAAAGAAAATTAACCACGGAGAAAATTAACCACGGAGGCCTGCTGTCCTGCGGACAGCTTGGAGTACCCACGGAGGACACGGAGAAGAATAGGTAATTCTTCCTATTTCAGCTCCCCCATTATTTCAATAAACCATTTGCCTGTAAATACGGACGCAAAACATTGAAAATATTGTTTGCCATTATTTCATAGCCTATCGCGTCCGGATGAACCGCGTCTGACATATGCACTCCCCATACCCCACTCCAGATATCCTCGATCAGCGTCACATCGTTTTCTGACGCAAGTGTATTGAAAAGGTTGTCGTATTGACTGATCATCTCTGCCAGGACGGCATAATCGAGGAACCCATACGTGTTGGCCAACGCCCTGGCAACATCTTCCGTATAGAACTTTGCCAGGTAGATTTTTCGATTCCCGTCATTGACTTTGTTTATAATGGCCTCGAGGTTGCTTTTGACAGTTGCCACGGGAATCCCACGGCCCAGATCATTCGCGCCCAAATTTATCACGATTATCTTCGGATTCTTCGAGAGAACCTCGGTATCAACGCGCGCCAAACCTTGCGCGGTCGTATCCCCGCTTACACCCGCGTTAATAACGGGAATATCCACTTTATCCTGTAAATAAGCGGGATAAGATTTCGACTTGTCAACCACCCCCGGTGTAACAGCACCATGACCGGCCGTAAGGCTATCCCCTAGACAAACCAAAGTCCCGTCCTGGTAACTATCGGAACAACCTGCCAATACCGCAAGAAAAACACAAACCACCGGCAGCCATACTAAAATAACGATCTTTTTCATACTACCATTAAACAGTGACTGTCACCTTTTTTCAACCTCCCCTTGTCCCCTTGTCCTCTTGTCCCTTTGTCCCTTATTATTATTGACAAACTTCAACAAAAAAATAAAATAGACATAGAAAAGAGTGTAAAAAATGGCACTGGGTAAAACAAGAAACGTATTTAGGAATTTTTTCCGGGGAAAATTAAAAACGGCGGAATTCGCGATAACCAACACCTGTATCGCCAAGTGTTCTTTTTGCGAGATTTGGAAACAGCAGCCAAAGGTCTTTGTGGACAGGGAAAAGGCCCTGGAAGCGATTGACCGTCTGGCTGATCACGGAACCGCCCATATCACGATAACTGGCGGCGAGCCCCTGCTTCACCCCCATGTCGTGGATTTTGTCAGCCGGGCGACAAAGCACCGGATACATACCGCCGTCCTCAACGCCGCGCCCCAGCTCCTCCTGAGGGACGACATCATCAAGCGCCTGGAAGACGCCGGGAACGACATGATCAGCAT
>JGI24698J34947_10000485_pt1 | contig 18677 bp, 13 predicted proteins | sample TergutMp193P3_FD_34947 | JGI IMG/M metagenome (IMG submission 34947) | reverse complement strand
TGCTCCTGCCTCCCTATCTGCATTTCAACGATGAAACGATTCCCCATAGAATCCTGGCATCTTATGTCAAGGATGGCATCCCTGTTTGCCTTGGTTTGCCCCTGGATGTATGGGTTTTGGATGGCTACCGCCGTTATGGGGTGAGCGAGTTTTCTTTCAAGAAAAGCATTTAGCAAAGCGATAAGCAGGTTTTCGCCTCCTTCGCTTGCGAATGTTTTTTTGAAAGGGAAATCCAGCGTAAGCTGTGCGAATTTGCCTTTCGGCGCGATTTTTGAATAAGTCTTCATATATACTTAGACGGAAAAAAGAGGCAAAAAGTTCAAAAAAAATGATATTTTTTTATTTTGCAAACTATTGTTGACAATTTCTCGCTGCTCCGCTCATTCCTCCTCCGGCGGAGCAGTTTTTCTATCTTCCATGCATGGAATATATTACCATCGTTCTTGATTTTATCCGGCATATAGATGTACACCTGGCGCAGATTGTTGATGCCTACGGGCTTTGGGTCTATGCCTTGATAACGCTGATTATTTTTTGCGAAGTAGGTTTGGTTGTAGCTCCGTTTTTGCCGGGAGATTCCATGCTCTTTGCAATAGGAGCTCTGTGCGCAACCGGAGCCATGGATATAAGCATTGTTTTAACCGCCTTTCCCCTGGCGGCAATTTGTGGAGATAATTTCAACAGGTTTTTAGGCACAAAAATCGGGCACAGAGCCTTTGCCAAAGGCACGGGAAAAATCTTCAACAAAAACAATTACAACAAGGCTCACGGCTTCTTTGAAAAATACGGGCCAAAAGCAGTCACAATCTGCCGCTTCATGCCCTTTTTCAGAACATTCGTGCCATTTGTCGCCGGAATGAGCGGAATGAGTTTCAGGTCTTTTTTCCCCTGGAGCATCCTTGGCGGCACTTGCTGGGTGCTTGTATGCACCCTCGCAGGCTATTTTTTGGGGAACATTCCCTTTATCAAGGCGCACTTTGAACTTGTAATCATATTTATAGTATGTATATCCGCAATTCCGGCCCTGGTAGAATGGATTAAACACGCTCTTGACAACAGGAAAAAAAATTGCTAAATTTACATTGCTTGGGGTTATAGCTCAGTTGGTAGAGCATCACGCTGGCAGCGTGAGGGTCAGGAGTTCGAATCTCCTTAGCTCCATATTTTCTAGATTTTGCCAATGCTGGGTTTAACTCCATTTAAGTACTTGCCAAAGCCAATGCAGGCAATCATGATTGCGAACTTGGCTGTTTACCTGCTTACCTGGTTTGGGACGGCGCACGATTATATTTTGTGGTTTGGAGCCTTTATACCAAGCAGAACCTTTGAACTCTGGCGCTTTTTGAGCTACTCATTCGTGCATCTGGACTTTATGCACATCCTTTTCAACATGCTCATGTTCTGGATGTTCGCAACGGAGGTTTGCAAAAGCATAGGGGAAAAAAATTTCATCACCCTCTACTTGACTTCCGCAATATTCGCAAGCGTATTCAGCCTGCCCTTATATACCCTTGGGCTTATGGGAAACAACCCTGTGATAGGGGCTTCCGGCGCGCTCTTTGGCGTTATGATGGCNTACGCGTTCCTGTTCCCGGAGCAAATTATCCTGATGTTCTTCATAATACCCATGAAAATAAAGCATGCCGTATGGATATTCATAGCCATAGACCTGTTCATGGCAAACAGCAACGACGGAATAGCGCATTTTACGCATTTGGGCGGGGTGCTTTCGGGCTACCTGTTCATGCTGCTCTGGTCCAAAAACATTTCCCTCAAGTCATTTTTTGTCCGGCAAAAGCGGCCGGAAACATATTCAAAGGAATATTTCAGGGAACAGGCACAGCAGCAGCCAAGGCCCCTGGAAGGCGAATTGCACAGGGGTTCGGCCAGCGCAAAAGAAGAGCGTTTAAACGAAATTCTGGAAAAGATAAACCTGAGCGGGCTTCAATCCCTAACCCAAGAGGAACGTGATTATTTACAGTGGTTTGGACGGCAAAACAGGAAATAATTTTCTACATTCAGTCTTGAGGATTTATAAATGAAACAAGTAGTTGGTGTTGGCGCAGCGTTAATAGATTTGATAACTTCGGTTAGCGAAGAATGGATTGTGCGGCAAAAAAAGCCAAAAGGCGGCATGAACCCTACAAATTGGGGCGAAATGGGGCTTATTCTCGGCAATGTTGAGAATCTTTCAACCATGCCGGGCGGCTCGGCAAGCAATACCATGATCGGCCTGTCCAGGCTTGGCGGCTCGGCACGCTTTGTATGCAAGGTCGGCAACGACGATTTAGGCGATATTTATTCCCTGAACCTTTACCACAACGGGGTGCATGGTTATGTCCGTAAAAGCACAACCCCCACAGGGCGGGTGCTTTCTGCCGTAACTCCCGATGCCCAGCGCACCATGTTCACCTATCTGGGCGCATCTTCGGAACTTTTGCCCACGGAAATCAGCGAAGCCTCTTTTAATAATGCCAAGGTTCTTTACCTGGAAGGTTATCTGGCATATAACCCAACCATAATTTTGCACTGCATAAATATAGCCAAGAATAACGGCATGGAAGTAATTTTTGACTGCGGCTCCTTTGGGGTTATACAGGACTGCCGCTTTATAATAGACAAATTAATATCGGAGAAGGCTATAGATATTTTAATAGTAAACGAAGACGAAGCCCGCGCCCTTACCAATGTAGAAGAAGACCTTGCCTGCATGGAAATGACCAAGATGGCCAAAATCGCCGTTGTTAAACTCGGCAAAAAAGGCTCAATAATCGGCATAGGCGACGAAATTTTGAAAATAGGCACGCCTGAAGTTAAGGCAGTTGACACCACCGGAGCAGGAGACTATTGGGCTGCAGGGTTTTTATACGGTTATTTAAACGACTGGCCGCTTGACAGATGCGGCGAGTTGGCTTCTGCCATAGCTTCTGAAGCGGTGCAGGTTCTGGGGCCTGTTATCTCCGATAAAAGCTACGAAAACCTAATAAAAATTCGTGATAAAATTGCTAATAGCTTAAAGTAATTATGATAAGGAAAATACTGATATTCGCAACCATGTTATTTACCGGCCTGTGCTTTTCGCAACACAGCGACAGCACCTCCAATGTTTCACCTGTTCCAAATTCAGGCGTTCTGTCTGTTTACAGTTCCGTTCCCGCAGGGGTGTGGCTTAACGGGCTGGCATTCGGCAACACACCGCTTTCAATGGAAATTCCAACCGGGTGGACGGTTTATTCCGTACGCGCTCCGGGCTACTGGACGGATGTTTCCCTGATAAACATAGAAGCGGGCGCAAAAATTTCGCAGGAAATCCAGCTTAAAAAATACTACGGGCAATCCCTTATCAATTTGCCGGAAATGTCCAGCATAAGCGAACTTAAAACTCTGGAATACATTTACGACAGCCTGTCTGTCCGGCAAAAGGAACTCAGCACCCCGGACTCTCTATGCCTGGCTTACTTTGTACAAGATTATCCCCTGCTTATAAACCCGCCCGTTCCGCTCCACGAAAAGTCCGCCGAATACCGCAAATACTATGATTTTTACAGCGAAGAAAGGCAACTCTCATTCAACGAATTTTATGCAACCTGTTCAGGCTCTGCCCAGCAAAGTCTTAATACAATTTTGTCCCGCATAAAGGAACTCGGAGGCAAACAGATCAGCGGTTATGTCCCTGTTATTCGCGGTGAATTTGAACCAACCGTATCAAGCGGATTAAAAGGCATCCTTACATTTTATTTCCGTTCTCCAGACGGCAGAGCAGAAGTTGCCTGGAGAGGCTCCTGGGAAAATGATTTTTTACCCGGTGATGAACTTGTCCGGGCCGTGGTATCAAACACTCCGGCTGCCCTGGCTTTTTTAACAACGCAAAATCAAACGGTTTGGATTCCCGTTGAACACGGTTATTCAAGGCATTTTTACAAATACTCCGAACTTAACATAGCCTGGAACGGCCTGCTGTTTACAATGAACGGGGAATTCCTTTTACCGGATTATATTCGCACCCAGCCGGAAGTAGCAGCATGGCTAGAAACTCCAGACACCCTTGCCGTAAAACAGGATACCGTCAAACAGGATTCGGTTAAAATTCCAGAAAAGGCAATATTCGCAAAAATCCCTGCCGGGCACTTGAACTACAAGGGCAAGGATGTGCAAATAAGGCCCTTTACCATAAACACAATGGAAATAGACCAGGGCACTTACAAGGAAAAATGCGGGAAAAAGGATTTTGGCAAATTCAAGGGCGATTCTCTCCCCGCTCACAGCATTACCTGGAACGAGGCAAACTCCTGCTGCGCAAAACTCGGCGGCGAACTCCCAACGGAAGCGGAATGGGAATATGCGGCACGAGCCGGCAATCCGGCAAAATANGTATGGCCAAGCAATTCAAGCGCAAAAGACTATGCCGAGTTCAACGGGAAAAAGCCCATTGTTCCGGCAGGCAAAACNCCCAATGGCTGGGGCCTTTACGATATGTTCGGCAATTTAACCGAATGGGTTAAGGACGACGGNTTTTGGTTTGGCAAATACAAGTTCTTAAAGGGCGGCAGTTGGAAATCCAGGGAAAGCGACCTTAGCGTTGAGCGNAGCGAAGAAGAAGATGCAAGGTANTGGGGAACGCACGTGGGATTCAGNTGCGTGTATAAATAAACCTAGCTTAGCTTATCCTTAAANTCCTCATATCCGAATTCCCGGATCAGGTGAAATTTTTCGTCNTTCCAGATTCCTATGGAAGGGTGTTTAACCCCGTTGAAAAAGGTTGTTTTTACCATTGTGTAGTGAATCATATCCAAAAACACAATGCGGGAGCCAACTTCCAGTGCATTGTCAAAGGAGTAATCCCCCACAATATCCCCTGCAAGGCAGGAATTCCCGGCTAACCTGTATCTATGCGGCTTGATAAAAATCATATCTCCGTCCAGCACCATGGGGCGGTAAGGCATTTCCAGGCAATCCGGCATGTGAGCCGATACGGATACATCCAGAATGGCGATGTCTATTTCGTTATGCACAATATCCAGAACGCTGGACACCAGTTCCCCGGTTTGCCAGCCTACCGCCTCGCCGGGTTCCAGAATAACCTCAACGCCGGGATATTTCTTGTGAAACCTGTTCAGAATACCTATGAGTTTGTGAACGTCGTAATCTGCCCTTGTTATATGGTGGCCGCCGCCAAAATTAATCCATTTCATTTTGGGAATCCATTCCCCAAAATTCTCCTCTACCTTTTCCAGCACGGATTCCAGAGCATCCGCGTTCTGTTCGCAAAGCACGTGGAAATGCAAACCCTCAATGCCATCCAGAAGTTCCGGCTTGAATTCCTTTAGGGTAACTCCAAGGCGGCTATAACGCCCTGCCGGATTGTACAGATCCACGTCAACGGTTGAAAATTCCGGGTTTATCCTTATGCCTGCGCTCACCTTCTTTTTCAAGGTTTCCTTTTTAAACCGGGTCCATTGCGAAAAGCTGTTGAAAGTTATGTGGCTCGCATGGCTTAGAATATGCTCAATTTCATCTTCCCGGTAGGCGGGGGCGCATACGTGCACTTCCTTTCCCATCTTTTGGCTGGCCAAAAGAAGTTCGTTCAGGCTGCTTGTTGAGGCTCCGCTCAAATAATGCGCAACAAGAGGGAATGTTTTCCAAAAGCCAAAACCCTTTAATGCGCATATAACCTTGGCGTCTCCTTCCTTTTGCACCCTGTTCAGGATTTCCAGGTTGCATACAAGGCGGTCTTCTTCCAGTACATAACAGGGCGACGGAATAATCGAATAGTCTATCATATCACTCCAGTTTAATATATGTGTTTTGCGAAGGCGGTATTTCTATGGCTCTTTTTATGGAGTCTATTATGGAAGATACCGGCGATGACTCTTTAACAAAATCTATACCGCTTACATCTATTATCAAGACGGGGCCTGCCTTGTAGTGGAAAAAATAGCGGTCGTAAAGGGCTATCAGCTTGCTAAGGTAGTCCTTTGTTATGCTTCTGTCCGTTTGCCTGAGCCTGCCCTGGACCCTGCGGAACAGGGTATCTTCGCTGGCTCTTAAATAGACCACGAAATTGGGCTTGATAAATTTTTTTGTTGATTCCTGAAGAATGTCCCGTATTCTCTGGTAGAGTTTCCATTCCTGTTCGTCTTCTATGGTGAGTTCCGCGAAAATATCGTTTTTTTCAAATATAAAATCNGCGGCATAAAGCTTGCGCCCGGCAAACATATCCGGCTGTTTAAGGCTTTTTTGCAGGTCTTCGCACTGTTTGTAGCGGGANAGCACAAAGGCGATTTGCGTTTGAAAGGCATATTTCCTTTTATCGTCGTAAAATTTGTCCAAAAAGGGGTTTTGCTCCAGTTCTTCCCTGAAGGAACACAGAGTTTGCTTGCCATACTCCTTTTCAAGAGCATCAAGAAGCGCAGACTTTCCAACGCATATCGGACCTTCTATTGCGAAGAACACGGAATCCATATTTGCGGGATAATGTAGAAATTTTTCACTCTGAGCCACCGGTCGCAGGTCGTTTTGCAATGCTCCAAGAAACAGTGGAAATTTCTAGATTTATTTCACAATGACTGCAAAACCTTTCTTTTACGATATAACCCTGCGGGACGCAAATCAGGCGCTTGCTGCTCCTTGGAATAAGGAGCAAAAGGAAATTGTATTCAAACAGCTTTTAAAACTCGGAGTTCAGGGCATAGAAGTCGGGTTCCCGGCTGCTTCCGAAATGGATTTTGAATCCAGCAGGAATTTGGCGGAACTCGCCGGTAAACTCGGTTCAAACGTCGTTATATCCGCGCTTGCCAGAGCAAAAAATCCCGATATTCAAAAGGCATGGGATGCGGTCGGGGAAGCGCCAAAGCCGCGCATACACGTATTTTTGGCCATGAGCCCGCTAAGCATGGAACACGTTTTGCAAATGGAACCGATAGCGGTTAGAAAGCAAGCCATAGAAGCCGTGGCCTTTGCAAAGTCACTGGTCGGCAAAAAGGGCGATGTTGAATTCAGCCCCGAACATTTTGGCGACTGCGTTGAGAATTTTGATTTTGTTCTGGAATCCCTTAAGCAAATAGTGGAAGCCGGAGCCACCACCATAAATCTGCCCAATACCGTGGAACGCTACCGTCCCATGATCTATGTGGACATGGTTCGCAAGGTTGCAGAAGCCCTGCCAAAAAACATAACCGTTTCCGTGCATTGCCACAACGATTTGGGAATGGCAACGGCCGCCACCGTTGAAAGCTATTTCGCAGGGGCAATCCAGATGGAATGTGCCCTTAACGGGCTTGGCGAGCGTTCGGGAAATACAAATATGTACGAGGTTGCCGTTGCACTGCATAACAGCGGCGTTGAAATGGATTTGAACCTGGGCGAAATCTACGAAACCGCCATTTTAACCAGCAAATGGGCAAAGGTGCCTATTTACGCAAAAGCCCCCCTCATAGGCATAGAAGTAGTTTCCCACAGAAGCGGTATTCACCAGGACGGAGCATCAAAAACCAAGAACATGAAAAAGGGGGCCTACCGTCCCATAGACTATTCGCTTATAGGCCGGCACGAAAACGATGTTCTTACATTCACCAGCCAGAGCGGAAAAACTGCGGTATATGAAATTTTAAACCACAACGGCTACCCCGTTGAACTTGACGAGGCAGCGGAACTGCAACCCGTTCTCAAGGAAATCAGCGAGCGGGAAGGCGAACTTCCGGACTCGCGTATTCTGGAGGTATTCAGGGAAAAATGCTGCAACCTGAACGGCAGGGTAATTTTCAATACCATAGATGTTATACCCGGAGAAAACCGCTTTGTATTCAAATTTCACAAGGACGGCGCTCACTGCGAAGAATCCATATCTGCGGAAGGCCCCATAGAAGCCGCACTGCTGCTCTCACGCAAAATCGGTTTGCCCGTGGAACTCAACAGCTACAAACAAAGCGTGGTGAGCGATGCGGATAAACTGTGGGCAGGCAGGGCACTCTCCGAAATCTCTCTCTCCGCAAATGGAAAAACCATCATCGGCAGAGGGGTTTCCAGCGATACCCTCGTTGCAAACATGCGAGCGGTATTCGGCGGAATAAATAAACTTTATGGGTAATATTTTCTTGCTGTTGTTCTTATGCACTCTGGCAATCGGTGCGGGAAGTCCAAAATTCATATTCAGGGAAGGAAAGCCCTTTGCTGCATTTGACCTGCAGCAAGGAGAACTCCCCTGCAAAACGCCATGCCTGTTTTTTCACAAGGACAGCGACAATCTGCGGCTGATAGCAGAAGGGAAAAATATAAGGATGGCATACAAAAGCAATGACAAAGGGAAAATGCCCTTCCCGAAAAATTTCAGGATAATGAACTCCCGGGAAAAGGCGGAAACAGTCAGGAATTACAGGGACTTTTTCAGGAGCGAGTTTGCCGTTATGCTGCGGGCATTTGTATATACGGTTCCGGAACTCTTTGACTGGGATATTGAAAATTTCAAGGCAGTACAGGATTCCAGTTTGATTTCAGAAAGGGAACTCTACGGGATTTTTTCCGGCGGTTCCGCGCCTGCGCTTTATACCGTGCTCAAATTTAAATGCACAGGCGGCGAAAATGTTGTTTTTGAAAGCGATGCAAAAGGCAGTTTTTTCATGGAGATAAAATGAATAGAAAAATTTTGAGAATAATCCCTTCCATACTGATTATGACAGGGCTTTTTGCGCTCTCCGCATTGCCGGGACGTGACCCTCTTCTGAACTCGGTTTTTTTTCTAAGCGACAAAATAGAACATCTAATAGCCTATTTTGTTTTTGGGATATCGGTTTGTATATGGACTCACAGCCAAAAATGGTTTGCAAAACCCCTGCGCTATGCCGTGCGGGTTCTTCTTGTATGCACTCTTTTTTCTGTTAGCGATGAGTATCACCAAAGTTTTGTTCCCGAACGTTCGGGAAATGATCTGGGGGATTTAATAGCGAATTTCATAGGCAGTTTTTTTTCCCCCATTGCTTATCTTATTGTGCTTAAACTCAGAATCAGGTTTTTTTCAGCAGCTCCACGGCGTGAGCCAGAACCGTAGGCGATTTATTGTCTCCCAGCATTCTGGCTATTTCGGAAATGCGTTCTTCCTTGCCGAGCGGTTCAACAGTTGTATATGTGCGGTTTTTGTCTTCAATCTTGCGAACGCAAAACTGACCGTCTGCAAGGGCCGCAACCTGATGCAAATGCGTGATGGTCAGCACCTGGTGATATTTGCCGAGTTCCTGCAGACACTCCCCCACCCTGTGCGCAACCTCGCCGCTAATGCCGCTGTCCACCTCGTCAAAAACCAGAATGGGAACCTTGTCTCTCTCCGCAATCACACGCTTGAACGACAGCAAAACCCTTGAAAGTTCGCCGCCGCTCGCCGATTGCTTCAATGGCTTTTCGCCTTCGCCCTTGTTCGGGGCAATCCAGAACTCCCCCTGCTCCGCTCCGCTCGCAGTCAAATTTTCCGCAGGTGTCCAGCGGGTAGAAAACACTGCGGTTGGCATTGAAAGAACGTGCAGTGTGCTTTCCACTTCCGAATCCAGTTTTTTTGCGCCGGCACGTCTCTTTTTGGAAAGTTCCGCGGATATTTTTTCCAGTTCAAGACGAATCTTATTGGCTTTTTTTTGCAGTTCCTCTATATCGGAATCGGAATTTTCCAGGGACTCAAGTTCCTGTTTTCTCTTTTCCCTGAGTTCCATAAGGGAATTCAAATCCGCCTTGTATTTGCGTTTTAGCTTTTGCATAAGGGCTATGCGGGCGTTTGCCTTTTCTATTTGCTCCGNNCTGTAAACTTCCTGCTTGCCGAGTTTTTTCAATTCCAAAACNAGATTGCCAAAATAATCTTCGGTGTCTGCAGCCGTTTCGCTTTTGGGAGCATCGCTGCATTTGCTTTCAAGTTTTTGCAGCCTGGAAACGAGTTCGCCCAGAAGTTTCAAAACTCCGGTTTCGCCAATCAGCAATTCCAGACATTCGTTTGCCATCTTCCGCTTAAACTCACCCCCGGCAGACTCCTGAACTATGCGTTCACATTCCTCTTCTTCGTTCGGACGCAAATTGGCATTTTTAAGTTCGTTCAGTTGAAATTCCAAAAATTCCTTTTGCCGGGCAATAGTTTCCGCATTTTGCCTGCATTCCTCTATTTTTTTATTTATCGCGCTCCATTCCTCAAAAAGTTCCCTGCACTTTTGCAGCAATTCGTCGTTGCCGCAATAGGCATCTATGAGTTTTTGCTGTGCCTTTGCATCCCTTAAAAGGGTTTGCTCGCTTTGCCCGTGCAGTTGCACAAGCATTTCGCCCAGTTCCTGCAAATCGCCTTGGCTGGCCATAACACCGTTTATGCGTGCCTTGCTCTTTCCGTTTGAAAAAATTTCCCTTTGAATTTCAAGTTCGTTGTCTGCAAAATCTATTTCCCTCTCCTGCAAAAATTCCCTTGCATCTTTTAAACCTTCAATTTCAAAGCATCCTCTCAAAACGGCTTTTTCCTCACCATTCCTCACCTGCCCCGCCAAGGCCTTTGCACCGCACAAAAGTTTCAATGCGCTCAAAAACACGGATTTTCCCGCACCTGTTTCGCCTGTTATGGCCCAAAAGCCGCCGGAAAAGGAAATTTCCGCATTCGCTATAAGAGCCAGATTTTTTATTGAGATATGTTTAAGCATGGCTATTTTTTATCGCCATAGTTCGCATACCAAAGCCTTAATTTCGCTTTTTCAAGGATTGAGCCGAAATTATATCTTGAGTATGCGGGTCTGGCTGCAATGTAGGTGTAAAAATAAAGCGAGTCGGGCTGCAGAATCGGATTGCCGAGCCTTAGCGTAAAGCCCAGAGTATCACTGCGCAGGCTGCCCGTAACCTGAAGTTTCAGTGAATCGTTTTTCCCGAATATAAAATTAGGATGCCCATATTCCCTTACATAAACGCTGTCTATCCTGTAATCCTCCAAACCCTTTTCGTCATACATATATACAGGTATGGGAAAATTCTCAAGTTCATTTTTATTTGCGGAATCGTCTGATTTTGGCAGGATCAATTGCGCAAACACAACGGTTTTATCAATGTTTTTTATATCACCCGNTTCATACAGCACAAAAAGGGATTCTCTGGCTCCGGCGTGGAGGCATTGNTTGCANTCATTATCATCAACCTTTGTTTTTTGAGCAACGCGCAGCAAGCCGGGTGCAATTCGCAAAACCGTGTTATTTGAATTCAGCTTCAGTTTAACAGTGCTTTTGAGTTTCGGCAATCCATCCGGCAGAGAAACCTGAAATAATGAGTCGTTGGCTTCCCATTTAATACTTGTCTGTGCGGAATTTTCAAATGGCTTTTCAAATTTGAGCCAGGTGGTATCGTGTTCAACTTCGTTTTCCTCCAGCCAGTAAATTGTCGCTTCCAATTCCTTATGCTCATCGGGAACCACGCCTTTGTAAAAACTATTGTAAAAAACCGTATCCGGCCTCAATTTCCAAATTGAGGAAGGAAGAGAATCCAGCCCGAAATAAAGCGTATGTTCCACGCCATTCACATTGCCGAGAGCGGCATAAGAGCCAACCATATAAGCAGAAGTATCCGAGCCAAAATCCGCTCCCTTTAAGGAAATTTCAAATTCTTCAAACTGTTTTCCATAAGATACGGCAAGACCTTGACCGTCAAACCATTCTTTTAGAGCATCGGAATCATCGGAGGAGCAGGCTATGAAAATAGCGCACAGGAGTGAGATTAGGAGTAAACGAGGCATTTGAGGGTAATTTAGAAAATTATCAACGCCCGCTTAGTTTTTTGATTCTGCGTAAAAAATGAGTTTGCGAATGTGCCCTTTCCGTTATTCGCCAGCAAAGGGAATTGCCAAAAAGCAGGATGCTCCAGAAACCGAAGAGCAAAAACATTATCATCGGGAAAACAGCCAGCGAACCATAAAAGAGCGACCATTTTGCGAACATGCTCGCCTGCAGAAACACCATTGCGGCACCAAAAACGCATATTGCCGCAAATGCAAAGATTGTAGATACAATGGCAGGGAACCATCTCTTTTTTGTTTTTTCAATGCCGGCCTTCCAAAAACCCTCACCTCCCGGAACGTAGGGCATATAACAGTANAAAAGCCACAAACCAAAGAGGGCAAAAACCAGCAAAACCGTGGGAATGCTCAATTCCAGCAGCAGTTCGCCNAATTTTCCAAAGGGCAGTTTTTTTGTAAGAATATCCTCCAGAATTCCCCGCACATAATGCAGAAACATGCTGAAAATACCTATGCCGCCGGCAAACAAAAGCAAAAAGGGAATGAATATGGCGGCCTTTTGCCCATAGCCGCGAGTTTCATTAACCCCCCAAACTATGTTCATATTGGTTTCTATGGTGTCTATCGCCAGAATAAATGTTACCAGCAGGCCAACGCCGCCTATTATTCCCAGAGAACCCAGCCTGATTCCCTGTGCCTTAACCAAAAAGGGCATTATATTTTCCAGGATTATGCTCGCCATTGCATTGAGGTCAATAGCATTTGTCAGGGAAAACAGATGCAAAAAACTGTTTATATGAGGCATTATTTTTTCCAGAATTTCCGGCAAAAGCACCGGCAAATGGCTTATGAATAAATCACCCACGCCAAGAGACAAGCTTATTGAGGTGAGCAAAATCAGCAAGGGAATGGCGGCTAAAAGAGATGTATAGGCAAGGGCTGTGGCCCGTATTGTACAGTGTTCAAGCAAAAATATGCGCAAACTGTCGTAAACTATACGAATAGGCAGGGGACGCCTGCTCATCCAGATATCAAGTTTAACCCAGATATCCGGCTTTTCCGTGCGTTGAGTCATAATGCTTTCCTGATCATGCCAACCGGAATTATGGACAAGGCAAGCAAAAGCACTATGCCCCACTGTTCCAAGCTAAGCCCGTGGCATCTGAATATTTCGCCGCCCAAATAAACAAGAGCAATTTGAATTACAGTAATGAGTCCCAAAATCCGCAAAAAGTTTTTGTTGCCGCCTATACTGTCAAAAATGTTTACGCGATCGGTGCGGGCGTTGAATGCGTTGAATACGGCTATCATTATGAAGAATGTAAAATACGCGGTGTGCATGATTTCGGTACTTTCAAAGGGTATGCAAAATAAAAATACCAGACTCAAGATAAAAATCCATGCGGAATTTACAAGTATGTTCTTCCACATGTCCCTGCTCACTATTGCCTCGTCNCGCCGCTTGGGAACTTCCTTCATGTAGCGTCCAAGGGCTGCTTCACCGCCAAAGGCAAGGGCGGCCAGCGTGTCCATAACCAGNTTCACCCACAAAATCTGAATTATGGTGAGCGGGTTTTCCTGCCCCAGAAGAGGAGTGGCAAAATTTATTAAAACCGCGGAAACATTTATGGTCAGCTGGAAGGTTATGAACTTTCTTATATTGTTGAAAATTGTCCTGCCGTATAAAATCGCCTTGTCTATTGAATTAAAGTTGTCGTCAAGAATCACTATGTCGCCGGCTTCTTTTGCTACTTCCGTACCCCCCCCCATAGCAAAGCCCACATCTGCCTTTTTAAGCGCGGGAGAATCGTTAACCCCGTCGCCTGTCATTCCCACAACATAGTTAAGTTCCTGCGTTATGCGAACCAAACGGCTTTTATCCGCGGGCAAGGCACGTGCCACAACCTTTATGTCCTTGATTTTCGCCTTGATTTCGTCATCGGAAAGGGCTGCAAATTCGTCTGAAGTTAAAACAATATCGCTGTTGTTTTTCATCAAGCCTGCATCTTTGGCAATAGCTACCGCGGTTTCCTTGCGGTCTCCCGTAATCATAACCACATTTACGCCTGCATCCAAAACCTCTTTTATCGCAGTGACCGATTCAGGGCGAACTTCATCCCTGATGCCCACAACCCCAACCAAAATCCAGCCGTTCTCCGGCAAGTTCTCGTCCTTTATCTTTTCTTCCGAAACCGCCAGGGCCACAACCCTGATAGCCCGCTCCGCAAGAGCATCTATGCTTTTATTGAGTTCGGCATGGCCCCTGTATTCGTTTTTTTGCCCGTCACTGCCGTAATAATATTTGCATTTTGCCAGAATTTTTTCCGGAGCGCCCTTTATTAAAGTCAGGGAATAATCGCCTTCTATTGAGGTTGCGGAATATTTATTGGTGCTGTTAAAGGGAATTTTGCCCGCGATACTTGCGTTCACCGCCTCGCCCGCGCCGCCGGAGAATGCGAGAACAGCACGCTCCGTTGCGTTTCCGCCCACAACTTTTTTATTTGAAAGTACGGAATCAGTGTTTTGATGAATGGAAAGGGACAGGTATTTTTTTATACCCCCCTGAACTTCGTCATAGCTTTTATATTCCTTAAGGGATGCATCTATAAATGCCACGACTTCCAGCTTGCCTTTTGTGATTGTGCCGGTTTTGTCGCTGAATAAAAAGTTCAGGCTGCCCGCCGTTTCTATGCCGGCAATTTTGCGAACCAGCACATTATCCCTGAGCATTTTGCCCATATTCAAGGCNCTCACTATGGCTATCATAAGGGGCAGGCCCTCGGGAACGGCCATAACTATTATGATTACGGCGAGCATAACGGCGTGAACAATATCGTTCAGCAGGGTTCCCCAGTTTGCGCAGTAGGCGATTATTTTTGCCAATTCAAAATTATTGTTCATCACTATGTGCTTGAATAAAATCGCCAATGCTATGGAAGTGCCGCCAATATAACCGAATTTGCTGATATTCCCTGCCAGCCTGGTGAGTTTGACCTTTAGCGGGCTTTCGCGGTCGTCTCCGGTCTGGAGTTCGCTTGCAATTTGCCCGTAAACGGATTTATCGCCTACAATCGTAACCTGCATGACCGCATTGCCGTTGCAAACAACCGCGCCTCTGAAAACCTTGTGCAAGTGCAAAAAATCCATCGGGGCATTATCGTCCCGGTAGTCTTTGGGGATGGCTATTTTTGAAGCCTCTTTTGATTCCCCGTTCAGCACGGACTGGTCAACCTTTATATTGCCGTCCATTATTATTCCGTCTGCGGGAATTTTGTCCCCGGGCTGGAGCAAAACCGCATCNCCCTGAACNAGGTCGTCTATGGAGATTTCNATTATAGAACCGTTGCGATAGGCCTTTACCTTTATTTTAGACGCCTCTTCCTTGAGTTTTTGAAAGGAATTTTCGTTTTTGTATTCGGAAAAGGTTGAAACAAGGGTTGCGAGCAGAATTGCTATTGCTATGCCCACCGGCTCATACCAGGCAATTTCTTCCCCTGCTATAAATCCCGTGTGAGTACCTATCACCAGCAGCACGTTTATAGCCAGAGCTACCAGCAGGATTTTTATCATTGGGTCGCCAAAATTTTCCTTTAGCTTGTCAAAAAAACTTTCCCGTTCGATTTCCGTTAAACGGTTATCGCCGAATTTTTCCTTTGATTCCCTTGCTTCCGAATCTGTCAGGCCGAATTGCATACGGGGATAATGTAGAAAAAACTCAATTAAACCTGAGCATCACCGCTATCTCAAAAGCAAGGCTCTGGCGGGTGTGGGCATTGCCGTCGTCCAACTGCTCCCTCAAATGGCGGTATTCTATGTAGGCATTGGCACTTGCCTGCTTGTTAAACGAATAACCCGCGCTTGGGCGTATATACCATTCGTGGGAACGCACCGGAATAGTGCGGTTAATTCTTTCAAGTTCGGGTTTATAGCTTATGGAGTAGTTTGTCAGCGGATCGCCTTGCGACGGATGAAACACAAAATGCACTCCGGCAGTTCCGCTGCTTTCAATAGTAGGGTCAAAATTATCAACAGGGGTATAATCTTCCTTTACAATTTTACGGTAGCTGTAACCGCTTGTGAGTTTCAGGTCTATGTCATTGTCCAGTTTTACATACCAGTACCAGAATTGAAAGCCTCTTTTTGTTTTCAGCGAATACGATATGCCAAGCTCATCGCCTACCGCATAGCCCCTGTCAACCAGCATGTCCGTGTACAGCCAGGGAATTTTCATGTAATAGTCTTCATAATCCACTTTCCATTCTTCTGTTCCCGGCAACTCCATCTTGGTGCGGAGCACACGCTCTTCCATTTTTACCCTGAAGCTGTTTTCTATGCGAACATTGTTCTGCATCAATGCGCTTATGCGAATCAGGGGATTAAAATCTATTGCGGTTCGCCATTCGTTTTCCGTGCTCTGGTAAGGGCGAACCGTACGCTGCTCCTGATAGTCAAAACGGTGCGAGACCGAGAAACTGCGAAAGGTACCCTTTAGAATATCCAGACGGTTTGCAAAGTTCGGGACATCAATTCCAACTCCAAACTTGGGCCACGTGGTAGCGGTATCCGTGAACAGCGGATATTCCCTTGTTTGCCTGAAGGTCTCCGTCCATGTCAAGTCGCCCTTTACGCCAATATCCCACCAGGGCAGTACCAATGACGTATTGTTTGTTAAATTGCGCCTTACAGTATGCTCAAAGCGGTTCTGATATACAATGCTATCCGTGTTTTGATTCCTGTACTGCGCAAAATTCCTGTAGTCATCCCGCGAATCCAAACCCATATCGCCGCTGACCAGATTCCAGAAGCCCCTGTTGCGATAACCGTTGCCTATACCCAAACCGAACAGATAGTATTGAAGCGGCTCTACGCCCTGTTCCTCGTACAATTGCCAAAGCGTAAAGTCTTCGCCGCTTGTTTGCAGGTCCACGCTCCATGTACTGCGGATTTCCCGCCATTTCCATTTTTCAAGAAAACTGCTCACGGGATTTGTACCGGCTATGCCGGCAAGCTGAGGCAACTTTAAACTCGGAGCAAATTCAAAGCGGTTGTTCTGCTGGATTGTCCAGAAATTTCTTGAAAGCATTTCCTCATCCCAAAAGTCAAAATTGTTGGGAATGGACTTGTTCTGCGCAAAGCCGCTGCTAAAGGAAAATCTCATGGGCAAAAACGGAATCCAGTCCGCCGAAAAATTTGCCCTGAAATCCTGCTTGCGGTCGCGTTCATTGCGCAGAATTCCGTAGGTTCTGCCATACTCTCTTGAACCAACGCTGTCTATTCTGTAAAAATAGGCATCCTGATATGCGGAATCAACTTCCTCCGTTACATAAATTCTCCTGTCGTAATGGTCATGGTCAAATATAAAGTTTTTGGCAAACAGGCCCCCCACCCCATCCGAACTGAAAAAATCCTCGCTTGTAAAGGCCTGCCTGTCGCCGCCGCCATGCATATCGCGGTTGATGTTCAGGGTATAGTTAAGGCTGAAGAACGGCAGAATATTCCAGCGAATATCCGCCTTATGCCTCAAATCCGTTGTGAAATTCGTTATCTTGTCCACCTGCGGATCCGAAAAGTTCGGGTCCCGTTCCTGATATTCGTTTCTGATATACGACAAATCCATCAGGGTCAAGTCAAAGGTGCCCGGCCATAACTCAAGAGGCAAACCGAATATTTTCAGATTGCTCCTCTCAAAGGTTCCCAGTTTGTATTCAAGAACGGTATTGTACTGATAAGAACTGTCCGCCACCTTTGCGGAACGTCTTTCCGTTTCCCGGTAGGAATAGTTGAATGCGGGACGTTCCAGGAATATCTGCCCCAAAATTTCCTTGATAATATTGTCGTTCTTTACATAATCCTTTGTGAAGCCAAGAGAGAGGGTTCTGGAGCGTGAAAAACTCTGGTATCCCTTGGATTCCGAAGCGCGCCGCAGGGAATCTTCTTCCTGCAAACTTCCGGTTTCCAGATCTATAGTCGCAAAATCACCCAGCAAGTCAAAAGCGTTGTCATGGCTAAGAGTCACATCGTCATCGGGTTTCATGTAGGGGCGAAGCGTGGTGGAACTGTAGCTCACCCCAAAAGGCAAGCGCAAACCGTAATCGTCCCTGAAAAACTTGTTTATGTTCAAACTTGCGGCTCCGTTTACATCCAAACGGGTATTCGCCTCGCTCAAGGTAGGCTTGGGGCTTTTGCCGTCGCTTTTGAGCGTTGCAAAATTTCCGTCCTGATAGCGCAGTTCGCCGGAAACGGCAAACACATCGGAAAAATCCAGCTGGCCGTGCACCCTTGAAGCATAACCCCAGGCATTGTCTATCCCGGAAAGCCGCAAATCGTTTACCCAGAAGGCTCCTTCTTCCAGATCTTCCAGCCTGGCATTGTCATCGGCTATAACAACAAAGCGTATCCAGTTGATATCACTGCTGGAAGGGTTCCCTACAATCCTTATTTTTTCTCCCCTGCTGCCCGAAAGCAGAAGCGAATCCGACTTGAGAAAGGACTTGCCGATTTTCAAGTTTGAAAATTCGGAAAGGGGCAGTGAAAAGGCATTGTCCTTCCAGTTTCTTTCATGGCAATCCTGAGGCCTTTCCCTTTCCAAACATCCGATATCAACAGGCTTTGGCTTAAAAGACCATTCATAATAGTCCCGGCTTCCGTCCAGCCCGCCCCGCCCGAACTGCAATGCAAACCGGACGGGGTTTTTGCCGTTTTTGTTTTCGTAATGAATTTCCATTTCAATATTGTTGTAGGAGGTAAAGTCCTTAACCTCGCTGTCAAAAAACTTGGTTGCGCTCACGGCTTGCCCGGGGTGCAAACTGCCGTATTCCAAAAGCAAACTCTGCTCCTTTAAGGGAGCATTGGAATTCGGGTCTCTTTCCGTAGGGGTATTCGGGGATTTATAGTAAAAACCGGCATTGTCACGGTTATTAATCACCTGAACCCGCATATAGTTGCTGTC
>JGI24698J34947_10000484_pt1 | contig 18681 bp, 18 predicted proteins | sample TergutMp193P3_FD_34947 | JGI IMG/M metagenome (IMG submission 34947) | reverse complement strand
GGAATTGACGATAAATTCTGCTTCGTAAATCTTGACCTTGACCTGTATCAGCCCACATTGGAGGGATTGAAATTCTTTTGGGATAAAATGTCCGAGGGCGGCGTTATTCTGATTCATGATTACTTTGGCATTGATTTTCCCAATGTAAAAACGGCTGTTGCGGACTTTGAAAAATGGCTAGGCGAGCCGCTTAAAATGCTGCCGATAGGCGATACTTTGTCAATTGCGGTTATTAAGCACCTCCCACCTGCCAAACGCCCCAAGAGTGCTTGACAAGACGGTTCATTTGAGAAAGAAAAAGTTTCTATATTCTCATTTGTGCCCATTCTCTATATAATATCAGGACCTAACGGTAGTGGTAAAACCACTCTTGCGAAAGAATTGTTGGAAAACGAAGATTTGGAATTTTTAAATGCTGATGAAATTGCAAAAAACATAAACCCAAGCGATGTTTCTAAAGCCTATATGCAAGCTGGCAGGGAATTGTTTTACTGGAGAGAACAATGAGTGAAGAATTTTACAAAAGAGGCTTAAAAATGCTTCGCCTTGCCAATAGAGGCGTAAAAAAAGCACAAGAAGAAAACCGTAAACTGGGTTTGCCAAATGTTTATTCCCTTGAAGGAAAAATAATTTATGTTTACCCAAACGGTACAGTACAAGCAATTTGATAGGTGTGCCGTGCACCTACCACCTCCCAAACGCCCCAAGAGTGCCTGACAAGGCGGTTCATTTGAGAAAGAAATTGTTTGCCTGCGTGGTGGAGTGAGGTTTTTCAAAAAGATACAAATAATTATTTCAAATATTTTTCTAAAAAATTCTTAAGAGGTATCAAATATTCTGCGTCTAAATCCCAATGTTCCGCTACTTTATATTCTCTATTTGGATCTTTTATCTTTTCCTTTTCTTTTTTAGACTTACCTAGTAAAGTTTCAAGATAAACATATATTTTGGATTTTTTAGCTGGTATTGTTAATTCTTTTTTTATTTCATTGCTTGCACATCCTTGTAAACAATTCTCAAATTTATTCCAACAATCAAAAATGGATTTATTCGTTTGGTTGATTATATTTTCCAACAAATCCTCCAAGGCACCGTCATATTTATTATTAGGAAATAAGAAAATTTCATTTAACGCCAAACCATAACCTTCAATCTCCTTCTTTCTTTTAGCAAATCCACCACCATTATCTTTTGTATCTGCGTACAATTAGCCATACATTACTCTCTCAATTCAAGGTCATTTTCAATAGCGGTTCTAAATTCTTCATAGGAATATCTATATGCTTTATATTTAGATTCAGCCGTTTTTGATATTGAAAAAACCTTTGAATAATTACGCATTTCTTTGTATTGATTTTCTTCTAAAACAACTCTTAAACTTTTAAGTGTTTCAATATTATGCGTAGTTATAAAAAGCTGGACATTGTTTTGTTGCGAATAAGAAATCAAACCTTTCCACAGTAGTTCGTATGCTGAATAATGCAATCCATTTTCAATTTCATCTATTAAAACGAAAGCATTATGTTTTTCGGAAACGGCTGTAACAATATTGAGAAACCGTCTTATGCCATCACCCATTATATTGCCGGGAACAAGTTCCGTAACATTTTTTAATCTAAAATAAATCCCGTCTGGCAAAGGCTGAATATCATCAATATTACTATCAAACTTTTGTAAAGCTTCTAATATGATTTTATTTTCGTTTCTCTTAACCATTTCAGAATACCTAGCTAACGTAGCAAAATCATCTTTATCAGGGCTAATATAAGCCATTTGTAAATTTTCTTTATAATTATTAGGAGAAATATAATTTATAGCTCCATTAGTAGCATCGTAAATAGCGGAACTTTTTTTTGAATCCCTTGAACCGGATTTATCTTTTTTTGAAAAATTCAAATCAATTCCCGTAATTTCAGAAGGAGATAATACAGAANGAGAAGGATTAACATGAATAACANTATTTTTCTGCTGTTGAAACGCAGGAATATCCTCTTGATATTGAAATCTTGCACTGAGTTCTAAATCTCGNTCTGAACTATCGCTAAATACAGCATTAAAAAAGGGTTTATTTTCAAATTTCAACTTATTAAATAAATATTTAAATTGGTTTGGANAAAAGAATTTTAACCCTCTTATTTGATTAATATTACCTGGCAGTGCCGGATTAGACATGCCAACAAGCAAAAGCAATGCTTCCAGTACAGAAGTTTTCCCTGAATTATTCTTGCCAACAAGCAGATTTATCTTAGATAAACCTCTAATTTCAAGGGAGTCAAATCCTCTAAAATTTTTTATTCTCAATTCTTCTAATAGAACCATAATTACCTCAAAAATTTACACCCTGCATACACAGGCTATGACATAAATATAGAATTATTTATCTGCACCTTCCACCTCCCAAACGCCCCAAGAGTGCCTGACAAGGCGGTTCATTTGAGAAAGTATTTTCTACCTTCCATTATGATGTTTCTGATGCTTTTGCTTGCAGTGCCGCTTTTTGCTGCCGTTTCCGGTGAAGGCCGCTATGCTTCGCTTTCTCAGAATGGGGGAATGCAGGGGAATCCGGCTGCGTTGAGTGCTTTTGAAAGCCCCGGCGCAATTTTTAGTTATGAAAAAGACAAGCGGAATATCGGCGGGATGAACAATTTTTTGTTCGGGCTTTGGGGAAGCAATTACGGAGCAGCTTTTGACTGGACAAACGGACGGGAAGGCTATGATAGAAGCGAATGGTCTTTTGTGAATAGCGAATTCAATTCAAGCCGCTCATTCTTTTTTGGCAGCAGACTTTCCGCAACAAGAATTTCGGAAAGGGACGGAACCTCCTTTTCTTCTTCGCATGGTTTCATTCTGCGCCCCCTTTCTTTTATTTCCCTTGGGTTTTGGAGCGAAAATCTTGTGCAATACGGTTTTTACCGGAACAGGATGCAAAATCTGGGGCTTTCAATAAGGCCTTTTGATGGAATAACTGCCAGCTGGAACGCGGGAATAAAAAAATACAGGCAATTAAAACATTTTACTTCACAGGTGGAACAGAATTTATTGCTGGAACTGGAAGCATTTGATTTGGCACTGGGCCTGGAATTTCCTCTTGTAGAACCGGACAACAGCGGCGAATTTCGCATGTCGATTTCTGTTGCCCTTGGTTCGTATTTTAACCCCTATATTGCCTTTACCGAAAACGATTTCAAAAAATTCAGCCTGATAGGACATTCCGCATTGAATCGGGAATCGCTGGAACGCACAGGCATGATTAGAGTTCCTCTTGGCAGCATAAACGAAAAAAACAGCGGCTGGAGTTTGCTGGGCAGGCAGGAAGACGATCTGGAAACATTGCGAAACACATTTGCCATGCTTGAAAAATCAAGCGCAAAAGTCATNGTTTTTGATTTTTCCGATTACAGCGGNGGCCTNAGCATTTCACAGGAAATTCGCCGGGGAATTCATTCTCTTAAAGGCAGGGGCAAAAAAATCGGTGCCTACACAAATAGCTACAGGCCTTCTATTATATATGCGGCATCTGCGGCGGATAAAATAATCCTGCAGCCCTCGGCCTTTGTTGACTTTAAGGGGCTTGCGAGCGAGGTTTTGTATTACAAGGGTTTGCTGGACTGGGCGGGGATAAAGGTTGAGATGTTCAGGCACGGAAGCTATAAATCCGCAATGGAACCTTATACCTTGGATTCAATGAGCAATGAGTCCAGGGAAAATTTGCGGGAAATTCTGGATGGCTGGTGGGCGGTGGTTAGAGATACGGTGGCGGTTTCCAGAAATTTTTTACCGGAGTTTTTGGACAGCATAGCAAACAACCCGAAAGTCACGGCGAGTTCCGCAAAAAACAACGGCCTGGCAGATACCGTTTTATATTCGGAAGATGTACCGAAATATATTTCCAAGGCTTTGCTGGGCGTGGAAGACGACAAGGCATATTTTGAGGATTGGTATTTGAACAGGGAAAAACTGCTTCCGAATTCCTGGCAGCCAAGGGCAAAAATAGCGGTGCTGAACATTGACGGCATGATAGTCGGCGGCTATGGTTCAAATGACCCCCTGTTCGGAAAAAGCGTGGCGGGAGTTGCCGATTTGATAGAAACAATAAATGAAATATATTCCGGTGGCTATGAGGCTTTGATTTTGCGCATAAATTCGCCGGGCGGTTCGGCTGTGGCCTCGGATGAACTTTGGTATGCTCTTAAAACCTTGAAGGGAAACGGGATACCCATTATAGCAAGCGTTGGCGATATGGCGGCAAGCGGTGCATATTATGCGGCGTGTGCTGCGGATAAAATTGTTGCGGAGGCGGGCAGTGTTGTGGGGAGCATTGGAATTTACGGAGGCAAGGCGGATTTGAGCGGCCTGCTTTCAAAACTGAAAATAAGAAGCGAAGTAGTTAAAACTCACGAAAGCGCAAATTCCCAAAGCATATTCGGCGGCTTTCTGGAAAACGATAGCCTGGCCCTTCAAGAATATATGGACGAATTTTATTCACGCTTTGTAGGCGTTGTTGCAAACGGCAGAAAGATTAGCGAGGAGCAGGCGGATTCGCTGGGCGGCGGGAGAGTATATACAGGAATGGATGCAATAAGCAACGGTTTGGTAGATGAAATCGGCGGTTTTGAACGGGCAATTGAACTTGCAAGGGAAAGCGCAGGGTTGAGAAAAGGCACCGGAGTGGAAGTGGTGCATATAAACAATTGGGGTTATTCATTTGCAGGCAGAATTTCTGCTATGGCAAAGGGAGAGAAGCAGGTATATCCGTGGCTGGAGGCATTGGAAAAAACATGGGCGTGGGCAATATATCTAAGATAATTCTCATAATATCGCTTGCTTTTTTTATAAACGCGGCATTTTTCCTTGCCGTTCCCGTTTTGAATGCGCTTTTCTTTTCAAGAGACTATTCAAAAAGCGAAAAGGACAGGATTGTAAGCCGGGAAGTTGAGGTTTTGGTCAGGGAACAGAAAAGGGAAATTCAAAAAAGAGCCATAAGGGAAATTCCGCGGAGCAATCAGTTTAAGCCCAATCAGGCGCAGAACAGCTTGAACAGGGGTATAAAGGGATTTTCCATGGACTTGTCGCTTGCGGGGGTGGGGGAGAGCGGAGTATCAATTGGCAGCGGCGGGATGGAAAATGCCATTTACAATGCGGAAGAAGTTGAGGTTGAAGCAAAGTTGCTGAAAGAAGTTTTGGCCCAGTATCCCGTGCAGGCAAAAAGGCGCGGCATTGCCGGCTTTGCAAAGATTTATATGGTGATAGACAAAAACGGAAATGTTGCCGAGGCTTTTGCAACTGCGGTTGAGCCTGCGGGTTTTGGCTTTGAAACTGAAGCCCTGGCGGCGGTAAGGCAGTACAGGTTTTCTCCTGCTCTTGTGGGGGGGACACCCGTTCAGCAGAGATTCACAAAGGAGTTCAGGTTTGTGCCGTGATATTATAATGCGAGCGTGTTTGATATTTACAACCGCAGTTTTCCTTGCTTGCTCCGTTGAAGACCCAAGCATCGCGGAATTTGATTTGGAAAGAATACGCCTGAACGAGATGCGTCCTTTTAATGCCTATTTTACCGAGCCGGAACCCTATACCCGCGCAGACAGGCAGGCAGACTTGTTCTATCTCATGGACAATGGAGATACCATGAAGGTTTCAATTTGCGAATTTGAAAACGCAACGCTTGCCAAGGATTTTTTTCACAAGCTAGACGGCATATCGGAAAAGATTGAACATTTAATCGGCGGGGACAGAAAGAGATTTTTGAGGTGGGGGAGGCGGGTATTTATTTTTTCCTATCAGTTTTCAATTTCCCAGAATTCCTCGGCTTTGGATTCGATCTTGTCCTTTACAAGGAGATTTCCTGCCGCAGATACAAGCACCAGCACCAGCCTTTGCAATTTCAGCCTTAGAAACACCCGCCCCGACGAGGACATTTCCATGCAGCAGAAGCATTTTCTGGGTGTTGAAGCCCCGTTTAACATGCAGGTGCGCAGGTACAGGGATTCGGATTTTTCCTGGGCCTGTGCTTGCAGTTCGGGCAAGGTTTCCGAGAATGACTGGGAAATTTACATGGCGGAATGGCAGAATAATTTTTATGGCCAGGATAGCACAAGCCTCCTGAGCAGGCTTTCCAACGGAACCGTGATAGCCGTTTATGGAGATTTGGACAGGGAACGGATGTACAATGTTTTCATGGAATTTACAGCACTGGTAAAATGATATGTCTGCGGCTTATTTTATATCGGATGCGCATTTGGGTATTTCCCCCAGGGGTGCCGTGCCGGAGCGTGAGGAACATTTGCTGGCATTTTTAAAAGGGCTTGAAGGCAAGGCTTCCCACCTGTTTATTGTAGGCGATTTATTTGAGTTTTGGTATGAATACGATTTTTACGTCCCTGCACGTCATTTCAGGATTTTGAGGGCCTTGGCCGGTTTAAGGGACTGGGGCTGTGAAATCAGGCTGATAAGGGGGAATCACGATTTTGCCTGCGGAGATTTTTTTGAACGGGAGCTAGGCATAGAGGTTTGTTCGCATTTTGTGGCGGAACTTCACGGCAGAAAACTTTATATTTGCCATGGAGACGGTTTAGCCGGGGTGGACGGTTCCTACAGGTTTTTCAGGAAAATTCTGGATTTTAAGCCGAACAGGTTTTTATTCAAGTGGCTTCACCCGGATATCGGGATGCGCTTTGCCCTTGCCGTTGGTTCAAACAGCAGGGATTTTAACAAAAAACGCATAGTTCCAGAAGAGGAATATTTGGACAGGGTGCGGGAAATCATGCGGAAAAACAACTGCGATACCTTTGTGCACGGGCATAATCACCTTGGGGGCTTGTGGAAAGTGCCGGAAGGGGTGGTTATAAACTGCGGTCAATGGCTTTTTGAGGAGAATTTCTCCTGCGTCTCCCAAAAAATTTGCTATTTTTACGCTTCCCATTCGGTTGAGCCAAGCTCTGCCTGCTGAATGGTTTAACCAAAGAGCTTCCTTACGAGGTATATTATGGCCTATAGAGGTCCCAAAGCTAAGGTTGCCAGGTCGCTGGATTTGGCAGTTACTCCCAAAACGCAAAAGGTTTTGGAACGCCGCAAATTTCCACCCGGCCAGCACGGAATGAGCCGCAAAAAGAACGCCGGCGTTTACAAGCAGCAACTNGTTGAAAAACAGAGGCTTAAATTCACCTACAATATTTCCGAAGCGCAGTTAGCCAAAACTTATGACGAAGCGAACCGCAGGGATGGTTCTTCCGGTGATAATCTCATGTGTCTTTTGGAAACAAGGCTGGATGCCCTGGTGTATCGCGCAGGTTTTGCGCGCACGATTTTTGCGGCGCGCCAGTATGTTGCCCACGGTCATTTTCAGGTAAACGGCCAGCGCAGTTTTTCGCCGAATCGCGTAATCAAGCCAAACGATTTAATAGCGGTTCGCGAAAAATCCAAAAACCATCCTCAAATAAAAGAGGCAATAGAAGGCGCCCCCGAAGCCCCTAACTATCTGGCCGTGAACAAGGACAAGCTGGAAACCAAGCTGGTAAATGTCCCGCTCCGCGACCAGATACCAGTAAAGCTGAACGAACAGCTTGTTGTGGAATATTACAGCAAGTAATTACCTGCTTCGCTTTGTTAAACTCTTCAGCAAAAACGGTTGGGCAAGGGCGAAGAGCAGCATTGGCGGTATTGAGGCAATAACCGAAAACGCCATTAAAAGGTCGGGGCGGTTTACCAGTTGCCCTACCGCCAGCCTTATGCCTACCGGCAGGGTAGCCGTGCTTGAATCCGTGGATAGAATCCATATAAACAGAATTTCGTCCCAGGCAAAGAGGAATATGTAAATCAGGCAGGTTATAAGTGCCGGGCGAGCCGTGGGCATTATTATTTTCCAGAAAGTTTTCCAGGGCGTGCAGCCATCCATCATGGCGGATTCTTCCAGACTTTGCGGGAGGGCCTTGAACATATTGAACATGAACTGCACGGTTAAGGGTAAAAAGAACGCCGTATTTACAAGTATGATGGCGGCAAAACTGTTGAATATCTGAAAGGATTTCATTTGCAGGATTATGAATATTACAAAAATAGGAATGAGGAAGGGCAAACTGGAAAGCACTTGTGAAGACAGTAATATCCCTGCGAAAAGGGATTTGCCGAAGAATTTAAGGCGGGCTATGGCATAGCTTGGGAATATTGCCAGAAGCGTGCAAAGCAGGCTGATGGATATGCTTATGAGGGCGGAATTTTTAATGAATGATGCAAGCGGCATGATTTTCATGATGTCCTGATAGTTGCTCCATTGAAGGCCGCGCTTGCCCTTTGGAATTTCGCTTGCCTTTATTGAGGTATTTGACTTGTCCAGAACCTCTACCTTTCCGTCATTGTATCCTAGCCACTTGTTCCCCTTGCCGTCTTCGTAGTAGGAACTTATGAGCGAGGAGATGAATGTTTGCCCGCCGGCATTTTCCGCTTTGAAATTGCGAAAGTCAAATATTATGTTTGCTGTTCCAAAACTTATGGAAATTTTCCTGTCCGGCAGGGTTTTGATGTATAGATTCTGTTCGTCCAGGTATGGCAGCCCGTATTCGCCAAACATGAAATTGCGGGTTATTTTTTCCGCCTGATATTGAATGATGCTGAATCCGACATCATGCACCGCAAGTATTTCGTGGTCGGATATTTGAACTATGTTCTGGATTGATGCGCTCGGGAGCCCCATCGCTTCCGTAATCCAGGACAACTGCTTTGTTTCCGTGTCAAAAATTGCGATTCCGGGAAAGGACTCGCCGCGAATACCCATTATGATCTTGTCTTCAACGGATAAAACCGAAAGCCCGTAACTCGCAATCTGGCTCACCCATATATCTTTCCACGCAAAATATTTAAGACGCGATATTTTATTCGGAAACAGTTCGGACAGGCAAAAGCGAAACAGCAAGTGCCTTTCCTTTTCCGTAGGTTTTTTGACCTTGAAAAGCTCGTGTATTTGAGGATTGAGCCAGCCGTCCCATTTTTTCCAGTGATTCAGAATCTGGTCCAGCTTGTTGCTGTTTGTCAGGATAAAGTTGAGCTGCCCTATGATTTCTTCCGACTGGTAAAATTTAATTCCAACAAGAGAGGAAACGGTTTTAATGGAGCCGCCTTCACTGGAAGGCAGTGCCGATTCGCTGTTCAGCTTGCTTCCCAGCCATGCAAAATGCTCCGGCAAAACATCGCTGGAAACGGAAAACCTGAAGGGATCGTAATCGTTGTATTTGTTTCTGAAGAAATCCCAGCCGTAGGATTTTTTTTCGCTTCCCTTTTTAAGGTCTATTTCTATCAGCCCCCTGTTTGCACTGAAGGCCCAAAGGCCGGACTTGTTCTGCGCATAAACGGTTGCTATGGAATGTATGTCCGCCAGTTTCTTGCTTTTGTAGTTTGAAGACGGGGAAAATGCATATACCTGCCCCAGGGATGTGGCGGCAATATCGGTTGAACTGTTTTCCTGCGGGGCAAAAAATGTTACCTTGTTGTTTATGCTTTGAGGAAAAAAAACGGACTGGTTTATATCTTCCGCGTTCAGAATGGACAGCCATAATATGAACAGGAGCGGCAGCACGCTTATCACGGCGAGAACCCATGCGGCTATTGTGTTGAATCTTTTACGCATATTCGTTTCCGTTCAGTTTTTTATAGTAGTATAGGACAAAAAANCCTACGATGAGCATGAGCATAGTGGACAGACTTGCGCCGATTCCCAGACTCCAGTACTGGAACGATGTNCGGAATATATAGGGGATTATCATGTCTGCGCCCTTGCTTGGAATTATTGTTCCGTTGCCGAACATCATTATGACTATATTGAAGCTGTAAATGTTTATTATGAAGTTCTGAACCAGCACAACTACAAAAACCGGACGAAGAATTGGAAAGGTTATGTAGAGAAACTTGTCGATTTTGTTTGCTCCGTCCATTATCGCGGCCTTGTCAATATCGCCCTGGATTGAATGCAGCCCGGCCAGGAATAGAAGCATTGAGTAGGGCCAGTAGTGCCATATTGCGGGAATGGCTACGGTTAGCACGGAATACTTGTGATCCAGCCATCTTGGAGTTATTATTTGCCCGAGTTCGTTGTAGTCCCACCGTATTCCGAACCAGCTTGAATATATATCTATTCTAAAAGCATCAAACAGTAAATAGTTTACAATGCTGTTGTCCTGCTGGAAAATATAGCCGAAGAAAATTCCTACTACATAGCTTGGAATAGACCACGAAAGCATTATCATTGTTATGGCAACGCTTCGGCCCTTAAAATGATTTTTGAGGCAAAGAGCGCCGAGCAAGCCTACGGCTGTTACTCCAAAAGTCGTGAGGATGGTATATATTATGGAATTTCTGACTGCGTTTATAAAACCGTCCTGCATAATGGCGGCCGCNTAGTTATCCAGGGCTACGTAGGAGTCAAACCACTGCTCGGGATTTGTNCCTATGTCGAATGTGCTTATCAGTATGTTGAATAAAACCGGCAGAACAAGAAAAAACAGGAGAAGAATGCTTGTNGGCAAGGCAAAGAAGAAGGCTATCCGGTTGTTTTTTTTGTTCATGATTTCTCCATTTTACTTTTTATGCGTGTTTTTGTCTATAATGCCGTTTATCTCTCTGTCGGCAGCCTGAAGTTCGGCGTCTATTTGGCTTCTGGGCCATTGCTTTCCTTCGGAACTGGCTATTATGTTGAAAATATTGTTGAATCTTTTTGTTAAGACATCGGTTTCTATTGCGCTCCAATAGGAAACCGCCGGATAGCTCACCCCGTTTTCAACTATCTTTTGAAATACTATGCGATTTTTATTTTCGGAAAAGTAGGGCATATTGTAAGTTTCGGAGAGTGCCGGCAAAAAACCGGACATTCTGGAAAAGTGAAACTGAACATCGCTTTGGGTTGTTAAATATCTCAAAAGAACAAGCGCCTCTCTTTTTGCATTGGTTGAACTGAAAATTCCCAGATTTGAGCCGCCCAGAAAATATTTTCCCCTGATTCCTCTTTTTGCCGTTGGAGGAATTAAACAGCCGTATTCCAGCATTGCCGTGGTATTTGTTCCGCCCTGCAAAAAATTCTGATTGTCCAGATAGAGCATTTTTGATGTTGTTTCGCCTATGAAGGCGGTTTTTCCCTGGTCAAAATCACTGCTCACTCCTGCCGTTGTCTTGTCCAGGTTTGAATAATCGTTGTAGCCGTCCTTTACAAAATCCAGATAAAAATGAATCCCGTCAAGNGTATTCTCGTTCAGCAAATTGCTCNTTGACAGGTCATCGGTTAAAAAAGAACCGCCNGCGCTGAAAATCCATGAAGAAAAGTTATGAACAATATTCCAGTCGTTTTTGGCGGGATATGCTATCGGGTTTACAATCTTGNCTTTTATGGATATTTTTGACTGTTTTATCTTTTGCAGAACTTCTACGAGTTTATCCCTTGTGTTTATAGTNTTCGGATCTATTTTGAGAGAGTCCAGAACATCCTTTCTGTAATAAAAGGGGCGCACATCCAGGAACCAGGGGAGCGATGTAACATGGTAGGAATTTTTGGGTTTCATGGTTTCCCTTGCACCATTTATGAAGAGTTCCGAATTTCCCCAGGTTTGCATGATGGTGTCCAGCGGCATGAGCGCGCCTATATCGGTGAGGGATGCCGCCCATGTTGAAGGAACCTGTATAACGTCGGGGCCCTTGCGGGTTGCCGCAGCCAGCATTATTTTTGAAAAGCCACTGCCCCAGTCCAGAATCGTAACCTCTACCTTTATTCCGGGATTTTCAACGTGAAAGCCCTTTAATATGCTGTTCATGTCGTCAAGGGGCCTGTTGGTATTGTTGAAAATCCACAGGTTCACTATTTTTTCCGAAGCCTTTTTTTCATTGCAGGAACAAAGAAAAAGCAGCGCCAGCGAAAAAAACAGCCCCAAGCGGAATTTCATATTACAAATTTTCCGTCTGCAAAAAGGTGAATTCCGTTTTCTTCCAGTTCAACATATACGGTCTCTCCAAGTTCATAGCTTTTGCTGAGGGGTATTTCTACCGCCATTGTTTGATGCTCCCGCGAAACATACAGAATGGATTGCGAACCCACGTATTCCTGCATTTCCACAATCATGGGAATTGCGTTTGGCTTTTCGGGAATTATTTTTAAATACTCCGCTCTTATGCCTATTTTTGCCTTTGGATAGGAGCCTATGATTTTTTCAAAGGCTTTTGGAACCTGTATTGAATAGGAAGCGTTTATTAAATTCAGCACTTGAAAATTGCTTTCGGCCTTGGTTTCAAATTCCAGAAAGTTCATCTCCGGGTAGCCTATAAAACGGGCTACATTTTCGTTTGCCGGCCTGTTGTAAAGTTCGTAGTTTGTGCCAACCTGCTGTATTTTTCCTTTTTCCAGGCAAACTATGCGGCTGCCCAGGGTCATGGCTTCGGAAGGGCTGTGCGTTGCGTAAACAACGGTTGCCTGCAGGTTTATGCAAAAACGCTTTATTATTGACTGCACCTTTACTTTCATCTGGGAATCAAGTTCGGAAATCGGTTCGTCAAAAATCAGGACCTGGGGTCTTTTTACAAAGGCACGGGCCAGGGCTACCAGTTGTTTTTGCGAGGTTGGCAGTGCTGCCGGCTTTAAATCCATTATGCCGGATATGCCGAGCAAATCCTCAATTTCGGCCACCCTTGCGTTTATTGTTTCCTTGTACAGGTTTGCCAGTTTAAGCCCGAACTCAAGATTTTTGCGCACGGTGAGGTGAGGGTATAGAGCCTGCGCCCTGAACACCATCGCTATGTTTTCGTAGCGGGGCGCAAATTCGCCGAGTTTTTTCCCGTTGAAAAGCACTATTCCCGAATCCGGCTCGGTTAGCCCGGCTATGATTCTGAGTACGCGGGATTTTCCGTTGTTTACCGGGCCAACAAGCGTTAAAAATTCGCCGGCTTTTATGTCCAGGGAAATATTGTCCACCAGGGTTTCTCTTTTAGGCCCCCTGTCGTAAAGCGTTATCTGGTTTACAAGTATATCTACCATGGCCCCTACTTTTGGCTTTCTATCTGATCCTTGCTTAGGTTGTCCAGGTCAAATAATTTGCGAATGGGTTCAAAATACACTTCGTTTTGCTCGTTATCCCTGTTGAGCCTGGAATAATTGAGCGCAACGAGCATTATATCCGGGTCGTTGTTTGCTTTTTTTACAAACTCGCTGGTGGATACCTTTTCTTCCGTTAAATCAACGACAAAAGTATCCCATTCCTCCTTTTCGGAGAGGTCAATGGCCTTTTTCTCGCTGTTTGCCATCCGTATTGTAGCAAGCGGCAAAAGAAAGGCGAGAGTTTCTTCTACCTTCTGCAGGTTTTCCTCTTCCTGAACCCAAACCAGAATACGGCGGGACTTGTAATCATAATTATGCTGCGGCTCAGGCTTTTCCTCCTTGAAATCGTCATAATCGTCAAAGAGGTCTTCGTCTTCTTCAAGTTTTACCATGGCTGTAATATACAAAATTTCTAAATTCCAATGGATGTCCGATTATTATGCCGGGAAATATCCGGAGGCTGTGGATGCCGAGGTTTGGCTTTTGGGTGGTATTTTGCAAGACCCTAAGGCACTGGGTGAGGTTTCGCTCATTTTAAGGCATGGCACGGAATTTTATCTGGAAAAAAACCAGGCCGTGTGGAATGCAATGCTTGAGCTTTACAGGGAAGATAACCCGATAAACGTNTTGACGGTTGCCGGTATTCTGGAAAAGGACGGCAAGCTGGCGCAGGTAGGGGGCAAGGANTATGTATTCTCGCTTATGGAATCCGTTTCCAGCGCGGCAAATGTGGACTATTACGCAAATGAAATTCGCAACAAGTATCTTTTGCGGAGTTTGATTTCCGCTTCCAACGAAACAATAAGGGAATCCCTGGATCCCGCCGCNACTACCAAGGAAGTTTTGCAGGGCGCGGAAAANCGAATAATAGATTTGTCAACCGACCATATAAAGGAGAATATTCTGTTTGCCGGCGATATTGCCAAGGAAGTTCTGGACACGCTTGCAGCGCGCAAGCACGGTTTGTCGGGATGCCCCACCGGTTTTAGCGATATAGACGAACTTACAAACGGCTTGCAAAAAACAGACCTGCTGATTCTGGCCGCAAGGCCTGCCATGGGAAAAACCGCTTTTGCGCTCAACATCGCCGCAAATGCAGCCAGGCTTGGGAAAACCGTGCTGTTTTTCAGTTTGGAAATGGATGCGCAGCAGTTGATAATGAGAGTGCTTAGTTCAATGGCGGAGATTGACCTGAGCAAGGTACGGCACGGAAAAATTGCTTCGGAAGCCTCCAAGATTTTGCTCGCCAAGGCAAACGAACTTGCGGACATGCCGCTTTACATAGACGATTCAAGCGAGGCGCATGCTCTTGATTTGCGGTCAAAATGCAGGGTGTTTAAAAGAAAGCACAACGACAGTCTGGATTTGGTGGTGGTGGATTACCTGCAAATGATGAATATAAGGGGGAATGCGGAAAACAGGGCGGTTGGCGTTGGTGAAAATTCCCGCATGCTCAAAGTGCTTGCAAAGGAACTTGATGTTCCGGTTCTTGCCATTGCCCAGTTAAACCGGAATGTGGAAAACCGTCCCGCAGCCGGGGGGCGCCCGCAGCTTTCGGACTTGCGCGATTCCGGTTCCATAGAGCAGGATGCCGATATGGTTTGGTTTATCCACCGCCCTCTGGTAGCAAATCCAAAAAAGAAAAAGGAGGATGGCTATGAACCCACAGAAAAGGAAAAACGGGAGGCATATTTAATAGTGGCAAAACACAGAAACGGTCCGACTGCGGAAATTCAGTTGGAATTCCACGGTGAAAATACCACATTCAGGGACTGCATCAAATATACATCCGCTACGCATCCGGACGAACTAAACACTTTCAGCGATACTTATGGAATTAATACTCACTCCAATTAAAGGCATAGGCAAGGTCCTGGTTGACGGCATCATTGCCATCGGCGAGGTTGCCGTTCTTTTTTTTGCCACCTTAAAACGGCTTCCTTTTTTGCCCAAAGTCATGAATTTAACAATAAGGCAAATGATTTCAATAGGCGTTTCCAGTTTGCCGCTTTTGTTTGTCACATCCATTTTCACGGGAATGGTAGCAACCGTGCAGGCGCAGTTTCAGTTCAGAAATCTGGTTCCAGATAAATTTGTGGGAACTGCCGCGTGCAAAATGATTCTGATTGAGTTAGGCCCGATTTTAACCGCTCTTGTTATGGCGGGCAGGGTAGGGAGCGCTCTGGCCGCAGAAATCGGTACCATGAAGGAAAAGGAGGAGTTGGCGGCTTACGAGGTTTTGGGTCTTGATTCCATGCGTTACCTTGCATTGCCGAGATTTGTAGCATTTTTTGTNATGCTTCCCGCCCTNAGCGTTATATCTAACTGNCTTGCGCTCATAGGCGGCTGGATTGTTTGCGTTCTTGCGNTGGACATTACCAGCTACACTTATTACACGGGNATGCAGTATATGTTTGACATCAGGGATTTGTTTTCGGGAGTGCTTAAATCCTTTGTATTTGGAACTCTGATTTATCTTTTGGGCTATTATTGCGGCTTGAACGCCGGCTCCGGCGCAAAAGGCGTTGGGATGGCTACGATGAATGTGGTAGTGAGTTCATGCGTTTCCATTTTGATTTTTGACTTGATAGTGGCCATGCTGATATTCAGTTGAGCAAGTCAATATTTTCTACATTTCTCTCCAATGCTCCGTAAACTTCCCCTTTCCTACGAAACCGATGTATCCATAATAACAACTTACCGCTGCCAAATGCGGTGCAAAATGTGCGGCATCTGGGAGCATCCAACCGATCCGGAAAAGGAAATCAGGGCGAGGGAACTGGAAATCCTGCCCAAGTTGAAGTTCGCGAATGTGACCGGCGGAGAGCCGTTTTTAAGAGATGATTTGGAAGATATAGTAGAGGTTTTGTACACAAAAGTGCCTCGCATTGTGATAAGCACCAGCGGCTACTGGACGGAAAAAACCGTTAAAATGGCGGAGCGTTTTCCGAATATAGGCATTCGCGTGAGCATTGAGGGAATGGAGCAGACAAACAACTTTTTGCGCGGCAGGGAAGACGGTTATGAAAGGGGTTTGAGAACCTTGAAACTCCTGCACGAGATGAAAATAAAGGACATCGGCTTTGGGCAAACTCTTTCAAACCACAATTCCAAGGATTTAATCCCGCTGTACGAACTCGGGCGGACTATGAATCTGGAATTTGCAACGGCGGCATTTCACAACGGCTACTATTTTCACAAATACGACAATCAGATTTCCGGGAAGGAAGAACTTTGCGGGAATATAGGCAGGCTGATAAACTGTTTGCTCGGGGAAAAGCATCCCAAGGCATGGTTCAGGGCATATTTCAATCACGGGTTAATCAACTACATAAGGGGCAACAGGCGGCTTTTGCCCTGCAAGGCCGGGACCATGAACTTTTTTGTTGACCCTTACGGCGAGATTTATCCCTGCAACGCTTTGGAAGACAGGCACTGGAAAAAATCAATGGGCAATATTCGCAGCGGAAAATCTTTTGCGGAAATCTGGAATGGCGCGGAGGCTTGCGAGGTTCGCAGGTGCGTTGAGAATTGCCCCAAGAACTGCTGGATGATGGGAACGGTAGCGCCTGTTATGAAAGCGAATTTGCGCAAGGTTGTGCCGTGGGTGATTTGGAACAAGGCAAAGAGTGTTTTGGGGGTGAAGTATGCGTAAAGCGGAATTACAGACTTAGGAGTATAAAAATTGAAGATTGTTCTGATAAATTACCGTTATTTTATTTCCGGCGGCCCCGAGCGCTATATGTTTAACATAAAGGAACTTCTGGAAAGCAAAGGCCATAAGGTTATTCCATTTTCAGTCAGGCACAGCTTGAATCGGAAAAGCGGATACGAGCATTATTTTCTAAGTTCAATTGCCAATGGGAACGAAACATATTTCAGCGAGCATAAATTTTCCGGCATAAAGGATTTTTTGAAAATTTTAAGCAGGATGTTTTATTCTTTTGAAGCAAAAGGAAAATTGACTGAATTGATTAAAACGGAAAAACCGGACATTATTTATTGTTTGCATTTTCAGAATAAAATAAGCTGCAGCATTATTTCTGCGGCAAAGAAATGCAGAGTTCCTTTTGTGCAGAGAATTTCCGATTACGGACAAATTTGTCCCGGCAGATTTTTATTTAACCAGAATAAAAACAAAATTTGTGAAAAATGCGTGCAGGGTACACTATGGCATTCCGTGATAGACAAATGCTACGGTTCTTTTGCCATGTCGCTTATTAAAATGCTTTCTGTATGGTTTCAAAAATTTTACGGGATCCGCAAAAAGATAGATGCATTCTGCTTTACCAATCCGTTTTCCATGCAAAAATACATTGAGGCGGGCTATGAGAAGGAGAAATGCTTTTTGCTGCCTACATTTTTCAACTGGAATCTGGCAAACAAAGACATGGATATTTCATACGAATCCTTTGCCCTTTATATCGGGCGTTTGGACAGGGATAAAGGCATGGAAACCTTGTTGAATGCATTTTTGCTGAACAAAAAAGCATTGAGAATAATCGGATTTTCAAGCGGGAAAAATTATGAGGCCAAGTTGAAGAATATGCTTGCAAATAAACAGCATGACATAGAATTTCTTGGAGAAATGAAATTTGACGAAATGCAAAAAACGCTTGCCCGATGCCTTTTTACAATAGTTCCCAGCGAATGGTATGAGAATTTACCCAATACAATTCTGGAAAGCTACGCTTTTAAGAAATGCGTAATTGCAACGGATATTGGTTCGTTGAGATGTACAGTTAGGCAAAATGAAACGGGTCTTTTGTTTGAATTCCGCAATGCGAATGATTTGGCCGGGAAAGCTGATTATTTGTTTGAAAACAGGAATGAGGCGGTACGCATGGGAGAAAACGCCGGGAGAGAGCTTGAGAGCGTTTATGGAGCGGAAGGGCATTACGAAAGATTGATGGAAGTGTTTGATAAGTTTACGGGGGAAAAATGAGGGGAGGGGAAAATAGTATGCCCGAATTAACAGTACCTGTATTTGTAATCTCATTGCCCAATGCAACAAGAAAACAGGAAGAAGTAAAAAAGCATATGCAAAATTTGGGGATTCCATTTGAATTTGTATGGGGTGTAGATGGAAGGCTTTTGAGCGAAGAGGAATTGCAAAAGGTATTTGACAGGGAAAAAAGCTATAACTATTACAAGTGGTATCGCAATAGAAGCGGAGCCGGCGGTGTGGAACTCAGTCGGGGGGAAATTGGCTGTACGCTTGCCCATAGAAAGGTTTACCGGAAAATGGTTGATGAGAATATCAGGCTGGCAGTGGTTCTGGAAGATGATGTTTTTGTAACGGAGGATTTTTTGCCTGTCGTGGAAAAAATAATTGCAGGCATGGAAAATAATTCTATGGGAAAAAATCTTATTGTCAAGCTGGATAAAACAACAGTGAGCGAGTCGTTTGTTTTCTATAGTGGGGGGGGTTTACTAATCTGTTTGCTATGCAAAAATACATTGAAGCAGGTTACAAAAAAGAGAAATGCTTTTTGTTGCCTACATTTTTTAACAGGAACTTGGCAAACAAAGACATGGATATTTCATACGAATACTTTGCTCTTTACATTGGGCGTTTGGATAGGGATAAAGGCATAGAAACCTTATTGAAAGCGTTTTTG
>JGI24698J34947_10000483_pt1 | contig 18687 bp, 18 predicted proteins | sample TergutMp193P3_FD_34947 | JGI IMG/M metagenome (IMG submission 34947) | reverse complement strand
AGTATTCATTTTCACCGATGCTTTCTTTTAGACAGCATCACTGCGCTTACCATTGCAGACAGCAGAATAAAGCCTGTGAGTTCAAATAATATGAAATAGCCGCGGCCAAGCCCTTTAAACTCTCCGCCGTGGCCCGTATCAAACAGGTGCTCGGCAACTCCTGCTACGCTTCCGTTTATCGCATTTACATTTTCCTGCAAATCCGCGCCTTGCAGCGATGCGAACAAAAGCAAAGCACCCGAAGCAACCGCAAGAGCAGAGTAAATACCCAATTTATCTATTCTGGGCAGTTTTGTTTCTCTGGCTCCGTTGAGCACCATAATAACAAAAACAATCAGCATCATAACCGCGCCAGCATAGACCAGAATTTGCAAAACGCCCAAGAATGTGCTGTGAACAAGGGTATAAATGCCGGCAAGTGCAAGCATATTCAAAACCAGAGCCATTGCGCCGTTTATGGGGTGTTTTGAAATAAACAAGGCCAATGCCGCCACTACGCAAATTGCCGCAAAAACAAAAAAGCAAACTACAGAGAACATACAAAGGTAATATAGAAAATTTACGAGCTTGTACCTGAGGCTTCTAAAAAATGGCTTTGCAATAATCTCGCGAATAACAACTTACTTTACCGGCACCCGCAATATTTGCTTTTCGTTGCCAAATGACACCTTTATAATATATATCCCCTTTGGCAAATGCCCTAACTGAATGGCATGAACTCCGCTGGAGAAATTCTGGCGGCTGATTAAGCTGCCTTTCAGGTTGAAAATTTCAAGCGTTGCGTTGCTTGCTGTTGCTAGGTTTATGCCGTTGTGTGTTAGCGCGGCTTGGTTGGCGGTGGCGGTGCTGCCCTTATAGATACTGGCAAGCTCGGGTGCGGGCTGGACTGCTTCATTCACGGCAAAAGTTAGCGGGACTTCAATTGAAAACCGCTGGGCCTGGTTAACTCCGCTCAAAATAAGCGTGTCCGTGTATGTTTCCGCTGGAAGCGAGTTTTTGGGCTTTACTTTTATCATTGCCAAATATCCGCCGTTTCCGGTTGCTCCTTTGCTTAATTTGGCACTTACTTCAAATCCGGAAAGCTCTTCTTTTTTGAGTGTTGCTGATAAATTCTTCATGTCGCCGTATGATACGAGCGTGAAGGTTTGCGGGGCGATTTCCGAATACCCGAATGATTGGGTTGTAAAGGTTTTGTTTTTAGGCAAAACCTCAACTCTATTTAATTCGGAATGAAGATAAGACACTTGATAATCGTACCAATTTTTCAATGACGAAATGGATTTAGAAAAATCATTCGGCTGAGGTTCTCTTGTATTTGTAAAAGGAGCGTAAGTTTTATACCACCAAGTTTGAAAGTTTTGTTTCGCAGATTTTTCTAATTTTCTTGCCATATTGTCTATAAAATCAGGAATTGAAGCAATGTCGTCATACTTTTGATTCCATTTTTCCTTGTATTTGACAAGAAATATCGGATCTTGGAAAAATTTATTAAAAAAAACATAAGGGTAAGGCAAATCAATTCTTCCATTATGTATATAATTATGCTCAATAGTTCCGGCAAGAAATATATCAACATCAAATCCATAACCGGCATCGAAATCCCACAATGGTCCCATATTTATAATACTGTTCTTGTCTTTGTAAGAATGTGTTGACCCAACATCAGTATTGTCAGTAATTTCTTGTATCATCCAAAAAGCTATGAAACTATCCATATTTATTAAATCTCTATAACCGCTTTCGGGAAAATCAGGGCTTGCAACGGCATTCGCCAAAGCTCTCCAATCATTTCTCACAAAATCATAAGCGGGATTACTGATATCCGTCGGTTCAAATTCTGGTGACTTTATTACAATCGGCAATTCATAATTTCTAGTCATGAATTTAGGATCCGTTTCTATATAGTAGTAATTACTCATTTCTACAAGCCAGCCTTCATTTTCGTCTATATCAACCCGTCCCTTGCCTACTTGATTATGCTCGGTAAGCAAATAATTGCCCTTATATTCCCCGTTCATATAAAGCTCAACAAAATTAAAAGAATGATTGAATGGAAGTTCAAAACGATTTCCCAATTCAAATGCGACAGCGTTAAATAACAAAGTGGGGTCTCTGTATTGAGCAATCAATACCCATGATTTTGCTCTTTCCAAGCCAAATAAACTATTTTTCTTATCGAATTTTATTCTATACGATTTTTTAAATGCGTAATCATGCAACCAACTATTATTCCCCCGTCCTCTAATTCCATCCGCAGTGTTTTCTATAACAACGTCATTTTTAGGATTATTAGGGTCGGTCAAAGTAAACGTCATATTCACGTAGTTTTCTCTATCTAATATCGGTGCTCTATCCTTTGTATCAATCCTAACCACCGGCAAACCGCTTGCCTGCGGAGACACAAATTTAACCGTATATTCCGCATCGCCAAACGTATAAACAACATCCTTGCGAAAATCGTTTATGGTAGCTCCGCTAAACTGCAATTTTCCACTCACTTTTGCTGTGCCGTCACCGTCAAGCTCAAAAATAGCCGGAAGTTTGTCAATGTTCTCAATCCATTTCTGCGTGGCGAATGTGATAGTCCTGTTTTTATAGTCAATAACGCCTTCCCAGTAACCGTCTCCTTCCCAGCCAAGGCTTTGATTGGAGAATTTGAAATTCGTAATTAGGGGGTAACTAATTAAAAGCTTGTTTTCATTTGCACACACATCCTCCGCAATCACAATGGCAATAGCCATCGCAAATGCCTTGAAGCAATCAAGCATTTTCATAGATGCCTCTCCCTAGCTTGGAGACCGGACGGGCGAGTCCAGAAGGCAACGGACAGAAAACAAGTAGGACTTATTGAGATGGGTTACTATATTGCGGTTTTCGTTATGGAGTATATGGTTGAAGTAGGCGTTCGTCTCGGACTCTCCACTGGAAGTCCACCAATAGCCAACGTAGCCGACACTGGCGAAGGAGCCATCTAAATTGCCGACACCGCCCGGCAGAGCCGAAAACCCGTACTCGTCCGTGCTGTTGTAGCTAACCCAACCGCTCGTAGCCTTTAACTTTGCCGCATCACAGTTAGAGCAATTACTGGCTGCTTTGACATAGCTTGACAGCGTATTCCACTCCGCCAGGCTTGGCAAATGCCAGCCGGAAGGACATACCGTCTTAGCCGTTTCCCAATCATATAATCTGCCATAAGTTGCGCAATTGGATGGGTCATCATTATAACATTTACTGCCTTCAACCTCGTAATTCAAATTTTCCGCCATCCAAGTTTGCCTGCCTATAACAACGGTTTTGTATGTTTGCCCTCCGTAAATCACAAAGCCATACTCTTTCATTGTGCCATCAGAGCAGTAATGCGTTGAAGTATTGCTGTTTCCGGAGCAAGAAACACTCAATGAGCCGCCGCAGTTGGCCTCTCTGGTTACCGAACCGCAAGCGGCAGTCACGCTTATGTTGCTGTATGTTCCGCGTGCAGGACTGTACCAGTCCGGTGCATTTGTCCAAGTTGGAGCGCCGCTAGTGCCGTAGTTGCAAGTTAAAGCGGGTGGGTCTATTTCTATGCCTTCGTATCCGGAAGCTGACATACTGCCACAGGTGAGCGTAATCGAATTAACAGTCAATGTCCCGCAAAAAACTTTCGGCAAAATTCCATATCCGCAGTTCGCTTCCACAGACACCGCATAATTTTTTACATCAGGATTGTCCCAATTCGGCAAATAGCCACTAAAAAGGGTATCGAAAGGCACAGAGCCATCGGTGCAAGCAAGCACTGGTTTTATTGCTATTCCCTCATATCCAGTATTGGCCACACTGCAAGAAACCATGGGATACACCATCAATGTGCCGGGGCAGGAAGCCATTAAATTGACTGTCGTGCCGCAATTTGCCATTACGCTTATATCGCTGTATGTTCCATCTTTGGGATTGTTCCAATTAAGAAGATCCCCCAGCCATCTTATGTTGGTTGCATTTTCTCCATTGCCGCAAGTTAAGTCAGGTGGGGTTATTGGAAGGGTTGCATGTCCAGAGGCAGGCACTGTATCGCAGACAAGCGGTTCAGAAATTGAAGGCGTGCTTGACGACGACCCGCCGCCATCTTCCATACTGCTGCTACTAGGTGCATCATCGCCTACGCTAGACGATGACTCGCCGTAGTCTTCGTGATGCTGTCCGCAGGAAAAGGTTAAGGCCGCAATAAGCACCATGTTTACCATGAACAAAATGAATTTATATTGTAAGTTTTCTGGCATGGGAACAATATAGAAAAACAATGATTAATATAATCATTAATAATAGAGGAATGCCGCTAGAGAATTTGGCATTTACAATGTCTCACCTCACCGGCATCCGCAAAATTTGCTTTTCGTTGCCAAATGACACCTTTACAATATACATCCCCTTTGGCAAATGCCATAGCTGAATGGCATGAACTCCGCTGGAGAATTTTTGGCGGCTGATTAAGCTGCCTTTTAGGTTGAAAATTTCAAGTGTTGCGTTGTTTGCTGTTGTTAGGTTTATGCCGTTGAGGGTTTGCACGGCTTGGTTGGTGGTGGCGTTGCCGTCATTATATGCACCGGCAAGCACAGGCACGAGTTGGGTTGCTTCATTCACAGCAAAAGCCAGCGGGACTTCAATTGAAAACCACTCGGCTTGGTTAATTCCGCTCAAAATAAGCGTGTCTCTATATGTTGATGTTGCCGCCGGAAGCGAGTTTTTTGGCTTTACGCTTATCGTTGCCAAATATCCGCCGTTTCCGGTTGTAGTTTTGCTTAATTTGGTGCTTACCTCAAATCCGGAGAGTTCTTCTTTTTTGAGCGTTGCCGATAAATTTTTCATGTCACCGTATGATACGAGTGTAAAAACGGTTGGGGTATTTTCAGAATAATCGTAAATCGCCGTCCCGAAGTCTTTGTTTGTTGGAAGAACTTCTACTTTATTTATTTGGGAATTAAGATATGATGTGCGCACCGTTAAATAAGTTTTTAGGTTTAAAACTTCTTGTGTAAAGTTATTTTCTTCCACATTTGTAGACCCATGCCACCAAGTGGAAATAGATTTGTACCACCAAGTCTTGAAATTCTCAACAGCCGATTTTTCAAGCCTATTCGCAGTTTTATCTATAAAATCACCTATAGAAGCAATATCTTGATATTTTTTGTTCCATAGCTCTTTGTATTTTACTAGAAATATCGGATCGTAAAAAAATCTTTTGAAAAAATTATTCATTGATGTTCGACTATTAGGATTGTTAAAATAGTGATAAACATTATCAGCATCAAATCTACTTTTATTATATTCATAGCCATATCCACAGTCGAAATCCCATAATGGACCCATATTTATCGCATCGCTCTTATTTTTGTACAAATAGGTACTATTTGGACTTTTAATTTCCTTGTTATCGACAATTTCGTTTATCATAAGGAAATCAATAAATGTATCCATATTTATCAAATCCCTATATCCGTTTTCGGGAAAGTTTGCCGAAGCCAAAGAATCGCTCAGTTTATTTACATCTCTTATTACAAAATCATAAGCAGAATTGCTGATATGCAAAGGCTCTATTTCAGGTGATTTTATAATAACCGGCAGTTTATAATTTGTTGTTATGAATTTTGGTTCTTCGTCGTAATAGCCATCCATATTTACAAGCCAGCCTTCATTTTCATCAATATTAACCCTTCCCGGATTTACTTGATTTTGCTCAGTAAGCAAATAATTACCCTTATATTCCCCGTTCATATAAAGCTCAACAAAATTAAAAGAATGGTTGAAAGGTAAATCAAATCTATTCCCAAGTTCAAATGCAATGGCATTAAATAACAGAGTTGGGTCTCTGTATTGAGCAATTAACACCCATGATTTTGCTCTTTCCAAGCCGAATAAACTATTTTTTTTATCGAATTTTATTCTATACGATTTTTTAAAGGCATTTTGACTCAAAAAACTATCGTTCCCCCGTCCTCTAATTCCGTCCATAGTGTTTTCTATAACAACGTCATTTTTAGGATTATTCGAGTCAGTTAAAGTAAATGTCATATTCACGTAGTTTTCTTTATCTAATATTGGTACCCCGCCTTTTGTATCAATCCTAATCACCGACAGCCCGCTCGCTTGCGGAGACACAAATTTAACCGTATATTCCGCATCGCCAAACGTATAAACAACATCCTTGCGAAAATCATTTACGGTAGCTCCGCTGAATTGCAATTTCCCACCCACTTTTGCCACGCCGTCGCCATCAAGCTCAAAAATAGCCGGAAGCTTGTCAATGTTTTCAATCCATCTCTGCGTAGCGAATGTAATAGTTTTGTTTTCATGGTCAATAATGCCTTCCCAGTAACCGTCTCCTTCCCAGCCAATATTGTGACCAGAGAATCTAAAATTCGTAATTAATGGATAGCTGTTTTCATTTGCGCATATATTATCCGTAGTCGCGATGGCAATAGTCATCGCCATCGCAAATGCCTTGAAGCAATCAAGCATTTTCATAGATGGCTTCCACTATAAGCTTGGATGCGGCGGGGTGGGTCCTGAAGACAACGAACAGAAAAAAAGACAGCTAACTTATTGATCTCGTACCAAAAAGAGCTATTTTCGTTGTAGATCATATACAGGCTGTAGGCACTATTGCTATTGGCGCCATCACTAGCACTCCACCAATAGCCGCTGTTCGAACTTTCGAAAATGCCATTGAATCTGCCGTAGCCACCGGGCAGAGCCGAAAAGCCGTATTCGTCTGTGCTGTTGTAGCTAACCCAGCCGCTCGCCGCTTTTAACTTGACTATGTCACACTTAGAGCAATTACTGTTGTTTTGAACATAGCTTGACAGCGTATTCCACTCCGCTCGGCTAGGCAAATGCCAACCAGAAGGGCATACCGCCATAGCCGTTTCCCAATCATATAATCTGCCGTAAGTTGCGCAATTGGATGGGTCATTATCATAGCATTTACTGCCTTCAGCCTCGTAATTCAAATTCTCCGCCATCCATGTTTGCGTACCTATAACAACGGTTTTATATGTCTGTTCACCATAAGTTACAAAGCCATACTCTTTCATTGTGCCATCAGAGCAGTAATGCGTTGTGGTATTGCTGTATCCAGAGCAAGAAACACTCAATGAGCCGCCGCAGTTGGCCTCTCTAGTTACAGAACCACAAGTTACAGTTACATTTATACTGCTGTATGTGCCGATTGCAGGATAACTCCAGTCCGGTGCATTTGTCCAAACTGGAATGCCACGAGTGCCGTGGTTACAAGTTAAATGGGGCGGTTTTATTTCTACGCCTTCGTATCCGGAAGTCGGTACACTATCGCAGGAGAGCGTAATCTCATTAACCTTCAATACCCCGCAAAGAGCTACCGGCAAAGTTCCATGTCCGCAGTTCGCTTCCGCAAACACTGCATAACTTCCTACAGCAGGATTGTCCCAATTCGGCAAATAGCCGCTAAAAAGGATATCTAAAGGCACAGAACCATCACTGCAAGCAAGCACGGGCGGAGTTATTGCTATTCCCTCATATCCAGTATTGGCCACACTGCAAGAAACCATAGGCTGCACCATCAATATCCCGGGGCAGGAAGCCATTAAATTGGGCATCGTGCCACAATTTGCCATTACGCTTATATCGCTGTATATTGATTCTTTAGGATTGTTCCAGTTAATAGCAGGCGACCCAAGCCATCTTATGTTGGTTGCCTTTTCTCCATTGCCACAAGTCAAGTCAGGCGGGGTTATTGGAAAGGTTGCATAGCCGGAGGCTGGCACCGTGTCGCAGGCAAGAGGCTCTAGGCTTGAAGGAGTGCTTGATGATGACCCGCCGCCATTTTCCATACTGCTGCTGCTCGGCACACCATCGCCCGGCTGTATACTGCTATCGTTAGATGAACAGGAAAGGATGAATGCCGCAATAAGCAGCATGTTTGCCATGGGTAAAATGAATTTGGATTGTAAGTTTTTTGGCATGGAAACAATATAGAAAAATAATGATTAATATCATCATTAATAGCAGAAAAAAACTCTAATCGTCTGTTTAAACCAGCAGCCATTCCTAAACCTTGGAGGTAAGGCAGAGCAAAAGTTTTGTTCAAAAATGCCTTTTCTAATTTGCTATATTATATACAATGTCATATTATTTGCATATAGGAGATTATAATGACTGCAACAGCTACTGTTCAAGCGAAAATAGATCCGCTTTTAAAATCTAGAGCAGAAGATTATTTTGAAAGATTCGGCATTGATACTGCCACAGCTATTAGAATGTTCTTTTCGAAAGTAGTTGAAACAGGCAAAATCCCTTTTATTATAGGTGTAGAAAGTGAAAACAATGTTTTAAACGACGAATTGGCAAGAAGTTTGGATGAAGCAAGAGAAGATATTGAAAATGATAGAGGTATTTTGCGTTTTAATTCCAACGAAGATGTATTTAATTATTTGGATGGGCTAAAAAAATGACTTTGGAATTAACGAAAAAATTTACAAAAGAATATTCAAATTTACCCAGAAAAACCCAAGAAAAAATTGATACCGCATTAAAATTATTCTTAGAAAATAAATACAATCCTATTCTAAGAAATCATGCCTTGAAAGGAAATTACAAAGGATTCTATTCTATTTCAGCTGGTGGAGATGTTAGAATACACTATTACGAAAAAGATGATAACATTACAGTTGTTCTCGTAAGGGTTGGTTCACATTCCCAATTGTATAAGTAAATTGATAAAATGAACACCCCCTCCGAAAACAACAAACGCATAGCGAAAAATACGATGTTTCTTTACTTCAGGAGCATTCTTCTCCTGTTCGTGGGGCTTTACACCAGCAGGGAGGTTTTGGCGCAGCTCGGCGTTAGCGATTTTGGCGAGGCTCTATTTTTTTGTATATTATTTTCGATTTATTTGGAGTTTTTGATATGAAAAGAAAACTTGATGAAGAAGCCAAAAATCGCATTGCATATGTAAATTGGATAATAATAGGCTTCGCCCGTGGGTTTAAGAGGCCTATACCTGAGGCTTATAGGTATCTAAAAGAATTTGGCGGTATGAATTTCCTTTTTGAAAATTATGAATACGAGCATACACAAAATGAGATTCATACTCATATGGCACTCTTGGAAGTTTGCAGAAATAATGGAGGATGGCTTTAAATGCAAGTGTTCAATTTTTCTTACATCAGCTATCTATGCTCAACTTGCCATTGGATGTCGTATGAAAACAAATGAGAAAGGTATTGTCGCTAAATCGAAAGAGCGTAATTTTGTTAATGAACTCAAACAAATTGTGCTATCCGCCAGAAAACGAGCGTATTCTGCTATAAATTTATCACAAGTATGTGTCAACTGGTTAATAGGGCAAAGAATCATTGAACAAGAACAGGCAGGGCAAAATAGAGCGGAATACGGAAAACATTTAATTAAATTGGTGGCTCAAGAATTGACTAATGAATTCGGTAATGGTTATTCGGAAACCAATATAAAAAGTTTTCGCAGATTTTATCTTGAATATCAAGACCTTATAAAAAGGCAGGCAGTGCCTGCCCAATCCAATAATAATTTTCAACAAACAGAACTTGCAATAAAACAAGCGTTACCTGCTATTTTATCTTGGACTCATTATGAACGTCTTATGCGAGTCACAAATCGCAAAGCAAGAAACTGGTATATGAAAGAAGCTGCTACCCAAATGTGGAGCTACCGAACCCTTGATCGTAATATAAGCACTCAATACTATGAACGATTATTACTATCGCAAGTCAAAGATGATGTTGAAAAAGAAATGAAGAAAAAAACAGCAGTTTTTCAATCCGATAAATTAGAGTTTATTAAAAACCCAACAGTATTGGAATTTCTTGGCATTAAGAACAATAAAGGGTATTCTGAAAATGATTTAGAGATTGCGATTTTGAACAATTTACAGAATTTTTTGATGGAATTGGGAAAAGGTTTTGCTTTCGTGGAAAGGCAACAGCTTATTCGTACTGAGATGGAAAATTATTATATAGATCTCACATTTTATAATTACATATTGAAATGTTTTGTGCTTTTTGATTTAAAAATAGGAAAAAATTACTCATCAAGATGTAGGGCAAATGGATATGTATGTTAGAATGTTTGATGAATTGAAACGTAATGAAGGTGACAATCCTACCATAGGAATAGTACTGTGTTCGGAAACAGATTCTAATATTGCTCGTTATTCCATTCTAAAAGGAAATGAACAGCTTTTTGCAACCAAGTATCAACTTTATTTGCCTTCAGTAAAAGAATTGCAAGAAGAAATAGAGCGAGAGGCGGCAATTATCAAAATACAATTAAAAAGAAATAAGTCTAACTCTTGATTTACCAATGGAAAACACCTCCCACGAAAACAACAAACGCATAGCTAAAAACACGATGTTCCTTTACTTCAGGAGCATTCTTCTCCTGTTCGTGGGGCTTTACACCAGCAGGGAGGTTTTGGCACAACTCGGCGTTAGCGATTTTGGCATTTACAATGTTGTTGGCGGGGTTATAGTTCTGTTCAGTTTTATACAAAATGCGATGAGCAGTGCAACAAGCCGTTTTTTTACTTTTGATTTGGGCAAGGGCGATTTTGAGCAGTTGAAAAAAACTTTCAGCTTAAGCGTGGTCATTCATATTTTTACAGCGTTGCTCATTTTGGTTTTGGGTGAAACGGTTGGTTTGTGGTTTTTGAATACACAGCTTGTTATACCGGAAGATAGAATGGAAGCGGCTAATTTTGTTTATCAGTTCTCGGTGCTTTCCGCCTGCGTTGGGATTTTGCAGGTGCCTTACATGGTTGCTATAAATGCACATGAAAGGATGAAAGTGTATGCTTATTTTGGGATTGCGGATGCCGTGTTTAAGTTGGCGATTGTGATTTCGTTGGGGTTTGCTTCTGTTGATAAATTGAAATTTTATTCTTTTTTGCTGTTTGCTGTTTATGTTGTTATGGTTGGTTTTTATTGGGTTTATTGCCATAAGAGCTTTCCTGAAACGCATTTTAAGTGGTTTTGGGATAAGAGGATGTTTTTGGAGAGGATGGGGTTTGGGGGGTGGAATATGACACAAGGAATTGTATCTGTTAGTGCTTTGCAAGGTGTCAATATGCTTGTCAACGTATTTTTCGGGGTTTTGGCAAACGCAGCAATTGGTATAATGACTACAGTATTAAATGCAACCGGACAATTTTCAAATAACCTTGCTGCTGCTTTTAATCCGCAAATAATCAAGACTTATGCCAAATCAGATTTTGAGGCTTTGCATAAATTGATGTTTAGATATTGCAAATTTATTTTTTTGCTATGCTATATAATTGCGATTCCGCTTGTTTTAAATATGGATTTTATTTTACATCTATGGTTAAAAGAAGTGCCTCTTTATGCTGTTATTCTATGCCAAATCCGTCTTATAGAATGGAATATTTGCATGGTGCAACATCCATTTAGTGCAGCTATTTATGCTAGCGGAAAAATTAGAAAATTTGTTATAATAGATAATATTTTCATAGCTGCTATTTTCTTTATTTTGTGGTTTTTATTTTCAAAAGAATTTTCTATTGTCGCTGTTCCTTGTGTACATCTTATTATAAATTGTATTCGTTCAACCAATATGTTTTTTATGGCAAATAATATAGTTCATATCTCCATTCGTAAATTAATAACAAATGTGATTTTACCATTATCAGTTGTTGTTATTATTTCAATCCCTCTGCCTGTATTTTTAAGTTCTCATTTTAGTGAATTGTCACTTTTTGTAGTGAGTACTATTGGCTTTTTTTGCGTTTTGTTGCCAATTGCATATTTTTTGGTATTAGATTCTACTGAAAAAGAACTTGTAAAGAAAATGGTTGCGAAGTGTAAAAATTGCTTTTGCTAACTCTAAACAAATCTTCGAATCTTCATTATCTTCCATAGTTTTAACAAACCATAAGGAACAAACATTTTTATAATTGTTTTGATTGCTTTTTTGACTATTTTCACCTTTGATTGTTTTTCAATTGGAACTTCCCATTTAACAACTAATTCATTCCATTTTATTATTTTTATTATATGGTCATACTTTTGTCCTAGCATCGACCAAATTATTTGACATTCAGACGTTCCTATCCTTTTCAAATCATTATATACTTTATCCACAAAATCAATCACTTCTTTTTCCTGGCTTTTGTATGCAATCAACGAAGTCCATACAACATTCGGTCTATCGGAATAACCTTCATTTATTTTTTCTCTTATATAATCTATTGTTTGTGGCATAAAACGTAAATACCTCTCTTGAAACATTGCCATTCCAACTTCTTCCCAAATATTTCGCCTATTTTCACAATGATTTCTGATTACAATTTTTTGCTCTCGCAAAAGCTCTATCAAATACTGAACATGAATATTTTTTAGTCTCAACTTATGATCAACATACACAATAGACTCATATTTTTGAAAAAAAGAAAATTGTTCTTCTTTCAAAAATTGCAAAAACTTGACATATTTTGACTGAAAACTAGATACTGAATCATCTTCAGATAAAATAAAATCAACAAAAAGGTACTTCCAACCTTTTTCCTCAATTTTTGGTTTTAAAGATTCATTGTTTGTAAAACAATATGAATAATAATCTACTGGAGCTTTGTGTAATTCAGCAAACATCTTGCCAAAAATAGACATGATAACACAAGTTTCATTATTATTTATGGAATTCATTTTATCCTCGTACTCACTCCAAACTGCAAAAATTTTATATCTTTTCCTGAAATAAACTTGACAATCCAATATATTGGCAAATTTCGTTTTCTAATTTTCACCGGATTTATCCCTTGCATCATTTCTATTTCTTCTGGTTGTTTTCTAATCATATATATTTCTCCAATGCTATTTTATCCCACTCTGCTAGCGGAGCTAGAAAAGCGGTTTCGCCATGCGTTGAAAAGCCGGATATGGAACTTATTAACAGATGTTCTTTACGAACAAGATCCATAAATATTTGGCAATCAAATGGATGCTTAGTTTGTGTCCACCTATCAAATATTGTCCAATCTTGCCTTAAAGTTTTTACTCTACTGGCAAATGTCATAGTTGTAGAATGCGTAATTTTCCAGTAGCAATGTTTACCAACTAGCACACGAGTTTTTTCCCCTCCGTATTTCACGGCAAAATGCATATTATCGTACTTATCCGGATTGTCATATAGGGTAACATAAGAATAAGGCATTGAAAGCCCATCTAATAATGCTTCATAAGAACCAATCCTGTGCAAATAATCATTTTCAAGAAAATATACCGGTGTATGTTCATCCAATTCCAAAGCCATTTGATAAACCAATCGAAAAGTGCCTGCCCCATGACCAATTGAAACAGCATGAATATACTGCTCAGGAACATACTTTTTTATCATCTGCATAGTTTCTGGCGAACAATTATCCGCTATAATTATCCATTTGCATATTTCAATAGGAAAAAATTTTATAGCATTACGTAAGCAATTTTCATTGTTGATATATGGCGGTTTAATTTTCGGGTAGCCAGTGTCACTGATCCTATAATAAATGACAAGAGGCAATTTCAATTCACACTCATTCTTTTGCATTTTAGGGCGATGAAATTTTTGCATTAATCTAAACTGTAAATTTGTGCGAGTCCTCAACAAGCAATTAGTGCTTTTTACCATTTTTAGCCACGAATTAATCTTTAAATACATATTCCATACTCCTATTTCATTATAGATTTATAAACGCCAATGTGTTCTTCAGCACATTTCTTCCACGAAAACATCTTTTTTCGCTTATTTCCTTCCTCAGTTAATTTCACTTTAAGGCTGGAGTTATTTAAAAGTTCAGCAGTTACATCAACCATATCATCAATAGAATATGGATCAAAATATAATGCTGCTTTTTCACAAATTTCAGGAAAGCAACTAGTATTTGAGCATATTATTGGGCATTGTGCATTCATTGCTTCTAATAAAGGAAGCCCAAACCCTTCATATAAAGAAGGATATACAAATATTTCTGCGTTGTGATATAATACAGGCATTTCTTTTTCATCTACTGAAATTTGAAAAACTCTATTTGATAACCTTAAATCATTTATTAAATTACATTCAAATGAATTGAACGGAATACCAGTACACACTAATATCAAATCTTTATTACGCTCGGAAATAAACTTGAATGCACTAAGGTATTTTGCAAAATTTTTATAAATAAATCGAGTACCAACAAATAAAATGTATGGTCGTTCAAATTTTCTCGTAAGATCAAAATTTTCAATACTGATATCATCTCGTCCGTGATAACAAACAACGATTTTTTCTTCAGGAATATTCCATATATCAATTAGGTCTCTCTTTGTATTTTTGCTAACTGCAATTATTTTATTGGCTTTGCTAGCGGATTTTTTTTGCCATTCAGCCAGCATTTTTTCAGTTTTATTATTTTTGTATGCTTCTGGAATAACAAAGAAATTCATATCATGTATTGTCATAATTGATTTTTTTGTCGAAGGAAGATATTTATAAGCAAAAGGATTATAATGCGTTTGATGATAAATATCATAATTTCCAGAAACCAGTTTTATCTTCGAATAATTTCGGTTTATAAAGTAGTTAAGCAATCGCCATTTTCCGCGTATATTAATGTGGTCTAAACTATTATTGAGTTTAATTTTAGGGAGCGTTTTAATATATTCGTTTTTTGTATATTTTACGGATATTTCATACTGTACATCTACAGGGAATTGCTTCAACATATTCGCAAAATATTTTGACACTCCTCCGTAAGTCTCTTGAAAGCAAAGATAATCGTATAAAATTTTCATATATTTATTACCCTTCTAAATCTTTTTTACCAACTTTCTAATATTTTCCCGTAATTTAAATGGAAATTCTATTCCTTTGCTTGCTAAAAACAAACATATCCTCAAATTTAATTTCCGTTCCAATTTAATAAGTTCCGGTAAAATCGGTTCAATCTCATCTCTGAATTGAACTCTTGCATTTTTGTCTAAAATAAAATAATTATAGGTAGCAAGAAAATGAATTTTACAATAAAAAGCGATTTTCACATTATTAGGAATAATGCCATTAAAAAGATTCTCAAGAGTTTTTTTGATAAAAACCACAACTTTAACCCAAAGGATTGAATCTGAATTTGTTGTAACAGAAACCCCAAAAAACTCATGATGGTAAAGAGCTTCTGGAACAAATACCGCTGATTTTGAATGATACGCAACTTGAAGCATTTGAACAGGGTCTTCGCCTATAATAAGATTTACATCTGGGAAACGGACTTTAACATAGATTTTTCTTTTTATTAATTTATTCCATGCCACCCAATTCGGCCCTTGGTGCGGCATTAACATTATTGCAACATTCTCGCTGGCATATGCGGTCAATTTGCAGTCAAATGTAAAAAATATATTCTTTTCATCCGTAACTTGGCACTTGCAGTAAACAAAATCAGCATTTGTTTCTGTTATCGTTGCATACATTTTTTCTAAAAATTGAGGAATGTATTTGTCATCATGGTCAATGTTCGCTATAAACTCGCCTTTTGAATTCTCCAAACCGGTTTTTCTTGCTAACAAAGTTCCTTGATTCTGCTTATGAATGGCAATAAACCTCAAATCTTTTTCTGCATATTCATCAATTATTTTTCCAGTGCTGTCTGTTGAGCCGTCATCTACCAGAATCGCTTCCCAATTTGCAAATGTCTGTGCCACGATGCTGTCTAAACATTCTCTAAGATTGTTCCCTGTATTGTAAATGGGGACAATTATTGAAATCAACCCTTTTTGTTCGGGATATTTCATTTGCGGAAGTTCATAAACAACATCGGGTTTCACTGAACCTCCCTCAAAACATCTCTCAATGCTTCCAAATATCCATTTCCAAACTTCAAATCCGGTTCCATATAATTACCCTCAGCCCATTCATTCCATGACTTTAGAAAAATCAATTTATTTTCCTTTCTTTTTACAATTTCAAATACATTCTGCAAATGTTTTCTGAAGAGTTCCGGAGTTGAATTATGCAAAACAAAAGAATGTATTCCGCTTCTAGGACTATGATCCCAATTGGGTAAAATAAAGGGAATTACATTTTCTTTAATATCAAAATTCTCATTGCTCAATTTTGATATTATTTTTGAATATTCTACAATTGTTGGTTTTTGCATAAAATATCTTGAAATTCTATTCAGAATTTTCTGAAATATAGATTCATGATTGAATCTTGAGTATCTGCTTGCCGGTTCTAATGTAACTGCATCAAATCCAAGCGATAAGACTTTATCAGTCGCTGGCTCTCCATCTATCCTAGCAACAAAGTAAAATTTTTCTGCAATTTTTGATTCATTTATAAGTTTATTCCATATTTCCAAAAATTCCGCAACATTCCAGTTATTAACAGAAAAAATTGAAAATAACGGTTTGCCGTCTATCTTGATATACCGCTTATCGCAGAACGCCTGTTTCAGCATTTCAAAATGCAATTTATAATCTTCCATCCCTCCATATTTTTGCTCTATGAGCATTTTATTTTTGCCGTCTTTGCTCCAAGTTTTATTTTCCCAAGAATGATTCGCCCAAGCGAGGCAGAACGGAAAATCGAGCTTTTCGCTCGCTAAAACCTCGTTGAAAGGCAGCTCCAATAATCTTTTACCGCCTCCAAAATAATAATGCCAGTAGCAAAATCCATATACGCCTGCCTCCCTCGCCATTTCCGCTTGCTGCTCTCTAGTTTGAGACAAGCGTAAGTCATAAAAACCCAAATCCGCAGGAATTCTAGGCTGATAATGATTTCTAAACAATGGTTTTGCCTTTGCAACATTTGTCCACTCGGTATATCCCTTGCCCCACCATAAATCATTTTCAGGAATTGGATGAAATTGGGGAAGGTAATATGCTAGGAGTTTTGAATTTTGCATAAACCCTCCGTTTTTAAATTACTTTCTGTTTTCAGGATAAAAATCGTTAAATAAGGCGCAAGCGAAGGAGTATTGAACAGCCAGCCGATTAAAAGCGCTGTAACAAAATAAAATAATATGAAATAATTTTTGAATGAGCTTTCTATGTTTTGGAACAGCAAAAAATATCCTTTGATAAAAAGAATAGTCCCTAAAATACCAAAAGCAAATGGTATGTCTATGAACGATAATTCCATAATGACAATTCCTCCTAAACCTCCGAATAAATAGTTGAAATAGCTTAGATAGTCTAAATAGCTTAACGCCTCAAAAATTCTGCCTCCGCCCGAATCATTGAAATTCAATCTTCCGCTCGACAATACTTTTATAATATCATCTTTATGCTCAACAGCAAATGCAATGTCATTTACAATATCAATCTTATCTCTTAGAATAGGCAACAAATAAGGGACAGATGCTGAAAATAGCGTAAAAAATATTATGCTTAAAATTAATATCGCAATTTTATTTCTATTTGAATAAAACTTCATGAAAAATATAAATACAATAGAACCTGTCAAAAGCCAAAGTGCTTTTGAGCCTGCAAGTATCGTTGCCATTAATGATATAGCTAGAAGAAATTTTCTTTTTTCTTTAAAAAAAACAAACAAACTGTAAAATAAAGCTATAAGCCAAAAACCGCTGGAAGCGTTTGTATATGGCAATAAACCATTGTAACCCCATCTATAATAGCCCGGAATGCCCGCATAAGTTCGGCAAATCTCTATATCAAACAGGAAACCGATTATCGCAGTAAATCCGTAGAATAGAATTATAAATTCATACAAATGAAATAAGCTTTTCTTATTCATAGGCGAAAGTTTTTTAAACAGTAATTTGTAGAAATAAAAGTAAAGAAAAATAAACAAACATTGATTCACATATAAAAAAGACATATTTGACAGAAGACCTGAGCTTTTTGAACTGAAATGGTTTCCCCAAGTAGTCAAATTAATTGCGGACGTATCAATTATAATGTTTCCGACCGTAGAGCAAACCAATACAATCGCAAATATGAGGAATAATTTCAGAGTAGTTCTATCTATAAATCTTCTGATAAAAAAACACGAAATAAATATCGCCTCAAAGATTATCCTGATTAAAGTAGATATTTTTGAGGCGGGAAGACCGTTTTTTACATAAAATGTATTCAACAATTCAATACAAAAAAATACTCCCAAAATACAGAAAGCATAATAAAAATATTTATTCGTATTTCTAAATGCAGTTTCCATTTAGTTACTCCCTGTCATAAGATTAAAAACTTCTTTCATTTCCCCAATACATTTCTCCCAGGAAAAATCCTGCAGTCTTCTATTGCCTTTTTCCGTTAAATGTTCAATCTCCAATTCGGGCATTTCCAAAAAACGCTCAATTTTCTGCAACAAATCGTTTTTATTTCCGGCTTCAAAAATCAAACCCGCATCGCTTGCAACTTCCGGCAATGCCCCGCCATCGGATACAATCAGTGGCTTTTTGTATTGAAAAGCCTCCAAAACAGGAAACCCAAAACCTTCAAAGCGAGACGGGAAAATAACGGCTTTACATAAATAATATAATGCACTCAGACACTTTTCGGAAACTCTGCCTAAATAAACAACATTATCCGGCAAATTTTGGATAAATCGATTATGCCCTTCGCCTTCCGGACCGCAAAGAATAAAATTTTGCTTGAAATTTTTTGCAGCTTGCAGCAATACATCCAAACCCTTGCCGATAAAATCCGT
>JGI24698J34947_10000482_pt1 | contig 18705 bp, 13 predicted proteins | sample TergutMp193P3_FD_34947 | JGI IMG/M metagenome (IMG submission 34947) | reverse complement strand
ACAGTCAGGTTTCGCGGAATAATCGGGTTGCGGGAAAACCGCCACATTATTTCCTTTTTGGGATCGCTCGAAGCCGGCCTGTCTTCCCAGGGAATATTGGGCAGGCTGCTGCCATTCACAATTAAATTGCTCATATTATCTCCTTAAAAAAATATCCCGGCAATTATAAAAATTACCGGGAATTCAAAACGATTTCAGAACATTTATTAGCGGTTCATTTCGTCCAAAAGAGCGTTGATTCTTGGAGCCAAGCTTTCAATGTGCTGAGCGGGGTTGCCTTTGAATGACCAAAGATCCCAAACGATATCTGAGTGCGGATATCCGGGGATTAAAGCAAAGTTTCTGTAAGTTACATAGCGGGAATCTTTTGTCATCGCAACAGATTCGTCAACAGCGCGGCGGTCGCGGAAAGCCCAATAGTGGCCTTGTTTCCAGTCTGTGTCCATAGGAACATTCCAGAGATCATAAGCGCGAAGGATTACATCAACTTCTTCTTTTGTGAAGATATTGGGAACTACCCATACAACTTCCGTAAGGCTCATGCGGTAATCAGTAGCTCTGGGGCCTTTGGGCGGCAGTACGCAGCCGTAGTCATCAGCCATTTCAGGCATCTGGCCTTTTCTCCACTCGGGAGCGATTAACATACCAACGCGGCCGTCAAAGAACTCGGTGAAGTCCCAGTCCCAAGCGGCGTTCGCGGGACGTGTTTTCATGACGCCTTCTTCAATCAAGGTAAGATAGAACTGCATAGCTTCAATAAATTCGGGCCTGTTTGTCGCGTTCTGGAATTTGCCTGAGGAGTCTATGGTAACATAGTTGGCGTTGTTTCCGTATACAAACGCGTTCATAACTTCACGGGCATCGTCGCAGGGTAATCCGTAGTAATCAATAATACCGTCGTTGTTTGTGTCGCGTGTAAGTTGTTTCGCGATATCATGGAATTTATCCCATGTCCATGTACCGGCTTTCTGCAAATCATACAGAAGATCCGGATCAAGACCGGCTTCCCTAAAGAGCCTCTTGTTCCAGAAAAGGAAGTTACCCTGCCAGCTGTCGCCGCCGAGTCCAAGAGAGACAGCGTACTGTTTTCCGCCAAAGGTAAACAGGTCTTCCATCATCTTATTATAGGCCTGTTTTTCACCCGCGACAGGTACTCTGTTATTGAGCTTGACGCTGCTGTCGCTGATTGGATAAAGCAGTCCCTGCTTATACAATGTCATTGCCCAGTCGGCTGCAAGAGCGTACATGGAATACGTCTTATTTCCTGACATAATATTTGAAGTTACTATCGGGAAATAATCATCCCAGCCGGATAACTCATCTACCCGAATTACCATTTGGTTATCAGACAGAACTTTTTTCCGATGCTCAAGCTCCAATTCCTCGCCTTCGTTCCTCGGCACATAGGTATTCACATCATAGGCATTGCTCCATGACGCGAGGATTACCTGAGCGCCTTTAAGGTTAGGTCCTCTATTACACCCTGTAAATACAAAAATACTCGCAACAAGAATTAGGACGAATAAAAGACCTCCAACTTGACCTGCTCTTTTTAACATGTCATTCCTCCATAAAAAAAATAATTTATCCCAAGCGGTATGCCCTGAACGGCCCCGCGTTGAAACCATCAATAAAACTTCCCTTATTTTACATCTTTATTCCTGTTTGTGTCAAGGACTCCACAAACGCCCTTTGGGCAACAAGGTACAGCAATACCAGCGGAATTAGGCATAATAACATTCCGGTCGCGACAATGGCCTGAAGGTACGCAATCGGCGGCTGTGACATAAGACCCCCCAAGCCGCTGCCCCAGGAATTGATAGTTGCCCAATAATGGTAAAAACCATCCGTTAACTTGCTCAGGGCAAGCGATATAAGCTTATAGTTCCGCAAAAACAAGGTTGTAAAAAGGGTATCCGTCCACTGCCACACAAAGGAAAACAGGAAACAGGAAGTAAGCATCGGGACGGCGTCGGGGATCATAATACGGGCAAAGGTATAGAATCTGCCGCATCCGTCCACATAAGCGGCTTCTTCAAGCTCTTTTGGCACGCCGCGGAAATACTGCCTTAATAGGAAGATATACAACCCGCTTTTCAGGCCCATAGCGGTCGCGGAAAGCAGTAAATAACCTGCGGGACTGCCCAGCAGGTTCAAAGTCTTACCCGTAAAAAGCTTAACAATTCCAAATATATCGAAAAACTGAAAGTTCAGGTAAATTGAAGACATTATTGTCTGCGGCGGAACAACTATTAGAAGAAAAACGCACATAAACAGAATGTTTTTCCCCGGGAACTTGTACCGCGCAAAACCGTAGGCCGTCAATGTACAGGCGGATACCTGTAAAAAAGCGCTGATAACCAAAAAGATAACCGTCTGTATAAGGGTAGACCAGTAATTTAACAATTGCATAGAAATTTGATAATTTGATGTCGAAAAATTTCTGGGAATGCTTATAACAGTCGCATCGAACAGGTCCTCCTGGGCCATAAAACTTACGGAAAGTTTGTCCAACAGCGGTTGAAGGATAAGGAAACACAATCCGAAAAGAAGGACGGCGCGGAATATCTTGTATACGACATCCACAATGGTATGTTTAAGGTTGTATGTTGAAATTTTAATCATAATAATACACCTTCTTGGAGAATATTGAAAGAGTAACCCCTATGACAATTATAACGATAAGAAAATAAAACCATGCCATAGCGGCTGAAAAACCAAAGTCCAGATTATTAACCAATGCCAGGAATATTTTTGTCATGACACGGTTATCCGTCCTTAAGAAAAAGTCTACCACACTATACACAACATTAACAAGTATCAAAGAGCTGACCATAGGGAACGTTATCTTCCAGAAACACTCCCAGCTTGTCGCGCCCTCAATTTTGGCAGCTTCAAACATACTGACAGGAATGGTTTGCAGAGCGGACAGGAAGATAATGATTTGAATGCCGGAAGCCATCGCGATATTGTATATCTGATTTACTACCTGAAAGATATATTTCATGAAATCTTTGGCAGCGCCTTCAGAAGCAAGCACTTTTTCCAAAACGCCTGTTATTGATGTCTTCATCTGATTGCTTGCTTTTATTGTTTCAGCCAGACTTTGTAACAGGGCGTTATTTGTCTCAAGCCCAATCAATACGCCGGAGGACAGAATCACGGGTAAAAAGAAGACGGCCCGGACAAATCCCCTCGCTTTAAATTCCTGGTTTAATATTATGGCGATAAAAAGACTAAAGATAATTACAGCCGGAACTATAAGTACCATACGAACAAGTTCTTCGACAAGCAGCCGCCTGAATTCCGCGTCTATCGTAAGGGCCCTCAGCAGGTTTTCAGACCCGGTAAATTCCAGCTTGAAACCGTAGTTAATAACATCTATTGTAACTTTGCTGAATACCATGCGAAACGATTCAAAAATTGGAAGCAGCATAAATAAAATAAAGCCGATTATAAAAGGAAGAACAAATAAATATCCCGCGCGGGCATTTTTTCCTTCAAGCGTAAAATCAAGTTTTTCATTTTTTTTCGTAAAATATTTTGGTAAATATTTTATAAGAAAAACCGGGAAAAATTCTTTAATTCCCGCCAATCCCGCTGCTTTCATTCGACCCCCCGCCTTAACACAACATAGCTGTCCGCGCTGATATTTCTGTTATTATAATTAACAGCAAAATCGCTTGCGTTTACAATTATTCTGGTTCCATCCTCATAAGTCGTCATAGATACCCCGTAAGACAGGATAACATGATCCACAATCGCCTGATTATACAGATGCCCAAATTCAGCGGAAAATCTCCTGTAAAGGGCATCAGCGTCACGAACCCATTTACTGTATTCATTGGCGTAAAACTGCCTGAATTTTGTTTCCTGCAATATGGCGGTTTCCTCGGTCATAAAACTGAAATAAAGCCCCGCTCCGCTTTCAATGGTTTTTAAAAGATGCTTCGTGTAATCTTCGGCAAGGTTAATAGCTCTGCCCGAATATGGAACAAGTCCGTGTAAAGCAATCTGGTAAAAAGGTACGGGAACATCGGTTATGCCAAAAGCCTGATCGTCAATCGCTATATCGACAATAAAATCAGCAAAGGGCGCGGCATAAGCGTGACCGGATAAAAACATAATGTTTGTTCCTGATTTTCTAAGTTCGTCAAATTTTTCCTGCCTCATTTTCATTGACGCTTCCCGGCTTACAAACTTTCTTTCGTTATAATCGCCCGCAAGCGTCGCTCCCATATTCCTGAACGCGATATTTTCAAGTCCAAACGAACCGGAGTTTCTGGAAAATTTATCGATCATTGACATCGAAATTTCAGGGCGGGCAATGTAATTTAATTTTCCCCAGTTTGTCCGCTCGCCGAACCAGACAAAGCTGTAAGGGTATCTCTGTATGCGTTCGCGGTTTAAAAAACGGGATGTGTCACGGTACAAATTAAACCCGTCAAAAAGCCTTTTATCCCTCATAAAAAAGAAATCCGCTTCGGGGTAGAGCTTATATCCGCTTTGCCGCGCGGCGGCTGTTAATTTCTGAAAGTCATTTTTGTTGCCAAGCTCGTTTATCAATCTGATATTTGTGGGAATAGTATGTCCTACGCTTCTGTTAAACCAGCCGTTCAATTTTACATGGACGTTTTTCCATCCAAAATCAGAAAGGTCTTCGATCATGGACGCGGCTTCCCTGTAGGAAGTCAGCTTTAACGGAAGATCAAACGGTATGCCCAAACGGTGCTGTGTCTTATTAACCGCGCCGAGTATTTCAACGGCAACCGGAACGCCGCTTTCATTACTGCGTCCGCGCAAAGACGGATACTTATCCAAAAACCACGCGCGGTATTCCTTTGCCATGCCCACATAGCCGTCTTCTTTACAGAAGATGTAGCGCAAAGTGATGTTCTCGCCTTCAGGCAGGCTTCTTTCATATTGATATACCGCGCGATCAGAACGGCCCGATATATTCATCAATTCGCTGTGAACCATATTAAAACGCGGAAACACATTGTTCCACGAACTGTTACGCCCCGAAACATCCGCTCCTACAGAGGCATAGGATGATCCTTCTTCTATAATACATAAAAACGTCTCTCCGTTTTTTTCTATGCCAAAAGCCGGAAAAGGCGCTTTATTGTCATTTATAACCGCTTCGCGCTTTAGCCCTTCATCCCAGCCGTAAATAAAGTTGGAATAACTAAGCTGGTTTTGCCTTCCATTGTTAAAGTAGATTAAGGCTCCGCTGCCGTCAGGCACCATAAGGTAGCCTTTATCATCAAGTCCGCCGGCTCCAAAGAAAGGCAATACAGTAAGCCTTACCATCGGGTATGCGGTTCTGTACGCGATTTTATCAAAAGGAATACTTAAAACAAGAGCGTTTCCTTCCAGCGAATAACGGAAGGTGAGATTAAACGCGGGTCTGTCCCTGCCTCCGGTAGAAGGATAATGGGCAATATCATCAAGATAATCATCATAAGTGTATCCGGCGCTCGCAAAAATAGTTTCAAATTCCGCTCTCTGATACTCGTGGATTTCGGAACGAAGCACGTATACTTTTATGCGGGCAAGATCGGGATAATTTGCCAAAAGCTCGGCTCTGTTGTCATTCGAGCGAAGATTATTAATATCATAAAGCCGATAACCTGTTTTAATAATACTCAGGTCGTTGGAATCCATTTTATCAAAGAAGGGCAGCATTCTTTCTTCCGGTATCGCGGGCGGGATAGCATAGGTACGCTCAAGATTACCAACCGTGTAATTTATCTCCAGCGCTCCGTCTACAATTCCGAAACTATAAGCGTCCAGGTTAACGCTCTGTTCGCTTGAGTAAAGCGTCTGGCCTATGCCCGTAACGTCGGTATAATCAAGAGAAAACAGGGACTGCATAAGGTATCTGGTGACAGTATCCGCGAGAGGATCGCTTTCAACGGGATTGGAACGCCACTGCGTACCCGTAGATTTATTAGTAAGAACAATTTCCGTAGTCTCCGGGAAAAAACGCAGTTCAAGGTACTGGTTTTGCAGAACAATTTCTTCCTTGTTCCCGTCATTTTCATATATGACTACATTTTTCGCCCTCGCCGCCCTGTTTTCGCAGGAGACCGCAATCAATATAACTAAAATCAATCCAAGCAGCCAAATAAATTTTTTCACTGCTCCCCCTATATTACCCTGAATAAAATTTCTTTATACAGCGACACAAAATACGCGATAGCGTCGCTGATAAGGCTAAAGAAAATCACGAAGATAAAAACAATTATCCCCATTCCAATCACCGTAAGAAAACTGGAGAGGATGGTTTTCCCCATGCTGTAATCATGAACCATCATCATGCCTGCAAGTATCAGCATTCCTGTCCACACGATTGATAAACCCGACAAGAACCAGTAAACCGCGCCTTCGTCAAAGGTGATTAACTGGCTCAGTACAATCATGAGGATATTTATGAGCACAGAAGGCACCAGCGCATAGGCAATAGCCATATAAATATCGATCATCCTCCCCTTCCCGTCCATCAGGGTCGTAAGGCTCCAATTCGCCAAAGTCCACAGAAAAACAGGCAGGAGAATACGCATAAACACAATGAGCGCGTTGAAATTTTCCATGTTGATTTTAATAAACTGGAAATTGGTCAGCGTTATGCGCAATACTTCCACCATAACCGAGGTGAAAACAATTACATTTGCCGCGCCCAGCGAACCGCGCTTTTCATTGGTTAAATCCCAGAAACCGTCCAGAGGATGGGTAGACACATACAGTGAATACTTTAAGGTTTTTCCGAGATGCTGCCACCATGCTTTATCAACGAGATATTTCATGCTTCCCTGATCTCCTTGATTAATTTAATGGAATATTTTACAGCAAACGGTATAAACAGCAATACAACCAAAATTAAAACAATCTTCCAGAGGTTATCTTCCATCCACTGTTTGCGGTACAATTGGAAAGCCTTGCTGTAACCGGTGCGGTAATGTTTCAGGCTGTAGTATTTCATCGCTGTCCTGTAATCGCCCTGGCGGAGCGCGGCGCGTCCTATGCCGATGTACGCAAGATCGTAATTTCCGTTCATCTTCAGCACTTCTTCCCAAATTTCCGCGGAATCTTCATATCTGCCCGCCCTGTATTCATTCAGAGCATCGTTTACTTTTTCTCCGTAAGAAGTTAAATCAAAGCGGGTAAGGGCGGCGGCGCGGGAGTCCAGCGTATACAGGGAATAATCCATTCTATCAAGAGCAACCGGCATCATAAAAGCCCCTTCGCGGTTGCCCAGGCCGCCAAAGGCATACAGCAGGTTGCCCTGAAAGTCATACATAAAAATACGTCCGCGCGTTCTGTCGAAACAGGCAAAAGAATCGTTATCAAAAGCTACCACGTCAATAAACCTTGAACGCCCCGATATGCCTCCGGCGCTGCCATACGCTATGTCGCCAATGGGTTTCGCATAACCGTTGCGGATTAAAATATCCTGACCCATCGCGTTAAGCCGCCGTACCGGATCTACATCTCCGGTCGCATTGGTAACATAAATGAAACCGTCCTTGTCAAGGCAGACATTGTTATATTCCGTAGGAATAAAAAGAGCCATTCGCTCTCTTTGCGCCTGGGTGGAAACAAGTTTCCATATATAATCTACCAGTTTAAATTGAACTTTATTCGCGCCCATATAACCTGCAAATTCCCCTCGGTTATCAAATTCCATCAGTCCTTTATTAACATTTCTGACCTGCACGAAAATACGGTTCGCAAAATCAACAACCAGTTTTAGAGGCTGGAATTCAACAAAGTCATCAAGGCTTTCATCGTCCGGCCTGGTTATGGAAAAGAGATAATTCCAGTCTTTGTCAAGTTTTAATACCCTCCGGTTATTGGTATCCGCTATGTAAAGGAAACCGTCCCTGCATTCAAAAATATCCATAGGGTAACTAAGGTACGACTCAACGCCGTCAATAATCACGGAGGAAACCGAATTGACAAGGATATGCTCTCCCTTTTCGTTTACTTCCAGCACCAGTATCCGGTTGTTGCCTGAATCGCAAATATAAATACGGTTTCCCTTGATAAAAAGCCCCTGCGGTTCGCGAAAATTTTCTATTCCGAGGGAGGTGCCAAGTATATAGCCGCTTACCCTGTAAGCGTCAGGAGACGCGACCTGTTCTTCCCAGAAATCGTAATTATAGGTATAGTTGGACGGTTCCGCGAACAGCGAATTGGAAACAGAGAAAAGAAAACAGACAGCCGATAAAAATAAAACTCCGGTACTTTTCTTTTTCATTCTTTTATCCCCGAATTTGCCATTGTCTGAAGTACGTTGCTTTGAGCCAAGATAAACATTACTAACGGAACGATCATGACGAAAAGCCCGACCGCCGCTCCAACACCGGCGCGGGCAACGCCGGCAGTTATAATCTGCGAAAGCGCGTAAGGCAGTGTTTTTAACTGCTCCGAATAGATAAAGTTTGAAGCCCTCGCGTTCCAAAGACCCTGAACCGAGAAGATCATTACGGTAAGCCATGCCGGTTTTATCATTGGAAGAACAATCCAGACGAAAATGCCGAATTCTTTCGCGCCGTCCACTTTTGCCGCTTCAAGCAAGGTATCGGGAATTGTATCTATAAACTGCTTTAGGAGGAAGAATCCCATAGGCATCGCGAAGGCCGGAACTATAACCGAAAGGTAGGTATCAACCCAATGAAGCTTTGCCATGACAAGGTAATTGGGAATTGCCGTTACATAGCCGGAGAACATAAGGGTAATAATAACGCCGGAGAAGAAAAGCTTTGCTCCCGGAAACTTGTATTTGGAAACAACAAAAGCTCCCATAGAAGCGACAACAATAAGACCAATTGTTCCGAACGCGGTAATAAACACCGTATTGAAAATATACCGTGAAAAAGTAACCCAGGATTTGCTCATAATTATAAAAAGGTCCTGGAAGTTGTTTAATGTAGGACGGCGCACAAAAACATTTGGAGGGAAGAGAAAGATTTCGTTCATCGGTTTAAACGCGTGGTTAATGTTAAAAACAAGCGGGAACGCGAAAAATATCCCAAAGACAGCCAGAAGAGTGAAAATAAAAGCATCGCCGCCATAAGAACGGTTAAGCCTTTTCCCGCCTACTAATTTTTTTTGTTTTTTCATATTTCCCTCTTAAGTTCCTACCCGCTTTAACATTTTCTGGATAGCGGCGTTACACACAATCATGGTAAAGAATAGTATTGTCGCTATCGCGGAAGCATAACCCATCTCAAACCTGATAGAACCGTAGTCTATCAGGTGGTTCACAACGGTATGTACAGCATAATCCGTACTTGGAAAACCCGCAAGGACGATAGTAACGTCCGCCACGCCGAAAGACTGGGTTATCGCCATAACCGCCCCGAACATCAACATACCCTTCATGTTGGGCAGGGTGATGTACCAAAGCTCCTGCCAGCGGTTAGTGATTCCGTCAACAAGACCCGCTTCATAAAGAGTCGGATCAATTGTGGAAAGGCCCGCGATAAACGCAAGGAAGCCCGCGCCCAAACTCATCCATAGAATAACAACAAGCATGACTGGCATCATATATTTCGGATCGGTCAACCAGAGAACAGGCTGATCCAGTATTCCCAAATTCATCAACGCTCCGTTTATATAGCCGTAAGCGTCGCCGGAAAAAATGAGCGCCCAAATCATATAAGCGCCGCCGGAAATTGACGGGGCGTAGAAAATCAACGTTACAACCGCGCGAATATAACGGGGAAGCTCATTTATAAACCATGCGAATAAAAAAGCCGCAATGTACCCAATCGGTCCTGTAATTGCCGCCATAATGAACGTATTTTTCATTGCTACAAGGAAAACATCATCGGCAAGCAGAAGGTTGATATAGTTGCGAAGACCGATAAATTTCGGCTCTTGCAGAATATTGAAGTATGTAAAACTGTAGTAAACCGAAATCACAAGGGGAGCAACAAAAAAAAGTATAAAAACAATAGCATAAGGGGCAAGGAAAAAATAACAAACGCGGTACTTGTAAATTTCCAGCGACCGCCTTTCGTTTGCATCCTTCCTTTTGTTCAGGTATCTTTCAAGACTCATTCTTCCCCCTATTCCAAGCCAAATTCTTTGCGTTTTTTAATTAACTCATCATTAATGATGATCGAATAATCCAGCAATGTTTCCCGCGTATCCTGGCCTTCGTTCAATATGCGGCGTACTGCGTTAACGATATGGCGGCTGACAAAATAGCCGCCCGGCACCTGCGGCAAGCCTACCGTCCAGGAGCGTTGTTCATCAAGCACGGCCATTTGTTCCGAACCCCAGGAAAGCTGTTTAAAAGCCTGATAGTTCGCAGTGGGGTAACGCGCCGCGGCGCCCATAATGCTTTCAAGTTCGCGGCCAAACCGGAGCTGGGTTTCGGCGCTGATCCACCATTTCAAAAATTCCCATGCCAAATCAGGACGCTTTGCGTTGGAGAAAATCATCGAGGCGAGAGTACCTGTTGAAACAGACCGATCTACGCTGCCGTCGCTTTTTTTAAGACCCGGCATTCGCGCAAAACCCCAAAGGCCGCGAAGTTCCGGCGCGAAAACTTCCAATGTGTTAAACCACGTATAATCCGCGAAAGCCAGCGGCATTTCTCCGGTACGGAAGCGGTTAACAAAATCGAAAACAACCGGAGTTTTATAATGGGTATAGAATTTGGTATATACATCGAAAGCTTCTATAGCTGTTTCGCTGTCAAGGAGAGTACGGGAGCCTTCTTCATTGTAAAGATTGCCGCCGCGCTGGAACAGATGCGCAAGAAAGTTGGAAAAATCAGGAGCCGCGGAATTCGCCACGGACGGAATGCCGACATTCATATTGTTTTTTTGAATAACAGGCAAAATATTGATAAGATCGTCCCATGTATCAGGTAATTCAAGATCGAGTTCTTCAAAAATATCTTTCCTGTAATACATTACATGGAAGTATTGTGTCTCGGGAAGGCCGAATATGCCGCCCTGAAATTCAAAGGGAACAATTACGCTCGGATGCAGTTCGCGTATTAATTCATCATATCCGGGGAATGAAGAAATATCGACAACGGCTCCGCGAACCGCGAAATTTACTACATCGCCTTCCGGTACCGTAAGAACCATATCAGGCCCCGTACCCGCGACAACTGCCGGCATCACCGCGTCCGCGGCTACCAGCTTTACATTCACCCGGATTCCGGTTAACGGAGTAAAGGTGTCGTCTATCATCGCTTTCAGAATGGTACTTTGATCGCGCCCGGCGAGCATCCACACTTCAATGACATCGGCGCTTTTGCCGTATTTGTCTCCAATATTGTTGTAATCCACAAAAAACGACTCAAAGAAGGAGCGGATTTCATGCGAAGCGGCAACAAAAAAGTTTTCATTTATGCGGGGCAACGGAGCGCCTTCCGCGCTAATCACTATATAGTCCACATCAAGCTGGCACCGGGAAAGATTAAGAAGACTGTCGCCAAGCGAGCTGATATTGGATTTGAAATTTATCAGCGTTTTGGGAATTTTATCGGGACGTTTGACAAAAAGTTCAAGCTGCCGCGCCAGCGTCAACGCGACTGCGGCTTCCGCGCTCCGCTCGCCGGAATAACGGGTTAAATCATCAACAAGCTTATAGAGGATTTTGCTTTCAAGATCCATCGCCTCAATGACTTCGGGATAAACCGCGTCTACGCGGTAATCGCGGTATACATCAGGCTCAGGCCCCGTAAGCACAAGTATCTTTCTGTAAACAGCGTTCAGGCGGTATACGCTTTCTTCCATTAACTCCAGCATTTCACCCATTCCGCCGAAAGTCGCCTGAAGGCGGATAGTATTGGAGCCGCTTTGCAGGGGGACGAATATATCACCCTGATCGTCCTTCAATGTAACAAGGTTCCATTTGTTTGTGTAGCCAAAGGGGATTGCCGCAAATTCTTTATATGGAACCTGCCCGTTAACAAGAACGGTACGGTTGGAAACAAAACCCCTGTTATAATTCTGCCTGCCCTTGATGGAGATACGGTACATTCCGTCTTCAGGCACTTCAAAATCCCACTCGATCCACTGACCCGCTATGCTCCAACTGTCGCCGCCGATCATATTGAGCCGTATTTTTGCGACGCTGGCAGGCTCGGTGGCGCCCGAGGAGCGATCATAAATCGCGTATAGGGAAGGATCTGAACGGCGCGCCGCTCTTTCACCCTGAATCTTCAGTGAAAAATTACTGCGGTTGTTTGAGTAGCGGCTTAAATCCGCCTTCGCCAGATAATCACGATAACTGTTTGTCTGAACAGGGGCCTTTAATGAAAGGGCGCGAATTGCCATCGGCTCATTCATGCCGACAAGCCTGATGGTATTTTCCCCCTGCCTGAAATAGAAAGAGTAGGGATCGATAAGATAGCCGAGAGGATCTTTAAACCACGCGGTTTCCCAGCGCGGTTTTTCAACCTGACGGGGACGAATCTCGTTGCCCTGATTATCAAAACGGCTGTTTCCCTCGTCGCCCCATACGCGCTGAAACGAAAGCCTGTCCGCGCCCAGGAAGGGAGTTTCGTCATTTATAAAAAAGGATCGCTCTATGGCGATACCGCGCGACTCAAGAGGAAAATATTCTACCTGTATGAAATAAAGACCCGCTTCCGGTATATTTACCGTATATTCGACAAAACTTTGTTCTTCGGTTCGCACAACGCGCCTTTCGTTCTGAAAACCTTCAATAATGGAAACTCCCTCGGCGGCGGACCATTCAAAAATATTGATGGGGATGTCCTGTCGTCCGGCAGGAACACTCGCGTTGCGTTCCATATACCGGGAATAGGTGTTCGTTCTTCCGGCGCTTGCCCCGCTTAAATCATAACCGGCATATTTTCCGGAAAAATCCGCTTCTTCCCTTCCGGTAAACAAAATGAAAAGTACCGCAAAGACAACAATGGCGGAAATTATGATTATCTTTTTTAAATCAAATGTTTTTTCGTTCATACCCCTGACAGCCTTTTTTCATAAATTAATCTCTAATTTAACAGCGTCTACCATTAATTTAACAGGTCTGAATAATATTACCCGAAAAGCTATCAACCGTCAACTAAAAATACGTCAATTTATCATAGCGGTATCCAATAAATCCAGAAATCCGGGGTATGTTACAGCCGCGCTCTCCGCGCCGGTTATCTCAATGGGGACAGGGCTTCCTGAAGCGGCGGCAGCAAAGGCCATTACTATCCGGTGATCGCCGTGTCCGTCTATTACAGGGACAGGTTCCGGCGGGGACAAAGCTCCTTTTCCGTGGATAATAAGACCGTCAGGCCGCTCCGTGCAGTTAACGCCGAGTTTTGCAAGTTCTCCGGCCATTACCGCGATGCGGTCGGTCTCCTTGATACGGGCATGGGCAACGTTGACAAGTGCAGTATCGCCGTACGCATACGCCGCGGTTACCGCCGCCGCAGGGAGAAGATCCGGCGTTTCGTTCAAATCGAAAGTTCCGCCGCGAAGGGGGTCTTTTCGGGACACGGTAAGGGAGGGGATATTTTTGCCGTTTTCGCTCCATTGGACTTCGCAGCCCATAGATTTCAGCATTTCAAAGAAGAATTTGTCCCCCTGGGTATCTTTTTGATCAAGACCGAGGAGGGTTACAGTACCGCCGGAAACCGCGGCGGCGGCGGCAGGGAAGGCGGCGGATGAAAAATCCGCAGGCACGGAGCGGGAAAACGCCTTCCAGGAGGAGCCGCCCGGGATTACGAAGTGAGAAAAGTCCGGCTCTGCCTGAAAAAAGACACCGTGTGTCTTTAAATAGGAAAGAGTCATTTCTATATAAGGCTTCTCATTGAGAAGGGGGACATCGATTTCGGTAACAACGCCGGACGGTGCCAGCGGAGACGCGATAAGCAGGGCCGACAGATACTGGCTGGTGGGGCATGAAAGGCTCACTTTTCCGCCTTTCCAGGGGCCCCTTATCGTTATCGGGGCGCAGCCGTTGTTGCTTTCGCACCGGATGCCAAGCCCTGACAGGGCGTCAAGAAGCGGAGCGGCGCTGCGTCTTTTAATCTGCTCGTCGCCCGTAAATTCGACAGTTTCCGCCTGAAGTCCGGCAACGGCAAGCGCCAAATAGAGAGTTGTCCCCGAATTGCCCGCGTCTATTCGGGAGCGGGAGGCGGGAAGCGGAGATTTAAAGTTGCTGTTTCCGGCAATTTTCCAGCCAGTTAACTTTTCGCCTTTTTCATCCGGCGGATTTGGATTAGACAGATCGGCGGCGCGGTATTCGGTTATTTCCGCGCCAAAAGCCCCGCAAGCCGACACACAGGAGCGGGCGTCAAGGGAATCCAGCGGATACTGAATTTCCGAAACCCCGTCCGCGAGAGAGGCAATTAAAAGCTGTCTGATGGTGTGCGATTTGGAAGCCGGAATTTTAACTGTTCCTGAAAAACGGCGCGGATTGATACGGACGCGCATGGTTACTCTGCCTCGGCCCATCGGCGCTGGATAGCGACGGCGGTATCCTGCGCTGTCCGTCCTGTTTCAAAGAAAACCCGAAATTCTTCCAAAAAAGCGCTTTCGTATTTTTGCGCGTCAGGCTTTCCCGAAAATCCCTGAACAATTACCGAAGATTCAAAAATATCCCAGGCTTTTGAATAAAAAGCATCTTCCCTTATATAATCGCCCGGAATCAGGCCGGAAGCTATACCCGGAACCGCTTTTAACTGCCCGCACAAAAGCGGGCTTTTTTCCGCCAGAAACGCGAGAAAACTCCACGCCTCATTAGGATATTCGCAGTTCGCGTTTAGACCCGCGTAAATGCCGGAAAGACAGACGCCGTATTTGCCCGCGCCGCCGGAAACCGGAATCGCCGTTATGCCAAAAGCGCCGTCTCCCATTTTTTCTCTCAAAAAAGGAATCACGCCGGAAGAAGCAATCATCATGGCTATCCTTCCTCCGGCAAATTCCTCCAGCCGCTGATCGCCTGTTGTGTCAAAGACGCGCGGCGCAAGCGCCTTGTTACGGTTCAGCGTTCCAAAAAAATTTATGTCAGCGATGATTTCCCTGTTATTAATAGAAGGATTCTGCGGCGGATTTTCAGGAGGCGGGAAATTTCCGCCGGATGCCCAAATCCACGAAAAAATATCTCTGGAAAGCGCCTGCCTGTCGGCGGAGCTTAAACTCAGCGCCGCTCCCGAATTGCCGCCGGAAACAGCAGCCGCGTATGCGGTAAATTCATCGCGGGTTTTTGGCGGACGGTCAAAGCCGGCGGCGGACAGGATATCTATGTTGTAAAAGAGCAGATCCATAAAGGAGACAAGGGGAACAGCCTGTCTGCCGGGTAAAAAATGACTGAGGGGTTCTTCTTCGGAGCCGGACTCGTAGTCGATGTATGGATCAAGCGCCGCAAGCGCGGCGGCAAGAGCGCCGTACTCCCCTTCGTCGAAAATCAGGATATCGGGAGAGTCGCCTGTTATCTGGAGGCGGAGATCGGGATTTCGTTCCTTAAATTCCCTCAGCAGGGTTTCCGTCAGTTCACTGCCGAACAGTTCCTCGAAGCGCGGGGAAAGCGACAGATTCACCTGCTTTGTTCCGGCGTTCATCGTGTACAAAATATTAATAACGACCGGGGTGATAATGAAAACAGCCAGAACAATCAGGAAAAATAAATCTATCCTGCCGGAACCGGAAAAATGTATCGACTTTTTTTCATTTTTATTGTAAATCTTAATCATGCTTGGTTTTACAAGAAGGCTCATTTACGCACTCTCCAACAAGGCCCGGCAAAATACTCCGCCAGATTCATCCGATGAAAAATTGATTGTGGATTTTGCAAAAACAAAAAATTCTCCTTTTAACATTAAATCAGAATCTTCATTTAATGCCTATCTGTCAAAAGGCGCTCTCGAGCTTGGGCTGAAAAAATCCAACTGTATCGCCTGGGTAGACATTCCCGATCGGGAATACCAGGATCACGTAATTGAAGCGAAAATACGCCTCGACAGCCTCGGCGGTTACGCGGCAGCCGGAATTATATTCCGCATCGCGGATCAGGACTCATATTATCTTGCTCTTGTATCAAGCAAGGGGTATTTCCGCATTGACGTTGTAAAAGACAACGCCCCCAGAACTCTTGTCGCCTGGTCTGAAATTTCCAGTTTTGACGGAAACAATATTGATTTAAATATAATCACTTACGGAACCTATCTGATTTTTATTATCAACGGCAAATGGGCCGGAGAGGCAAACGACGATTCCATAAGCAGCGGCCGCATTGGTTTTGTTCTGGCTTCATACGAATCGGCCGCTTCTGAAACAGCGGGATATACCTGCAAAGCCTGGCTTGATTATCTGTCGGTAGACGCCCGCATTCAAACCATAGAAGCGGAATATAAAAAATGGACCGACGATACCAACATCAACGCGGAGGGCAGGCTGAGGCTGGCGGAAACATTCGCAGCTATGGGCGAAGCTTCAAAAGCCATGAGTCAGATCAACAGGGCATGGAAACGGAGAGACGAAGCTATCAGCGCCGTTTCCGCCACTTACACAAGAATCAGAACAAGGAAAGAGCTTCTTCTCGCGGCGCGGATGTCGCTTCGTCTTGGGCAGTACGGCGAGGCGGAAGAATATGTCGATGCGATTCTTGATCAATGGCCGAATTCTGCCGAAGGCAGGGCGGCGCACGAGGAAAAAATAAAGATACTGGTCGAGCTGAACAAGTATGCGGAATTAAAAACATTCCTGTTAAAACACACCGAAAGATCAGGAAAGGATATTAACTATTACACATTGCTCGCCCGCTGCCATTGGGAATTGAAAGAGTATAAAGCCTCCGCGAAAGCGTGGGAAAGAGCCTTTAAAATGAACAGTGAAAACGGCGTTTACGCGGTTAATGCCGCTAACGCGCTTGATACAATAGGAAAGAAAGAAGAAGCGCTGGTACGGTTCCTTGATGCGGGGAGAATTTTTTTGAAAGAGGACAACGGCCCTGAGCTTAAGGCCATGATTCCAAAACTGGCCGTTCTTGGCGAACAAAACTGGGAAGCGCGTACCCTTATAGGGAAATGGGCTTTCAGCGTTGAAAATTACGACAGATGCGCGGCGGAATTTGCGGCTGCCAACAAGTTAAGATGCGCCATTAAGCCTCAGCCTGAAGCCGACCCCGCTCTTTTTTACCTGTGGGGAATTGTTTTAAACATGAAGGGAAAGAACAAGGAGGCAATCCGCCTGCTGGAAAAAGCCGTAAGCCTTGCCCCGGACTACGGCCTTTTCCGTTTTAAACTTGCTGAAATAAAACTGACAAGCGGCGTTAAAGACCCGTCGCTTGCCATAGAATTCAAAAACGCGCTGGAACTTATCGGCGATGATCCGGACGGACAGATGGCAACTCACGCGGGAAATCTTCTGCAAAAAGCCGGTTACGCGAAACAGGCGAATTATTTCTTTGGCAAAACGAAGAAAAAATAGGGGCGCGTGTTTTATGCAGGTGATTGACTGGCCTCATTTTTTGAAAAACGGTTTGCAGACAGGAGACAGTTTTTCTTCAATGACCGTAGGCGTTTTTGACGGAGTGCACCTCGGGCACCGGAGCCTGATAGAGCGCATCGTTTCACATAACGCAGGCTATGTGCCTGTTGTTATAACTTTCCGGCAGAATCACAAAACAGAGGAAACGGGCAGCCTTCAAACCTTTCATCAAAAAATTGAAGTGTTGGAACAGCTTGGCGTCAAAATAACGCTGGCTGTCGATTTTACAGAATCTTTCAGGCGCATGGCAGGAATCGAGTTTCTGGAAATTTTACTTAAACACGGCAGTATCGGCTTTTTTGCGGTCGGAAGCTCTTTCCGCTGCGGCCATCAGCTTGATACCGACGCCTCGGCCATTCAAAACTTTTTCGCCGCTCGCGGCATAACCGCAGAAATTGTCCCCGAAGTTCTTGAAGGCGCCGCGCCAATCAGTTCAAGCCGCATCCGTTCAGCGATTGCAAACGGCGATCTCTCGCTGGCGGAAAAAATGCTCGGGCGCTCCTTGTCAACGATCCTAAAAAATCCCTGATGTTTCTACTTAAGGACGAGGCTTGGTAGAATATGTCCCGCCAATAGTCGTATAAATGTCAAATCGTTTCATCGTCCCGCCGCTGGACTACCATTTCATAAATCCAGTCAATAGTTTCTTTTTCCTCTTTTCGCTGGTTTTGGAAAGGTAATTTCCCACCAATTCCCCTTTCAAAAACCGCTATTTTTTGTTTAGCGTGCGTGAAGTCTTTTCGAGATGTTAATATCAGAAACAATTAATTTATTGCTTCAAAAAAACGACCGTTTTTTTTAAACATTCTTGTTTTCTTTCACAGAAAACTTCTGTTTCTCTACATATATCGATAATTTTCGCATTTGTCCAGTAAAAACAGGGGATTTTTTGAATATTTGTGTTTTGAAAAGCGAGTAAAAATCGCTTAAAAAAACGGTGGTTTAAATTAGCCGCCTAAAAAGGATTGTTTTATGAAAAAAACATTGAGAAAAACGTTTCTGTCGCGTCAGCTTTTGTTGACGATGGCTCTCGCGCTCATCGCCGCGGGAGGCGCGTTCGCGCAGAGGGTCGGCGACACCGTGCAGGTAAGCGGCCAGTCCTACACCATCGAGACGATTAACGGCGACAGGATTACGCTGGTAAGGGCGCAGGCCAGAGGCGACGGCCCCGTCAACTGGACCGCCGTGGCGAACAGCCCGTTCGGCACGTCCGCCGTCC